>ERZ832522.207-NODE-207-length-83583-cov-12.332906_pt1 | contig 83583 bp, 72 predicted proteins | sample MGYA00519951_ERZ832522 | MGnify/ENA primary metagenome ERZ832522 (study PRJEB31850, sample SAMEA3708728) | human gut metagenome | biome: human gut; feature: human-associated habitat; material: faeces | place: China | collected 2014 ... | reverse complement strand
GGGAAGGGAGGGAAAAGCTTTTCTTCAGAAAAGTTTTCCCTCCCTTCCCCAATGCTTCTATCCCCTAGCTATTTTACAACTTCACTTCGCTCATGGGGATGCCGAGGGCGTCGGCAACACCCTTGCCGTAAGCGGGATCAGCCTTGGAGCAATTGTAAATGTGGCGGATCTGGATCTCACGGGGCACACCGGCCATGGCGCGGGCGGTGTTGCCGAAAAGGGCTTCCTGCTGCTCGGGCGTCATAACCCGGAAAAGCTTGCCGGGCTGTTCGTAATAGTCGGCGTCGTCGCAAGGGTACTTCCAGTGATCGACGTCGCCGGAAAGCTTCAGCGGCGGCTCGGAGAAATCGGGCTGGTCCTTCCACGCGCCGTTGCTGTTGGGCTCGTAGTTGGTGTAGCTGCCGTAGTTGCCGTCAACGCGCATCTGGCCGTCGCGGTGGTAGCTGTGGAACGGACAGCGGGATTTGTTCACCGGGATGAGGTGATGGTTCACGCCAAGGCGGTAGCGCTGCGCGTCGCCGTAGGAGAAGAGACGCCCCTGCAGCATCTTGTCCGGCGAAAAACTGATGCCGGGAACCACGTTTGCGGGATTGAACGCGGCCTGTTCCACTTCCGCGAAATAGTTTTCGGGATTGCGGTTCAGTTCGAGTTCGCCCACTTCGATGAGCGGATAGTCCTTGTGATACCAGACCTTGGTCAGATCAAAGGGATGGTAGGGCAGTTTCTCGGCGTCGGCTTCGGGCATGATCTGAATGAACAGGGTCCAGCGGGGGAAATCGCCCTTTTCGATGTGCTCATAGAGATCGCGCTGATGGCTTTCACGATCCTTGGCGATAATGGCTTCGGCTTCGGCGTCGGTCAGGTTTTTGATGCCCTGCTGCGTCCGGAAATGGAATTTCACCCAGAAGCGTTCGTTGTTCGCGTTGATGAAGCTGAATGTGTGGCTGCCGAATCCGTGCATGTGGCGGTAGCTCGCCGGAATGCCGCGATCGCTCATGACGACCGTTACCTGATGCAGCGCTTCGGGCAGGAGGGTCCAGAAGTCCCAGTTGTTTTTGGCGCTGTGCATGTTGGTGCGGGGATCGCGTTTGACCACGTGGTTCAGGTCGGGGAATTTCAGCGGGTCGCGGAGGAAGAAGACTGGCGTGTTGTTGCCCACGAGATCCCAGTTGCCCTGATCCGTATAGAATTTGATGGCGAAGCCGCGGATGTCGCGTTCGGCGTCAGCGGCGCCGCGTTCGCCCGCAACCGTGGAGAAACGCATGAACAGATCGGTTTTTTTGCCGATCTGGGAGAACAGGGAGGCTTTGGTATAGCGGGTGATGTCGTGGGTAACCGTAAACGTGCCGTATGCGCCGGAGCCTTTGGCGTGCATACGGCGTTCGGGAATGACTTCACGGTCGAAATGGGCCAGCTTTTCGAGGAACCACGTATCCTGAAGCAGCATGGGGCCGCGAGGCCCGGCGGTGAGGGCGTTTTCGTTATCGACTACCGGAGCACCGGCGTTGTTTGTGAGCAGATCGTTGGACATGGTTGCCTCCTTTGGGTTTTTCCGGCTGGCCGGGTGGGGTTGAGACGTTGCAAGGAAACAGAGATGCCCTGTGTGAATAAACCATGCGCGCTTCCCACAGATAAGTCAATAACAATAATCAATATTGATAATAAGGATTCCTTATTATCCTTTATTATCAATTTGTTACTTTAGAAAAAAAGAAAGAAAAGGCTATGATTTTCCTAGCGCATCAGGCATCTCCGCAAATGGCGGAAAAGAAAAGCTGTGTCACAGGTAAGGTATGGAAGGAAAGCGAGCGGAAAAGGAGCGGGGTGTGGAGAGCACCAGAGAGGGAAAGGGATGGATGAGCTCAAGGTCGTCCGAGGGATACAAAAAAGCCGGAAACGGAGAGTGAAATCGATATGTCCGCAGGAGAATAGAGGAGGAGGGAGAGTTTTTCCCCCTCCTCTTATGGATCATTTCCCCTTGGGAATCAATGACAGGATGTCCTTTCTGAGCGCATCCGACGAGAGCAGGGCCAGCTTGCCGCCGCGCAGTGCGGCGACGTGCTTCCTGTAGATCTGGAGTGAGGCGTTTTGCTTGACGAGGTGGGGGGCCTTGCCGGACATTTCCTGCCCGATGCCCTTCAACTCTTCGTCAAAGAGGGATTGCGGCACCTTCCGGGTATTTTCCACCGTCTGTTTGTAGAACAGGAGCATGGAACGGAATTCGGCTTCCTGATTGCCGATGCCGGTTTTGGAAAGGGCTATGCCCTTGTCGAGGCTGGCAAGGACCTGCTTGTACTGGTTGGCTTCGGCGGCTTTCATTTTGGGCAGGGCCGCCGTGATCTGCTTTTTCTTGTCCTCGAAGTTCTGCAGCTCCTTGCCGATGATTTCCCGCTTGATCAGGCAGTCCTTGAGCATGGTCACAAGGTAGACGGCCGAACGGATTTCATTGGACACCGTGGAGCGCTTCTGGCGTTCGAGCGAAATATTGTTTTCGCGGATCAGGTTTTGAAGCCCCTTGAGGCTGGCCTTTTCCGCATCGCTTCCGGCCCGCGCTTCAAGCTGGGCCACCAGTTCCAGCGGATCGCCGGAGGGGTTCAGCTCGGCGGACAGCTCGATCCCGGCCTTCTCCCATTCCGAGGCCAGTTCCGCGGGCCTTGCGCCGCCGGGGGTGTTGATGCCGGAAAGGGCGATGCGGAATCCAAGATCCCGGGCCTTGTTGGGCCCGTCCTTGAGGAAGGGGGCCACTTCTTCCCGCCGTCCGGGCATGACCTCATCCTGCGTGGACAGGAATCCGCCGCCCTTGCGGATAAAGCCGCCCGTGGAGCCGTGGAGCCGTCCGCCGAGGGAGAACTGGAAGCCGTCCTGCACCATTTCGGCGGCGTTGCCCGCCATGTCGTAGAATCCCGCCGGATTGGGCTTGCGCGAGCCGATGCGCTGGAGCGTTTCTTCCGAAGTCCCCTCACTGTCGCGGAACACGGCGTAGTTCTTGATGGCGTCGCCCATCGGCATTTCAAAGAAATCCTCTTGGCTCAGGGACAACGGCGAAACCTTCTGGGCGCCGCGCGCCGCGTACTCCCATTCCGCTTCCGTGGGCAGGCGGACAAAGGCGGTGTTCCTGTCGTCCCCCTGAAAGCCGGGCAGGGACTGCGGAGCGTTGGCAAGCAGCCACTCCGTATACTTCCTGGTAAATTCCTGCGCCTCATGCCACGAAACCTCGACGACGGGGCGCGCGTCCTCGGGGCTGAGGGCGGGGAGGGCGTCCCCATCCATACACTGCCCGCCCATGACGGCATCCCACTGGCGTTTGCTCACCTCGTATTTGCCTTCAAAATAGAATTGCATGGAGTCGGCGTCCGGGTTGGCGGCCTTGATTTTCTGCCGCCAGTCGGGAGGGAGATCCTTGAGCACGAACGGGCCCGAGATGGCGGACGCATACGGGCTGTCATAATAGCCGCGATCGTCGGAGCCGCCGTCCCGGCGTCCGAAACGGGTTTCGAGATCCCAGAGCAGGCCCTTGCCGCGTACGCCCACAGCCTTGAGCACCATGCTTTGCCCGCAGGGCATGGGCAGGATCAGATCATCGGGGGCGGGGTTGGGGTTGAAGGCGTCTTCGGCCTTCACATCGTCCCGTGCCTTGAGCGCGGCGTGCCCCGTATCGGGAGCGAGCAGGCAGGCGGCAATCAACAGGAAACACCATTTATTCATTGCGGATAACCTCGGAAGGTGAAAGGCGGCTGCACGAAAGGCTCGGCGGCAGGGCGGCCAGCAGGGACAACGCGAGCACGACGCCGGCAGCCCCCCCGACATGCGCCCACGACAGGCGGCAGACGGCGCCGAGTTCCGCACCGAGGGGGAAGAGGGCGTTGATGACGCCCGCGACGGCGGCGTAGAGCGCGAAGGCCAGCCCCATGCCGAGCGCGGACGTGAACAGCGTCTGCATCAGCGGGAAGCACACGATGTCCGCCCCGGAAAAGCCCATGAGCCGGATAATGCCGAGCACGCGGCGCTTGCGCCGGATGGCGGCGACGAGGTTGCTCGCCGTGGATGCGAGGAAGCCCACGCCCGCCGAAAGGCAGATCAGGCCGAACACCAGCGTTGTGGAGCGGTCCAGCATTTTGACGTTTTCGATTTCTTCGGCGCGGGTATAGACGTCGATGTTCCGGGCGCCCAGAAAGTCCCGCAGCGAGGCCACACCGTCAAGGTTTCCGGCATAGAGCCGGAACGAAGGGTAGAGCCGTTCGCCGTCTCCGCGCGCCGTTCCCGTCCAGCCGCGTTCGGGTACGCCCATACCGTCGCGGTAGGTTTCGGCGTCCTCGGCCAATGACGGCGGCACAAAGGCGGCCTCCTTCTGGAGCGCGGACAGCGGGAGTACGGCTTTGACGCGCAGGGGTGTTTCCGCCTGTTCCCGCGTCATGCCCCGCGCCCGCGTGACCCGCCCGGTCAGTATGGTCCCGGCGCGCGCTCCGAGCTTGTCGGCGGCGGGCGCGGTCAGGATGATTTCGTAGTCCTTCAGGGCCGCGCTTCCGGCAAAACGCCGGGTCAAAGGATCACCCGCGCCGGAAGGGATGAGGCTGACATTGACCGGGTTGGGGGACAGCCCGCCTTTTTTTTCGGAGGCGGGGAGCAGGCCGATGGTCGCGGCTATGGCCCGCGTCTGGGGGACCACATAGTCCACGTCCGGGCGTTTCCGCAGCTCTTCGAAGAAGGCCTTGCCGTATTTGCCGCTGCCCACAGGAACGATTTCAAGGTTGCGGGGGTCTTGGAGCAGCCGTTCCTGAAGATTGCTGATGACGCCGTTGCGTACGCCGAACAGGATGAGCAGGGGAGCCAGCACGGTCGCCAGCGCAAGCACCGCGCACAGCGACAGGGCGCGCTCGTGCCAGTAGTCCCTCAGGGCCATGCCGCAGATGATGGAAAAACGCATGTTCACCCCCGCAGCGTGGTGTTGATGGAGCCGTCCCCGCCGTCCACATCCAGGCGCAGGCAGCGGAAGCCGTTTTCCTCGACCAGCCTGTGGTCGTGCGACACGACGACCAGCGCGCATTCTCCGGCCAGTTCCGTAAACAGGCGCATGACGTTCTTCGCGGTCACGGGGTCCAGCGCGGCGGTGGGCTCGTCGGCGAGCACGAGCTCAGGTTTCGGCAGCAGCGCCCGCGCTATGGCGACCCGCTGCCGTTCCCCGATGGACAGTTTGTCCGGCAGGGCGCTGAGCAGGTGTCCGATGCCGAGGCGTCCGGCCAGTTCCTTCAATCCGGCGTCCACGGCCTTCGCGTCCATGCCCTTGGCTCTGCCCGGCGTTGTCATGTTGTCCCGCGCGCTCAGGAAGGGCAGGAGTCCTCCGGTTTGCAGCACGTAGCCGATATGCCGCAGCCGCAGGCGGGCCATACGTTCCCGCCCCCCGCGCCGCCAGAGTTCCGCCACATCTTCCGGCGTATCGCCCGGCGCGTTGAACAGGAACTTTTCCGCCGCGCTTGGGGGCAGTATCATGGCGAGCAAGTCCAGCGCGGTGCTTTTCCCGCAGCCCGAAGGGCCGATCAGCGCGATTTTTTCACCGGCCCGGATGGCCAGGGATTCAATGCGGAGCCGATACGTGTAGTCCCGCGCTTTCCGTTCGAGTGCGACGTTTCGCAATTCGCAGAGATTCATAGAGGAAAATTCCATTTGTGTATCTATTGATCACGCAAGGATGTGTGAGTCTGGAAAAAAAGGTTCTTTTTTTGAATCAAAAAATCGCTTCAAGGAAAGCTGTGAACAGGGATTCGATAAACATAAAAGTCTTGGGAGATGGAGGGGGTGGGGTTTGGGGAGGGGGAGGAAGAAGCCCTTCTTCAGAAGGGTTCTTCCTCCCCCTCCCCAATCTTATTTTTCTACGTTACGGCAGCATTGCCAGCGGGACACGGTAAACCCAGTCGCCGGGATCCTTGGAGCCGAAGCTCTCCCAGTTGCTGACGTCGCGGTCGTACTCTTCGTAACGGGCGACGCGGGATTTGAGGCGATTGATGAAAGCGGTCTGCTCGCCGACGCTCATGCGGTACCAGTCGTCCTCGGAAAGCAGCATGATGTCACTCTTGTAGGGCAGATCGTCGAGGAATTCGCCGAGTACGCCCATATCGCGGAGGTTTGCGCCGGGCTTCTGGGAGAAGGCGGCGGGATCGCGGGCAAGCTGCGCCGAGGCGGACAGGATGCCCTGGAAGAAGTCCCGCGAGTCGGTCTTGCGGGTCCGCTCCGCGTTGTCGATGATGATCTTGAGCTGGCGCTGCAAATCGCTGAGCTGATTCTTGGTCAGCAGGACGGCGACCGAAACGGCGCTGACGGGCTTTCCGGCGCTGAGGGCGTCAAGATCCGCGTCGGCAATCCATGAGGTCACGACTTCCGGCGCGCGGGTCCCCTGCTTTTTGCCGAGATACTCAAGCTGCATGGCGTAGCCGAGTTCCTCGCCGATCTGCTTGGCGCGCTCTTCCGGCGATTGGGCGGGCGCTTCCTGCGGCTTCACCGGAGCCTTTCCGGCAAGGGACTGCTTCACGCTCGAAACCAGCGCGGAGGACAGGCCCGTGGCGGCCTTGGCGAAAGAGGCGCTGCCCTTGGCGGCGTCCGTGGCCTGAATCGGGATGTACGCGCTTTTCCCGCCGGGCACGGCGGACAACGTGGCGTAGGCTTTGGCGGCGTAGTCGATGTTGCCCTTTCCGGCGGGCGTGCGGACGTGCGCCACCACCAGCCGGATGTTGCGGGAGGCCGCAAGGTCGGCCAGTTCCTGCACGTCGAGGCTTGTGGAGGCGTTGGCGTCGCTCAGAGGCAGCGGCCCGGCGTCCGTGATCAGGAGCAGCACCCGGTTGGCGTAAGGCTGCCAGTTCAGCTGATCGAGCGCGGCCTTGACCCCGGCGAGGGAATCCTCGTTGAAGGAGTGGCTGGATGCCTTGGCTTCCTCAAGCCCGCTGAGGGCCTTTTCCAGTTCGTCGCGTTTGGTGGCGTCGCGGAAATCGCTGACGACCTTGGTAACGTATTCGAGCTTTGGCGACGCCTTCGTGCTGTTGCGGAAGGCCACGATGCCGAAGGAAACCTTGTCGTCCAGCTTGTCCTTGGCGACGGAGTCGAAAATGGCCCGCACCACGTTGAGGCTCTGGTCGATGTAGGGTTTCATGGAAATGGTCGTGTCGATGACCATTGCGATGCCCGTGCGCGGGACGCCGTCGTCCTTGGCGTCTTTTGGGGCGTTGGCGTCTGGCTTGTCCCCGGCGCTGCCGGGATCGATGGAGGCGACTTCAAGGAGCTTGGTCCCCTCGAACGGCGTGTCCACTTTCAGGATGGGCATCAGGTAGAAGCGGTTGCGCGAGACGGCACCCTGCGCGTCGTCGGGCTCCACGGCGAGGATGGGCAGATCCGCCGGGGCGTCGCCCTGTTGCGCGGCCTTGGCTTCGGCGCGGAGCTTCGAAAGGCTGCCCGGCAGGTCTTCCGCCTGGCAGACATCCATGATGGCCTTGTGGTCCTTGAAGAACAGGACGGGCTGGCGCTGTGAGCGGTCGGTGAAAAGCAGGGTAAGGGCCTGGTTCCATGCGGTGGTGTCCGTGGCCTTTATCCAGCCGTCGGGCTTTGTGGTGGACGCGCCGACCTCAAGCCAGTTCCCGTCGCGGGTGTACACATAAAACACGCTGAACGGGCGCACGGCCTTTTGGATGACGGTGGAGCCTTCCCCTTGCCCGGCGTATAGGCTCGCGCCGGGATGGGTGATCACCCGCTGGTACAGGGTTTTCTTGCCTTCCATCAGCAACGGCGTGCGATCCGCCGCGTGCGCCGCCGGCGTCCACCCCGCGAGGAGCGTAAGCGCCGTCAGTATGGCGATGAGGATTCGTTTCATGGGATTCTCCTGTCGGGATAATGCGTTCGGAGGCTGAGGCATGACGCCCCCGGCTAACGAGAAGACTTTTTGCAGTAAAAGGCGTCTGGCATTGAAGGAAAGGAGGCGTCTTCGGGAAACTGCCGCCAAGGTGAAGGCTGCCGCGCTCACGTGATCGCCATGTGCCCCGTTGAGAAACGCCTTTGGAGAGGATGGGGTGGGCTGCGCGCTGGCAGGTTTGGGGAGGGGAAGGAAAAACCTTTTTTTAAAAAGGGTTTCCTTCCCCTCCCCAATATTCTCTCTACTTCAACGCATCCAGCCGCTGCTGGGCTTCGGCGGCTCCGGCTGCGAGGGCTTTCTTGTAGCAGTCGTTGGCCATATCGGTGTCCTTTTGGATGGTCCCGCGCTGGGGCTGCTTCGGAGAATAGAAGTCGCCGAGCATGAGCAGGGCCTGCGCATTGCCTTTCTTGGCGAGCTCGTCGGCGATCAGGAATGCGCCGTCCTGCGCCTTGATGTCGTCCGCAGCGGCGAAGAGCTGCTGCGCGAGGGCCATAGCCGTGTCCGGATCCACCTTGCGCTTGAGCGCGTCGCGGGCGACCTGCAACCCCTTGGGGCCCTTGATGTCATCGGGGGCGTATTTCACGGGCGCTTCCTGACCCGGGGGCAGATCCGCCGCCTCATGCTTCAGGACTTCGGCGGGCTTTTCCTCCAGCGTCGTGTCCGTTTTGGGCAGGACCCGCGTATAGATGAAGTATCCGGCCCCGGCAAGCAGAATTACCGTAAGGATAGCAAAGATGATGTTCAGGATAAGGCTTTTATAGCTTTTGGGGCGTTCCTTCAGATTCAGCAGTTCGCTGGCCGGGACCGCCGAGCCGGGTTTCCCATCGAAGGAGAGCGACGTTGGTGCTGGGCCGGTTTCCATTTCCGGCATGGGCATGGGCTCGCGCCCTGCGGAAGGCGCGGCTTTTGGGGCAAGCTCCAGATCGGGCAGGAGGCTCGGATCGCGCGAATAGACGATCCGGTTGATGCTGAGGCCGCCCTGCCATACATGCTCGGCGTCCGTGAACAGCACCACCTGATAAATGGCCTGCAATTCGAGGCTGTCCACAACGGCGGGGCCTACCGACAGGCTCAGGATTTCGCCCGAGGGGGCGACGGCGTCGGGCACGAGATGGGCGTCGCCGGGCTGCCAGCCGTTGGGGCCGAGGCTCATGCCGTTGGACGGATCCTTGATCATGTAGAGAAGCGTGTTGGGAGCCGCGGAAAAACCGGGGCAGGAGGCCAGAATGAGGCCGTAGCCCGGCCCCTTGGCCTTGTCAGGTTCGAAACGGAGTGCACAGCGAAACGTCATGTCAGTTGTCCTGCGTGAAAACGGAAGGGTTCAGGTTGTTGATGAGTCGTCCGAGGCGGGCGTTCTGCTCCGGATCGAAGGTCTGCCCGCCTTCGTAGTCTGCGTTGCCTTCGATGAGGTGCATGAGCGCCGCCAGCCAATCGGTATAGTATTGCCTGTCAAATGCAAGGGGTTCGGCGGCAAGGGCGGGATACCCTTCCGGATCGGGCTGTTGCCCGAAGAGGGTACGGGTGCGCCCGGCAAGCTGGATGGTGCGCTTGGCCTCGGGGACGGACGCGGGGTTGAAGCCGAGCCAGTCCACGAAGGCGCTGATGCAATAGGCGGCCATGCTGGCCTGCCGCCAGATGAGCTTGTCGCGCCGGATATTGCGGTAGCCGGACACGTCGCGCACGGCCTGCGCCATGTCTTTTTCGAGGCCGAGGCGGGACATGCCCTGGATGATCTCATGGACAAGCTGCCCGAAATCTTCGGCTTCAAGGCCGAAGTACCGTTGGCGGACGGGATCGGCGGCGAGGGCGTTGAGCTGTTCGATCCACGCGCCGACGACGAGTTCCGCGAACGCGCCCGCCTCGTCCAGCGGCTGCGGGGCGGCTTCGGGCGTCTCGGCGGAGGCGGGCACCGGCGGGGCCATGTCGCCGAACAGGTCGTCCATGATGTCCTGCGCGCTGGCGGCGCTGCCCACGCTCGGCTGCGGCACGGGAGCCTGTTCGTTCTCGCGCATGAGCCGGTTTTCGACCTGATAATAGAGGGCGTACAGTTCGTGATCCCGCATGAGCATGGCCCGGAGCAGCTCCCCGAACCGCTGGTTCTGGGCCGTAAGGGCGAGGCTGCGGGCCAGACGCATACCGAGCTGGCGCTGCTGCTCGCGCAGGGCGGCCTTGTCGTCGATGCGGTGGAAGCGGCGCAGGTGCTCGACGAAGGGGCGCAGGTTGTCGGCCACGCGGTCAGCGACCTGACGCCGCTTGATCGCCGGATCGCATACCGGGCGCAGCTGGCGGCGCAGGAAGGCCACGCCGCCGTCGTTGAGAGTGAACGCGGCGTTCCATGCGGCTTCGGGATCGGCAAAATGGCGGCGCACTTCGGGCGTATTCAGGAACTTGGCCTTCATGTCCGACACATAGGCTTCCTGTTCGGGACGGATGCCGGTTTCGCGGTCGCCGTCGAACGCAATGACCGCTTCCCAGCGGAATTTGGGATTGCGGAGCCAGTAGGTATTGTTGAACGGCTGGTCGGGCGTCCACTGTTCGGGCCAGTCATGCTGTTTGCCAAAAAAGTCGAGGAGCGAGGCGTGCAGGCGGTTGGACCAGCGGGTTTCGTCGTCCACCGCGCCTTTTTTCTTCTCGAATTCCATGTCGAACTTGGTGAGCACGAGGAACAGCGTGGTGTGTCGGCCCTGCCTGAGTTCGGGCGTCTTTCCTGCGGCGTCGGACACCCAGTCGTTGATGACGGCGGGCAGATCCTGCACTTCCTGATTGCTCGGGCCGATGCACAGGAGCATACTGGTCAGTTCGAGATCGGTCTTGTAGCGCTCGAAGAGGTAGGCCACCTTGCCGCGCAGGAAGAACTGGCGGATTTGATCGGGCTTGGCGAGTTCGCGGGCCACGTCGTCGGTCTTGAGGCGCGAGCGGTAGCCGGGGAAGTCGAGCAGGTCGGTGTGTTCGAAAAAATCGTCCGGCTTGTGGCGCATGGTGATGGCCAGTTCCGCCGTGAGCGCGGCGATTTCAGATCGGCCCGCCGCGACCCGGCGTCCGTCCTTCGTGACCAATTTGAGGCTGTCCGCGCCCTCTGTCTCTCCAAGGCCGCGCAGCGTTTCCACGTCGATGATGCTGGTTTCGCGGGGGAGCAGGGCTTCCTTGCCGCAAAACGCCTCATCGGGATAGCCGAGCGCGTCGAGCACCCCGCTCAGGCGCAGGTAGAGCGCCGTAAACGGTTTGGCCTCGTCCCACAGGATTTCGAACAGCGCGGCGCGATCTTCGGGTGCGAGGCGTCCGGCGGCGTGGATGGCCTTGGGCCAGTACAGGTGCTCAAGCCTCTGGACCACGGCGGTGGCCCGGAAATTCCGGGTGACGTATTCCTTCAGGTCTATCATATCGTCTTCGCTGAAGGAGGCCCGCCACGGTTCGCCTTTGGCCTTTTTCGCCAGTGCGTCCACGCGGGCGGCGAGGGCGTCCTCGTCGGGCGGGGTGAGGTGGCGGCAGTCGGCGTAGTAGGTATTCGTCAGGATTTTGACGATATCCAATTCGGACAGCAGGCGCAGTTTCACGGGAAACATGGCCGGGGCGCCGCTCGGCGTCAGGGTGAAGCGCGTGACGAGGCCCGTGGACTCCTTGCCGCCCGCCGGGTTGATGTCCTGAATGAAATCGGCGGATTCGTCGCCGAGTGCCGTAAGCAGCGAGCCGTCGGCATCCTGCGCCAGCGCCGAGATGAGGTAGGACTTTCCGGACTGGCTCGGGCCGAACACGCCCACGCACATTTTCCGCGCGGCGGTGACGGCTTCCTTGCGCAGGGCACGGGCGAGCCGGTTGCTCTCGCGCAGGAGCGCCTCGCCGGAGGAGCCTGTGGCCTGCGGGTTTGCCCTGACCCATTCGTCAACGCCGGCGAGCGTTTTGATGCCCGCTTCGCACTGTTCGACAAGTTTTTGATCGTCTATGGTCATAAGAGGAATGCCTCCCGGCGGGCTGGGGAAAATCGCTCTGCGTGCGATGCCCGTAAGGCTCGCAAGCTCGTCCAACGGTCTCGGCGTCGCCGCCCTTTGGGTCGAATTCCCCCCAGACCCCCTCAGAGTGGCGGCGCAGTGCTTCATGCCGAAACGCTTCGCTTTTTCAGCGCAAAACACTGTGCCGCCGTTCCGAGCGAGTCAGTCGTGCCCCTTTTTCATGTCGTGGAACGGCAAGAGGCCGCCCCTTGTTTTTCTTCACGCGGAACCGGAGGCTTCCGTCAGGGAACAATCCGCTGCGGCTCCGGTTGTTTTTCATGCGAAACCGGGAAACTTTGCCAAGAGACAGTCCGCCGCGGCTCCGCAACCGTTTCCCGGCCCCTCCAGTCTTCCGCCTTTCTACAAAATGTTAAAGACGCCCGTATCAAGCCAGTAGCCCTCGTCGGCGGGGAGGGTCTGAAGACGGATTTCGAGGTCGCGGGGATTGACCGGGGTGCCGTCCACGGCTTCAATTTCATTGACGGCGAGTTCCCCCTCGTCCCGTGACGCCGCGTTGGGCGCGTCCGCAAGATCCGCCACCGTGAAGGCGAGCTTCACCGTATAGGGCAGACGGTTCCGGGCGTTGTTCCGCGCGGCGGGCGAGGCGAAATCCATCATATAGAAGCGGGTGGTCGTCCAGCGCTCGGCCTCAATCTGCCGGAAGCCGATGGGGATTGGGCCGGAGAATTGGATGGCCTTGTGCAGCTCGCCGCCGGAGGGATTGTCCGTATCCGCTTCGAACCAGACCTGCGCCTGCCGGATCTGGCCGCCCGCGTCCATCGCGCCGATGAACCGGGCCGTGGACTTGAGGAACAGCGATCCCGTATCAAAGGAAAAGCCTTCGAGATGGCCTTCGGACAGGGCGCAGAGGATGGCCCCGACCACCACGGTCGTCTTGGGATCGGTGATCTCGCCCCGGTTGTCGGCAAACGGGTACCAGCTTCCCACCCGGAAATCGCGCATGGGGATGATGCGGTCCGCCGGGACGGGGAGCTTGGCGAAGAAACTGGAAATGATCGCGTGCCATTTGGAAGGCCGACCGGTGAGCAGGAGCAGGTCGCAGTTGTAGGCGTGGATGACCTCGCACAGGTTGGCGAGGATCTGGCCAAGCGTGTTGCGGATGGTCCGATCGATGGCCCGTGGATCGATGCGCAGGCCCACATCCATGAGGCTGAACGGCTTTCCGGTCTGGCGCTCCACGGTCTCGTTGACGTACTGGATGAGTGCGGCGGAAGGCTGTTCCGGCAGGCCTTCCGTTTCGGGAGACGCGTGATCGGATTCCTGCGGGGCGTGCTCGGGCCGGAAGAACGCGGACAGCTTGCGTTCCTGCACGCCGCCCACGAGCAGATCCGCCTGTTCGTAGCCTTCAAGCATCCGGGTGACGACCGGGCCGGCGATCTGGCGGGCGAACTGGGTGCGCAGGGCCCGGTTGCGCTGCGAGCCGCCCACGGTATCCCGCCCGAAAAGCTGGCCGAGGAGGTTGCGGGGATCGGAAAGGCCCGTGGCCTGACCGATGCAGGGCAGGACGTGCTGTTCGACGATCTCGCGGATCACGTCGTCGCCCGCGATGTTGAAGCCGTCGCGGAATGCCATGTGCGGCTTGATGCGGGCGGCGGTGGCCTCATCCCCGGTGACGGCGAAGGTGGTGATGCTCAGATCGATGGTTCCGCCGCCGATGTCCACGTTGGCGATGCGCAGGGAGGGCGCGTCCGCGCCGCGTTTGCGGCCCATGAGCGCGAAGAAGTGGCGGGCGTCGCCCTGAAACTTTTCGGTGATCTCGTTGTAGAGGTAGACGAGCTGGGTGCAGGTGGCCTCATCCCAGCTGCAACGGACCTCAGGGCTGACCCGGTAGTCCGGGCGGGTGTCCCGCATCCCCTGTTTGGTCGTATACCACTGCCCCCATCCGAGGGTTTCCCAGATCATGCGCACTGCCCACGTCACCCAGCGGCGGTAGATCCGCTGTTCGGCGATGGGCATGGCGCTCGGCACGGTGAAGATGATCCGCTTGAGGCGGCGGGGCACGTCGGGCTGTTCGCGTTCGCCGCGCTGGGCCGGGGAGTTGATGGTGGCGAGCGCGTGCATGATGATCTCGCTGAGGAGGAACATCATGGTCGAGCTGCGGGTGAAATGGGCCTCGAACGCCACTTCGGGCTGCTGGGTGCGCAGGATTTTGGGGCGCGGGGAGAGGCCCGGATCGTCGAAGCAGCACAACGGCGTGCCTTCGCGGTTGATCTGCTGGATGAACACGCCCCGGGTGACGGGCGGCTCCAACTCGGAGCCTGTGCCCCACGCGTTGAAGCGCCATTGCTGGGCGCGGGGGGACTCGTCCCACAGGTAGCGTTTGGGGCTGGACATGCCGGTATTGCCTTCCGCACCCACGGAATGCTGGGCGAGCCGGGCGGCTTCGGGGCCGACGCGCACCACCGAGGGCCAGACAAAGGCCGGGGTGCTGCGGCCCGAGCGGGCGCTCAGGCGCGGATTGCCGAAGGTGGCTTCCGCGAACTCGATGCGCGTGGCGAAGGGGCCGGTATAGGTGCGATCCGGCTGGCTCAGATCCCGGATCTGGAGCAGGTAGCTGTCGTTCAGGTTGGTCTGGCGCTGGGGGAGGGTTTCCACGAGCATCCCGGTGGAGCGGGAGTTGCCGAGATCGAGCACGAGATCCACGTCCACGGGCGTCAGGTGGGCGGGGTCCACCACACGCACGGTGGGGACGGTTCCGCTTGCGGCGAGCGCCTCAAGGAGCGTCAGGTACGTGGCGAGGTGCTCCATGATGAACGGCGTATTCTCGCGCCATGTGGTCCGCCCGTTGTGGCGCGCGGTCTGGTGGGCATCGTAGATTTCGGCGATCCATTCGTCGACCCACAGCGTATTGAGGAACCACGCGTTGTCGCGGCTTTTGGGCGAAAGGGCGAAACGGGCGTTCTCCGCCACGTCGTCGTCGCACAGGGCGAAATACTGGCCCGTGGGCTGTTCGCGCTCTTCAATGGTCGTATCGAACAGGAAGGTCAGGCGGTAAGCGCCGTCGGAATCCTCGCGGCTGACGTGCAGGCGGGCCCAGTTGCTCGGCCCCTTTTCGCATTTGAACGCGCCGTCCTTCCATTGCTCGTTGGAGAGCCGCAGGAAGGGCACGGGAACCCAGCGCCCCGTGAACGCTTCAAGAGCCCGGTTCGCGTCGATCTTGTAGTCGTAGTCGCCGGGCTGCCCGGTGTCGTCCAGCGGCACGGGGACGAGCTCCACTTGCCTGCGGGCCGAGGCGATGGCCGATTCCCCGGTTTGCGGGATTTCACGGAAATACGCCCAGAACCTGCCGAGGCTCTTCGCGTCGAGGCGGCAATCCAGAAACTGCGGGCAGCCGCCCGGTATGATGCTCACTGCTGACGTGTAGTTCATAGGGAGTCCTTACAAATGGGGGCGAGGAGGGGAATCTTTCCGGGGAAAGCGGAACATCCCCCACCTTTCCCCTTACCGCCCTCTCGAAACTTCACCGCGTTCCCAAAAAAGGCTTTCGGAAGCCGACGGCGGGCAGGGCGGTATGAAAAAATGTCCGCGTGGCGTCCGTATCCCGGAGCCGCGCCGTAAAAGTTTCTCCTATGCGTCCCGGAATGGCAACCTGTTGCACTGAGAAATGGGCGGCCTTTCATTCTTTGTACCCAGCCTTTCAATGAAACTTTTCTCAGGGAACGCTGGGAATATGGATTCAATAAACACAAAAGTCTTTGGAAAAGGAGGGATGGGGTTTTGGGAAGGGAGGGAAAAGCTTTTCTTCAGAAAAGTTTTCCCTCCCTTCCCCAATGCCTTTGTGCCGTCTAATCCCTGAAAAACTTCGCGCTCCACGGGGAGTTGTCGCCCTTGTTGCGGCCGTAGCACATGGCGTCGTTGCCCGCGCCGGGGCTGCAATCGATGCGGAGGCCGTTGAAACTGCCCCGTGAATTGCGGCTGGTGGCGTCTCCGGTGTCGATGTGCAGCCTGCCGTTCTGCATCTGCGCGTCGGCCCGGCCCGTGTAGGTCTTGCCCTGGCGGTCGATGATGGTGATCTGCCCCTTGCCGTTCTTGCCGAAGCAGAAGCGGACCTTGATCGGGTTGCCCCGCGTGTCCGAAAGCCCGGTGCGGCAGTTCCAGCAGCCGTCGAGGAAGTCCATCGACTTGTCGTCCTTGTCCGGCAACTTCATGGGATCGCCCTTCTTCGGGGTTTCCTTGGGGGGTTCCGGCTTGGGCTCTTCCTTCTTCGGCGCGGGCTGTTCTTTCTTGGGTTCCGGTTTGGGCTCGGGCTTCGGCTCCTCCTTGGGAATGGTGGTCAGATCGCCGAGCAGATCGCCCAGATCCTTGGGCGGCTCGGCGGGCGTTTCCACTTTGGGTTCCTCGACGGCTGGCGGCGCGGGGGGCTGGCAGGCTTCGGCGCGCTTCTGGGCCGCTTGGCGCAAAACTTCGAGTTCGGCGCGCAAAGCCGTCAAATCCGCTTCGGACAGGCCGGCGGGGTCCGCTGGCTGCACGGCAGGCTGAGGGGTTTCAACGGCGGGCGTCCTCGCGCACCCTGCGGGCAGGGGGAGGGGAGGAACCCACGGGAAGAGGAAGTGCAGGCCCCAGAACAGCAACAGTGCGAGGAGCAGGCCGAGCAGGAGCATGAGGAGCTTTTTCCACCACGGCTCGCCTTCCACCACAACCGTGGGCGGGAGCGGGGCGACGATGGGGCGTTCCGTCACTTCGCCTTCGCGGACGATGCGATCCGGATCGCCGGATGCGCCGCTGGCGAGAGGCGTTTGCGGCTCGGTGGAGAACGGCGTGGCTCCCATTGCATAGATGCCTTCCTGCGCCGTGGAGGAAGAAAGGGTCATGCCCCAGCAGACCAGCACGGGCTGCGGCGGGCTTGCGGGCTCGCCCGAGGGGAGAGAGGCGTACAGGCATTCCGGCGTAGGAAAACGGGTAGCCAGATGCAGCATGGTGCCGCACAGGCTTTTATAGGGATCGCTGTCCGTCTGAAGGCTGGCGGCCAGCTCTTCAATATCCGAAAGGAGGCCCTGCAACCGCGTTTTAACGGCTTCCTGCGTTTCTGCGGGAAGCTCGGCGAGGGGCTGCACGGGGCCCGACGTGTACCAGTCCACCGCCGTTCCCTGCGGGTCCATGAGCGGCTCGGCCAGCAGACGGGCGTGGGCTTCCCCGAGATGGGTCCGCAGCAGCCCGCTCAGCTGGGCGTGGCAGGCATAGACCTGCGAGCCCTGGAACGCCAGTGCGCGGTAATCCCCCTTCCGGGTGGAGAGAATGAAATATCCGGCCATATCTGACTATCCTTGTTCAGGAACGGTTCATTGGTGTTCGGTGAAGGGGATGTCCTTCTCGCGCAGGAAGCCCATGATGGCGTCGCTGCCGAGCGCGGTCTGAGTCTGGCGGTTGGAGTCCGCGTCCAGCCTGATGAAGGTGTTGATGCCGATGACGTCGCCCTTCTCGTTGACCAGCGGGCCGCCGCTGTTGCCCTGCGAGACCACGGCGGAATGCACGATGTTGCGGGGCGAGGTCTGGAGGATGGCGTTGACCACGCCGTCGGTGAACACGACCTCGGGGACGGCGTTGAAGTCGCCCCTGAGGAGCCGCAGGTAGGCGGGGTCCTGTTCGGAAACGAGGGCGGGGAAGCCCCATGCGCTTACCTTGTCGGTCCGGTTGACGGTCGGGGACAACGGAAGGGCGGGAACCTGATCCCCTTCCACGAGCATCACCTTGATGACCGCGAAATCGTATCCCGGCGTATCGCTGCGCGCGACGACCATGCCCCGGCGTGCTCCGCGCAGGTTGGCGTTGGTCACCATCACCATATCGTCGATGGCGTTTGCCACGACGTGGCGGTTGGTCAGCACATGATCGGGATTGATGAAAAAGCCGGTCCCCTGCTGCGCGCCGCCGGGGACCGGCGCGAGAATGAGTACAGTACCTTGTTCGAGGCGCTGCGGGATGGTGAGCGTAGACAGATCCACGGCCTTTGCCGGAACCGTGGCGTTGGCGGAAGGCAGGGGCGGGAGGGAGATGCCGGGGACCGTTTCCCCGGGCTGGTTTTCCGGAACGTCCTTGCCGGGGGTGGTTTCTCCGGCGTCCGGTTTCGCATCCGTCTTGCCGGCATTGCCGTCAAAGAAGGCTTTCAGCTCGCACGGCGTCAGTTCCAGCAAACCCTGCCAGAACGCTTTTTCGCGGAGCAGGTTGGCCCATTCAGCCTTGCGTGCCGCCTCTTCGGGGGACTCCGCCGCAACCGGGGGCGTTTCCGGGGCAACGGGCTGTTCCTGGGCCGTTTTTACGCAGGAACGCAGCAGGAAAAGCAGGAGTACGCCCAGCAGGATGCCGAGGAGCAGGGCTCCGAAGAGGCCCGCCTTGCTGCGCCGGATGATGACGTTTCCCGCCGTTGCCCCGGCAATACCTGCGGCGGTTCCGGCCGCCGTTCCGGTAGCGCCCGCTGTTCTTGTTCCGGCGGAAGGGCCAGCCGCACGGCCCGCACCGGGAACGGCATTGCGTGCCGCCGTCCCGGCAACCGCTGCGGCGGAAGCTCCCGTTGCAGCCGTTGCCGCTCCAGTCACACCGGAGGGTGTTTCCCCGTTTTCCGGCTCGCCCCAGAGTATCGGGGCAGTGGCTTCGTCCGTGCCTTGCGGGAGCAGGCCCCAGTTGACGAGCACGGGATGGCCGTTGACGACGAAGACATTGTCCGCCGAAGGGATGAACAGCGCCTTGCGGAGCAGGACGCCGCCGGGCGTGTCGTCGAGATGGGGGGTGACGGCTTCCCGCGCCCGGCGCAGGGCAGCCCGCGCCTGTTCGGCTTCTCCCGCGTCGAGGCGGGAGAGGGGGGTGCCGACGCCTTCCAGCGGCGTATACCAGGAAATGGAGGCGTAGCCCGCCGTTGTGGCCTGCCCGGTAACGGGTTCGGCCCACAGGGTGCCGAACCGCCCAAGGCCGATTTTTTTCAGATAGGCCTGCAACGCTTCGTACTGCGAAGGGAGCGCGCCCTGTTCCGTATGCAGGGCGGCGAAAGCCGACGTATCCGAAGCCTGTATGAAATGAAGAGGATTACCCATAGTTGTACCTTCGGTGAAATGGCACGGAGGCGTTGGGGAAGGGAAGGAAAACTTTTATGTTATCGAATCCCTGCCCCTAACATTCCATAAAGCAAGGGATGTTGGGAATGATGGATGTTTTAAAACTCAATGTTCCGGAAACTCCCGCCGAGCAGCCTTCCCCCGATCCGTTCCCCACTAACCCTGAGCGAGCATCACCTTGTCCATCTGCAGCTGGATCTCGTCGAGATCCGACTTCACCGCGGTGAGCTGCGCCGTGGATTCCTTGTATGAGCCCACGCCGTTGGAAAGGTTCTGCAACTGGTCGCCCGTCTGCTTGCGCGTGACGGTTTTCGTGGTCTTGCTGGTCTTCTTGGATGTCGTGGCCACGGTCTGTACCGGGGGGATCGGGCGGCTGGCCTTCTTCGCCTCGACGGTCAGCACCTGCCGGTATTCGGCTTCGCGCTTGTCGGCCTCGCTGAGCGTGCTGCCCAGAATGGCGGACGCCTCGGCAAGCCCGCTCTTGATTTCGGCATAACGCTGATCGAGTTCGGCGCGGGTGATGCGCTTGGCCTTGTAGTCCTCAAGGGCGGCCCTGAACTTCGCGCTGTAGCAGTTGTAGGCCACCTGCCCGGCGGCGGTTACGCGGTTCAGGGAATTGACGTCGGCATTCAGGTCGCGGGCATAGCTGGCGAGGCGGACGCGGTCGTCCCTCTCGTTGTTGTACTTGGCGACGAGATAGCTCGCCCCGGCCCCGGCTCCCGCGCCGATGGCGGCCCCGGCCAGAGCACCTTCCGCCTTCCCGGTCTGGCTCGCGCCGATGACCGCGCCGAGCAGGGCACCCATCGTCGTGCCCATGACCATTGTGGTGTTGAAGCTCTTTTCGGCGCTGCGCAGATCGGCGATGGGCTGGTAGCAGTCGGGATAGTAATGCACGTCCGTCGTCTGCGCGCCGTATTTGCTGGCGCAGCCCGTAGCCAGCAGGCTGCAAAGGCACGTCATGACGATGCAGTAAAGCGCTCCTTTCCGGGTGGTGAAGCTTCCCTTCATGCCTGTCTCCATGCGTTGCGGGTTATGTACAAAGAAAAATCTTTATTCATCAATGGTTCGGTGCCCGAAGTACTCGTCCCCTTCCGGCGTCAGTGCGATGTCGTTGGAGACGTGGTCGGTGACGCGGCAATAGCCGAAGTTCAGCCATTCGTCCACGACGTCGTTGAGCGTGGAATGAGAGAACCCCGCCTGTTCCGCTTCGTCCAGCAATTTGGGGAAGACTCCGGACGGAAGCGGCTTCGGGGCGTTTCTGAGCGCCTTTCTGAGCCATGATTCGGCGGATTGGAAATCGTGCACGGGGAATCCTTTCCGGGCCGGGCCCGGCATCTGTCGTATTTTTTGGGGAATGGTATGCCGTTTCACCAAAATCAGCAATGTGATGCCGTAAGGGGGGACGCCGGGGCGGTCGGGAGCGTGCCGCGTATGCATGGCCGCTTCCCGTATTTTCGTTTACGGCGTGACGGGAGGGACCCGGAGCGGGAAGTCGCCGGGCCGCCGTTCTTTTGCGAACGGGACAACGCGGCATGAAAACGTAAAGAGCCCGGGCAGGGCCCAGGCTCTTCGCGTGGAGGAGGCAACCGAGAGGAGATAGTGGAGAAGCGCAGAACGTGAAGGAGGCCGTTGGCCGGGAGGGGAACAGGGGAGGCCCCTGTTCCCCTCCCATGCTTCTTTATTGATCTTCAGGATCGTCCACGGAGGCGACGCAGAGGGCATTGTCCCCTTCGTAGGGTGCGCAGCCTTCGATGGCGATTTCGGAATCGCGGTCGCCGAGCGCGGCGGCACCGGGCATCCGGAAGGCATTCACATCAATGCGCTCAATGGGCGTTTCTTCCTGCTTGCCGAGCTGCGGGACCCACTCGTAGGGCACGCGGTAGGCGCGGTAGACCATGTTCATGGGCAGCTTCTGGCCCCAGTAGGGCGAGATGAATTCCCAAACCAGCTCGTGATCCTTGGTGACTTCAAAGACGCGCCCGTCGGAGCCCTCGGTGATCAGGGTGTTGCCGTTGGGCAGGCGCTGCATACCACTGATGAAGGGGCTGTAGAAACGGTTGCAGTCCATCGGGGCGAGGAAGCCCGCTTCGGTGGGGGTGTACTGCCATACGATTTTCATGGCCACGGGATCGATTTCCAGCACGCGGGAGTGGTCGCGCAGGGCGGCCTTCACGCCGGTGGGGGAACCGGGGTTGGGCACGTCGTAGCCGCCCCAGCCGCCGTTGTCGAAAATCAGGATATTGCCCTCTCCGGGCAGTCCGCGCGGGACCATGTGGCAGTGGTGCTGGCCGATGATCCAGCCGATGGCCTTGGCTTCGGGGCTGTTGTCGTAGTCGGGGCCGAGTTTCCAGACGATTTTCCCGGTAGCCTTGGAGATGATGAAAATGATGTTGGCTTCGCGGCCGTCCACGATGATGTTGTCGGGATGGAAGCGCTCGTCGCCCGCGTCATGCCATTTGTTCGGGCCGAGCACGGACATGGAGTTGATGTGCATCCAGTCGCCCATGCCTTCGGGCTGCGTCTGGCGGTAGTTGGGGTCGCGGGCGAGGGTGTTCTTGGGGCCTTCGCGGAAGCCCATTTCGTCGAAATGCTCGTTGCAGTGCCATTCCCATACGATGTCGCCGTCCCAGTCCACTTCGAGGATCACGTCGTCGAGAAGCTGCTTGTCGGAAATCTTGGGATTGCGGGCGTTGCGGTGCGCGAGCACAAGCGTATTGCCGGAGTCGGTCTTGGGCTCCATGCCGGGCGCGTAGTAGCCGGTGGTGCTGCCTTCGCGCTGGTAGTCGTGGTGGCTGCGGGCCATCCAGCGGCCGGGGATGCCGGGATCTTCGATGTATTCGTTGCGGTCGAACTTCCAGACCACGTTTCCGTCCCAGTCAATCTGCACGAGATCGAGGCCGTCCTGCACGCCGTAGCGCCCGTCACGGGAGCCGCGCGAGGTCATGAGGTAGCCGCCGGGGAAAAGCTTGTTCGGGAAGCCGTGCACGCCTTTCCAAACCTTGTTTTCGCGGCCGTTCATATTCATGAGCACGGCGCCCACTTCCAGAGCCTGAAAGATCGTGAAGCCGTTCCAGCACTTTTCGGGATTATATACGGTGACGCCGGTAGGATAGATAGTCGGGTGACCCATGATGCCCTCCTGATTGGTTTCTCTCTTTCCATACATGAAAGAAGGTTTGGCGGATGTTGCCCCTGAATCGTTTCTCACGCCGATCCGTTCCCGAGGGGGGACTCCCCATCGTACGCCATTGGAGGAGAGAGGAGGGGCTTCGGGGGAATGGGAATGCTCCTTCTGAGAAATGCCCACCCCCCTGTATCCAGCTAGGCGATTTCTTCAAGCGACTTGCCGCCGGTGCGCTGGCCCCAGATGGCGATGACCACGGCGGGGACAAAGCAGAGGAAGCTGAAGATCCAGAACACGCCGTCGAAGCTGTACGCAGCGTAGGCCATCGGGATGAGCGGCTGGGCCGCGGCCACGGCGAGGCGGCCGGTGGAGCTGTGGAAGCCGGTGGCGGTGTTGCGCATACGGGTGGGGTAGGATTCGGCGGTGTACGAGAAGACCGTGAAGCCCATAGCCATGACGACCGCGGTGAGGACGACGCCGGTGAGGACGACGGGCCAGTAACCGGTCATATTGCCGAAGATGGGGCCAAGTACGGCGAGGATGATCAACATACACATGATCGGGATCTTGCGCCCGCCAAGGTCGGTGACGAAGGATGAGAAGAACAGCCCGGCGGGTACGCCGACGGAAATGATCGTCGTGGCCATGAGGCTGTCTTCAAGCGAGAACCCGTGCGCCTTGAGCAGGGTCGCGGTCCAGTTGGTCACGGTGAAGGTGGCGGGGTTGGTGAAGACCACGATGGCGAGCAGGACGAGGGTACGCTTGATGTACTGGCGGCGGAACATGCCGGTCAGCACTTCCATGACGGGGACCTTGGTCTGCACGTTCTTGGCGGCCTCGGAAAGGTCCACATGCTTGCCGGTGATTTCAAAGACGACCTGTTCCGCTTCTTCCAGCCTGCCGCGGGCCACGAGCCAGCGGGGGGATTCCTTGAGGTAGCGCAGGCCGACGAAGAAGGCGATGAGGCCGACGCCGCCGAAGTAGAAGATGAAGCGCCACGCTTCCTCGGCGAGGGGGATGATTGCGCGGCACATGACGCCGATGACCGGCACGGCGGAGAAACCCACGGCGGCCACGAGGTTCTGCCACTTGCCGCGTGATTCGGCGGGGGCCATTTCGGCGATGTAGGCCTGTGAGCAGACCATGAGGCAGAAAACGCCGAAGCCGGTCATGGAGCGGGCGATGACGAAGACGTGGAAGTTGTCCGTAAAGCCGTTCAGCACCGAGAAAAACGAGAATGTGGCGATGGAGATGAGGAAGGTCTTCCGGCGCCCGATGAAGTCGGAGATGACGCCTCCGAAGAAGCCGCCCGCGGTCATGCCGATGAAGTACCAGAGCGTGACCACGCCGATGTCGGACATCTGCAGGCCCCATGTGTGCATGAGCGCGGGGGCGATGAAGCCGAAGTTCCAGTTGTCCATCTGCTCGCAGAAGTAGGCCATCATGATGATGAAGAAGACGATTTTGTGGAAGCCGGTTACGGGCATTCCATCAAAATAGTTGTTGGGGATCTTCTTGACTGTAGATTGGCTCATAGTCGCTTCTCCAAAAGTCGATTATGTGCGAGAGTCTTCGATGCCGTTTTCCGTTTTCTTTATCCCGATTACATTGCAGGAAAGAATACGGCATTCGGCAATCATCGCTGTTTTAGCCTCAAAAGATACGAGGTTGAACAACTGCCTGTTACGATGCTGAGAGAAAAGGAAGAATGTCTTATACAGTAAAAACAATGGAACGTTTCTGGCCATTATCCTTTTTTTACATGTTCGGTACAGGCCTTTTCCGGATTGGCTGTGTATGTAGAATACGAGAAACGCGAAACCGGAAATGTTACGAGCGCAGCATTTCACGAAAAAAAGTGAAAAAAATTTCAACCTCGATAGGTAAGTCGTCTTTTATTATTTAATATACTATTATAATTTATTTTTTATGTCACGATACGAACGTATGGACTGCATAAAGAGATCTATGATGCCTGTCCGGTACAAAAAAATTGGGTCAGGAGAAACATATTTGCTTCTTGAAACCCTTTTTTTCACATCGGCTGAACCCGTTGATAAGAAACGAAAAAAACAGGCAAGGGAGGCATGAGGCATGGGAGGGGCATCAACAGGCCTCCGCAAGTGGATATCCCTCTCGTTTGCTTGTAACAGCGGAAACGGTGAAGGTATGGACATGGAGCGGTGGGGCGGGCGGCTTTTCGAATGAAGAAAGGCGGGCTGGAGGCTGGCCGGGGTTCAGGAAAGGAGTCGTTCCGGCCGGGAACGGAAAACAAGAAACCCCTTACGGAGATGAGTCCGTAAAGGGTTGAATTCGCTGGTGGGCGGTACAGGACTTGAACCTGTGGCATCCGCCTTGTAAGGGCGAGTATCTATTTTTGGATGTACTTTGCTCTTTTAGGTCTATTTATTATTTTTCATATGGTTATGTCAATTCTTGTTTGGTTGCTTTTGGATGAAATATCCCCTATTTTGCCCTTATGTGTTGGGAATGGTGTTGGGAACGTGTTGGGAAAGGTTCCCCCGTTTTCCGCCATTCAGAGGGGGAGCAATGGCGACTAAACGCGAGAAGACAAAGTACCCCGGAGTCTACTACCGTTTGCAGGAACGGCTTGACGGGTACGGGCAGGAGAAAGCCTACTATGTCATGTACAGGCGCGGCGGGCGCGCGGCGAAGCTCATAGAGGAACCCGTAGGCCGTGAATCCGAGGGCATGACCGCTGCAAAGGCCAATCTGATTCGGGCCGTTCGCATTGCCGGGAAAGAGCAATCCAATACCGAACGGCGGGCGGCGGAAGAGGCGGCACGGCTGGCGGATGAAAGCCGCTGGCCTCTCAATCGTATCTGGGAGGCGTACAAGGCCGCGCATCCCGAACACAAGGGCCGGGATAGGGACGAAAGCCGCTGGAACGTCTATCTGCGCCCGCGTCTTGGCGACAGGCTGCCGGAAGAGCTGGAAACCGCCGACATCGACGCCTTCAAGTCCGCCGTTCTCAAGACGGGCCGCAAGCCCGGCACGGTGCAGCGGGTGATAACCCTCCTGCGTGCCGTGTTGAACTTTGGAGTGGAGCGTGGTTATTGCCCGCCTCTCGACCCTTCCCGGCTCCGCATTAAGTCCCTGCATGTGGACGACCAGAAAACCGAAGTCATGACCGATGACCAGCTTGCCCGTTATCTGGCGGCACTGGGCGAGGAAGCGGATCAGGATGCGGCGGCGTTCATCCGGTTGGCACTGGTGACGGGAATGCGGAAAGGTGCGCTGCTGGCCCTGCAATGGGATGATTGCGACTTTGAGCGCGGTATCCTCACTCTGAGGGGAGAGTCTGCCAAGAAGGGTAAAACGGAATACCTGCCTATGACTGCTGCGACCCGCGCCATTCTGGAAGGCGTCCGCCGCACCGAAAGCCCGTATGTCTTTCCCGGCAGGAACGGAAGCAAGCGGCAGGACTTCCGGCGCATGGCGTGGCGCGTGAAAAAGAAGGCCGGGCTTCCCGAAGACTTCCGCCCACTGCACGGTCTGCGCCACAACTTCGCCTCCCGGCTGGCCTCAAGCGGACAGGTGGACATGTACACCTTGCAAAAACTGCTCACCCACGAATCCCCCCAGATGACTCAACGCTACGCCCACCTGCGGGACGAGGCCTTGCGGCGGGCCGCCAGCCTTGCCGATAGCCTATTGCTGCAACAAAATGAAAAAGACGAGCAAAGTATAGAGGATAAATGAAACTATGATGAAAAAACAACCACCGCAAGACACGTTGACGGAGTTCGTGGATTCTTCTGATGCCCCAGTAACTCAGATGCCATCGAGTTCGGAACTTGCCATATTCAGTTCAGAGGACGGGCGAGTACGTGTAGAAACACGTATTACAGACGGCACGGTCTGGCTGTCTCAGAAGCTCATGGCCCAGTTGTTTGGAGTGACGGTTTCCAATATTACGCAGCATTTGAAAAATATATTTGATGACGGTGAGTTATCGCCAGATACAACTATTAAGGAATTCTTAACAGTTGTATCTGGCGGAAGGCGTTATCGAATAAAATTTTACAATCTCGATGCTATTATTCATGTGGGATACCGGGTGCACTCTTCTGCTGGCTCCATGTTCCGCGCGTGGGCTACAGAACGTCTCAAGGAATATATGATCAAAGGGTTTACGCTGGACGACGAACGGCTGAAGAACCCGCAGCCGGATGACAGCCATTATGAAGAGCTGCTTGCCCGTATCCGGGATATTCGGACATCGGAGAAGCGTTTTTACCAGAAGGTACGTGACCTCATTGCTCAGACCAGTGAAGACTATGCTTTTCGGAAACATGAGGATGAGGTGCATGATTTTTTTGCCACCATACAGAACAAGATGCTGTATGCCACGACGGGAAGCACAGCAGCGGAATTGATTATGGCGCGTGCACGTGCCGATAAACAGAACATGGGATTGACCTCTTTCAAGGGAAATATTGTCCGCATTGGGGATATCACGGTCTCCAAAAACTACCTTACGGAATCTGAGCTGGTTGAACTCAATGAGCTGGTACAGATGTTCATCCTGTTTGCAGAAGACAGGGCGAAAAGGCATATCCCAACGCATCTGAACGACTGGATGGCGCAAACGGATAACTTTTTGACTTTCTACGGGCGAGAAATTCTGACGGGCAGAGGAACAAGAGGAAAGACCCAGATGGAAGCCTTTGTGCGGCGTCAATATGAGCAGTACTGTGAAAGACAGAGAAAAATGGCTCTGGAGGAAGCAGAAGCAGAGTATGAGGCAGAGATCTCTAAGGCAGTAATGGAAAATCAGAAAACAAAGGGTAGAAAATAACCGCCGCAACTGTGTGGCAACGATATTTCCCCGGCTAGGTGCGGTGTCATGAACCGCGCTGAAAAGACGGAACCCTTACTGTTCTGCCGGGAATTTTTAAGATCCACTATAAGGGAGTGGAGATAGAATTTATGAAAGATACCTTGTTGCTTAACAGTGTTATTTCATGTGAAGAATTAATGAATCGATGGTCAGTTACTGAAAGTAGACTAGTGAAAATAATAAGTGAAAACAAAATAAAAGAATATTCTGTAATAAGTACACGAATAAACCCACATGATAATGCAAAAATATTTATCTGTAGAGAAAAGCCAAAAATTTCTATATATAATGGTAAAATATGGTCAACAAGGGATATAAGTAGAAGTTTTTTTGATATTTCTGATATAGATAGTTATGAAAAAGAAAATCCAGTAATTACTTTTCCTGAGGATATTGATGGTCCATCAGAAAAATACTTTCAAGAAGATACTTTAGAATATCGTCATATTAGTGTAGAGATATTAGAAAGAGAACACGCTGATGCCGTAAATCAAAAAAATGAATTAGCTGACTATCTTTCAAATGCCGTGTCTAATATTGGTAAACTTCAAAGTAAAATCAATAAATTACAGACACAGCTTGAAGAAGCCAACCGCAGGACTACGGAAGTAGAAAAGAGAAGTAACCCCGGTTGTGAAGCTGCAAACGAGAAAAAATTGCAGCAATGGAAGCATGTCTACTTTCCCGTTATCCATGCAGTAGCACGGCAATGCGAAGAGGAAGGGCCAAGGGAAGGTAAGGAACGGCGGCAACGGAAGGATATACGGGTTATGCTCGAATCTCGCTTGTCGGGTGTGGAAGTTCCTCGATCCGTAGTTGATTATACGTTTGCTTTTCTTGACGATAGTCTTGTTGATCGAACCGGTGGCAATACATGAACCGGGAGGGGCGAACCTCTATTTTCCATATGAACCTCTGTTTTCCAAAGTGGAAAATGGAGGTTCTTTTTTGGTTTTTGGAGGTTTGAAAGTGGAAATTTGGTCTTTGCCGGGTTCCAAGTCTGGCGTCGTATGTCTACGGTCTACCCAATTAAGACAGGGTAGGCCGTTTTTTGATGGCCTTCCTAGAAAAACATTGGAGGGCCGTATGGCTGCTGAACAGAACTTGTTGCGAGAGGAAGAGGCCGCCGCCGTGGTGGGCTTCACGGTTCAGACGTTGCGGAAGCGTCGCTACCTGAGAAAGCCGCCGCAGTTCCTGAAGGTGGGGCGGAATGTTCGCTACAGGAGGGAAGATCTGCGGGCGTTCCTTGAGGGTTGCGTTGTCCCGGTACGGGAGGCGTAACGCATGGCCAGAAAACGAGAAAACCCGGCTAGCGGGCCGGGTCTCAAGAAAAATACAAATTGTGCTTGTAGAGAAGACAATACACCTATTCGCCTTGAGGCGCAAGGATTTTCGTCCTGCGTTCCCTGCGCCAATTGCCCGCACTTCCGTCTGGTCCGGTTTAACAGCCGCAAAAAACGCCACCAGTGTAGCTACTCCGGCCTATGGCTGGAATCTTGCGGCGTGATTGAATGTCCTGTGCGACGTGAGGGGGTGGATTTGCGTAAAATTCTTCCATTTGCCTGTCAGGGGCGCTTGTGTTGCCGCTGTGAACACGCCTCTATCCGTGGCGTCTTCCCCGTCTCAGAACCCATTTATTGTCGTTTTCGGCATGAGGTGGTTAAGGCTGATTCCAAGCCGTTTTATTGCCCCCAATACCGAGTTGTCCGGGAGGTGGATGCATGAGTGCCATTCCCCAGACCACCGAGGAAATCCGCGCAGCAGTGCAAGCCCGCGCCATTGAAATCCAAGGCCCGGCAGAAGAGGAAACCACGCCGCAACCCCGACGCCCTTTGCAAGTCGACCTCTCGCAATTTTCTGGGATCCGTTACCTGAGGGAATATCCGCCCGCCTTTGACTGGCTGCTGGATAAGAGCTTTCGGCTGAACAGCCTAGGGGCCCTTGTCGGGCCTCCCGGCTCGGGCAAGGGCTCCTTTGCGATCCAGCTTTGCGTTGCCGTGGCAAGCGGGACTTCCCTTGTGGACACGTGGCATACCGCCGCCCCTGAGCCCGTGGTCTACCTGAGTGCGGAAGACGACGCGCTGACTATCCACAGGCGGGTGCATCACGCGCTGGAACAACTTCCGGAAGACTTGCGGGAGCAGGCGGCCGCCAACTTCTACGGGATCCCCGTACACGGCGGGGTGAACCTGTGCCGCGCCGTAGGCGGGGTTGTTGAAGCTACGGCAAATTATGAAGACCTGCGGGATATTCTGGACACGATCCGCCCCCGTCTGCTGGTGCTGGACACGCTGGCCCGTTTTTCCGGCGTTGACGAAAACGACAACCCAGCCATGACCGCTTTTTGTGGGCTGCTTGAAGGGCTGATCGACGCCTACGGGTGCAACATCATTTTGCTGCATCATTCAAATAAAACCAGTGGCGATCTTATCGAAGACCCCAAGGAACTCGCCAAGGCGTTGACCCAGACGGCGATGCGCGGGGCTTCCGCCCTTGCCGGGTGCATCCGGTGGGGAATGTTGGTTGCGCCTTTGGGAGCGGCCCTTGCCCAAAAACGGATCGGCGAGCCTGCCACCGGGAAATATGACGGGGCGTTTCTCGCTGTGCGTGTGGGCAAGAAGAACAGCGGCGGCCCGGAACCTCGCTACTACCTTGGGCGCGACGAGCACGGGTTGCTCTACCGAGTTGATCCTGATGCCCGGCAGGAAGAGGGCGACGTGGTTTGGGATGCCCACCAGCTTGCGGAAGAGGTGGAGCGGCGGCAACGCACGGGAGAAAAGCCTCTGAGTGCAACCAAGGGGGGGCAAGAGGCTTTCGGATGGGGGATCTCACGGACTTAAAAGGCACGAGAGCGAGCTATAGAATTGGGACTTTTGATTGAGATCCGGAATTCGGGCAAGAAAGGCAGATCCCTAACTACGCCGCCCTTGTGTTCCAAAAATACCGAGGGTTCCGATTACATAGGAACTTAGAAGAAATACTTATATTTTACATAATTATAACAAAGTTCTTATAGTAAAGTTTTAACACCCCGGAACCAAGAAAAAATATAAATTATTTCAATATGTTTTAAAAATTCCAAAAGTACCCCCTAAAGGGGGGAATGGGGAAGGAACTTTCCCCAGTTCCTCCCCTCCCCTTTAGTCTTTAGGGGGCCGCGAAAAGAATTTGTGAGGAGTCTTCATGGATGTTTTGACCCTCTATCAAACTCTCTCTCCTGCCGGGGAGATCAAAAGCAAGGGCAACGGCGAATACTGCGGCCCATGTCCAACATGCGGGGGGCGGGATCGCTTCCTCGTGTGGCCTGAACATCCTAGCGGGGCTACAGGTGGGCGGTTTCTGTGCCGTGGCTGTGGCGTTCAGGGGGACGCTGTGGAGTTTTTGCGGACATTCCGGGGCATGAGCTACCGGGAAGCCTGCGAAGCCCTGAGAATCGAACCAAACCGCCACAACAGGCATGTCATAGCGAACAGCGCGGCAAGGAAGGAATGGGCACCCGACCCCGAACGCCTCCCCTCTGCCGGGTGGATGGAACGGGCCGCCGCGTTCGTACGCGAGTGCGCCGCTGGCGTCGAATCCGGGGACGGGCTGAAAAGCCTGTACGCGCGCGGCCTGACGGTCGAGACAGCCCACACTCTGGGCATCGGTTGGAACCCTGCGGACAGGTACGGCCGCCGCGCCGATTGGGGGCTTGATGAAGAGGTGAACCCCGAGACGGGCCGCTTCCGCAAGGTGTGGCTTCCCCGTGGGCTGGTGCTTCCGATCCGCCGCAAGGCCGGAGTGACGGCATTGCTTATTCGCCGGGCCGACTGGAAACCGAAAGATGACCTCCCCAAGTATTGGCAGGCCAAAGGTTCCGGGAATGGCTGTTACGGCATCGGCAAGCCGGGCCTTCCGGTGGTGCTGGTGGAAAGCCTTTTGGACGCCGTGCTGGTCTGGCAGGAGGCGCGGGACGTGGCGGCGGCGGTGGCTCTCACCGGAGCCAGCAAACGCCCTGATGCGGGCACTACGGCGTTTCTGCGGGCTGCTCCCCTGATTCTGTGGTCACTGGACTTTGACGAGGCGGGCACGAAGGCGTGGGCATGGTGGCGGGAGCACTTCCCCGGTGTGAAGGCATGGCCTTGCGCCGTGGGCAAAGACCCCGGCGACATGCTCAAGGTCGGAGTCCCGATCCGTCTGTGGGTTGAGGCCGGGATAGCCGAAGCTGAAAAAGGCGCTCGGCAAGGTGAAGCTCTTCCTTTGCCGTGTGCCCCGGAAACGCCACAGAATCCCCCCTGCGCCATGCTTCAAACCAAAGACGAACCAAAGGCCGCGCCGCATCCTGATCCCACTCCAAAGGGCGTCCATAGTGTGGACTTCCTCCATCGTCTGGCGGCTATCGATACCAACATTGATGCCCTGTTGGGTTGGGGATTGGTGCCGCACCTTCAGGATGGGGAACTCGTCATTGACGGCATGGACGCGCTGGACGCCGAAAGCCGGGCCGGGCTGGAACGCTGGCTTGCCCATGCCGGGCCGAATGGTGAACCGCGCCAGGAACGTGTGATTCGGGCGTTGAAGACAGGTAGGAGGTGTGCCGCATGAAGATTCTTTGCGATACCCGCGAACAGGCCCCCTACACCTTTGACCGCTACCAAGGGGTGACGGTGGAACGGGCCGCGCTGCAAACGGGCGATTACAGCCTTGCCGGGCTGCATGACCATATCGGCCTTGAGCGCAAATCATTGGACGATCTGACGGGCACCCTCACCAAGGGCCGGGAACGCTTCCAGCGCGAATGTGAACGCGGGCGGGGACTGGACTATTTCGGGCTGATTATTGAGGCCAGTTTAGAAGATGTGCGGAACCACGCCTACCGCTCTCAAATGACGCCTCAGAGCCTTTTGCAGACGCTTGCGGCCTATTCCGTCCGGTACGGGCTGCATGTCCATTGGTGCGGGAATCGGGCGGGCGGGGAGTACATGACCTATTCCCTCCTTCAAAAGTTCCTCGCGGAACAGGAGGGCAGGCTTAAGGCGTTGATCAAAGCGCATGGGGATGCGGCGGCATGAATAAGGAATCCTGCATAAACACGCAAAAACAGCCCTTACGCGGCGAAAAGGGGCAATTCCTTCCCGGAGTATCCGGGAACCCCAGAGGACGCCCTAGAGGGGATTCTTGCCATGCTCTCAAAATGGCACGGCAAGCGGCTGAGGAAGTAGCGATCCCAAAATTGGTTGAAGCTGCAAAAGGGGGAGATTTGGACGCCTGCCGGGTGCTGGTTGCTTATGGCCTTCCCCGGCAACGCCCCGTAGCAATCCCTGAACCTGTCGCCCTACCGGAGACGGGCAACCTTTCCGAACAGATGCAAGCCCTGTTGCGCCTTGTCTCTGCCGGGGAAGTCTCCCCCGCCGCCGCAAACGAGATCGCGGGAATCATTGCTACAGCCGCCAAAGTGGACGAGGTGACGGAACTTCGGGAACAGGTGGAATCTTTAAAACGGGTGCTCGATGCCCGAAAGGATGGGAAAAGAAGATGAATGTTGAAATGTTACGGAAGGGTTACAAGGAACTGACCCCCTTTGAACGTGCTGTAATGATTACCAATGAAGCTCTGACACGGCAACGGAAGGCAGAGATTGACGCTCTCCGGCCTCCTTCTATGTGGGATAGCCTATGGGTTGAGCATTGGAACTCAGGATTTTTTACTGTTGCCGCCTATGCCATGTGGAAATCCCTATATGCCGAAAAGGTGTCCCTGCAAATTATGGCCCTCTATCTTGAAGGGAAGACGTTGGAAGATCCCGCTCCTGATTTGGGATGGGAGGCTGAACGAGTAGCCGTAGGCTGGTTGAAAGCTTTACGGCGGTTGGGGGATGAGGTCGGAGCACCATTCCTTGAACTTACCAAAATCTTTGATCGAGAATACGCTTTTAGCCGACTATCTTCTTTTGAAGAAGAGGAGATAGACGAATCTCAGCAGTACGCGGCACTTGTAGAAATGTGGCAAGCTGTTGCTAAAGATTGCAATACCAGCGACTGCCACAGAGCTGCTGATGCATAATTAAGGGGGGAACCATGTATTTACCCAACAGTGAAAATCAAGAAATAAGCTGGTCTCTTGAAGAATATTCACGGGAACTGGATTATGCCTATACTCAAGAGTTGGCATTTTGGAAGATAGAACCCTCAAAAGAACAAGAAAGGGCTGAACATGGCGATGATGAGAGTTCCTGAAAAGCGGGCGGGAGGCATCCCGCAGTATCGTCAACAACCCGCCTATGACACCACTCCCGGCGCCAACCTCGGCGCGCGTCTTTCCGACAGCGCGGGCGGCATCGCCGCACAGGGGGCTCAGTCCGGATGGCAGGCCGTCATCAACACCGGGAAGGCCGTACAGGGCGCGGCAAAGGTCGGTTTCGACCTCTATACCGAATACAGCCGCACCAAGGCTCAGGAAGCCTATAACAAGTTTCAGGAGTCCATGCAGTCCGACCTCTACGGGGAGAACGGTATCTTCAACCGTAAGGGGGAGAATGCGCTTACCTCCGTTACCGACGCCGAAAAGATCATGAGGGAACGGGCCGGGGAGCTTGAAAAGAGCCTCGGCGACATGGGCAAGGAGTTTTTCCAAAAGCAGATTGGGACATACGGGCGTCAGCTTTTGCCGCAGGTGCAGCGCCATGCCACCAGCGAGTTCAACCTTTGGATGGATACCACGGATGATGCCACAGCGGAGTTAGAAAGAAATCGAGCTCTTGAAAACATTAATGACCCGGAAGTGTTCAAGCAATGCCTGTTTGAAGGGGGCATGGCCCTGACGCAAAAAGCTGTACGGAATGGCTATTCCGAAGAGCAAAAAAAGCTGCTCCGGGACGAATACGCCAGCGGTACGTACTTGGCGGCGGGTGTCGCGCAGGTGTCCCAAGGCAACTTGAGCAAAGCCGAGAGCCTCCTTAAGTCCGGCATGTTGATGCCAGCGCATAAGCTCAAGCTTGAGACGGAGATCAGAAACGAGAGGAAGCGGCAGGAAGCCAAAGCGGAAGCGGATAGAGCAAAGGCCATGAGCAATCTCCTTTTCGGGCTGGAGGATGCCCGCTATGCAGCCCGGTACATGGGGGATACGTCTCAGTTAACGGCGATAGGGGACCAGCTTAGAAACCTTGGGGACACCAAACGGGCAGACGCCATTTTTCGTCAAGCTCGTTTCTGGAATGCCAATAATGAGGCGAGGGATTACGCCGTAAGAGCCCCGATTGAGGATGTTGTTTCTTCCATCACTGCCTTGGATAAGCGGCTTACAGCGGAAAAAGATAATCTGTCTATTGAGGAGTTCCAAAAAGAGTCACAGCGGCGTGATGCCATGTCGGAAATTTTGAAGGACAGAGTTGCGGCGTTGAAGGCTGATCCAGCATTGGCGGCAGATCGTGATCCCGCCGTGGTGCTTCCCGATGGGGCAACCACTGGAGACAGGATCACGGCAAGGATGGAATATCAGGCAATGAATGGCATTACTGAGAGTAACCGGATGCCGCTCACCAAAACGGAAGCCGCAAGCCTTGCCGAGAAGTGGCAGAAAGGCGGTGTGGAACAAAAGGCGGCTCTCCTTTATGGGGATGGCGGTATAATCAAAGAGTTTGGCCCGTATGCTTTGAATGTCATGGCACAAGTTGGGATTTCAGAAACGGAACAGGACTATGCACAGCGCGTTATGGACAATCCCGAAAATGCCACGGCTGCAAGCACCATCCTAAGAGTGCAGAACATCAATGAAAAGGATTTGCCCAGTGTGAAGGTGACGGACGCTCTCGAAGATGTTCTAGAAAGAAGCACCGTATACCAGAGCCGCAGGGCAATGACTCTCAAAGTTAATTCCGCCGCCGCCCTGAGCGCCGCAAAGCAACTTGAAACCGTGGCGGAACGAATGCTGAAACAAGGCTATTCGGCGGATGAAGTCGTAAAGACCCTTGATGCCGGAGTGGTGGGCGTTTCGGATTCCAATATGGCCTTAACCTATCCTGCCGGGAGATCTGCAACGGTACTTGAGCAACGCTTGAATCGTGCCTTTACTGATGACCTGCCGGGCTTCTTTGAGAATGATCCCCGCCTGAGCAAGAACCCGCTGGACATCAAATACCAGATCGCCCGGTTGAGGAATGTTGGCGTTTGGACAAATGCCCCTGACGGAAAAGGCTATGTCCTTGTGGACGGAGTGACCAAACGTCCTGTGACGGACGGTAATGGGAATATCTTTACTGTGAAATCAAAGGATATTTTCGAGAATCCGTCTTCTGCTGTTCCTGATAGTCTTCTGAATATTCAGGGAGGTGCGTGGTAATGTTTCTTTGGAAACCCAATTTAGCCTCTCCGCTTGAGGAAGAAGTGGCACGCCGCACCCCGTGGATGAGTGCCTCAGAGTTTTTTGGCCTGTCGCTCTCTCATGCCTTTGAGCGCAGTAATACGGCTGGTTTGTTGCTGGAAGATACCCGAATAGCGAGGGCGGAAAAAGAGGCCGGAACTTTTGATGATATGTGGTGGATTGGCGGCCTTACGGGAACCCCGGAAACCAACCGCAATGCCTTATCAGAAGAAGACTTTAAGGCAAAGGGATACGACCGCAACGGGAAGATCGCCTACACTCCCCGGACGACTGAACAGCGGGCACAGATTGAGGCGGAAGTGTTCGACCGCCGCGAGTATGAAAAACAACTCCTAGAAAGGGAAAATACGGGAGCGTGGCGCGGGGCTCTGGGCTTGGGCGCGGGGTTGCTGGCAAGTCTTCCCGATCCTGTAAACTTGATTCCTGTTGGCGGAACTTTGTCAAAAGGGGCCAGCATGGGGCGGCGCGTTCTCTCTGGGGCAAAATCCGGGGCCTTGGGCACGGTGGTTGCCGATGCCTTTCTGATGCCCGAATCCGCCCGCAGGGGGGAAGATGTGGGCTTCTCCGATCTGGCCCTCGACGTGACGTTTGGCGCGTTGCTTGGCGCGGGGATTGGGGGAGTTGGGGGCATCCTGCACAACCGTAGGGTGAAAGGGCTTTCCTCAGAGCGTCGCTTGCTTGAGGGCGTTTTGACCGATGCGGGGTACAATCAGGCTGATGCCCGGCGGCTTTCGTCCTCAACGGTTGAGTTTCTTGCTGATATGGGGGATAGAGCCACCCTTTCCCAAACCGTGCGCCAGAACCTTGCCGGGTTGGACAGGATAAATGCCGGGAGGCTGCTCGACAGAACCATGCTGGCCCTTGAGCGGGGCGAACGTTTGGATATTGGGCGGTGGGCGGAAGAAATGGGGGCGCGGCGCTCCTTTGAGGTGGCGGAACGCATTCAAAGCGAACAATCCGCCTTAGCTTCCGGGTATGATCGGGTACGGGATAATCCGCTTGTCGGTTCTCCTGATGAAGTTCTAGCCACTCTTGAACCTGAAGATATTGAGCGGGTGCTGGTACACCACGGCCCGGCAGTATTGAAGGGAGGGGAAATCAAGGTTCAGGGGAATCCCTTGAAAAATGCGGGATTCTCCAAACGTGGCTTTGGGCTGGTGAAAATCATATTCGCGCATGGAGAGAAGGGAAACAAAACGCCGGATATGCCCCCGGTATCCAAAGAGGACGTGCTCTCTATCCCGCGTTTCTTGCGGGAGTATGAACCGATTATTCAAGAGCATTTGCCTGCCGGGGACGGAATTACCAGATGGAACATCCCCAGAGAGGACGGGAAACACCTTGCTATCGTGGCAGGGCGGGGGCAGGACGGGCCGGATTCCCGACTCGTAAGCGTTTTTGTTGACGATCCGCAAAAGAACCCTACCGGACAAAAAAATCCCGCTTTGATTCTCCCCTCCCGCCGAAAGAGCGGTGAGGGGGATACTGGACAGGGGATTTCGAGTTTCACACCTGACAGCCAAAGCGGGAAAGAAGGCTTGCCTTCTGCTTCTAGAATAGGGAGGCAATCCCTCCCTGTCAATGAACGTCCCCTTGACTTCTCCGCACCCGAACCGGAGCCGAGAATTACCCCGCCGACGCTTGAGGAATCCGCCAGACTGGAACAGGAGGCGGCGAGGGCCGAAGCCGGAAGCGCCTTAGACGTGGAAGCAACCCGGCTTGTTGCGGAAGGGAAGATAAGTAAGGAAGACAAAGCGGATTGGGAAACGGCACAGCAGGAAATAGGTCGGGCCGACGCACTGGAAAACGCGGGCCTCTCCATCATGGAGTGCGTAACGGGAGGAATGGCATAATGGCTACACGGGAAGATTGCATTCAGGCGGCGGTAAGTTCCGGCCTCTCCGAAGAGGACGCGGCGGGCATCGTGGACTATATCCGGCAAGAACGGCAAAAGCTGGTTGACTCCGGACAGGTTGACGACATGGGGCGCATCCTTGCCAAAAAAGTCATGGATGAAGCGGAAAGAGCCCGTAGAAAGGCGTTAACCTCACGTCGCATAGCGGCTATCAACATTGCCCGCCGGGAGGCCATTAAGGGCTTTGCCGAGCGTGTGAAATCGGAAGGCGGCGACCTTGTGGACGCTTTGGAGGCGTTGCTTGTAGGAAGCGGGAAGCGGTTCACCGGAAGCCGTGAGAGTGCGTCCCGTCTGAGCGGGAGCCTTAAAGCCCTGTGGGGCGGGAGTCTGGCGAATGACCTTGAACAGGCGGGCTTGATTGATCTCATTAAGAGGGATCGCGACTTCTCGGATACCGTCATGGAGGAAATGATTTCTCCGAACAGCACAGGCGACAAGATGGCCAGGCAAGCTGCGGACATTTTCAGCAGGTATCTTGAAAACATGCGCCGCCAGCTTAACGAGTACGGGGCGGACATCGGCAAGCTGGACAACTACGCGCCACAATCCCATGACTCCCTCAAAATGCGGAAAGCGGGAGAGGCGGCTTGGGTGAAGTATGTATATGAGCGCCTTGATTGGGAAAGGACTTTTCCTGACGCCGATCCCCAAAGTGCCGCCCATGCCCTTGGGGAAGTGTATCAAAACATCGTTACAGGGGTGCGTGGAGCGACGGCACCCAAGCGCCGCAATGTTTTTGATGCCCCGCGCAATCTGGCCGCCAGTCTCGGCAAAGAACGGGTACTGCACTTCAAGGATGCACAGAGCGCCGTTGAGTACAACAGGATGTTTGGAACCGGGAGCGTCATTCAGGCCGTTTTGGACAGAATAGACAGATCGGCGCGCCGCCTCGCCCTGATGCAGACCTTTGGGCCAAATCCTGAAAACATGATCCGCAGCCTGCTTAACGAGGAAATGCAGGGCATCCGGGATGCCCACGGCAATATTCCAGATCGGCTTTCCAAGGCATGGACGGGCGACAAAAACGGCAAGCTGGCCCACTATTACCTTGCCCTGTCCGGGGAAATGGGAACCCCGGAAAATCTCACAGGTGCCCGCATTGCGGCGTTTGCACGGGCGCTGATGAGCATGGCGAAACTTGGCGGGGCCTTTCTGTCTTCCTTCTCTGATATAGGCATTAAAACCGTTGCGGCGCGCCATGCGGGAGAAGGCTGGCTTGAGGCATGGAAAACGGGCGTGAAGATGCGCTTTGAACGGTTCCAGAGTGCGGAGCGGGTAGAACTGGCCCGACAGCTTGGCGTCTATACGCAAGGCTTGCTTGGCGAGCTGTACAGCAAATTTGACGTGAACGACGCCCTTTCAGGAAAGACAACGCGATGGATGAACGCTTTTTTCAGGATGTCCGGTCTTTCCGGCTGGACGGAAGCACACCGCGCCGCCTACACCTTCCACCTTTCGACACGGCTTGCTCGGCAGGCAATGGGCGGGATTGATGCCCTTGACCCTGATCTCGCTGCCGTGCTCAAAAAGAACGGCTTGTATGATCGGTTTGAATTGCTCGGCAAGATGATTGATGAAGTTGAGGGCGAACACTACGTTATCCCGGAAAACGCCTACAGGCTGACGGATGACGATTTGGCGGCGTATCTGCCCGATTCGCTGCGCGAGAAGCCGGACGCCCTTACTCCTGAGCAGTGGGAGTCCGCCCGCGCCGACGGGTTCAACAGCATCCGGCAAAAGCTGGCGCAGGACGTGATGGGCTACTTTGCCGATGAAACCAGTTATGCCGTGCTGGAACCGGACGCAAAGACGCGGGCCGCTATGTACGGGAATACAAAGCCCGGCACTTGGGCAGGTGAGATGCTCCGTTTTGCATGGCAATTCAAAAGTTTTCCCGTCACATACTGGCAAAGAATCCTTGGAGAAAGCCGTTGGCAACGGGCCAGTAGGACACCACAAGGGGGCTTTTCGGGGTGGTTGGATTCACGGCGCATCATGGCGGACGTGCCCGCCGTGGTTCACTTCTTCCTTGCAACCACGGCGTTGGGATACGTTTCTATGGTGGCAAAGGACATAAGCAAGGGAAGGACGCCCCGCGATCCTTTGAGCCTCGCCACCGTTGGAGCGGCTTTCATGCAGGGCGGCGGCTTGGGGCTGCTTGGCGACTTCTTCCTTGGAACGGCGGATCGGTTCGGGAATCAGCTTACGGCGAATATGGTTGGGCCTGTTCCCACTGAATTATCCAATCTTGCCGTGATGACTGGTCAACTGGTACAGGGTGAGTTGGGAGAAGCCGGGGAAACGGCGGTTCGAACGATTACCAACAATTTGCCGTTTGTGAACCTTTGGTATCTCCGAGCGGGTATGGACTACATGATCAACTACAGGCTTCGGGAATGGATGAGCCCCGGTACGTTGAAAAGGGCTGAACGCAAGCTGAAACGGGAAAACAATCAGTCATATTTCCGCTTTGGAGACATTGATTTGACGCCAAGCCATGTTATACCACGAGGCGGATTCTAAAGGAGAGGCCGGGAAATTCCCGGCCTTTTTTTACATCTTTGCTGGAGATGGAGCAAATCCTGTGGGAAACCATTCCTCTCCTTTGGGCATTCCTCTAGATAGTTCAAGCCACAACTCTTTGGCTAGATACCTTATTTCTGGAGCAAGAGCGGCACGTACTGTATGTAGCCAAATTGTCATACCACTTACAGCTATTGATCCTTCAATTTTTTGTATGTCATAAATATCCCTACTTAGTATAATAGCTATATTATTATTTTCTTGTACTGCCAAAAAAGGATCGTCAAGATTTATATGATACAAATCATAAAGTTTATCTTTTGTAAACATTACTATTTTATATAAATACAGTAATTCTACATCATCCATGCCTTTCAATAATTGGATGCTTTTATTTATAGCTTTTCTTTGTGAATTAAGACTAATATTGTATAGTATATTGCTAAAAAATCCCATAGTGCCCCTTCTCCTGAAGAATAAAGTTTCATCACTCTGCCGGGTGGCAGGATGGTAGCAGGGTGCAACCACAAAAAAAAGAGGAGAGCGCAACTTTGTGCCGAGCGAATATTGCCAATCTGAGGCACGCTTTCCCGGCAGGATGAAAGTACCCATTCCGGCGTCAAACGACGCTCAGAAGGCGAATACAGGGGCACTGAGGGCATTAAGGTTGCTAGTCGGCAAGCGGGAAATTGGAAAAAACCAGTACTCCGAAACTTCAAAATTGAGTTTTCGGAAGTTTTCAGGAAGTTATTGAAAGATCAATCGTGACCTCGTTGCAGGTAGCGGAGAGCTTTGAGAAGGAACACAAAAACATGCTGCGGGATATTGAAGCAATCTTGCCGCAAGTACCTGAAAAGTTCGTAAAGCTCAATTTTGAGCTCTACGAGTATCCCATTGAAACGGGTATCGGAACACGAATGGCCAAGTCCTACCTTCTCAGCAAGGACGCCTTCACGCTCTTGACTATGGGCTACACAGGCGAAAAGGCTATAGCCTTCAAAGTTGCCTACATCGCCCGGTTCAACGAGATGGAAAAGGCCCTCCAAGCAAACGCCCCAACCTCAGACGGTTTTACCCTCTTGCCGTGGCGTGGCGCGGCGGCTACCCTGCATGAAAGGAGGGCTTCCCATGATGAAATTCACACGAACGGCGGCGGCCTATGCTGTAGGCATCTATTTGGCTACGGGCTGGCGGAGCGGCTGGAACCCCGGCGAATGGCCTCAACGGGAATGGGGCACGGCGGCGGTTGCTCTTGTGGTTGTGATGGCGGCTACGGTAGCGTGGCGATGGTGGCGAGAGAGGCGGTAAAGCGGACTCCCACTCCTGACAATTCAGGAGTGCCCGGAGGCGCGACCTTGCCATGAGGGACGGGGCTGTGTAGTGTTCCCGATGTGGGGCACGCCTCCCGAAAGGAGGCAACCCCATGAAGCAATTCCTCCGGGACGTCGCGGCGCTTGCGCTTGCTGACGTCATAGCGGCTGTTGTGGTTCACTTGCTGAACCTCTAAAAGCAGTTGCCCCGTAGGAATTGCAGTTCCTACGGGGCGCTAAAACTGGATTCTCGAAATCCGGGGGACGTGCCCCACATCGGGACGGTGGGCGTTGCTGCGCTTGCCGTCCCTCTTGTTTGGAAAGATAGCCATTCCCCCCGGCAAAGGTCAAGGGGCTGGAGCTATTTCTCTTCCTCCCTCTCTACCTCTTCATAGAGCCGTTTCGTTTTCACGCCAAGGGCTGCACCGATCCGGGCAAGGGTACCTAGCTCACAGGTTTCGATGGAATCATCCTTTACAGCACGTTGAATAGTGCGGGAAGACATTCCAGTTTTTTCCACCATATCTCGAACAGTCATATCTTTTTTATTCATTAAATCACGTATGTTACTTTTAAACATAATGCATCCTTTAAAAAAATATTGTGTTCCTATAGGAAAATGACTTGACGCTTTACATGTTCTTATAGTAAAACAAACTCAACGAAAGGGCAATACAAAAACAGCCCGCCAAGGTGCTACCAACACCAAGACGGGCCTAACCATCAACCCACTTCTCAGGAGTGAATTATGGCTATCTCCAACATTCCCGAAACTTCTCCCCGCGTCAACCGTCCCGCCCGTGGCCTTGATGCCTTCTTTGCCAACTATGCGGAAACTACCCGCAAGGATAGGGAAAAGGCCGCTATAGCCCGCCAGCGCGTCTTGAACATGCCGTCCATTACCGAGGGCCATGAGTCCGGCAAGTGGTGGCTGTGCATCGTCTTTGCGCCCGATACCTCGGAAACCGAACCTCGGCGTCTGCATTGGTGTTTCAATCGCCGCAGCGCTGAAGACTTCGCCCGAGACTACAAGGCTCGCGGTTGCTACTGCGTGATCGCCCAGACGAGCAAGCAGCCCGGCGACGGCTTCTAGAAAAATGCCCGGCAGAGGTAGGACACACTCGCCTTTGCCGGGTACCCCGCCGCACCACGACAAATAGACATTCCCTCGGAAGCCTTCGCGCTGACCGGGAATCATGACGCATATCCGGAGATACCCATGTCCATACTTGAATACTCGGGCTCTTCGTTGGTGAGCCGCCTTCACGATCGCCACGCCGCCCGGCGCATCCTCTCCGTGGTTTCCTTCTACCGGGCCATGTCCTATTTCCTCTACAAGACCTTCATAGTGGCCTTCCTCGGCGTCCTGCTGGCCTTTTCCCTCGCCCCCGAACTCTTCCTTGCCGGGGGTGCGCGATGAACCGGGAAAAAGGCTCAGAACATGCAATGATGGACGCTTTCGCTATAGCCGAATTTCTCCGGGATGCTATCGGGGCTATAGGCGAACAAGGGTGTGGGGAAATTTCCCATATCTCCAGTTACGGGGCTGAAAGGTGTTTTGACCTGCTCATAAAGAAGATGAAAGAAGGATACGGGGGCAACCCGTGGCCGGGGGCTACTAATGCTGACATCTGAACAAAAAAATCCTCCGGCAGATGGAAGGTGCGGAATGAGCGACAACCAAGAATTCGGCGTTGATCTCAATCGTGTGTTTGCCCTTTCCTGTGGCTTGGAAAATCTCCTCTCTATGGTTGCCCATAGTGGGTTGGGGATTGATTCCAGCGGGGTTTCTCTCATCATTGAAGTGTTGCGGCAAATGCAATTCTCGCTTGCCGATGGGGAATTGTGGCGGTTCGAGGTGGTAGAAAAGAAAAAGGGGGCGGCAAATGAATAGCAATGCCGTCCAACATGTAGAAGAGGCCAAGGCACTTACTGCTTTTTTGCGTGAAGCTACGGAAAATCTGCTGAACCGTGAAGACTTTTCTACAGATTGTGACTTAGTGGCACATGGGGCGTACCTCGTTTTTGAACTATTGCAAAACAAACTGAACTCTATCTGCAACGAGGGGGAATCCCATGAATAAGGAAACCAATATTTCGCAAGCTGCTATCCTCGCCCATGCCCTTGATTTGCTGTGTGATAAGATCATGGATGCCGATACCGGGCCGGATTACCTGTTTGTCTTCAAGGAAATTCTGCAACAGATACAGCATTATCTCGGCGAGGGGGAATAGCCATGCAGACAGGACAAAACAGGACATTCTACCCGGTAGAATAAGGGGCACGCCATGAGCACAGGCAATCAGTTTGCCTTGATACCGTGGCGCGCACAGATACGGAGCGGCGGCTTGCGGGCGTGGCCTGACGCCGCCGTTTCCATTCTCCCCGTGCTGGCGGTACATGAAAGCCCCTTGCTTGAGGCATGGCCCTCTCAGACGCGGATTGCTTCCCTTGCCGGGGTGAGCAAGACGACGCTCGGGGCGGGACTCCGGTTCCTTGTCGAACAGGGCTGGATCAGTCTCACCAAGCGCAAGACGTTTCGGGCATGGCACACGGTCTACCGGATGGAGTACCTGCACTATCGGAAGGGCTACCCCGCTGCGACGTCGCTGTTCCTCGCGCTACCATACACGCTTGTCCTTTCCGGGGTGTGGGGGAAAATGTCCGGGGCTACGAAAAGGCTCTACCTTCTCCTGCGGGCGCATTGCGTCGCCAGTGACAGGGAAGAGTGGACAAATAACCCCGCCGCCGCTTCTGGCTCTTTCCTTCCGGTAAAAAATATACAGCCGGGGAAGTTTGCGGATTTGGCGGAGATAAGCGACCGCATGTACCGAAAGGGGATAGCTTGGCTTATCATGGTTGGAGTGTGCCTCAGGGGTGGGGATGGGCTAGTTTTCCGTGTCCCAATGGATATGGCGGCACATTCTGTACTGCGTTCCGGCACACAGAGTACCACGTCACCCTTTGAAGTCGGAAAAACGGCACATTCCGTACCGCGTGAAGAGGCAATCGGCACGGTGGGTACCGCGTCCGGAACAAAGCGTACCGCGTCCGGCACGGAGAGTACCGTAACTATATCTTCTATAACTTCTATAAAAGAAGAAATAAGAGAGATCCCGGTTAATATGAAAAGGGAATCTCTACCCTTGCAGGGCACCCTCCGGACGGGGGCTCACGTTCGGAATACTCCGAACGCTCGACGCCGCACCGGGGAACGCGACGGAAAGGCCACCGTGAGGGAAGGAAGCGAGGAAGGCAGGGGGGCAGACTTTGAAGCCGATCTTGCCATGCTTGCGGCTGTACAGGCCCAACTCGAACGGCAACGAAGCACAGGGGAAGCACGGCAGGGGTAAGGACTCACGAAATGGCGGGGCGGTTCGGGAACGGGCCGCCTCTTTTTGTGGCCTCCCCTCCCCGATAGGGACTCTCTATATAGCCAATCTGAGGCCCGTTTTTGGGGAAGACGACTCTCTACCTATGTAGAGGGCAAAACGCCTCTCAGGATGCCCGTAGGGACTTTGAACGTGGGTACGTGGAGCAGTATAGGCGCGGCGGTTCTACCTTGTGGCCTATGCCGGGAAGCTGACTCAACTTGCCGGAGTGCTTCCCTCCGAAATGGATGTTGAGGCCGCTGTGCGCTCCCGCTTTGATGATTGGCTGGCGGTGCGCGGCGGGGCCGGGGCCGGGAAGGATGCGGCGATTGTCGAACGGGTGCAGTGGAACGCGGCGGACGGCAGCGACGTCACCTTTGAGGACGCGGAGCGAGCTTCCTGTTACCTCGCTATTGTGGAAGAGGTTCGCCGCACCATGCTTGAATTGTGCTCGGCAGAAAAGATGTACGATATGAAATAGACTGCCCGGCAAGTGATAGAACAGGGGTGACTCGGAGGCGGGTCGCCCTTTCTGTCCTGTCGACCTCACCTATGGGGTTACTTTCAAATTTGCTGGTATTTTGATTTTTTAAAAAGGGAATATCTTTTATTTTAGTATATCAAATATATTGATGCGGTCCCGCTCTCGAAGTATAGAATGAGTTACAATACTAAAAAGCCCACTGGTTCAGAGTGGGCAATGTAAATATTTTTAACAGGAATGTACTATTTGATTTTTACTATTATCTAAATTGGATTCATTGGAGTATTTTTCCATAGTCAAATGGTTTGTACGAGTGACACTTGTGAATAGGCACAGTATCATTGATGCAAAGACTAATTGATCGCGAAAAGATATTTTTTGTGTAAAAAATAGTCGTATATTTTCAAATAAGTAACGAATAATTTTTGCAATAATCATAATTGCAACAAGGCTTGTTATAAATAAACTTCTTAATCCCATATGGACAATGAGAATATCAGAAGCTTTTTTTCTTGTTTTTGATATAAAAATTTTTAATTTTTCATCATCTGTTGTAAACATTTTAGAAATATTATTCGATAAATATTTATCATATCGTGGGTTTTTCTCTATGGATATACAAAATGATAAATAACTTATAACAGTTATGCTTTCTGTATGTCTTAGGTGTTGATTGATAGTTGCACGTAGTGATTGATATATAGGGTGTGATAAGTCGTATCCTTCATCTATAAACCATTGTCTTACTTCTTCTCTTAAACAAAATAGCCTATCTCTTGTTTCATCGAGAAGGGTTTTTTGCCATATATATTTCCATACAAACAATAATCCAAGAAGGCTAAAGCCAAAAATTAATAACTGCATTTAGTCCTCCGGTGTGTCTCCGGTTTCAGAAAGTCCACTAGATGTTCTTCCTCCAGAGTCATTTTCTTCAATTTTTTTAGTTAATTTACCTATTTTTACTATAGCACGTTTTTTTCCATTGCGTTCGATATACCATGCGGTTCCTGTAATTCCTGTTACAATCCATGAAAATATATCGTTAACTTTAAGTACATCTATTACTTTTGCTAGCGCACTTAGTTGATCCGGTGAATTTGTTGCGATTTGGATGAGTCCGTTCATTATGATCCAAATACATGCAATGAAAACCCCTCCACGTATAACACATCTAACTGTTTCAAGAAGTTCTTTTAGTCTGATACTATTATAAGTTACGATGTCTTCTTGAAAATTCACTTCGTCCTCTGTCATATCAAACTACCCCCCTAGAGTGCTCTTGGGAATCCCATTAGAGCATTTACTGCGATATGGTCAAGTAAGCTTGTGGGGGAAGTGATCTATGTATATTTTATTTTTTATCTTAGGAAGTAACAGTATGATGTGAACCCTAAAATACTAGTGATGAAAGATGACAGCACCAAGAAAAATATAATATAACATATTGAAAATATAATATTTTATATTAGTAAGAAAAAATTTGCAGAATTTTATTTTTACATAAAGGCTATTTTTGAAGGTTTGTTCCGCTGTCCATATTAAGAGGCTTTCAGTGTATGGGAAAAGCTCTCTTTTGTCTCCTAAAGAGAGAAAGCCCAACTTATGTCGTCTTCAGTAGGGCACCCTTACTGTCGAGGAAAAAATTACAACGGATTGTTTTTTGTCTGTGTGTTGGGAATGGTGTTGGGAAAGCAAAAGGGACTTGCGGAGTTTATTCCGTAAGTCCCTGATATTCATGGTGGGCGGTACAGGACTTGAACCTGTGGCATCCGCCTTGTAAGGGCGGCGCTCTACCAACTGAGCTAACCGCCCGTTCGTATGCAGCGCCTCTTATAGGGGAAAACAGGCCCGAAGTAAAGGGGCGCGGAGTATTCTCAAAGCTCTCAGCGGATTGACGGACATCTGAGGCACGGTACTATGGCGGCATCCTTAACCTCCACCCTCCTTTGCCATGACCGCCGAACTGTCCTCCCGCATCCATACCGCCGCCGTAACCGCGCTGGCCTTCGTCTGTACGTATGTGCTGGCATTCTATTGGAATCTGGACAGGCCATTTTGGGCGGGGTTCACCGTGTTCGTGATCAGCCTGCCGAGCATCGGCCAGACCCTGCAAAAGGGCGTGCTGCGGATGTTCGGCACGATCGCCGGGGCTGTCGCCGCCCTTGTCCTGCTCGGGCTTTTCGCGCAAGAGCGTATGCTCCTTCTGTCCGTGCTGTCCCTCTATCTGTGCCTGATGCTCTATCTTATGCTGACAAGCGTTTACTATGGCTACGCGTTCTTCATTTCCTGCATCGTCACGCTGATCATCTGCCTCATGGCGGTTCACGAACCCCAGGATGCCTTTCATCTCTCCGTATACCGGGTTGAGGAAACACTGCTCGGTATCGGCGTGTATACCGTTGTAACACTTGTTTTTTCTCCAAGGACATCCATCAAGTCCCTGTATCGCGGCGTGCAGGATCTCATGGCGGGGCACAAGGCCCTTTTCGTCATGAACGAGGGGGCCGGAGCGGAAGGGCAGATGAGCCGCATGTATACGCAGTATGTCGGCATGAGGGAAATCCTCGATAAAGTTGGGCAGCTTGTCCCGGCCGTGCAACTGGAGACGTATCAGGTTTACCGTTACCGGGAACACTGGGAGCGTGCCGTCCGGTGCAGCGCCGAACTGCTGGAGCTCCAGCGGCGCTGGATGGGGACCCTCGTGGCCATGAAAGATTTGGATATGGCATCCCTTTTTCCTCATTTTGAGTCGCGGGTCGCCGAACTGGGGAAACTTTTCGATCGCCTGGATGCCCTGGGGAAGGAAGGCTCTCCCGGTGATTCCTCGAAGCCCGAAGACGTACAGCCGCTCGCGTTCGATGAAAGCGTATTCGAGAAACTCGGCTCTACACGGAAGGGATTGGCGTTTTCTGCGGTGAAGCTGTTTGAGGAACAGACGGCGCACTGCCGCGAGCTGCTGATGCTGGCCGGTTTTCTGCTGCATGGCGGGCCCATGCCCGAACTGAAGCCGTCGGCATCAAAAAAGGCCCTTTCCGTCATCAAGCCCGAGCAATACGCCTACATGTCCCAGATGTTCGTCATTTTCTGGGTGGCGACGCTGTGCTGGATACTCCTCAACCCTCCGGGGCTGGAATCCATCGCTTTTCTGGAATTGACCATCGTGCTCGGCCTGATCGGCATCATGACCGGCGAAGACAAACCGCTGCGCCAGGTGCTGATCTTTGCGCTCGGCATCGGCTGTACGGGGCTGGCCTATACCTTCATCTATCCTCTGGTTTCCAATCTTGGCGAGTTCATCGTCATGATGGGGGTATCGGGATTTTTCATCACATTCGCGTTTCCGCGCAAGGAACAGAATTTCACCAAACAGGCCTTCATGCTGCCGTGGCTGTCCATAGGCAATTTTACGAACCTCCCGACATACGATTTCGGGCAGCTGCTGGTTGGCTCCTTTACGCTGCTGTTCGGCATTTCCATCGTTTCCCTGGTCCATTACGCGCTGTTCATGCCCAATACGGAAGCCCTGTTTCTCCAGAGGCAAAAGGCCTTTTTCCGCTCGTCGGAAGCGTTGCTGCTCCATTTGCGGGCTTGCCGCGAGCAGCGGCGCGGCTCCCTGTTCCGTCTGAGGATGCTTTTCCGTCTGCACAGGACGCGCTTTTTGGCTGAAGATATCGGCATCCTGGCAAAAAAACTCCCCGTGACTTTTGTGAAACCCGAACTGGTCCGCGTTTTTTCCACGGAGGTTCAGGACATGGTGTCCTCAATGCAGGGGCTCTATGCTCGGCTCCGCTCCGTGGATAGCGATCTGCTGTGCCCTTCCCAGCCGGGTACGGCGCGTGTGCCGCTTGTGGAAGCACCTTTGAAAGACCGGCTTGAATCCATGGAAGCGGTGGTCCGTTCCATGATTGACGGCTTGCGCGAAAGCGCCCGCGCCGAGAAAGGGCCGGATGCGCCCGCGGGTGGCCAGGTTGTGCAGGACTTGCTCGTTTCCTGTGCGGGCATCATGAAATCGTTGTCCAATACGCTCGATTTGATGCGTTCCCTTCCGGTGGAGGTCGATTCCCGGAACAAGTTTTGAGAGGGAACGTGGGATTGGGGAAGGGAACCCCTCCCCTGTCCATCCCTCCCAAGGCTTCCGAGTGGTGGGGAGGCGGCGCCACAGCCCGTACCTTTTAACGTGCTCGGGGAGAGGATGCGCCGTATGTATGATTTGTCTTTTTGGGATTTCATAAAAATACAATGAATTTATTCTATTGCAAATATTTCTCCGTATGTTGAAGGAAGGTGGGTATGCCGCATGAACTTGCCCTGGTGGGCATCTATTTTTCGCCGCTTCTCCCCATAGTGCTGTTTGGCATTCTGGGCGCGCTGGCGACGGCGTTTGTGTTGAACCGTACCGGGCTTTCCGGCTGGTTCGCCAATCCGCCGTGGGTGTTTATGGCGTTGATCGTCATCTATGTGTGTCTCCTCCTACCGTTCGGGATGGTTCTATGAGCATCAACAGTTTGCTTCGCTGGTTCCTGACGCTGCTGATCATCGTGATTGCCTGCGTTTTCTGCTACATCCGTTACAACGCCTATTTCAGGAATCCGTGGACGCGTGACGGGATGGTGCAGGCGGAAGTCGTTCAGGTCGCCGCCCGCGTGTCCGGGGAGGTCAAGACCGTGCATGTCCGCGACAATCAATTTGTGAAAGTGGGCGATCCGCTTTTTGATTTGGACGACAGGCCATCCCGCGTGGCGCTTTCGCAGGCCGAAGCCAACGTGCGCCAGAAGCAGGCTGTTGCGAAGGCCGCCCGTGACAGGGCGGGGCGCGATGCACGGCTTCAGCAGAACGCGCCGGGTGCGATTTCTCCCGAAGCCTTTCAGCAGGCCGAGGATCAGCTCCTGTCTGCCGAAGCTGACGTGGCGGTTGCGCAAGCCCAATTGGATCAGGCTCGCTTGAATCTGGACTTCACGCACGTTACGGCTCCAGTGAACGGGTACATCACCAATCTGACGGTGCAGCCGGGGACCATGTCGACGGCCTATCGCCCTTTGGTTGCTCTGATCAATGCGGACAGTTTCCGCGTGGACGCCTTTTTCCGAGAGACGCAGATCCGGGATTTCCGTCCCGGCGACAGGGCGCTGATCACGCTCATGACCTATTCCGATACGCCGCTTGAGGCTACTGTGGAGAGCATCGGCTGGGGCATTGCCCGCGAGAACGGGAGCACCGGCGAGCAGCTTTTGCCTTCGGTCAGCCCTACGTTCGAGTGGATACGGCTGGCGCAGCGCATCCCCGTCAGGCTTCATTTCGACGCGCTTCCGAAGGGAATCGAGCTCCGTGCGGGCACGACGGCCTCCGTGCTTGTCCGTGTTCATCCCGAAGACACCGCCGCGTCCATCCCTCCTCTGCCGACGATTGGGCAATAGAGATAGGGGCGTGAAAAAATTGGAGGGGGAAGAGGAAAGGGGGGCCCCACGTTTCCCCTTCCCCCTCCAAACTGCTAGAGCGGCTCGCTCCCCCCCATTCTCTTCAAAGGCTTTTGACTGGTGGGGAGGCTACGCGACAGGAGTTCGTTCCGTTCGAAGTTTGATAAAATAGAACGGGGTCGTCTTGTTGTCTGTTTAGCGTCTTTCTCAATAAGAAGCCCGAATGATTTCATTCGGGCTTTTCTGTTGCCCATAGGGGAAAGCGGGGAAAAGGGATTCGATAAAGTCGAAAGTCTTTGAAGGAGGGGATGGGGTTTGGGGAAGGGGAGGGAACTTTCTCCAGAAAGTTCCCTCCCCTTCCCCAATCTCAAATTCAGCCCTCGCTCTCAATCATTCAGCCTCAAATCGGTAATGCGCTTGGCCTTGGAGAAGGTACGCGGCAGCGCGCCGGGATCGACGATCTCGACGCTGATGCGGGCCATGATGCGCTTGTGCATCTCGTCGCCGATGGCGCGGGCAATCCCCGCGTCGTTGCCGGAACCGACGCCCGACTGACGCTCCACGCGCAGGCGCATGTAGTCGAGCCCTTCCGAGCGGGTAAGCTCAATGTGGTACTCGCCGCCCACATCGGGATAGAGGTTCAGCACGTCGGCAATCTGGCCGGGATAAATGTTCACGCCACGGAAAATGATCATGTCGTCCGAACGCCCGCGGATGTGCCCGTGGCGCGGGATGGCGCGCCCGCAGGGGCAGGGTTCGGGAATGAGTCGGCTGAGGTCGTGCGTACGGTAACGGATGAGCGGTACGGCTTCTTTGGACAGAGAAGTCACGACCATTTCGCCGACTTCGCCTTCGGGAACGGGCTGGAGCGTGTGGGGATCGATGATCTCGATATAGAAAAGGTCCGCCCAATAATGGATGCCTTCCCCGACCTCGCAGTTCAGGCCCGTTCCGGGGCCGTACATCTCGGTCATGCCCGCGATGTCGTAGCTGGCCTCAAGGCCGAGTTTTTCGGTGAAACTCTGGCGCATTTTGAGGCTGTGCGGCTCGGAACCGAAAATGATCTTCTTAAGTGCGATCTTGTCGCGCAGATTGTGGCGCTCCACTTCCTCGGCAAGGAGGAGGGCCATTGACGAGGTGCAGCCGATACAGGTGGTCTGCAGATCTACAAGAAGCTGGAGCTGCATGTCGATGTTGCCGGGGCCCACGGGGATGGTGAGCGCCCCGAAGCGCTCGCTGCCGAGCTGGAAGCCCGCCCCGGCGGTCCACAGGCCATACCCCACGGCAATCTGCATACGGTCTTCCGTGGTCAGCCCGGCAAGCTCGTAGCAGCGGGCCATCTGGAGCGCGAACGTGTCCACGTCCTTCTGGGTGTAGGCGAGGATTTTGCGTTTGCCGGTCGTACCGGACGAGGCGTGCACGCGCACGACTTCGGAGGGCTCCACGCAAAGCAGGGGCAGGGGATAGCCGTCGCGCAGGTCGGCCACGTCCGAAAAGGGCAGACGGCGGACATCATCAAGCGTCTTGATGTCCTCGCCGCAGGCAATGCCCGCGGCGGCGAGCTTGGCGCGGTACTGGGGGCTCTTCATGGCCTGCTGCACCGACCATCGGATGCCCGCGAGCTGGTGTTCGGCAAGGAAATCGGCGGGAAGATGGGGAAGGAAGCGGGGCTTGGCAGGTGACATGGCGTCTCTCCGGCAGGGGGGCGGCAACAGGGTTGCCGGTTGTCTTTTCGACGGTAAACGGCTAGTGTCGGTCGATTCAAACAAACGAAAGTTTGCTATTTAGCAGAAAATATTTTGGAGGGAAAGTACATGCGCGTGCTCATCATCGGGTCCGGCGGACGCGAACACGCTTTGTCGTGGAAGGTCGCCCGAAGCGGAAAAGCCGAGAAAATCTACTGTGCTCCCGGCAACGGCGGGACCGCGCAGGAAGGCGAAAACATCCCCCTGAAGGATAGCGACGTCGCCGGTCTGGTGTCTTTTGCCAAGGGAAACGTCATTGATTTCGTGATTCCCGGGCCGGAGCTTCCCCTCACCCTCGGCGTTGTGGACGCCATGACTCAGGCGGGCATCCGCTGCTTCGGCCCGAGCCAGTGGTGCGCGCAGCTTGAGGGCAGCAAAGCTTTCGCCAAAGACATCATGCAGAAAGCGGGGGTTCCTACCGCCGCCTGCGGCGTGTTCACCGAACTGGAAGCCGCCAAGTCCTTTGTGGAAGAAAAGGGCGCGCCCATCGTCATCAAGGCGGACGGCCTTGCGGCGGGCAAGGGCGTCGTCGTGGCCCAGACCAAGGAAGAGGCGCTCGAAGCGCTCGACCAGATCATGGGCGGCGTGTTCGGCGCGGCCGGAAGCCGTGTGGTCATCGAAGAATTTCTGGTGGGCGAGGAAGTGTCGCTGCTGGCGTTCTGCGACGGGAAAACGGCCCTCCCGCTGCCTTCCGCGCAGGACCACAAGGCCGTTTTCGACGGCGACACCGGCCCCAATACCGGGGGTATGGGCGCCTACAGCCCGGCCCCGATTGTGCCCGATGCGGAGCTCGAAAAGATGGCCGACATCGCCATCCGCCCGATCCTCGCCGAAATGGCCCGGCAGGGGCATCCTTTCACCGGTATCCTTTACGCAGGCCTGATGATGACCAAAGACGGCCCGAAAGTTTTGGAATACAACGTCCGTTTCGGAGACCCGGAATGTGAGCCCCTGCTGATGCGCCTTGAAAGCGATCTGCTGGAGATCATGGATGCCTGCATCGACGGGCGGCTTGATGAGGTCAAGCTGTCCATCCGGCCCGAATCCGCGCTCGGCGTGGTCATCGCTGCCGAAGGCTATCCCGGCAGTTATCCGAAAGGAATGGAAATCAAGGGTATCGACGCAGTGGACGCCCTGCCGGACACCAAGGTGTTTCAGGCGGGCACGAAGCGCGAAGGTTCCCGCACCCTGTCCAGCGGTGGCCGCGTGCTGTGCGTGACCGCGCTCGGGAAGGGGCTTGCCGAAGCCCAGAAGCGCGCTTATGAAGCTGTCGCCAAGATCGACATGGAAAAGAGCCAGCACCGTTCCGACATCGGTGCGAAGGGCTTGAGGAGACTGTAGTATGGAAAAAGCCAAGGTAGCTGTCTTTATCGGCTCCGCATCCGACGAAGCCACCGTCGCCCCCTGCGCCGACATCCTGAAAAAGCTGGGCATTCCGTTCCGCTTCACGGTGACTTCCGCCCACCGTACCCCCGAACGTACCGCCGAACTCGTGGATTCGCTGGAAGCCGCGGGCTGTGAGGTGTTCATCTGCGCCGCGGGCATGGCCGCCCATCTCGCCGGCGCGGTTGCCGCCCGCACCATGAAACCCGTTATCGGCATTCCCGTCGCCGCGTCTCCGCTCGGCGGCATGGATGCGCTGCTGGCCACCGTGCAGATGCCTCCCGGATTCCCCGTCGCCACCGTGGCCCTCGACAAGGCCGGGGCCCGGAACGCCGCTTGGCTGGCCGCCCAGATCCTCGCGCTTCACGATCCCGAGCTTGCCCATAAGATCCGTATTTCCCGCGAGCGGTTCAAGTCCGACGTCGCCGTCGCCGGGGCTGAGATCGAAGCCAAGTACTGTTAAGTTCCGTAAAAAATCCTACGGGGAAGGGGGCTCATTGTAAGGAGCGCCCCTCCTCGTACTCCTCTCCTCAAACGCTCGTGCCGCAAGCCCGGGAAAAGGCATCCGCCGTTCCCAAAGGGATTGAAGGGCACTTTCCCTAATGGACCCCCTTCTTTATGAATGAACAACTTTCTCTCATCCAGAGGTTTCGCAAGACCGTGATAGGGGAATACGCCGAGGCGCTCATCTGGGCGGTAGCTCTGGCTCTGGTCCTGACCACGTTCGTCGTGCAGGCGTTCAAGATTCCGTCCGGCTCCATGCTGGAAACGCTCCAGATCGGCGATCACCTGCTGGTCAACAAATTCCTCTACGGCCTTCGGAATCCTTTCAATGACGACTACCTGATCCGCGGCGTCGAGCCCAAGGTCGGGGACATCATCGTGTTCCGTTACCCCAAGGATCGGAGCCTCGACTACATCAAGCGCATTGTGGGCGTTCCCGGCGACACGCTGGAGATGCGGAACAAGGTATTGTACCGCAACGGCGTTGAAGTGCAGGAGCCGTACACGCAGCATTCGCAGCCGCTCATCATGATTCCGGGCCGCGACAACTGGGGGCCGATCACCGTGCCCGCCGACAAGTTTTTCGCGCTCGGCGACAACCGCGACGATTCCGCCGATTCCCGCTTCTGGGGTTTCCTTGACCGCAACGATATCCGCGGCAAGGCGTGGCGCATCTACTGGTCCGCCGACGGCCTCAGCAACATCCGTTTGAACAGGATCGGGAGAGCCGTCGAGTAGGCGGGAAGAGGGTTGGAGAAAAGACTTTCGACTTTATTGAATCCCTTTTCCCCGCTTTCCCTGTGGGCAAAAAGAAGAGCCTGAACAATGCGTTCAGGCTCTTTGTTAAAGAAAGTTAATCTATTCTGGAAAATTTTCTTGAAGGATTTTTTTGAGTTGAATAGCAATATCTTTGCTAAAGCGCATAGTTTGACTTTTTTTACCTTTAAATTTTCTTTGATCGGAGCCAAACGTATCCAGTTGAATAAATTTTTCCCCTCGTTCTTCGCCAACCCAATATTTAGCCTTTATCGCTTTTTGTTCCAACAGCCTAATGCTTTCTTCGTATTGTTCCAGTTTTATAACTTCCCCCATATTCTTCTCCTTTATATCTGATTATACATCCTTCAACACGAGCTTCCACACATGCGGGACGTCGTCCTTGTTTGTGAGGGCGTGCTGCGACGCCCAGGGCTTGCACGCGGCGCGGACGGAGGCCCACCAGCCGGGCACGTCGCCCCAGACTTCGGCGGCCTTGGCTGCGGCGGATTCCGGCGTGTCGTGCAGGATGCCCGCTTCACGGAGCTTGTCGAGCAGCGGCAGGGCTTCAGGGGTGAAGCTGGCGGTCTCGGGGTTCCAGTAGAGCAGGAACGGGATGTTCGCGGCAAGCGCCTGCGCCAGCGTCGTCCCCGCGTGATCGAGCACAAGCAGGCGGCAGCCGAGCAGGCGCGGCTCAAGGGGGCCGGTGCAGCGCGTTACCTCGGGGAACCGCCGGAGCAGCCACGGGGCGTCCTCAAGCGAGGAAGGGACGTCGAAATAGGGCCGGTACTGGGACTGCTTGCGGAGCGCTTCGGGCAGGGCGGCCATGAAGCGGGCCTTGTCTTCCCGGTAGGCGAATTGCTGCCGCCCCCGGAGCATGGACTTGAGCGTGTAGGGCAATAAGGCCATCTCGGTGCCGACGAGCAGCAGCGTGGGCGACTTCTCACGGTGCGCATCGCGCAGGGCCGCAAGCTGGGGATGCGGCAGGGGCAGGAAGTTGCCGGGCATGAGGCCGTGGCGCTTCCATCCCCATGTGATGAAGCGGTGCTGGCAATACTCGACGAGCGGATAGGCCACGGAAGTCCTGACATAGCCGTACTCGCCGCCGTGCTGGATGAAGATCATCCGGCAGCCGCGCCCCCGGTGCAGGGCCATCTTGATGCGGTAGGCGTCGTCCTCGCAGGCCGCCACGCTGACCACGCGCGAGCGGATGCGGGCCTGTTCGTGGCCGAGCGTCTGCGGGATGGACGCTTTCCGCAAGGATTCGGGGAGCAGGGCGACGGCGAGATCAAAGGCTTCGTCCTCCGTGAATCCGAGAGGCAGGGGCGGCGCGGACGGATCGCCGAGCAGCCGGAGCGGGATGGTGTCGTCCCGCCGGTCCCGGTTGAGCGTGAGCACGACGGACAGATCGAACGATTGCCTGAGGCTGAACCCTTTGACGCGGGGAAAGGGCAGGCTGAACAGGATGTTCCGCGCGACATGCTTCAAGAGGTTTTCCCGTCTGGTCGGGGCGGCCTCGCGCCGGACGGGCGGCAGTTCCTCGGCTGTCCATGCGGCGGGCCAGTCCCGTTTCAGCAGGCGGGAAAACAGCCAGTGGTTCCACTGCGCATTCAGGATGCCGCCCATGATGAAGTCCTGCGTATCCGCGAAGGCGAATTCCGAAGCGTCCAGCACGGGCACGGAAAGGGGGCGGTCGCCGAACGTTTCCAGAATCCCGGCGGTACGGTACAGCCGGTCGATCAGCGTTTCCACGGCGCGGACAAGCCACGGGGCCAGTACGAAATCCCAATAGCGGTCGTCGTGCTGCGTGCCGTAAAGTCCGTTCAGGTAATCCCGGAGCCGGGGGGCAAGCTGCGTGACGAGCTGGCGCGCCTGCCTGGCGGCCGTTTCCAGCCGTTCGGGATCGGCCAGCGGTTCCGGCGGCATGTCGAAACCGGTTTCTTCGGCTGACGCCGGGGCCGTACACCACGGCCCGGCCAGGATGTGGGTGGCCGGGGTCGCGTTTTCCGGGGCCGTACCAAGAATCAGCGTCGTGATGGATTGAGTGGTCACAGGAGATGCCTCTTTCCGCGCCGCAGGCAATCAAAGGTTTGTGGGCGCTTCTGGTTTTTCCTTGTTGTACTGCCGCATCTGATCCCGGAACAGGTTCATGGCGTCGTCGAACAACTGCGGAAGCTGGTTGTTGAGGGTGTCCTCAAGTTTCGACCCCAATTCCTTGCCGTCCTTCTTCGCCTTGTCCATCGTTTCCGAGATGCTGTCCTGAAGGCGCGGGGCCTTCGCGGCCGCGTAGAAGGCCGGGGCCACGTTCCCGGCCGCCTTTTCGATTTCTTTGCATTCGCCGACGGTGATCTTGCCGTCTTTCATGGCTTCGTCAATGAGCGGCATCAGCTTCGTACGGAACATCACGGGATCGATGTCCCGCAGGCCGAGCAGGGAGGCGTATTGCAGAGGCGTGATCTCGTCGGTGTCCTTCGGGCCGTCCGAACCGAACAGCGATGCGCCCGCATGGGCCGGGCTCAGCAGCATCAGGCATACGGCGGCAATGAGCATTTTTTTCATGGCGTTTCCTTTTTGGATGTGTGTTGTGGAATCCCGGGGGAGGGGAGGCACGCTTTTCCCGAAAGAAGGCTCCCTTGGCTTTGCTTCTCCCCTCCCTCGGGCCCCCACCCCTGTCTTCCTGCAAGATGTGCGCGTTTCCCCGTTTCCCTTCTTGGGAAACGCCGGATCGCGCCGGACTTGAGGAAGATTGAAACACAACGAACCGAATGCTCAATGATTGTCTTGCCGTTCACTGTGGCGGGCGCTCTCCATTCCCTTCTTCCGTGCGGAATTCTGGGGAAAGAGGCGACCCGCAACGGATAGGGCGGAGGAAAGGGGACCTTCTCCAGCCCCTTCCCGCACATGCGTTTCTTATTCCAGATGCGCCCACTGGAGGACGGTATCTTCCTCGATGTCGGCGCGGGCGGCCATGCCGAGCACTTCATAGTAGTGACGGGGGCTGATGCCGCCAGCGGGACGCTTCCACGTGAGGTCGTCCTTGTCGATGATCTTCCCGGCGGGGATGTTGCGGTTGGCGACGAGGGAGCGGCGGGCGTTCTGGCGGGCGGGCTCCTCGGAGGCCAGCGCTTCGATGCGCATTTCCCCGATCATGGACAGCGTCCGCTCGAAATTCTGGCGGAAGAGCTGGAGATCCTTGTAATCCATAGCGTGGTAATGGTCGTTGCCGGGCAGCGTCTTGTCGTGGCTGAAATGCTTTTCAAGGATTTGCGCACCGAGCAGGGCGGCAACTTCCAGCACCTTCATATCGTTGGGCAGGGTGTGGTCGGAGTAGCCGATGACGTGCTGCGGGAAATGGCGGACGAGGGCCGGGATCATGCCGAGCGCGGCGTTTTCGTCCATCGTGGGGTAATTCAGCACGCAGTGGAGCAGGGCCAGCGGATTGCCCTTGGCTTCAATCCAGCTCACGGCCTCGGCTATTTCAGCAAGGCTGGCCGCCCCGGTGGACATGATGATGGGCTTCTTGAAGTCGCACATGAATTCAATGAAGGGGCGGTTCGTGAGGTCCGAAGAGGAGATTTTGAACACATCCATCATGTCGTTGAGGAATTTGGCGGACTCCACGTCGAACGGCGTGGACATGAAGGCGATGCCGGCCTGATCGCAGTGTTTTTTCAGGTTTTCGAATTCGCCTTTCCAGAAGGAGTCGTGCTTTTTGAACAGCTCGTACTGGCTCGGAGTCGGCTCTTTGCTGGTGTCCCAGTAGGCCGGGGAATGCTTGGAGGCGAGGGTCCCCGCCTTGTAGGTCTGGAATTTGATGGCGTCCGCGCCGCCGAGGGCGGCTTCGTCGATGAGGCGGCGGGCGATGTCCATGCTGCCTTCATGGTTCACACCGGCTTCGGCGATGACGTAGGGACGCTGGAAGCGGGTGACCGGGATGGGGTGCTTGCTGATGAGGTCGATGAGGTTCATAAAACGCTCCGTGAGAAGGTGCGGTGGTTACGGGAAAACAGAGGGTACCCTTGCCTTGTACCCTTGCCGCGAACGCCGGTCAAATGGCGTAAACCGGCATCAAAGCCCTGTGGTTAGGCGAACCGGGCTTGCCTCGCTTTCCGCCATGCTGTAGCCTTGAAACGCCTATGAGGAAACGGATACGCCTTGTCGTCTGCCTTTTTCAGGTTGCGAACCCTGCTTTTTTGCGGGTTTTTTGTTCCCTGTGCGGCGTATCGCATACGGATGGAACCATATTTTTGGGGGAATCATGAACGGTTGTCTGAAACGGCCTGCACGGGCAGGCGCTTTGGTGGTTTTGGCGTGCCTTCTGCTGCTCGCCGGGTGCGGCCGTACCGTATTTGTCTCCGGCGGCGGGTATCCTTCGTCCCAGCCCGGCCATGCCGTCAGCGGCCAGCCTCTTTCCGAACAGGCCGATGCGGCGTGGAGGGCGGGCAATTATGCCGAAGCCGAGCGCCTGTACAATGTGGTGGCCCGTGACGCGGCCCTTCCCACGGAACAGCGCGCGCTGGCGTGGGAGCGTGTGGCTCGGGCGGCCCTTTCCAGCGGCAACATGCAGGGCGCCCAGAATGCCCTGAAATTTTGGAAGGATCTGGTCCCCGGAGCGGAAAACAGCTCCGCGTGGCTTGATGTGCGGAGCAAGCTTTCCGGCGCGGGCGGCGCAGGGCAGCCGTCGTTCAGTTCCGGGTGTGTGGCCTTGGCCTTGCCTCTGAGCGGAGCGTACGGGCCGTTCGGCAACAAGATCGCCGCGGGTGCCACGGCCGCGCAGGGTGAATTGTCCAAATCCGGGATGATGATGGATGTCCGCATGATCGATACGGAATCTTCCGACTGGCTGGACAAGCTGTCTCAGCTGCCCCCACAGTGCGTGATGGTGGGCGGCCCCTTGCGCGCGGATCGCTATACCGCGATGAAGTCCCGCAGCATCCAGCAATCGCGCGCCGTCTTCGCCTTTCTCCCGAGCCTTGAAGGAAGCGACGAAGGGACGGTCGCGTGGCGTTTCTTCGCCAGCCCGCAGGATCAAATCGACGCGGTCCTCAATTTTACGCGCAATCTCGGCATTTCCAGCTACGGCGTCCTTGCTCCGACGGATACTTACGGGCAGCGCATGACGGATCTGTTCCTCAAGGCCGTGCGCACCAACGGTTCCACGGCCAAGATAGCGACCTATCCTTCCGGCGACACCACCAGCTGGGGCGAGGTGATGCGCGGTTTCGTGGGCGGAACCATGCGCGGCAAAACCCCCGTCCCGACGTCGACCTTCCAAGCGGCTTTCATTCCGGACAGCTGGAAGAATCTGGAGCTGCTCGTGCCGTTCCTGTTCTATCAGGGCGAGGATCGCCTCGTGCTGATGGGGACGTCCCTTTGGGAGCAGGGGCTTTCCAACCGTTCGAGCGTCAATGTGGCGAATCTTGATCTGGCGATTTTCCCCGGCGCGTGGAATCCGGCGTCCCCGTCCCCGGCGGCGGGCGCCCTCGTGCGTGCGATGGCCGAGTCCGGCAAGGGCACCCCGGATTTCTGGGAAGGCATCGGGTATGACTTTGTCCGCATGGCCTCGGTCATGAATCTTCAAACCCCGTGGACGCCCGCGCAGGTGAACCAGCGTTTGGCTTCCGCCCAGAACATGGAGTGGAGCATGGCTCCCATGAGCTGGTCCAACGGCAAGGCGGCGCAGGCACTCTTTGTGTTCCGTCCGGTGCAGTCCGGTTTTGAGCTTGCCGAGCCCGGGGCCTTCAAGGCCCGTTACAACGAGATCATCGCCCGCCACGCCCGCCGCGTAGGGAGATAAAAGGCAGTGCGGGCATGATGCCCCCCAGACCCCCTCAGGGCGAATGAAAAGGGTTCCGCATCCGGCGCAAGCAGGATGCGGAACCCTTTTCATTCGCCCCGATGCCGTCAGGAGTCGTCTTTTTTAAGGGCTCGGCGGCACGGAGATTGATAAGGCGAGGAAACGTGTTTTCAGCACATTGCCGGAACGGACTCCTTCCGCGCGGCCTCCCCGCCAGTCGAAAGCCTTGGGAGAGGGAGGATGGGGATATGGGGGAAGGGAGGGGGAACCGCGGGGGTGCTCCCCTCTTCTCTAGAAAAGTTCCCCCTCCCTTCCCCCACATTCTCTATTCTTCAATCGCCAGCTTGGTGTCGAGGCGGTAGCCGGAGATCATGGCGCAGGCGATATAGGTTCCCTGTCCGTCGTAGATTTTGACTTCATAGGTGGCGAGATGCCTGCCGCCGTTGGCGAGCCGGGCTTCGGCGACGATGGGGCCGGTCTTGGCGCTTTTCATGTAGGAAATGGTGGCATTGGTGCTGATCATGGTGCCGTCTTCCTGCCCGAAATTGGAAGCGAGGCCGAAGGCCATGTCCGCGAGGGTGAACAGCGCGCCGCCGTGCAGCATGTCGAGAGAATTTTTGGCGTGATCCTCGAACGCGAGGCTGACCTTGCCGTAATCGTAGTCGGCATCTTCAACGGTGATGCCGTTGTGTGCGGCGAAACGGTCGTGGGCTTCGAGGAACCGCCTGATGGCCTGAACGGATGGGGACATGAGATTTCTCCTGATGCGGATGGCGTCGAAAAGAGGCCGAAAAGGGATTGCGGGGTGGGGGGATTTTTGCCCGGAAGGACGGGGGTATTCACCTTTGCCGCGTGTTTTGCTAGTGTGACCGGACTCCGATGATCCGGTCGGGATACGGAGCTTCCTATATCTGGAAACATGAGGCAAGTCCATGAAAGTTATTATTCTGTGTGGCGGTAAGGGAACCCGGCTCCGCGAAGAAACCGAGTTCAAACCCAAGCCGATGGTCGAAATCGGCGGGCGTCCGGTGCTGTGGCATATCATGTCCATGTACGCCCGGTACGGTCACAAGGATTTTGTGTTGCCCCTCGGCTACAAGGGGGAGGTCATCAAGCAGTATTTCCACGATTACCGTATGCGTAATGCGGACTTCACCGTGGATCTCGCCACCGGCTCGACGACCTACCACCCGACCGCGCAGGTGACCGACTGGCGCGTCACCATGTCCGACACCGGGCCGGAAACCCTGAAAGGGGCGCGCATCAAGCGCATCGCACAGCACATCGACACGGATCGCTTCATGGTCACCTACGGGGACGGCGTTTCCGACATCAATATTAGCGAACTTGTTGATTTCCATATTAAATCCGGAAAGATGGCGACCTTCACCGGCGTCCGGATGCCTTCCCGCTTCGGTTCCGTCAAGACCGACGAGAACGGCAATATCCTGTCTTGGCAGGAAAAACCCGTTCTGGACGAATACATCAACTGCGGGTTCTTCGTGTTCAAGCGCGAATTTCTTGACTATCTCTCGGAAGACGAGTCCTGCGATCTCGAGAAGGAGCCGCTCGAACGCCTTGCCGCCGAAGGCCAGCTTTCCATGTACCGTCACACCGGTTTCTGGCAGTGCATGGATACCTTGCGTGACGCGCAGGCGCTCAACTCCCTCTGGGACAAGGGCAACGCCCCGTGGTGCAAATAGCATTTTGATATGTGGGGGAAGGGAGAGGGAAGCCCTTCTCCAGAAGGGTTCCCTCTCCCTTCCCCCGGTGGGCTCGCCCCAACCCCCGCCCCCATCCCCACCTCGCAGCTCGACATCGCGGTGGCCCTCGCGCACAGCGGGGCTCTGCTGCCCGTGCTGCACCACCTGCCCCGCAAGGACTGCAACATTTCGCTCGGCTACCCGCTTGAACGCTCGCTCCTGTTCCGCCTGCTGGAAACCGTGCTCGACGCCCGCAACCGCCGCCAGCCCAACGGCACGACCCACTGGAAAACGCTTGCGGATCTCGTCCGCCACCCGTACCTGCGCCTGCTTGAGGCCAACGGCATTTCCCTGCGCGACATCTTCCAAAACATGGAAATCCGCCTCCGCAACGGCAGCCGGCACGCCGACGCCCATGCCGTCGCCGAAGGGGCTGCGGACGACTTCTTCGCCGCCTCCTCCCTGCCCAACGTGGCGGAGGCCATGCCCGCCATCCGGGAACTGCTCAACCGGATCTTGCGGGATACCGTGGACACTTGGGCAAGAGTCCATACCCTCGGCGGACTCGCGGACGCGCTTTCCGGCCTGTGCGACACACTGCTTGTCTATGGAAGCGGCAACGACGAGGACGGCGCGGGCAACGGCAAGGCCGACATCTGGTCGCGTTTCCCCATCGATGCGGAATGCCTGTTCCGCCTCATGCAGCGCGTCATCCCCGCCCTCAAGGACAACGGCATGGCCGACACGCCGCTGCCGTGGCCTCTGATGCAGGCCATGCTGCTGGAACTCGTGCGTGCCGAGCGCGTCCCCTTCGAAGCCGACCCCCTGACCGGCCTGCAAGTGCTCGGTATGCTGGAAACACGCCTCTTGCGCTTCTCGCGGGTGTTCCTCGTGGACGTCACCGACGACAGGCTTCCCGGCGCGCCGATCCGCAGCCCGCTCCTGCCGGACAGCCTGCGCGCCCTTCTCGGCCTGCCAGACACCCGCAACCGCGAACAGCTCGCGGCCTACACCTTCCACCGGCTCATCGCCGGGGCCGATGAGGTCTGGCTCTACTGGCAGGAAGGCGTGGAAACCTCCGGCCTGTTCGACGGCAAAAAGCAGCGCAGCCGCCTTGTGGAAGAACTCATCTGGCAGGAGGAGCAAGCCCGCGGGCAACGTCTGAAGCCGGGGCGCGAACCGCTCCGCACGGCGGCCCTTGATGTCCGCCCGCCGGTCAGGGTACGCAAGGTCGTCCCCAAGACCCCGGCTATCCGGGAGCAAATAGCCGCATCGCTCAAGCATCCTCTGTCCGCTACCCGGCTGGACGCCTACCTGACCTGCCCGCTGCGGTATTATTATGAGCGGCTGTGCGCCATCGCACCCATCGACGAGGTGAACGAAGACGACGATCCGGCGGCCGTGGGCGTGCTTCTGCATAACGTGCTCCGCGATTTCTACGCTCCCGCCGTGGGCAAGACCGTACGCCGCGACGCGCAATCGGGCGATCCCGAGTTGCCGTTCCTCGACGAAAAAGCCTTGCGCGCCCTGTTCCGCACGGCCCTCGACGCCTCGGGGCTGGAGGCCGCCCTGCCGCCGGAGAGCGCGGCCATGCTTTCCGTCACCGGGCCGGAGCGCCTGGGCTTGTTCCTGCGCGCCCAGCCGGAACAAACGGAAGTGCTTTCCCTAGAAGAGGAATACGATGCCGAAATCCGGGTGGGGGGCCGCATCAGACGGCTTACCGGCAATCTCGACCGTGTGGACTGGCGCGAACAGGAAGACCCCGAAGGCGCGATCGACGAAGGGGCGGTCATCCTCGACTACAAGACGGGCCGCATCAAGGCGCTGCGCCCGGACATCTGGGCCGACGACGCCTTTTGGGATGCGCTGGATCCGGAAAAAGCCGCCGAAGCCGCTTCCGAGCCAGACCCCGAACATGATTTTTTGCCAATAATGGCACAGCGTATTCCCACAGTGCAATTGCTGTATTATTGTTATTTGTATGGGCAGGCTACGGGCAAGCCCGTGCTCGACGCGGCGTTCGTCGCCCTTGGCGAAGACGGCGGGGAGCGGCCCCTTTTCGGGAAGGGCATGACTATTGAGGAACGGGAGCGGGCGTTGTCGCTCATTCCCCGCCTCATCGGGTTCATCCTCCTGCATATGGAGCTTTGCCCGGAATTTCGCCCACGGGAAGGGGCACATTGCCGCTGGTGTTCCTGGCGGAACGTGTGTATCATATCTTCCCAACAATAGATTCGGGTATTAGAAGCAGGGAGGCATTCCTATTCCCGCTTGCGTACCCATAACTCCATAAGAGACCTCTAGGAGGTTCTTCATGTCTTTTCCCACTCTGAACATAGGCGACCTCATCGCTAAAACTCCGATCGTCCAAGGCGGCATGGGCGTTGGTATTTCTCTTTCCAGGCTCGCTTCCGCCGTGGCCAACGAAGGCGGCATCGGCGTCATCGCCGGAGCCATGATTGGGATGAAAGAACCTGATGTGGCCAGCAACCCCATTGAAGCAAACCTCCGCGCCCTCCGCCGCGAAATCGAAAAGGCCCGCGAAGCCACGCAGGGCATCATCGGCGTGAACATCATGGTCGCCCTGACCACCTTCGCCGAAATGGTCCGCACCTCCATCGAAGCCAAGGCCGACGTGATCTTCTCCGGCGCCGGGCTGCCGATGGACCTGCCCAAGATTTTCAATGAAACGTGCGAACGCAAAAAGGAAGAGTTCAAGACCAAGCTCGTGCCCATCATCTCTTCCGGCCGCGCCGCCACCCTCATCGCCCGCAAGTGGATGTCCAGCACCGGCTACATGCCCGACGCCTTCGTCGTGGAAGGCCCCAAGGCCGGCGGGCATCTCGGCTTCAGCCCCGAACACATCGTTGATCCCAACTACGCCCTCGAACTGCTTGTCCCGCAGGTCGTGGAAGCGGTGAAGCCGCTTGAAGACAAGGCCGGGCGCGCGATCCCGGTCATCGCCGCCGGCGGCGTGTACACGGGCGAAGACATCAAGAAGTACATGGATCTCGGCGCGTCCGGCGTCCAGATGGGCACCCGTTTCGTCGCCACCTACGAGTGCGACGCCGACGACCGCTTCAAGCAGGCCTACATCGACGCCAAGCAGGAAGACGTGACCATCATCAAGAGCCCGGTGGGGATGCCCGGCCGCGCGCTCGTGAACAACTTCATCGATTCCATGCGTGACGGCGGCAAGAAGCCGTTCAAGTGCATCTTCCATTGCGTGAAGACCTGCGAGCAGGAAAAGACCCCCTATTGCATCGCCGCCGCCCTCATCAACGCCATGAAGGGCAACCTTGAGCGTGGGTTCGCCTTCTGCGGCGAAAACGTCTCCCGCGTCAACAACATCGTTTCCGTACACGACCTGATTTCCTCGCTGCAGCGCGAGTTCGACGCCATCATCAACAAGCCCGCTGCGGCCACCGTGAAGGCGTAAGGCCTCCGGCGGCAAGGGGGCTTCCCGCCCCCTTGACCCCCGTCCGGGAGGCGAGCCGCCCCCCGGACCCCGGCGAAACGTCCCGAATGCAAAGGTTCCGAACCGGCTTGCGCTGGTTCGGAACCTTTGCATTCGGGGCTTCCGGCGGCATCGGAACCCCTCTTATCCTTTTGTGGATTCCCTTCTCTGCCTATCCTCTATATCATAGCAACACGTTTTTGTTCTTCCTGCTACAACACCGGGAGACAAACGCCAATAAGAATCGCCTCCGCGCCTCCGTACCCCGCATCGCCCCTTACGAAAGTCTTTGAAGATGAGAAGGAGGGGGTCGGGGGAGGGGGCCCCCTCCCCCGATTCGCTCAGCCCCACCCTTTCATAGCCTGCGCCAGATTGTCGACCCAAATATCCATAAACCCCTGATACTCCATCATCCCCCGGAGAACGGGAACACAGGCGATGCCCTCGGCCTCGAGCCGGGAGCGCCACGAATGTTCCGAATCCCCAGCCATGTCTTCAAGCGTATGCCGCCCCACGACGGCGAGCAGGGGCAGCAGCCAGACACGATCGAACGGACGCCCGGAAGCCCGCAGATGCTCCACGATGTGCTCAAGGCGGATGGTCCCGTTCAGCGTGCCCATGAGCACAAGGGGATCCCGTTCCCGCACAGCCGCGGCAAGGGCTTCGTAGCGGCTCTCCGCGGCGTGGCGGCTCCCGTGGCCCATGAACAGCACAGGCTCGCCGGGGGCGCGTCCGGAAGGAAGCTCGGCGAGCAGGGCGCGCGCGGCGCGATCCACCGATGCCTGCGACTCCGTCAGCAAAGGCGCGCCCACCACAAGCGACGCGAACGTCCCGTCGGCACGCAGCTCGTCCGCATCCGACACGATGTCCCCGTATTCAAGGCCGGGAATGACATGCACCGGCTGAACCGCCACATGGGTAAATTTTTCAAAAGCCATTTTCTTCAATGCCTTGTGAACGGAATCCGATTTTTTCCGTTCGCTGGCCAGCCGTTCCCGCATGAGCATGGACGTAAAGGCCCAACGCACCGACACATCAGGAAAAGCCTTACGGACTTGCGCATCGAAACGCCGGAGCGTCGACTCCCCCTGAGAACTGCCCGAACCAAACGCTGCAAGAAGGATGCCTCTTTTCATCGTTATAGCGTACAAAAAGTTGTACCCTCCTTTTTCACCTTACATGACAAGTGGATAAAACGAACGGCTCTCCAGCGTGCGTTGACGCGTTTCAACGCGGCTGGTACCCTGAGCGCCTTATACATTTATGGAGAAAACCCGTGAGTACTCCTGTCGCTCTCGTTCTTGGCGGACACGGCCTTCTGGGCCAGCCTCTGGCGCAGCAGCTTGCCGGAAACGGCTGGGAGGCGCAATCGCTGGATTTTGAAGACTGCAATCTTCTGAATCCCGTAGAACTCCAGCCGCGCATCGAATTCATCAACCCTGACGTCATTTTCAATACCGTAAGCTGGAACACGGAAAACCCTGCTGAAAAACAGCCACAAGAAGCCCTCTCTGTCAACCGCGGCCTTCCGGCCTTCCTCGGCGGGCTGGTCAAAGGCACGTCCAGATTCCTCGTCCACTACAGCTCGGATCAGGTTTTCAACGGCCGCAAGGACTCCCCTTACACCGAGGAGGACAAGGCCGATCCGATCTCCCTGTGCGGCAAGAGCCGCCTTGCCGGTGAACAGGCCCTGCTTGAGCTCAACGCCGACAACATCTGCATCATCCGTACGGGCTGGCTGTTCGGCCCGGATGGGGACAGCTTCCTGAAACGCCTCCTCGGGCGGGCCAAGACCGAAGGGACCGTGGAGGTCATCCACGATCAGATCGGTTCTCCGACGTACGCGAAGGATCTGGCGCAGGCCACGCTCCAGCTTGTCAAGCGCCGGGCCCCCGGCCTGTACCATGTGGCGAACTCGGGCCAGGCCACCTGGTGCGAGCTGGCGGCGGAAGCCGTGCGCCAGGCCAGCCTGCCCTGCTCCGTGCGGGCCGTCGCAAGCTCGGACAAGACGCTCCGCGCAAACTATGAGGTGCTTTCCTCCGCAAAGTATACGGCCCTCACCGGATGTCCCATGCGTCCCTGGTCTCAGGCCCTGCGGGAATACATCTACTCGGTCCTTCTTGCCTCCCAATAACCGCCGCGGATATGCCATGACCAGCCATCTGCTCAAGACGCTGCGCGAAGTCCTTATGGATGCAGTGCATGTAAGCTTCGATTTTTTCAAGGTGCTTATTCCGATCAGTATCGCCATGAAGATCCTTGCCGAGCTGGACTGGATCCGCTATCTGGCCCTGCCTCTCGAGCCCGTCATGCAGCTGACCGGGCTCCCCGCCGATCTGGGCATCGCGTGGGCCACGGGCATCATGGTCAATTTCTATTCGGCGCTGATCGTCTTCATCGGCCTGCTGCCCGGACTGCCGCCGCTGACCACGGAGCAGGTCACGACGCTTGCGGTCATGATGCTCATCGCGCACAGCATCCCCGCCGAAGGGCGCATCGCGGCCCAGTGCGGCGTGTCGTTCATCGGCCAGGCCGTCATCCGGCTCGTGGTCGCCGTCATCGGCGGGGTCATCGTGCATACGTCCTGCCAGGCGTTCGGCTGGCTGGATACGCCCGCCCGCATCGTCTTTACCCCTTCGCCGGACGTCAACCTGCTCTGGTGGGCGCTCGGGGAAGTGCGGAACCTCGTCAGCATCTTCTGCGTGATTTTCTTCGTCATGCTGCTCCAGCGGTTCCTGCGCTATCTCAAGGTCGCGGATCTGATAGGACGGGCGCTCGCCCCGGCCCTGCGGGTACTCGGTATGCGCCCCGCCGCCGCGACGGCCATGATCGTCGGCGTGATCACGGGCATCGTCTACGCCAGCGGCGTCATCCTCAAGGAAGTCCGCAGCGGCGAGATGTCCCGGCACGACGTGTTTTCCTGCATGACCCTGATGGGGCTCGCGCACGCCATCATTGAGGATACCTGCCTCATGCTGCTCATCGGCGCGCACATCGGAGGGATTTTCTTTCTGCGCCTGGCGCTGGCCTTCGTCACCTGCGCCGTGATCAACATCCTGTACCTCCGGTTCCGGGGTGACGCACGGGAGCCGGAAACCGCCCCCAACGAGGTTTCATGAAAACAATCTGGATCAATGCCGGAGAGCTTTCCGGCGATATGCAGGCCGCCGCGCTGCTGACGGCCCTGCGCGAACGCGAGCCCGAACTCGCCGCCATCGGCATGGGAGGCCCGAATCTGGCCCGTGCCGGGCAAAAGAACCTGTTCCGCGTGGAGTCGCTTTCGGTCATGGGGATCATGGAAGTCCTGACCGCCCTGCCCCGCGCCCTCCACATGCTTTCCCGGATCAAAAAGGAAATGGCCCGGCTGCGGCCCGATGCCGTCGTGCTGGTGGACGCCCCGGAATTCAATTTCCGGGTGGCGAAGATCGCGCACGGCCTCGGGATTCCGGTCTACTACTTCATCCCGCCGAAAATATGGGCGTGGCGCACGGGACGCGTCCGCTTCCTCCAGCGCTACGTCAAACGGCTGTTCTGCATCCTGCCCTTTGAGCCCGCTTTCTACGCCAAACACGGCGTACAGGTTGATTATATTGGCAATCCGCTCGTCGATATGGTGAATTGGCCCGAGTTGGAAAAAATCGAGCCCATAAAGGGCCGTATCGGGCTGATGCCGGGGAGCCGCCGCAAGGAAGTGGAAGCGCTTCTGCCGGAGTTTGGGAAAGCCGCCCGCATCTTGTTGCAACAGGGCCGGGACGTGACCTTCCACTGCCTGCGCGCGCCGAACATGCCCGAAGAAAAACTCCGGGCGCTCTGGCCGTCCGACGTGCCCGTCGCCTTTGACGCGCCGGAGGACCGCTACACGGCCATGCGGCGCTGCGGATGCATGTTGGCGGCCTCGGGCACGGCGACGCTGGAAACGGCACTGGCGGGCGTCCCCACTGTCGTCAGCTACCGGGTCGCGCCGTTTTCCGCGTTGGTCGGGCGTCTGCTGATTAAGGTCAAATGGGTCAGCCTGACCAACCTGATCATGCAAAAAGAACTGTTTCCCGAGCTGTTGCAGGAGCGCGCCACAGGCGAAATGATGGCCTCCCAATTGGCCGCGTGGCTGGATATCCCTCCGCAAATCGAAGCCGTCCGCGCCGAACTTGCGGAACTCCGCCACCGTTGCGGAGAGCCCGGCAGCGCCGCCCGCGCCGCCGAAAAGCTGCTTGAGGCTCTCAAAGAAAACTGACCTGCAAAAAGAAAAGTATTACGCGGTCAAAGGATTGCGCTCTCTGCAAGAAGTCCGTATCAAAACGGCTCCGTGCCGAAGACCTGATATTTTCCTCCTTCACACGGAAAAGACGCACCCCTGACATCCATGCGGACACATCGCCTGCGTTTCCCTGTTGCTCCGGGAGACGGATCATGAAGGCAAACCCTTTCAGCCCCGCCCGCCATCGGCCCTTACGAACGTTTTAGGGAGGATAGGGGTGGGGTTTGGGGAGGGGCAGGAGCAGCTTTTCCAAAAGCTGCTCCTGCCCCTCCCCCAAAAGGAACTCCAATGACATCAAAAGAGAACAAGCAGGGCCTGTTCGACTCGCTGGGGCGCGCCAGCGTCATGGGCCTGCACATGGTTTCGGGCATCATCGTCGGTTGCCTCCTCGGGTACTGGCTGGACAAATGGTTCGGAACCTATCCGTGGTGCGCCGGCGTGGGCCTTATCGTGGGCATCGGCGCGGGATTCCGCAATATCTGGCTGGACGCGCGCATATTGCTCCGCCAAGGGGAACAGGACGATGCAGGCAAAAAGCGGCAGAAATAACGGCCCGTTCCATTGGCTGGAGAAGAGGCTGTGGCGGAGCGGCGTGCAGGACCCCACGATCCGGGAAATCCTGTGCTGGCAGATCAGCGTCATTGCCTTGTCCCTGCTTTTCGGCGCGGTGCTCTGGCCCTTTCACCCGGCGGGGGCGTGGATCTTCTGGTTTGGCTTCGGAGCGCTGCTCTCCGCATGGAATTTTTTTGCCTTAATAAAATTTGTTCCTAAAGTAATCTCGGCTGGTTGGAGCAAAAGCAGCCTTTTTGCCCTTCTCCTCCGCACGAACATGAGACTTTTATTTACCGGAATTTTGTTGTACATGGTTCTGGTATGGTTTAAGGGCTCTATCTCTGCTGTACTGTTGGGGCTTGCCGTGCTTCTCGTCGGGATGACCGCGGGAGGGCTGAAAAAGGCATTGAAAAAGCCGGTCTGACAGGCTACAGAGAGCCCGCGCAAGCCGCATCTTTGTTTCATCAGGTTTCTAAAGCCGATTATCGAACCGATTCCGGTCGGCATGAAAACAGGCGTGTTCGCCACTCTCGGGGACGCCTCTTTTCGGACGCATCGTACGCGTAAATGACATTTGAAGGAGCGCACACATGGCAGGCGGACTTCCTGAGCCGATTCTCATCTCCGAACTGGTTCATCTGGATCATATCACCATCGCTGGGCAGACGGTGGAATTCAGGCACGTCTTCTATACATGGATGGCCATGCTCATCCTTTTTGTCGTCGGCTGGCTTGTGCGCCGCAATATTTCGTTGATCCCCGGCAAGATGCAGAACATCTTCGAGTCGATCATAGGCGGGCTTGAGGACTTCACCGTCACCAACATGGGCGAGGACGGACGCAAGGTTTTCCCCGTGCTCGGCGGCCTGTTCCTCTTCATCGCCGTACAGAACATACTCGGCCTCATCCCCGCCTGTGACGCCCCGACCGCCAACATCAACACCAACATCGGCATGGCCCTGTTCGTGTTCCTGTACTACAACTATCAGGGCATCAAGCGCTGGCACGGCCACTACATCCACCACTTCATGGGCCCCATGCTCCCGCTGGCGCCGTTCATGATGATCCTTGAATTCATTTCGCACCTCGCCCGCCCGCTGTCGCTGACGCTCCGTCTTTTCGGCAACATCCGCGGCGAAGAAATCGTGCTCCTGCTCTTCTTCCTCATGGCGCCGCTCGTGAGCACGCTGCCCATCTACTTCCTGTTCCTGCTCGCCAAGGTATTGCAGGCCTTCATCTTCTACATGCTGGCCCTCATCTACCTCAAGGGCGCTATGGAACCGGCCCACTAAGGGGCCACACCTCTCGGGGGAAATGGTCTTTTTGACCAACACAATACAACCGCTCAAGGAGCAACATACATGCGCAAGATTCTTGTGACCCTGCTCAGCACCGTGGCCATGATGGGCATCGCCAGCCTCGCTTTCGCCGCCGACGGCGCTCCCGTGAAACTGGATTCCGCCTCTCTCGGCCTCGCCATCTTCGGCTGCGCCATCGGCATGGCCGTCGCCGCCGCCGGTTGCGGTATCGGTCAGGGCCTCGGTCTGAAGAGCGCCTGCGAAGGCATCGCCCGCAACCCTGACGCCGCCGGCAAGATTCAGGTCAGCCTTATCCTCGGCCTCGCCTTCGTGGAATCCCTGGCCATTTACTCCCTCGTGGTGAACCTGATCATCCTGTTCGCCAACCCCTTCATCTAAATAAGCAAGCGGCTTATCCCCGGCGGGTCCTCGGCCCGCCGGGGTTTCCGGGGAGGGACCGGCAACGCCGTTCTCTCCCCCCTGTTTTTTTCATCTTTAGCAATGCGATACCACTATGCTCTCATTGAAAAGCGAACGTATTCCCAGAGCCACCATTCGCCGCCTTGCCGTGTACGTTCAAGTGCTCGAAAGTATGCAGCGCAACGGTGTGGAGGTCATCTCCTCCGGCCCGCTCGCTGAAGCGTGCGACGTGAACGCATCTCAGGTGCGCAAGGACCTTGCCTATTTTGGCGAATTCGGTGTGCGTGGCGTAGGGTACAACGTAGCCAGCCTCATCGCCGCCATCAAAGCTTCCCTTGGCGTTGACCGCGAATGGCGCGCCGCGCTGATCGGGGTGGGCAACCTCGGCCGCGCGCTGCTGCACCATGCCGAATTCAAGGCCCGCGGCTTCAACATCGTGGGGGCCTTCGACTGCGATCCGTTCAAGATCGGCGAGCAGGTCTATGGGCTGGAAGTCACGTGTACGAGCGACCTGAAGTCCGCCGTGGACGCCAAGGGCATTGAAATCGGGATCATCACCACGCCGCCGGAACGCGCGCAGCGCGCGGCCGACCATCTGGTCGAAGCGGGCGTATGCGGTATCCTGAATTTCGCGGGGGCCCGGATCCACGTGCCTGAAAAGGTCGTCGTGGAGTATGTGGACTTCTTCCACTATCTCTACGCCCTTGCCTTCAGCATCACCGGCAGCGAACACCGCTCCAAGTAGTCCCGGAGAGGGGCAAACGCCCCGCTCCGAACCGGCCCTGATACTGTACTGTCAGCCCCGCCGTTTTCGCGGATCGGGGGTCGGGGCTTTCGTCGTTTTTTCGTCTTTCCCAAAGGTCTTCCATGCCCCGCCTCAAGCTGACGATAGCCTACGTAGGCACCCAGTATCACGGCTGGCAGACGCAGGCCCGCAAAAACGCCTCCCCCCTGCCCACCATTCAGAACATCATTGAGGACGCCGTGGCTCACGTGCTCGGCGAGCGCGTCCATGTGCACGGTGCAGGACGGACCGACGCGGGCGTTCACGCCGAAGCGCAGGTCGCTCACCTCGATGTCCCCGAATCGCGTGCCCGTATGGACTGGCAGCTGGCCCTCAATACGCTCCTGCCGCGCGACATACGCATTGCGGACGCCGTTCTTGTGCCCGACACGTTCCACGCACAGCACAGTGCCGTCCGCAAGACCTACGAATACCGCCTCTGGCTCTCCAAACGCTACACGCCGCCGCAGCTCTTTCCTTTCGTCTGGGCCTGCGGCTCTGTGGATGTGGAGCGTATGGACGAGGGGAGCCGCTACCTCCTTGGCAAGCGGGACTTCGCCAGCCTGAAAAACGCCGGGACGGATCTCCGCACAACGGTGCGTACCATCCTGTCCATCACCCGCACCCCCGAGGGCCCGCTCCCCGAAGGCTGCCTCGAACTGACCTGGCGCTTTGAAGCGGACGGCTTTCTCAAACAGATGGTCCGCAATACCATGGGGCTGCTCGTCGCTGTCGGGCGGGGCAAGCTGGAACCGGCGGACATTCCCGGCATCCTCGACGCCTGCGATCGCCGGATAGCTCCCCTCACGGCTCCGGCCTGCGGTCTGACTATGAAAAAAGTATGGTATGACGACATGTTCCCACTTGCTGCTTCCGGGCACGAAGGCGCTTGAATATTAAGAGATTCTACGATAGCGTCTAGTCAATATTCTTCACAAGGAGCCGCGTATGCCTCAGGTCGCAGCACGCATCAACGAGCAGCAGGAACGCTGGTTGAAGGACTACTTCCGCACAAAGAGTGCGGGGGCCGAATTCATTCTGCCGTGGGCGGTAGACACGTTTTTCCGCGCGATCACGACCATCAAAGGCACATTTACCGGACCGGAACTCAAAACCATTCTTGAAGCTCACCGTGATCAGCGTCTGCTCCCCGCGCATACCCGCCTCTCCTATCTTCTCCTGCGCGTTGCCGATCTGTGCGAGCAAACCGACTTCCATTCCCGTTACGGCGCGAGCCGCACCAGCCTTGAAGCCAAGCTGAAACGCCTGGACGACACCGAAGCCACGGCCCTTATGGTTTGGGCTTCGGCCTTCTGGGTAAGCCGCAATTGCTCGGCGGCGAACATGGATGACTACATAGCTTCCTATTAAGCCCTCCATGCCCGTTTCCCTGTCAGGATACGCCCCGCACGTTCGAAAGGCCGGGGCGTTTTTTATTGAGATCTTACTGGCGGGGGGAAGAGGAAACGTTCCGGAGAAAGGTTCCCCTTCCCTCACCACCCTCCACTCATCCCGCTTCAACGGTTTTTGACTTTATGGGAGCCTCTGTTTCAGTCGGAGGTATGCCCGGATTGACTCCATTGATCGGAATAACCCGACGGGGTACACTGGGGAATCTCGAAAGAGCCTATCAAGGCGGCGTGGAGGAAAACGGATACGGGAAAATCTCCGTTGGCCAGCCTCCGCTGCTCAACATTTTGGGGACAGAGCAATGGAACCAACGCATTTTCTCCATTATTCCCTCTTTCCATTCAGGAACGCATCATGAAGACAGTCTATAGCGTATGCGGCATGTGCGGGACACGGTGCCCGGTTGCCGTCGGAGTCGAAAACGGCGAAGCGGTCTGGATTCAGGGCAATCCCCACTCGGCCACGGGTTCGACATTGTGTCCTCGCGGCATCGCGGCGCTCGCGCTGGAAAAGGATTCCGAGCGCCCGCAGTCGCCCCTGATGCGCGTGGGGGCCCGCGGAGGGCACAAGTGGCGCGCCGTCCGCTGGGAAGAAGCGCTCGATGCCGTAGCCGGCAAGCTCCGCGCCATACGGGATCAATACGGCCCCGAAAGCGTCATGTTCTCGCACCGTGGCGGCCCGTTTACGGATCTCTACAAGGCCTTCGCACGCGGCCTCGGTACGCCTAATATCTACAGCCACAGCGTCACCTGCACCCGCAACGTGGATCAGGCCTGCGCATCCGTTTTGGGGCTGGATCGCGGACGCCTCGTCATTGACTACCGGGAGTCGAAACACATCGTGCTCCAGAGCCGCAACGCGCTGGAGGCCCTGAACCTTACGGAAGTCGCGGGCATCACCGCAGCGCGGGCCAACGGCTGCAAGGTGACGGTCATGGACGTCCGCGCCACCGTCAGCGCCGCCAAAGCGGACACCTTTTTCTTCGTCCGCCCCGGCACCGATTACGCCATGAACCTTGCGGTGCTGCACGTGCTGATTTCGGAAAAGCTTTATGATCCCCATATGCTACCGTATATCGACGGCTTCGGGGAACTGGAGGAGCGCGTCCGCCCCTGTACGCCGGAGTGGGCGGAAACTGAAACCGGGATCAAGGCCGACCGCATCGTCAGGCTGGCGCGTGAATTGGCTGAGGCCGCCCCCCGTGTCCTCTGGTACCCGGGCTGGTTCACGGCCCGGTATGCTGACAGTTTCGTCACCGTGCGCAGCGCCTACCTCATCAACGCCCTGCTCGGCTCCATCGGCGCGCGCGGCGGTATGCCCATCAGCCTTTCCCCCAAGGAAACGGGGAAACGGCTGCGGCCCCTCTCGGCGCTCTACCCCAATATCACCAAGCCGATGGCGGACAAGGCCAACTGGCAGCAGCCCGGCCTGCTCCACCGGGCCTTCGACGCCGCCGTGACCGGCGATCCGTATCCGGTCCGCGCCTATATCTCGATGCGCCACAACATCCTGTCTTCGCTGCCCGATCCGGATACGCTGCGCAGCAAGCTGGACAAGCTCGACCTTATCGTCGCCATCACCACCACGTGGTCGCCCACGGCGGACTATGCCGACATCGTGCTGCCGCTCTCCCCGGCCTTGTCCCGGGAAAGCATTCTGGCCTCCAAGCTGGGGCTGAAGCCGCAGTTCTTCCGCCGCCAGCGCGCCGTGCAGCCGCGTTTCGACACGCGCGCCGATTGGGAGATCCTGTGCGGCCTCGCCTCGCGCCTCGGGCTTGACAAGCTCGCCTTCTCACGCATTGAGGATATATGGAACTACCAGCTTGAAGGTACGGGGCTCGGCATAGAGGCGTTCGACGCAACCGGCTTTGTGCCGCTCGCGCCCGCTCCGCGCTGGAAAACCCTTGCGGAAACCACGTTGCCCACGCCTTCCGGCAAGATAGAGGCCCGCAGCCGCTTATGGGCCGCATCCGGGCACGACACCCTGCCGCCCTACACGGCACCGGAGCGGCCTGCCGCGCCCGACCAGTTCCGCGTCATTCCCGGCCGGGCAGCATTGCATACGCAGGCCAGCACGACGAACAACCCCCTGCTGTCCGAACTCGCGCCCACCAATACGTTATGGATCCACACGGAACGGGCCCAGGCCCTTGGCATTGCCGGTGGCGACTGGGTTGAAGTGTGTACAGCCACAGGCCCCGTTGGCCGTTTACGCGCTAAGGTAACCACGGGCATCCACCCCGAGGCCGTCTTCATGCTGCACGGCTTTGGCAGGAAAACGCCTCAAGAAACGCGGGCCTTCGGCAAGGGCGTGGCCGACGAAGCCTGCATGGTCAGCGGGCTGGAGTATGAAGATCCGCTCGGCGGGGGGCTGGCCCTTCAAAAGCACTTCGTAACGATCCGAAAAGCCGAAGAAACGAACTGAACCGGCCCTCAAGAATGGATGTTCCCCTGTACCCGCTGCGGGGGACGCCGCATCAGCAAACAATCGCCGGATGCAAGGCATCCGAGTGAGGCACTATGAGCATATATCGCCTTGTCGTTGATCAAGATCGCTGCATCGCCTGCCATGCCTGTGAAGCCAGCTGCAAGGCGGCCCATGACAGCGCACCGGGCATTTCCCTCGGAACGCTGCTTGTCGATGGCCCCCGCTTTGAAGACGCCGCGGAAGAAGCAACGCCGATCATCGTCAAACATGCACGGCCGGAAGCGCCCGCACCGCTTGCGGCGGACGGAGAGCCCCGGGTTGTGCTTCATACCCGCTACCGGGCCTGCGTACAGTGCCCTCAGCCGCGCTGTGTGGAAGTCTGCCCCAAAGAGGCGCTTATCCGCCGGGAGAGCGACGGGATCGTCTTCATACGGGAAGAAGCGTGCGTCGGCTGCGGGGCGTGCCAGAAAGCCTGCCCGCATCACCTGATCTGGGTTGATCCCCGCAAAAGGAAATCCGTCAAATGCGATCAATGCAAAGACCGCCTCGATGCCGGGCTGGATACCGCCTGCGTCACCGTCTGCCCCACAGGCGCACTGAAGCTCGCAAGGAAAGAAAGGCCGGGCCGATAGGCATTGCAGGCGGCTGGCTCATCACGCGGATTTCCCCCTCAAAGAGCGCCGCTTGCCCTGTCCTCCTTGCGAATGGTATTTGCCTGTTTCAATTTTAAGGGAAGGTTTTGCATATGGCATCACGGAAAGGTATCCTGCTGGCGGGCGGTTCCGGTACGCGGCTTCACCCCCTCACGCTCAGCGTCAGCAAGCAGCTGTTGCCGGTCTACAATAAGCCGATGATCTATTATCCGTTGTCGGTTCTCCTTCTGGCGGGCATCCGTGAGGTTGCCATCATCACCACGCCAGACGACGGCTGGCAGTTCCGCAAACTTCTCGGGGACGGCAGCCAATGGGGATGCTCCTTTGAATACATCACACAGCCGAAGCCGGAAGGTATCGCTCAAGCGTTCCTCCTTGCCGCTGATTTCATCCAGAGAAGCCACTCCTGCCTGATCCTTGGGGACAATATTTTCTTCGGCAACGGCCTCGAAGATCTCCTCATCAGCGCCCGGGAGCAGGAAGAGGGCGCGACCGTCTTCGGGTATCACGTCAGCGATCCCGAGCGTTACGGCGTGGTCGAGTTCGATCAGGATATGAAAGTCCGCTCCCTCGAGGAGAAACCCCAACATCCCAAATCCAGCTACGCCGTGGCCGGGCTTTATTTTTATGATCAGGACGTCGTGGACATTACACGTGAAATCAAGCCCTCCCCCCGGGGCGAACTGGAAATCACGGACGTCAACAAGGCCTATCTCGACGCGGGAAAACTGCATGTGGGGCTGATGGGGCGCGGCATCGCGTGGCTGGACACCGGCACCCACGATTCGCTCATGGCGGCGGGCACGTTTGTGCAGGCTATCGAAACCCGGCAGGGCCTCAAAGTTTCCTGCATTGAGGAAATCGCTTGGCGCAAGGGCTACATCTCGACGGAGCAGCTCATGAAGCTGGCGGCCCCGCTGCAAAAATCCGGTTATGGGGACTACCTCATGACCCTGCCCGAACGCGTCGCCGAGTCATGGAAATAACCCGCAGCCCAGTACGGCCTGAGGGATGGGGGAGGCGCACCCCTTCACAAGGTGCGTACCTCGGCTGCACCCCGCCGGGTATGGATTCGGCGTGTCCGCCGATTGCTCCCGCTTCACAAAAGGCTCCCAGAGGAAACGCCGAGGAAATATCGCATGGATGAAAGAACATTGCCGCATCTGCGCGTAGCCGTTATCCATTACTGGCTTACGGGTATGCGCGGCGGAGAAAAAGTCGTCGAAGCCTTGTGCAGGATTTTTCCACAGGCGGATATCTACACGCATGTCGTACGCCCCGAGGCGCTCTCCGAAACCATTACGTCCCACCCGATCCATACGACATTTATCCAAAAGCTTCCGGGAAGCGTGCGGCATTACCAGAAATACCTTCCCCTGATGCCGCTTGCGTTGGAGCAGCTGGATCTGCGCGGCTATGATCTCGTCATTTCCAGCGAGTCCGGGCCCGCCAAAGGGGTCATCACCCGGGCCGACACGCCGCACATCTGCTATTGCCATTCTCCCATGCGCTATCTCTGGGATTTTTATCAAGACTATCTGGAATCCGCCGGAGCGGTGACGCGTCTGCTCATGCGCCCGCTGTTCCATCGGCTGCGGCTGTGGGATTATGCCTCGGCGCAACGCGTCGATCACGTTATCGCAAACTCGCGCACCGTGGCGCGCCGGGTCAAGCGCTGGTGGGGAAAGGAGGCCGCCGTCATCCATCCCCCCGTTGACATCTCACGTTTCTCCAGCCCCCACATGGCGGGCCTTCAAAATGTCCCCGGCACCCCAGAGCCCGGCAGCTACTATCTCTGCCTCAGCGAACTGGTGAGCTACAAGCGTGTGGATCTGGCGGTGGAGGCGTGTACCCGTACCGGGCGGCGGCTTGTCGTTGCGGGGGATGGCCCGGAGCGGAAGCGCCTGGAAAGCATTGCCGGGCCGAACGTCAGTTTTGTGGGCCGCGTGGACAATGCGGCGCTCCCCGCCCTCTATGCGGGCTGTAAGGCTTTCCTGTTCCCCGGCGAAGAGGATTTCGGGATCACGCCTCTTGAAGCTATGGCCGCCGGACGACCCGTTATCGCATACGGCAGGGGCGGGGTCTTGGACAGCGTGGCGGACGGAGAAACCGGGATCTTTTTTGAACGGCAGACGGCTGACTCCTTAACCAAGGCACTCGATACGTATGAAGCCTCCACAGAACAAACGTGGGTACACGATAAGCTGAAAAGGCAGGCGGAAAGCTTTTCCGAGGAGATCTTTCGGAAGAAGATGATTGCGTTCATCGCGGACGTCCTTGAAAACAAGGTATGACAATTCACGTCCCGCGGACTGCAACGCCGTAGTTTCCCAACTCATGGCCATTTTGCCTTTTTCCCGAAAAAGACGCGAAAACATCCGTGTTTCACTATCCCGGCACTTTCAGCCGCCGTTGCGCGCGAACGGGGAATGCTCTTGGAGGCTGGCGCTCCTCGATGCATTCCCCGCTCTCAGTTCCCATACTTTTTGAAACCGCCCATCTTGCGCGCCGGCTTGACGTGAGCCGCCCGCAGCTTCGTACAGCCTACCGCCCGCTATAATTCGTTTCGAGCCATTGGCGATATTCCCCGCTCTGGATGTTCTCCACCCACGCGGCATTCTCAAGATACCAGCCCACCGTTTCCCGAAGCCCTTCCTCAAAACGACGGCGCGGAACCCAGCCGATCTCCTGTTCGATCTTCGCGGCGTCAATGGCGTAGCGCAAATCATGGCCCGGCCTGTCCGCCACAAAGGTTATCTGCTTTTCATAGGGGGCCGCTGTGGGGCGGAGCTTGTCAAGGATGCGGCAAATGCTCCGGACGACATCGATATTGGCCCGCTCGGAGTGCCCGCCGATATTGTAGCACTCTCCCGGCGCCCCTTTTTCCAAGACGGCAACGATGGCCTCGCAGTGGTCTTCCACATGCAGCCAGTCGCGGATGTTCTCCCCGGTGCCGTAAATGGGCAGCGGCTTTCCGGACAGCGCGTTCAGGATGACCAAGGGAATGAGTTTCTCCGGAAACTGGCGCGGGCCGTAATTATTGGAGCAATTCGTGATGAGCGTGGGGAGCCCATAGGTTTCGTGATAGGCCCTCACGAAATGATCGCTGGACGCCTTGGATGCCGAATAGGGGCTGTTCGGCGCATACGGGGTGGTCTCTGTGAAGGCGGGCTCGCCGGGGCGGAGCGTTCCGTATACCTCATCCGTGGAAACGTGCAGGAAACGGAAAGCGTTCCGCCTTTCTTCGGACAGCTCTTTCCACCATTCCAATACGCCGCGCAGGAGGGTGCAGGTTCCGAGGACATTGGTGCGGACAAACGCATCCGGGTCATGGATGGAGCGATCCACATGGCTCTCAGCGGCAAAATTGATGACCGCATCGGGCTGGTAATGGTGCAGCAACTGGCGGACGAGCAGCGCATCCCCAATATCGCCCCTGACAAAAATATGCTCGGCATCCCCATCAAGAGACGCCAAATTACCGATGTTGCCGGAATAGGTGAGCTTGTCGAGGTTGACGACCCGCTCCCCCGCAGTGCGCCGGGACAGCACATAGCAGGAACCGATAAACCCCGCGCCTCCGGTTACAAGAACTGTCTTCATTCGGATACCTTCCAGACACGTTTGGGAAATACATCAAATGCCCGCAACGGCCTCATTGCCGGGAGGACGGAGGAATTTTCCCCCGACGATGCACCACATCCGGCTCTTGACTTCTTTTCAGGATACGGAACACTCCTCCAAAACGAACCGCCTCTGCCCCCGAAGGATACGCGGACGGGACATATCGGGAGAAGATGTGTACAGCCCCGATTCAAAGGCAACGAGGCGGGGACAGGCAGCGTTCCCTTTGCCTCGCCTAAAGCCTCCAGTAGGCCATGCCTTCGGCTTGCACGGCACTGGGCGAGAGACAGCCCTTCACATCCAGCAGGAGGGCCTTATCGGGCACGGCAAACCGTGCGTGCAGGGCTGCCGGTTCCAGAACGCCGTTTTCGGCGTAGGCCTTGTGCGGCACGGCCAGAATCAGCGCGTCCAGATTGGCGAGCTCATCCAGCGCCGCGAAAGAGAGGCCATATTCATGGCGCACTTCCCCGGCGTCAGCCAGCGGATCGTGTACCAGCACATCGACGCCGTATTCCTGCAATTCGCGGATCACGTCGATAACCCGGGTGTTCCGCAAGTCCGGCACGTTTTCCTTGAACGTGAAGCCAAGGATGCCCACACGGGCCGCATTGACCAGCCGCCCCTGCCGGATCAGCAGTTTGACGCAGGTTTCCGCCACATGCTTGCCCATGCCGTCGTTGATGCGCCGCCCGGCCAGAATGACCTGCGGATGGCAGCCGAGTTCCTCGGCCTTGAAGGTCAGGTAGTACGGATCGACGCCGATGCAGTGCCCGCCGACCAGCCCCGGACGGAACGGCAGGAAGTTCCACTTGGTCCCGGCCGCTTCCAGCACATCCAGCGTATCAATGCCGAGCCGGTCAAAAATGATGGACAGCTCATTCATCAGCGCGATGTTCAGGTCGCGCTGCGTGTTCTCGATGACCTTGGCGGCTTCCGCAACCTTGATGCTGGGGGCACGGTGGATGCCCGCGCGCACGACCGTCCCGTACAGATCCGCCAGCAGATCCAGCGTCGGCGCGTCGCTTCCGGAAACAATCTTCTTGATGGTTTCAAGCGTATGCACCTTGTCGCCGGGGTTGATCCGCTCCGGAGAATAGCCCACCGTGAAGTCGGCTCCGCACCGCAGGCCGGATTCGGCCTCAAGGATCGGGACGCAGACCTCTTCGGTCACGCCCGGATAGACCGTGGACTCGTACACGACGACCGCGCCACGGGACAAATGCCGCCCCACAGTCCGGGAAGCCCCTTCCACCGGGGACAAGTCCGGATTCCTGTGCTCGTCGATCGGCGTCGGAACCGCCACAATGATGACGCCCGCCTCGCGGAGTGCCGCCGGATCGCTGGTGAAACGAGCCGTGGAAGCGTGCAGCGCCTCCGAGTCCACTTCGCCTGTCCGATCCGTGCCTGCGGAAAGCTCTTCCACGCGGGCGGCGTTCAAATCAAAACCGATCACGTTGAAATGCCGGGCAAAAGCGACGGCCAGCGGCAGGCCGACATACCCGAGGCCGACGACGGCCACCGAGTGCGCGCCCTGATGGAAAGACGCAATGGAAGGCAAAGAAACAGACATAGGCAGTCCCTAATACGTAAAAGGAAAGCGCAATACTCTGAAAAAAATAGCTTTAAGCTTTTTTCAGGCGTTCCGGAGCAAAAGCAATGATAAGGGCCCTGGCAAGCACCTTGGTGGCGTCCAGCAGCGGAACGCCGCGCAAATCGGGCTCCGTGAGCGCCAACGGGATTTCCGTACAGCCGAGGATCACGGCGTCGGCCCCCTGCTCCACCAGTTTTTCCGCCTCGGCAAGCAACGCCGCGCGCGCTTCCGGCGTCACCGGATTCGACTGGGCCTTGATGCCGTACGCAGTATTGCTGATGGCCTGCTGGACACGCTCGCGGCCTTCCTCATCCGGGAACAAAGGAACGAACCCCGCGGCGGAAAGGGCATCCTGATAGAGCCCGGTCGCGTAGGTCCCCTTGGTGCTCAGGACGCCTATCTTCCGGGCATGGGGCAGGCTCTCACGGATAAAGGCGACGACGGAATCGATCATATGGACGAAGCGCGTCTTCGGGGACGCCTCATGCAGCATGGCGACGGCTACATCCATGATCCGTGGGCTGTGCGCCGTATTGCAAGGCACGCCGATAACGGTGGCCCCGGCCTTCGCCATGCGCACCATGATTTCGCCGATGGCTTCGCCGGGATTTTCGTCCGTCTCCCCAAGCAGAAAGCGCGTTCTGTCGATGATATGTTCGGAAAGGGAATACTGGATCACGGACAGATGTTCCTGATCGCAGTTCGCTTCGGTCTGATCAAAAATCTTGCGCATGAGGTCCAGGCCGGCATACGGCCCCACCCCACCCAGAACACCTATGGCCCCGGTATCCGTTTTCATTGCGTTGCCCTCCAAAGGCTCAATCTTGCTGCGAGGCAGTTTAGCTGAGCTTGCATGAGGGGACAAGCTTTTTAGGGGGGTGGGAAATGTGGGGGAAGGGAGGAGGAACCTTTCTGG
>ERZ832522.197-NODE-197-length-84701-cov-14.707027_pt1 | contig 84701 bp, 60 predicted proteins | sample MGYA00519951_ERZ832522 | MGnify/ENA primary metagenome ERZ832522 (study PRJEB31850, sample SAMEA3708728) | human gut metagenome | biome: human gut; feature: human-associated habitat; material: faeces | place: China | collected 2014 ... | reverse complement strand
GCGTAAAGCGCTACGTCAACCTGTTCTACCGCATCTACAACGGCAGGCGCAAGCACGAGATTCTTCCCATGAAGTTTTGACCGCCTGCACAGCTTCAATTCAACCATAAGGAGGTAATCCATGCAGGAAAAGCGGACAAAACCCGGCGAAAAAGCAAAACATGATCTGAACGAGAAAACGACCTATCGCTTCGGCAACAGGTCGTTTATTGTTGAACCGGTGTTCAAGGAGGAGACGCAGAACACATTGGGCTGCGTCCTTCTGCGCCTGATGAAATCGGAATCTGCTGGGGCGTAATCCCAGGCGGTGGGGCGCACCCCCGCCGCATACATGACAACAGGGCGAGACAGTGATATACTTGTTGTGGAATACAAGTGTTGCTGTTCGGCTGCCCGGAAAGGAGGACTGCATGAAACAGTCGAATAACAACAAAAAATCCCGTGACGTGACCGCCTTTCTGTATGAGAGGCTTTCCCGTGACGATAACATGGACGGCGAGAGCTACAGCATAGGGAATCAAGATTTGATTTGTCAAGGGGTTTTTCTGCATAAAAGCATAAGACGTGGGCAACCGGATGGATTGTCCACGTCTCTTTATATAATCTATCACTTATCTATTTCAATTCATTTGTAAGAATGGTATACTATCCATGGTCATAAATCAGTTCAGTTTCGCTTCCCATTCAGAAAAGCCTGTAGGTGTTTTTCATAGCTTAGGGAAGATGTCGCGGCAAGCTTTTCTCCTTCTTCGGATACGATTATGGCCAGACCACCACGAACAGGATTCCAAAAATAGAATGCGTTGATACCATCAATAATCTTATAATGTTTTTGTGCATCTTCAATGGTGACATGCATGGCTTGCGCAGCGATTTCAATTATATTATTGCTCATTTTAGTTCCTCCACATACTCTTTTCCCAATTGACTACATCCCCATAATCCGGCGGCCAATCAGAAATCTCACCCGTTTGTCCATCGATTGCAACAACTTTACCGTCAATACATGCTGCATTGAACCAATGGCCAGGTCCTTCAGAACGATCAATCCCGATTATAGCGTGAGAGCCATTGCCGGCTTCAAGGAGAGTTGCTTCTATTTCCTCGGGACTCATAGATACTTGCTCCATACCCGTGAGCGCATCCATCTGGAAATTATAATCAATATTATCTGCCGTTGCGCACGCATCGTCAACCCCTTCGAGCCTTTGAAACACAGCATATGCACATGATCCGCAGTTCGTGGAATATGGTGATTCAACATCAAAAGGGTCAAAATTCGGATTAATGTCACTTATCCAGTCAGAAATGTTCTGGATATCAGAGGTGTCACCTGTGTCATAGCCTTGTGGCAAATCTGTTGCACCGGAATCAATTTCCAGCATTTCGATTAATTCTGCATCAAACATGGAATCGTCTGGCAAATCAAGAAAAACAGGTGTTTCTGTTGCGTCGATTTGAGACCCGCCATCTTCGAGATCCGTATCATTAATGCTAAGCTCATCCATGACAGCACCTTCTATTAGCTATATAGTTCATGCTTCATACGGCACGACCTCTATTCTTCGTTCTCGTTAGCGTTTCAAGATGTGTGTCGTATCACCCGGCTCGTCATCCCATTCAACATTATGCGTAGGAGTTCCATCCCAGTTGAAACTATAATCGTTCGCAGAATCTCCAGCGTCCCCGGTATCTGTTAACTCATCCCTCAATGCATACAGTTCATCAAGGGACATTGAATCCAAGTCAATATCCATTTCTGGAGTGTCAGTCAAGGCATCCCCGGTATCATCAGCTACATCAACCGCATCAGAAATATCTCCGCCAAATTCATCCATCATTATTACTCCTTACTTTTGGTGTTGACAAAACAGCTTCTTTCTGCTTTTCGGTTAGAATAATGCTTTTTTCAGACTCGGCTTTTCTGATAAACGCTAACCGAATACAGATGATAAGACGATCTCTGTCCTTAGCTCCTTGTTTTCTTAGCTCCCCTTCTAAAAGGATTGGAATACCGTTGCAATGTACAAGTAAAGACTTTGCGTCTGTTATCTTGCTCGATATCTTGTCCCATAGACTGCTTGCATAGAATTCTGCATCAGCCCTTATCTTATAAATACATCCTGATTCTCCGTTCAAACAGTAACAACACTGCATATAAGGTCTGAGCAACTTTTCCTTTCCAACCCACGCTTTGCACTTATTGTGCACCTCTTCGTCGGAAACCTTTATGCGAATATTCATGTCTTTGCGGATATCGGGTGTTTGAACGAGTTGAGGTTTATACAGCCTGTTGTAATAAGCAAACGCTTGGCCTCGATCCAAATGAGAAATCTGCGTTTGCATGCTGTCATCAAAATCGGCACTCTCTGCAATGATGTCTTTTTCTTTCTTTTCCGTAAGCCGAAAAACAATTTTAATATCAGTGTTTGCGACAATTGCTTCCCCCACGGCGCTGGGCCTCTGATCCGCAATAATAATACTGGTTCCATACGCACGAATCTCTGCAATCAGATTCTCCACCAGTTGTATCGCAAAGGCCTGCGCGTCTGGAGTATCACTGCCGCTTGAACGCTGCCTCTGGCCAAGAAGAACATGTGCTTCATCCAATAATATGACATTTTCAAGACCTGTACATTCAGTCTGCTTGTTTTTTACAAATGTCCCGACACTGATTAACAGCAAGGCAATGATTAAGGCTTTTTGTTCGGCATTATCAATAGCGTTTAGTTCAATAACGGTAGGTTTGCTAAGCAGATCTTCAACAGGAATCGAATGAATGGTGTCGAAGATATATCTGTTTTGCTGCAGAAGATTTGATAACCTTAATACTCCTCCGCTTTGCAGATTTCCCTTGACTTCTTTGCTGTAATTTGACTTTTCGATCAGTTCCTTAAAGACAATTATAAACTCATGCATCCCAAAGGGCGTTACCTCCGGATCGCCCATTTTGCTGTAATCGCGCCAGCCATATCTAGTGTATGTAGCCCGAATTGCCTGTAGAAATGCGGCATCCAACGGCGCAGGCATTGAGAAAGCAGCTCTGAATCCGCTGAACAGACTTGGAATATACTTCTCTAACGTGATACCTTTGGGCGGAATAAACGGATTTAACACAAACGGTGAAACAGAGTTGTTTCCCGGAGTAAAAATCTGAAGATCCTCTATTGCATCAATCATCGCCCGGTACTCTGCTTTTGTTGGCTCTATTGCAAGAAACGGTATCCCTCTCTTAGCGAACTGCATCAGCAGATTAACGGAAAAGGTTGTTTTACCCGTTCCGGGCATGCCGACAATCAGAGCATGTTTTGAAAATGCTTCTTCAGAAGCGCCTATCGTTTCTCCCCCTGCGGAGACAGCGGTCCCAAAAACAATATTGCTGTTACTTGTAACATCGGCGGACAGGCGTTCATTTGAAGCTCGATAGGATGTCCCGGATATTCCTTTTATTACTCCATCATCCAAAGGCAGCTTAAAGAACAATTCAGCTTCGTTTTCAGACACTAAAAACGGCAATCTGAAGAGTGATGTCGGAGCAGGAATTTGACCGCCCCAAATATACGGATCGCGGCAGTTGCGTAGAATATAGTCGTTTACTTCGACCGGGAAAACGTCGCTCGAACCGCGATGTTGAAATGATGTCAACGGGAAAGCATGTATTTCCGCATTTGTATCAGCCTCGGACTGCAGCCACGATGAAATCTGCATCGCCAATGAGGCGCTTTGCATATTGGGAGCATACGCCAATATATTGTACAGGAAAAATGGCTGATTCAACTTTGAGACGACATGAGAATAAGCCTGAAAAGCCGGAAGCGCATACGGCTCGTACACGCTCATGCCTATTGAACCGGGAAGCGGGTTCTTTACTCTGTGATCCAGAAAACCCGAAAGATACTGCAATGAATTGATTTCATATGCGGTTAGGCGCGTTGGAATCAGTTGAAAAGAGACAAAAGCTCCTAAGTGATTCAACAACGCCTGAAAAACTGCGGTAAAATTCTTCTGCGTTTTATCGCTTGTCCGCAATATGGGATCCGCCCAATAATAGTAGCCCTCTGGAACATACCCTGTTGTAACTAACTTCTCATTTTTGCTAACAGCATAACACCCCTGGGAGCTATTCATTATTTTACTATAGATTATTTCGCAGGAAAAAGAATCCAGTTCCGCGAACTGGTATGAAGCTGTCGTAAAGTGCTGTGAGATAATGTGCCGATCGTCACATGCCCCCGAAAAATGGGAGAAGAGATAAATTGAAACTTCCCCCTGGCGTTCGTGAAAGAAAACAATTTCTACGCTCGAATTGTTCCCTGCAATATTGTTTACTGCATAAAGAACATTTCGCATAGAGGAATAGAGGCCAAAACACTCATCGGTTAACTCCAGTACCGTAGGAATGCGGATTATCTTCCAACCGTTCATGTTTTGACCTCCTATTGTTAAAATGAGGAATTATGCAAACTATCTTGTTTTTTGAAGCATTACATTGACCAGAACGGAATCAATTCCGCTCCAATACATGTTTCCTTGACCGTACATCTCAATCTTTAAATCAATCACTCCCGTGATGTCAATTTCAATCTGGTATGGTTTTGTCTGGCTTCCAATATTCGATCTTTCATAAAGGAGTATTCCATCTCCGTATATCTTGTAGGAGCCTTCACAGCCTGAACCTTTATCAGATTCCAGTATAATACCAGTTGCAGTAAGAGTATTATACCTACCGCCAATATCCCAAATATTGTAGCAGTTAAAACCACTGTCTGATGTGCTCATGTATCCGCGCATTCCAGTACTATAGTGGTTACCCATCGTGTCGGTCGCACCATCTGTGAAGACGTCGATAGAGCCTTCATAATATGGAACGATTGATGTGAGATCTACCGGAGCAAAAGTTGAGTACCGCTCTTTCTCCGCTTGAAGAATCGCATCGCCTGGAAGAACCGACAGCCCATTGTTAATGACAGAGATAGCAGACTGATATCCGTTATTTGAAAAGGCTTGTTCGGCATTTGCAAGGGCTTGATCTCTATAACTTGCGGCGGCAGAATCGTATAGGCTCTTAATATCCGGATCGCTATTGATATTGTCAACATTCGTGGTTATGAGCGTAATAATCGCCTCGTAATCACCATTTGCCATATAGCTGTTGGCCTTATCACGGAGCATTCCACTTACGGCCTTTTGCCGTAAATAAATCGCTTTATTATAATCCGACCACGATGTATCGATCGAATTCAAAGCGCTAAGGGCTGCATCGTAGTTCCCAGCATTATAGTCACTCAGCGCTGATTCATACACGTCTTTTGCATTCGAGTCAATGCCTCGCTGGGGGTTGTTGACGTGTGAAACAGTGCTGACAATGACAATAATCAATACCAGCACCACGGCAGCAGCAATGCCAATCAGAATTCTGCTTTTGGATTTCCGCTTGTTTTCAATTTCTTTTTTTATTCTGTCATAATCAGCTGCGGCAGAGTCCGTACCGTGTGAATGCTTCAATAAAGTAGACCCACAGCTCGGGCATCTGGGCTGGCTGTCATCATATGTTCTTCCACAATACCCACAAGTCTTCATTTTAATCCTCCCAAATAATCAATTGATTGCCGTTCCGCATGACGGGCAGAATCTAATTTTACTGTTGCTTGGTAATGTTTCTCCGCATGAAGGGCACTTTCGATTATGTGAAATCTCTGAACCGCAGTATGGACAGCTTTTCCAATTTGCATTGATTTCTTCGCCACATGCCGGACACTTTGCAGAACCAGATTCTTCCTGCCTTATCTCATGGGGACGGACAACACCAGCCGTGGCTTGTATTGATGGATCAATAGCTTGACTGGATTGATTTCCAAAAGCATTATTCATTCCGCCTCCAACCATGCCGTTATAAACTTGGCCCATAGCCATACCAAATCCTGCGCCTGCACCCATTGCTCCCATCGTACCAGCTGTACCCTGGTTTTTCGCTTGAGCCTCCATAACGTCATACATACGTTTTTTATCGTATGTATACCCTTCTATTTTCTGAGCCTGCCTTTCGCCAAGATGACCCCGATGCTTTTCAAATTCAGCATCTTTTTCAAGATTGACGGAGTCAAATTTAAACTCTTCGAGACTCAAGCCAATCTCTGAGAAAGCCACTGAAATTCTTTCAAATACTTTCTCTGACAGTTTCGTTAGGTGAGAGTTGATTTCACCGTAGCTTAGACCTTCATGAATCATGGCGATGGAAAGCACTTCTTTTGCAGTACTTGTGATACGCTCGCTAAAATACTCTTTTAAATCTGAAACTGTGAAATACTCTGCTTGCCCCATGATTTTGAAAAGATCCACGGAATTCTTAATTGTGACCTTAAAATATCCTTGCCCACGAAATGTATAATAGTTACCGATGGTCGCATCTTGAATATCCATTGGCGACGTTACCCATGGGATATTAGAGAAAATCAGCTTGTTAAAGAAATACACTTCGCAGTGATTCGCCAATTCGCCCCCCGAAATCAATGCAACAAAATGTTTAACCCCGGGAAGGTTTTTTGATTCAAGGTCATAGCGCCCTGGCGCGTACAACCCAACAGCTTCACCGTTCATAAGCACAACAGCTTCCTGCTTTTCGTGAACAATCAGTTGTGCCTTCCTATTAAAGTCAACTGTCGGATGCTTAAAAACGAGGACGTCATTTGAGCCTTCATATTTGATTACATCAATAATTGCCATAAAATGTATCTCTCCTTGTTAAGCGCTTAGCATGAGAGAGCAGCAAACTGTTTCAGAAAGTAGACAATCCGGTACAGCCACAAAAGCGTGAGATAGGCGTACAATCAGCCCCCTATTTCATGCTTTTTCTCGCATCACACTAAACCACATAAATTATACCACAGCCGTTTCGCAAAGTCAACCATCTGAAACAGAGTTTTTTTCGCTCCAAACAAGAAAATGCCTGTAGAATGTGGTGTGGCTCATGTTTATTTCTGCAGCCGCTTTGCGTGTCGAAAGCTCTCCGATGTAACATCGAACGCACATTGCTTCAAAGCCATCCGGGAGCGGGGCCGGATTACGCCCCAAGATGCTTCCCCTTAGCCTTTGCCGCTGCGATGCCCTCAGCTTGTCGCTGGTGAATGGACTCCCGCTCAGTCTGGGCGAAGTATGCCATGATTTGTAAAACCATGTCCGCTATAAGCGTTCCGGTTAAACTGCCATTTTTCTCCCGGGTGTCGAGCAGATCCATGTCCAATACAAGAATGTCTGTGCCGACTGCGGAAGCAACCTTCATTTTCATTTCAATCAGGGAAACCCGGAGATCAAGTATTTCAACTGCTCCAACTACAAGGGCAATCGCGGCACCTGCGGCTCCACGCACTATGTCCGAGTGGACTTTCTGGAGCAGGTCGTTCTCGGCGAAATCCGTCGTCTGACGAAGTATGCCGGCCTTTACGAGGACGATTTTCTCAAAGAAGTGATCGGTCACTCCCGGCAGGCGGAGGAAACGGAGCGCAGATTGAAGGAGAAGGAGCTGAAATCACTCCTTGCCCGCGACGATGAACTGGACGGCCTGTTCGAGCGCATCTATGAGGACAATGTTTCCGGCAAGCTCAGCGACGACCGCTTTGCGAAGATGTCCCGCCGCTATGAGGAGGAACAGAAGGAGCTTTCGGAGAAAATAAAAAAGCTCCGTTCCGAGATAGAGAAGCAGAGCAGCCGCGCAACCTCAACGGATATGTTCGTGTCCATCGTCCGCAAATACACCCGCGCCAGAAAGCTCACGCCGCGGATGCTCAACGAACTGGTGGAGAAAATCGAGGTCTACAATGCCGAGAAGATCGACGGCGAGTGGGTACAGCGGCTTCGCATTCACTACAACTGCGTGGGGGAAATGAACATTCCCAACGAACCGGCACTGCCCATCCCGGCCGTCACCGTCAACACCAGAAAAGGCGTGTTCGTGAGCTACACGACAGACGACAGACCTGCTGTTTGAGCAGAAAAAAAGCGAGTGTCCTCACAGCTTTTCAAATGCTGTAAGAACACTCGCCATGGTGCCGGTGGTGGGACTCTCCGCTCAAATCGTCCTTTGCTTGCACTCCGTGCTGCGCGCCCGGACTGCTTTCGCTCCCCGGCCGGGCAAAACGCTCCACAGGACCGTTTTGTTCCCACGGCTTCGAGTCCCGTTTGATTTAACCAAACACAGAGGCACCCAACGGGTGCCTCTGTGTTTGGTGCCGGTGGTGGGACTCGAACCCACACGGTATTGCTACCAACGGATTTTGAGTCCGTCACGTCTGCCAATTCCATCACACCGGCGAATATGTTCAAATTTTGTACATATATCAGTTTAACACATTTTTTAAACGGATTCAAGAGGGAGAATCACATTATATTAAAAATTTGATTCACTGTTTTCCTGCGGCGGCTGTGCGTCCGTTAAATTGATGCCGGGGTAAAAAAACATTGCCGCAACCGTTCAACGATTGCGGCAATGCAGGCTCTATGCCCTGCACCGATTTTCCGAACGACTTTGCAAAAATGGAGTCAGGATGCAAAGGACAGAAAGGATGATGACAGTCTTTTGTTCGGAAATCGATGCAGGGTTGCTGAAAGGCTGTTACCGTTCGTACCATGATAACGGCCGTCAGCAGCAAATCAGATAACAGCGCGGAGGATAAGCAGCGCGTCGATAAGCTCAACAACGCCGTTGCCGTTAAAGTCGGCAGCCTCAAGCTGTTCGGGGGTCAGCTCCGCAAGGTCGCTGCAATAACGCATAACGAGCAGAGCATCTGCGGCGGTCACAATGCCGTCGCCGTCAACATCACCCACAAGGATTCCGCTTGCGGGTTCATATTGTGCAACAAGGACGGTGTTTGCCGTGATTCCGGTGAAGCTTCCGCTCCAACCGATGAAATCATAGCCTTCACGCACGGGGTCGGCAGGTGCTTCCGCATCCATGCCGTAGCCGACTGTCTGAACACTGATCGTTGTGCCGTCCCAGTCAACGAAATAAACATTAAAGTAGTTATCGCTTGCGAACACAGCTTCAATCGTGTGGTTTGCAATCACGCAGTCGAAGGTGTATTCATTTGCGGCACCGACTGATTCGCCGTCAACAATGATATCCGCAACATGCCAGCCCTCATTCGGAGTAATCGTGTACGATGCAGAACCGAGAGAATCAACAGTGGTTGTGCCGTCGGGCGATATTGTTCCGCCGAGTCCTGCCGAAGCGGAGATGTCGTAGTTTTCGGCAACAACGTTAATCGTGCAGGTCATCTCCTTAAGGAAACCGTTCGTAAGCTTCAGCGTGGTGCTGCCGATTTCGTTTGCGGTTATCGTTGCGGAGAAAACATCACCATCGTTCGGGGCAACCGATGCGACTGATTCATCCTCAACGCTCCATGTAAAGTCGAAATCCGTGAACAAATCCCAGATATCGGAATGTGCGCTGACGGTGTAAGTCTCGCCGGGGCGGAGATTTACAACACTGTCGGAAAGCTCGCCGGAGTTGTAGATTCCGGGGCGATCATCGCGCTCGATGCGAATAAACAAGCCGTTGCCCGCATAATCGCTTATCATGCATTCAAGGAAGAGGAAACTGTTGATGTCGCTCAGATCGTCCGGACCGAGACCGAGCCTTGTCGTTCCGTTCACGGTACCGGGTTCAACGGAATTGTGGAACACTTTGCTTGAGCTGGCGCCGCTGACATATGCAGCCCTGCCGCAGTTCCAGTCCATATACTGATTCTCGCTGTAGTCAATGACGATAGTGGGAACGTGGTAGTATTCACCCGTGCCGACATAGTCGTCTTCCTCATCGCTCCATTCTTCATATTCCCATTCATAGCTGACCATGGAAACATTCTTGATTGGGCTTTCGGTGTCGATCGTGAGCGGCATCTCCCACTTTTCGGTGCGCTCCCTGCTATTATAAGCCAGTTCCGCACAGAATGCAACAGTAAGTTTTGTGTTGTTGGGCAAGGGGTTGCCTTCAAGGTCGGTATAATCCCAGTCAAACTCCTCGTTATCATAGGCTCCGACGTAAAGTGCCTGACCCGCATTATCGTTGTAGTACGTCTTCGGCACAAAACCGAGATCCTTGCGGTAGTATTCAACGCCCGTTTCTGCATTTGCAACGCTGTAATAGAAATTCTCAACATTGCGGTTCAATCCGATTACGATCGCATCGATCGCATCGCGGATGCTGTCCCCGTTGGGAGATATCGCGTTGCGGTTTGCAACATAGCGCATCGTGCCGAGTTCCTCCGTGGGGTAAATGCTGTTGTTCGGCCAGGCCATGCTTGTTCCGAGGCCGATATACTCATCGTAATTTGCATCATAGGTATATACGCCGTTGACAACATGGGTTGCATCGCATTCACCGGTTTCAATTTCGGTGAAATCATAGTAGCTGCTCTGCTCAATTGCGGGCAGTGCAAGCCAGTCGCCGTAAAATGCAAGGAACGGAGCGGAAAGATCAACGCCGTTCTCCTCACCTGCGGTGAGAGTCACGAAACCTTCGACATATATGCCGTTCGGGAAGTACTTTTCGATATAAGCGATGTCTTCCTCGGTGAGCGTAATCGTTACGGAAACTTCGGTTGAACCGCCCGCAGGAACCGTGATCGCGCCGTTGCCCGCAATTTCGGAATTCAGCATGTGCGGGGTCTGGGTCATGAGATAACGGCGGGTGCCGTCCGCATTGATTCGGCCCGTCTCCGCACTTTCCGTCTGAACGGAAGCATCAACAGTATAGGTCTTGTCCGCATCGGTCATGTTCACAACGGTGAAATTGAGGTTGTAAACACCTGTTTTCTGCGGGTCATCGCCGAGTTCAAGCTTTGCCCTGCCGCATTCGGTGGTGATATAGGCACCGGCGGTCATTGCTGCACGGATGTTCTCAAAGCCCGCGCCCTGATAACGGGGGGAATAGGTAAGTCCGTCGGGATTGAGCACCGGAGTTGCGGCACTCATGAGCAGGTTGTTCACAATTTCCGGAAGTTCCGCCGCAGGAATATCGAAATTGTTCATCAGATACTGACGAACAAGCAGTGCGCTGCCCGCCGTCATCGGAGCGGACATTGACGTGCCGCTTGAAAGTGCGTATGCGCCGCTGCCGTTATATGCGGAGAAAACATTGCCGCCGATGGCCGTTATCTCGGGCTTGATGGTCAGTCCGCCGGTTGTGCCCCAGCTTGAGAATGAGGACATGTAACCGCCCTGATCGTCAATATCCCAATAGGGGTTGATGTGAATCGTCGCCGGGTGGGACGGTTCAAGAGCTTTGGTCAGCGAATCGTATTTGTATGCCGCAACGGGATAGGTCCAATCCTCTCTCGTTGTGTCAACAAAGGTGGTTTCTCTTGAAGAGTCAAAGATAAACAGTGCAGCCGCACCCGCCTCGCGTGCAAACGCCGCATGTTCATCGATCGTCAGTTCGGAGTTATAATCAACAAACAGAAGCTTGCCGGAAACATCGGAAAGATCCGCATTGTCGATGGTGGTATGAAAAATGCTGTACTCGTAGCTGTGTCCGCCGATGCGGGTTGCAACTTTGTACTCATAATCCGCCTTGTCGTCGTAGCGGGATTTCCATGACCCGCCGTATTCGGGATATGCATCATCGAACAGCAGCGCATCCTTAGTCTGAATCGCAACGAAGTATTCGGGGTTGTTAAGACTTGCAACCGTCAGAACGGAATTGAAGCTTCCGGGCATGCCGACCATGCCGATATCGGGATTATCCGTAAGGCCGAGATCCGCTTCCCAAAGGCTGTGGTAAGTGGAAGAGGCGGAGTTGCCCGCGGAAGCAACAACATTGATGCCGTTGGCAAGTGCCGCATCAAAAACTTCTGTATAGTCCTCGTAATACACGGGACCGCCGACAGCACCGAGGCTGAGGTTTATTGCATCCGCACCGAGAACGATCGCATCCTCCATTGCGGCTGCAACGCTGCCGAGAGTTGCGGAAGCGTCGCGATTGCTGAACACCTTGAGCGGCAGGATCTGCGCCTTGGGTGCAACGCCGAGTGAGGTCAGTCCGAAGCTTGTGCCCGCGCTTTCGACCGCCTGCCCCGCTGCGATGCCGGCAACATGCGTGCCGTGTGCGGAAGCCTGTCCGCCGTGGTTAACATCGCAGTCCTTATCCGCATAGTCAAATGCGAACGGAATCTTATCGTTGATATAAACCTGTTCCGCAGTCGTTCCGGGACGAAGCGCAAGCATGTTCATATCCGGATTTTCGGCGATTATGCGGCTGATGTCCTCCTGCGTCAGTTTGACTGTTTCAAGCCCGGGAGCAAAGCACTCGTTATCGGTATCGATGCCTGTATCGATAATTGCAATAACCATGCCGCTGCCGTCAATGCCGAGATCCCATGCGTAGCGGGATTCAATAACATCGTTCGCAATCGTCATCTTTGTGTCGTTGGGACGAACGATTTCATAGCTTTCCGTGGGAATTTCGAACACGGGCATGTATTCAACGCTTTCAACGCCCGCAACCGCCGCAATGCGCGAAACCTCGTTGAAAGGTACGCTTGCCGCAAAGCCGTTGCAGAGCAGGGTGAAATCATATTCAAAAGAAATCGCCGAAGCGGCGCACTCAATGCGCTTTTTAATGATTTCGTGTTCCGCTGCAAGCTTTTCGCGTGCGGCGGACTGCTGTTTGGTAAGTCCTTCGCCGAGAACCGCGCCGCCGTTTTCGAGCACGGCATCGCCGGAAAGTTTGATAATGACGTCAATCATGCCTTCATCATCAATTTTGTACCTTTCAACAAGGGTTCGTTCGGGTTTTTTCGTTTCTTTGCCGAGCATGCGGTTGAGTGCTGCAACAACCGTTGCCTGGGAATACATTGAAACGGTGTAGGTCTCGCCGTTTTCATCGGTCAATGTCTGAACATTGTCGGGCGTGATGCCGTCGAAAACAGCTTCGTCAATCGTGTTCCCGCTCTTCTGACGCATAATCCAGCTTTCGCTTTCAAAGCAATAGCTTGAGTCGTCATCAAAACGCAGTTCCTCGCCTGCATCGGCGTGGTACCATGTTGCGCCCGCCGCATCAACAACGGACTTTTCGGGCTTTTGTGTTCCTTCCGCCGCAAGCTTCGAAAGCCCCGTCGCGGAAGCTGCGGCCAATGTCATCATAACCGCGAGCACAAGTGCCGCCAAACGTTTGAGTTTCATGTTTATCCTCCTTCTCCAACCACAGTTATAGGATTGGTATCCTATGCATTGTACAATGCTCAACAATATCTTGTCAACAGGAAATTCTGTACTTGACATATTTTTTTAAATGCATTAGAATAAAAGAGTATAAAACAAAAATACGAAAGGTTGGTCTCCCGTATGATAAACATCAATCCCCTCTTTGAAGCTCTTCAATACTTCCACCGCAGAGCCGAAGGTCGTCTCGTTCGCATTGAACTCGACAGATTGTGCACAAGATTTCCTTCAAAAACAAACGAATTCTTAAGGCTCCTCTCTCCGGTTGCAGACCTTCAGGATCGCCTTGACTACCTTGTCCGTGTGGGCAAGCGCGAGCTTAGTCAGCTGTTGACTCCTGTTTGCAGCAGTCCCACACCCTTCGCATGCAGCAACAGCATTATGTACATGATGGTCTTCCCCGCAATTCGCGACGGTATTGATCCGGAGAATTTCACCGAATATATTTATTCAAAAACCGATGAAGACATCATGGTTGACATTCTGAGCGTTCTTGAATCCCCCGGCACCGCAACCGTGACCGAGGAGATCACTTCCGATGTCTTCTATGAGCGGCTTGAAAACACCGGCCTTGATGAGCAGGCCCGACTCGGCGTAATGAAGCTCCTGTTCAAATACAAGAGCTATTCCGAACGCGTATCCCTGCTTGTTGACGGGTTCCTCAATGCAATGCGCCGTGAACGCGAAAACGTTGCATCAATCTGCTCCGCATTTTCCAAACGCTATCCCGAAGGCAGCGGCGTCCTCAAAAAGGTTAACGACTGCTACGGAATGGGACTTCCCGACGATATCGAAATGACTCCCTACTGCTCCATCTTCATGTATGACCATATTGCTGCTTTCGTCAAGCAGTATCAGGACGATACCGGAAAGGACAGCGGCATGGTTCTCATGGGCATCGGTTATGACCTTGTTTCAAGCGTTCGCGACATTATCTCTTCCCCCGAGGAACTCGCAATGCTGTTCAAAGCCCTTTCCGAGCCGAGCCGTTTGGACATTATCAATCTGCTTCGCGAAAGCCCCGCCTACGGACAGGAGCTTTCCGAAAAGACCGCGCTGCACCCCACCACCATTTCCCATCATATGGCGCGCCTTGTTGCGGCAAACCTTGTGGAATGCGATCTGCGCACCGCAAAAACCTATTACACGCTCAACAAAGAATATATAATCGATATTCTTGACAGGCTCAGAGCCGTGTTCTCCGAGTGCGACGATTCAAAGGACAAAAAATAACGGTTCCTTCAGCCGTCGGTTGAGTTAACGTTTCGTGTTTTGTGAAAAAGGCTGTTAAACAAACCGTTTTCGCAAAAGCGACTTTCCGAGACTCTTCCCGCAAGAACAACAAAAAGCAGAGTTCGCCGCAGCGGCTCTGCTTTTTTGTCATTATAAACGGATTCGCAGCCGCTTTTAATTGCCTGCATCTTCCGCAGCAGTTTTTTCCTTATTGTTCACAGCTTCATGTTGTTCACAGCTTCTGCACAGCTTCATACCGGTGAAAAGCGCACACGCCGCGGCGGCAAATGCCGGCGGATTGAACGCATTGATGATTCCGCTTTTGTAAACGGACGGATGCCGCTGCCCCATTGCCACAACCGCCGTAAGCAGAACAACCGCGCACGCCGCCGAAGCAAGCCCGAGACCGAACAGCAGATATTCCGCCCCCTGCAGCCGTATTTCCGCCCTGCCGCCGTTCGGCTCCGCAGAAAGCTGACTTCGAACATTTCCGAACATGCGGAACAAAAAGCATTCAAGTGTGCACAGCGCAGCATTTATCCCGCCCGAAGTAATTATTATCGCCGCAATGCGCATCGGAGTAAACACGGGCGGAGGCGTTGCAATGATGTTAAGTACGGTTTTGCGAAAAACGATTATATCTTGCTCCAGTTCCGCCGCACAGACGACAAGCAGGCACAGCGTCACGGCTGCGGCAATTCCGATGACAAACTGCATCGCAAGCGTCATTCGAAGCAGTGGAATTCCCGAACCCTCCGCAAGCTGTCCCCGCCGTGCATCGCAATGCACCGCCGCAAATGCCGCTGCCGTCGCAATCGGCAAAATGCATTCAAGTATGCAGTAAATTCCCGCCGTGACTCTGAAAGTATATATCAGGTCGGAAGTCAGCTCCGCAAATCGCTGCATTTCCTCTCCGGAATAAATCGGAAGCGCATCCCGAACGCGCTTAAGCAAATCGGAATAAACGGCATACATGTTCACTGCATGGAACACCGCCCAGGCACAGCAGCACAGCACAATTGCAAGAAAACGTTTTGAGCCTATCGCCTGCGCAATGCGCTCGACCGTCGCCGTTTTCTTTCTTTTCGGTGCTGTTTGTCCTTTCCCGATTTTTTCGGTTCGTTCGGTTTTCTTTTCTTTCACGTTTATCATATCGGTTTTCGCCTCGATATTTTTTGAGTTTCCCGCCCTTCATGCGTAAACTCCCGCATTCTTTAATTATACAATATACGCGCTTTTCCGACAATCATCTCCGGCAGATATATTATTTTTGTTCCGCCGTTGCATTTCTCCGCGGTCTCATGTATAATTATTTCAAACGCAGTCGGCATTCCGACAGACTAAAGCACGGCCGAATCACCCGCACGGGCTTCGCCGTGTACACGGAGGAAAACACAATGTATGATTTGCACACACACTCCCGCTGTTCCGACGGAAGCGAATCCCCGGAACATGTTGCCGAGCTTGCAAAAGCCGCCGGAATTGAGCTGCTTGCATTGACGGACCACGATTGCGTGTGCGGAGTTCCCGCCGCACTCTCGCGCGCCGCGCAGCTTGGGCTTCGGATGCTTCCCGGAGTTGAGGCCGAAGCGGACTATGCCGACACGCTTCACATTCTCGGCATCGGGCAGGATATCGACGCGCCGTGTTTTCAAAAACTGCTTGCGGAACAAACCGCTCTTCGCGAGGAGCGCAACCGTCTGCTTGAAATCAAGCTGCGCAAAATGGGCATGGATGTTTCGGATTATCTTATCCGCAGCGAATCCACGACCCGCGTCAACTATGCTGCCGCGCTCACCGCAGCAGGCCACGCCGAAAACACAGCCGATGCCTTCCGCCGCATACTGAACAGCGACGCTCTTGCGGATATAAAGCAAAAACGCCCCTCTCCGCAGGCTGTCATCGATGCCGTTGCAGGCGCGGGCGGAGCTGCGATACTTGCCCACCCGATGCTGATGAAAAAATGCGATCCGCATGAGCTTGTCCGCGACCTTGCCGACAAGGGAATATGGGGTATTGAAGCTTTTTACGGTGCTGCAACGGAAGGTGAGACGCGGCTTTTCTCTTCCCTTTCCCGTGAATTCGGACTGTTTGCAACCTGCGGAAGCGATTTTCACGGAAAAAGCCGTCCGAACGCACCTATCGGAAGCGGCTGGCGCAGCTGTGCGCAGCTCGAGGCCGCGCTTTCGGAGCTTTGCAGGCGGTTCTTCCGAACCTGAGCCTCCGTACTTTCGGACATCGGTCGATGCACCGTGCATTCTGCATTATAATTCAATATTAACAACCGAATTCAAAACTCCCGCCTGTTTTGCGGATTCGATTCCGTTTGCAAAATCACCGACACGGGAGCTGACATGAGCGTCACTGCCGATGATAAGCCCCGCGCCGTGTTCGTGTATCGTTTTTATCTCCTCCGGGGTCAGGCTTACATGCGAGGAGTTTATTTCCAGCAAAATGCCAAGCTGCCTTGCACAATCCGCAAGATACGGAATGTCCAGAGTCAAATAAAGGTTCGGGTGCGAAATAATATCTGCATGACCCTTTTCCGCCGCCGCCATGAGCGATTCGGTGTTGCGCCGCGGAGTCGATTTCCCGCCGAAACTTTCGAAAAGGATATGCCGCGCAAATCTGTTCACCGGCGGAATTCCCTTGTGGTACCCAAGAATAATGACATCATATTCGCTGCGGTCCTTCGGGATATCGCTTTCACCGAAATTCATTACGTTGCACTCCAAGCCGCGCAGCACGCGGATACGTCCGTCAAACTCCCGACGCAGTTCCGCAAGCTCCGCGTTCAGCCGCTCCAGTTTTTTCCCGCGGACACCGTAATACATGTTGCCGCCCGCATGTTCGCTGACCGCAACCGCCTCAAGTCCGAGCTCCAACGCCCGAAGCACATTGTCGCGCGGGCCGTTTTTGCCGTGGCTGTAATATGTATGTGTATGCAAATCCTCAATGATTCTCATTTTGTTTATATTCCCTTTCAGCTGTTCACTGCATTCTTCCCCGGTATGCGTTCTCCGGAATTTTTCCCGCATATCGCGCCGTGAGCGCGAGTAAAGCTTCCGTAAACGCAACAAGCGATGCCGATGTTGCATAGCCCAAAAGTCTGCGAATATCGCTTTCGCATGTTGTGCAAATGCTGCAATCCGCTTCACTCTCCGCCGAAATGCAAGGCTCATTGCAAACAAAAACAGTGTACGCACCACCCTTTTTTGCCGTTCGAATGCATTCCGTCAGTTGCTGCGCGCTTTCCCTGCTTCCTTCGGAACGGATGCAGAACAGAGTGTCTCCTTCACCGAGCAATGCGGAATATGCCGCCCGGGTTTCGGGTTTTTGCGGGCAAACCGCACGGATTCCGAGTTCGACAAGTGCGCTGCCCGCACTTTCGGCAATCCCCGCCGCTGCTCCCGCACCGCACAGCAGCACACACCCCGTGCTCGTCACAAGCCGTTTGGCAAGTGCGCAAATTCTTTCCTCATCCGCAGCCTTAAGTGCTGCCTCGACCGAACGCATCTGGCCGAGCATCAGCTTGCTGAAAAACTCGCCGTCATCATCGCCCGATGCAACCGGTTTATTCTTGGTAAAACTTCCGGCAAGCGCAATTCGCAGCTCCGTAAAACCGCTGTAGCCCGCCCGCCGTACAAGCCGCGTCACGGTCGGCATACTGACCCCCGCCCGCGCCGCAATCTGCTTTATCGAAAGATGCGGAACCGCATCCGGATCGGAAAGGATAAAGTCCGCCGCCTGCCGCTCCGCAGGTGAAAGCGATGGGTACGCCGCAATGATTTTTGTCCTCGCCGGCATGTTTTGCACCTCCTTAAACACTTTTGTGTCCTTTGTCCAATATTCTACCATTTCTTTTTCTATTTTCAAGAGGAACCCGATTTTTCTCCTCAAAAGCAGAAAATTGCACCCCGAGCTGCCATCTTCTTCGGCTGCCGTCCGAAAAACATCAGTACCCGGCGCCGTTTCCAAGATATATTTCATCCCGCCCGCATAAAGTGATTGACTCTTTTTCAAAAATAAGATAGAATAATTGTTGGTAAATGTCTCCGTAGCTCAGCAGGATAGAGCGTCCGCCTCCTAAGCGGAAGGTCGCGCGTTCGAATCGCGCCGGGGATGCCAAAACAGCCGTCATGCGACGGCTGTTTCGTTTATTATCCGCATTCAGTTGTCGTTCATTTAGCAAACGGCATCGTTTAATATCATTTCATTGCTGTCAGCATTGCCTTGCTGCCATGGCGTGGCATTTTCTCCACAATTGCGAGACAGTCCGTCCCCTCTGGGCATTCATCAAGGCTGTCTCGCAATGTTTATTATATTAACCCTTAATGCATGATGCGAAAATCGCGTCTATTTCGTCCCCGGCAGCATAATCATCTTTGAGCAATTTTTCAATAAGCTTGTCTACGGCTTCCCGATTCTCACTGATAATTCGTATTGCCTTCTTCAGCTCAATGTCCAGTATGTTGTTAATACTCTTTCTTATCTCGTTCGAAAGCTCTCCGCTCACTGAATTCGGATCTACTGCTGCAAGGCCGAACTCTTCAACCATGCCGTAACTGCATATCAAGCGTTTTGCCAAGGATGTTGCAGTTTCCAAGTCTCCCGCTGCACCGGTTGAAATTCCGTCTTCGCTGCCGTAATAAACCATCTCAGCCGCACGCCCGCCCAGAGATGTTCGGATCCTTCCAATCAATTCACGCTTTGTGTAGATTGTTTTTTCCTCGTTGTCTCCGTGCTGCATATAACCGCCATGATTCGCTCTTGCAACCACTGTAACATATGACGGGGTTTCACCGCCGTGCCAGCAAAGAAACGCATGACCGGCTTCATGTCGAGCTACGCGTTCAATTGTTGCACTATCCCATTTTTGGGATTCCCCGCTATTAAATGTTTCAAACGCCTTTTCAAAAATTTCATCCGCAACTTTCATTTCTCCGTCACGAATTGCCATTCTCAAAGCGAGTTCCGCAACTGATTCCAGTGCAGCAAGACTCATGCCGGTTGAGCGCACAACAATGTTTTCAAGTTTACTGTCGGACACGTTAAAAACATTGTTTTTGTTTATCTTCATTTCGAGATACGTGCGTCGCTCTGCTTTGTTGGGAAGATCAATTAAAACTCTTCTGTCAAATCTGCGCATGAGCGCAGGATCAAGACTTTTGCTTCCGCCGGATTCAACATCAAAATTAGTTGCCGCAAGAACAAATACAGGTTTTGAAAGATCCTTATTGAACCCATCCATCTCCGTAAGGAACGCCGTCAACGTTGCCTCTGCTCCTGTTTGATCTTCTCCTCGGCGTTCTTTTGCAATAGCATCGATTTCGTCGATGAACAGAATGGACGGTGCGTATTTACGTGCTGTCCGAAAAAACTCGTGAACCTTTTCAGAACCGCCATCCGCATATCTGCTTAAAAACTGATTTCCCTCCGCAAAAAGGAATGTTGCATTCGACTCACTTGCCATTGCCTTTGCAAGCATTGTTTTGCCCGTGCCCGGAGGGCCGTAAAGAATTACGCCTTTTGGTGCACTTACTCCTGTACCGATAAATTTTCCGGGATTTTTCAGGTATTCAACAAAGTACTTCAGTTCTTTCTTTGCATCTTCCGCTCCGATTACGTGTTCAAAGCGTATGTTCGGCCTTGAAACAGTACTCATTATATTGCTTGAATCCTCAGCTTCTATTGCGGTCTCCGTTTCAAAATCGAACAAGGTTATTACCGCATGTTTTCCGTCCTCACTCACCTTCTGTGATGTTTCAAACGAGATAAGTTTGTTCGCTCTTGCCAGCATATTCATACTTTTCTGCTGATGCACCCGAACGCATATATCTTCAATGCTTCTGTCAAAGGCTGCTGCATTATCACCAATCTGCAAGATTCCTCTTATTCCCTGTTTAAGCAAAGAACGCTTTTCTTCTTTACTCAGTGTTTGGGAGTTCTTTTCAAGAACATATATCGGCAGGTTCGGCAGGTTCTCGCGGAGATACCAAAGAATATCCCTGCCCGTTGATTCAATATCCTCCTGATTCAACAATTCAGAATCACCGCGTTCTCCCAACGATAAATCCACAATGGCAAAACTCAGCTCGTTATTGTGCACGATGCTTTTTGCGCTTTCTGTATCATCAGCGCCCAAGAAATAAACACTCAAAGATTGTTCCCTGCAATTTGCAATAATATCCAATGTTGATACTATCAGAACGTTCTGCGTTTCTGTATTGTTGAACAAACAGTTAACATCATCATTGTCAGCGGGCAAATTAACTTCAATCGAAATATCCTCGAGCTTTCCAATATCTGTTTTGCTCCGGTCAGAGCTCAGCAATCTAAGCATCTCATATATCTCGTTGTTCAAAAACGTCCTTGCCTGTGATGTTACTGCACGTGCGTCTGCCGCTCCTCCCTCTGCCAGAAGCAGTGCCGTGTATGCCTTTTCGTCTACGGAAATCCCGATTCCGGTTTCGTTTGTAAAGGATTCGGCACTTCTCAGTACTTCACGATTCGCTATTTTCCAAAGTTCGTGCGCTCGAATATGGTTGAACATAACAACATTTCCCGACGCAAATCTTGAGCATATCGCGGCAGGGAAATACGGCGTTTTCGTGTTTGGTTCAACGTCCTTTTGCAATGCCTTTAAAATTACTTTGCGCGGTAAAACCGAAAAATCAATCGACTCGGAGTTTTCGTAAAGCTGTTTGCCCGCATTGGTTGTAAAAACCATTATTGCGCTCGCAAGGGATACTTCTTCGTCCGTTTTGCTGTCTCGTATCCTTCCTGCATCTAAAATTTGAAGGAATAAATGGATAATTGAAATGTGCGCCTTTTCAACCTCGTCCAAAAGAATTAAGCAGCGCGGATTTTTCTTCACAAAGCTTGTGAAATTGCCTGATTTTGAGCCCTTGTAAACACCGTCACTGCCAATGAATTCAAGTGAGGACTCTTTGTCGCAGTATTCGCTCATATCGAATCGAACAAACGGAATTTCTTTTCCTTCCGCATAGCTGATAGCTTCAGCAGCCTTTTCTGCAAGGAAGGTTTTGCCAACTCCCGGAGGGCCGGCAAACAAAAAGGTTGCTCGCGGTCGATTGCTGCTTTTGTCCGTCAGTGACGAAAGCTCCGCGCGAAAATATCCCTCAACGAATACACTTACCGCATTATCCTGACCAAAGACTCTCTCGCTCAGATACTCCTGAATCTGCTTCGTTCTTTTGATTATATCCGCAATACTTTTTTGTGCCTCTTTTCGAGTCTCCTTCTTGCATTCTCCGCTGTGGGATGTTTTTTGTGCTTCAGCAGTGTCGTTGCCGAATATTCGTGTGTAAGCATCCTCGAGCGCTTGTGTGCCGGGCACTGTCTGCTCCGTCTCGAAGAGATCACCGAAAACTATATAGTTACGTATAAAGTCGTTCGGCTCGTCAAGGATACATTTCAGCAGCTGGTACGCATGCACCTCTCCCGAACCCTCGCTCGCCGCAATGCAGCGCGCCTTTTTAAGACACCCTTCAATATAGCTTTCGTCAATGCGCCTTGACTCGGGTGTGGCTTTACTGGTAGCATGCAAAATGAAGTCTGTTGCAATATTGTTCGGATCGCTTATCGCTGTCGGAAGTTTCAACTTCAGCATGTTCTTCAGTCTTTGGCTGTCCGGATCGCTTACATCTCTGACATAGCAAACGACCGCCGCAATAAAGCCTTCTGCTGTTAACTTATGATTCGGTCCGCCGTCAAGTTCTGTTGCTTTCTCAATAAGTCTTCTCAGAAGAGGACTGTACTCAAGTTCTTCCATTACTCCTCCTTTTATGCGTTTGAATCGTCAATGCTGATTTTATCACTTTTCCTTTATAAGTTCAATGACTTCATTTTCGTCTGTAAGTATAATCGTATTCCCTTTAAAATCAATGGAATACTCTTTTTTTGAAACATCAACGCCTATGATGCTTGTTGTTATCAACAGTTTATTGTCTTGAACCTCGTATGTAAACGGAATTTCGGCGGCTCCGCATTTCTTGCCTGTTCCGTTTTCATCAAAGACATACGTTGTTTCCACAACTACTCCAAGCACTGTGCTTTGCGTTTTCCACTCCCCCACAATTCTTTTTGCGGGAGAACAGGCGCAAAGCGCAAGCAGAACAACGATAATTGCAATCGAAACTAATCTTTTCATGACTTAGTCTCCTTTCAATCCTTCAAAAGTCACCTGTTTTTGAACTTAAACTTTATAGTTATTGTGCGTATTTCAGCATCCCATGAATAAGAATATGTTGAACCATCAATCTTTCTATTCGCCTTTGCTGCCGCACCAACAGCCGAAAACCCTTCTGACGAACTCACGAACAGTCTGTTAATGGCCTCTCTGTAAACCGCAATACTGCCGCATTTGAACGAGAATTTATCAAGCCCCCGCTCCGCTGCCTCGGCGGCAAACCGTTTAATTTCATTCAAATCATACTTCGTTAGCATCAATGAATTGTGGTAATAATAGTTTGCCCACACGGCCGAACAAATCGGAACATCCGTCGGGCAAAGGTCGACTTTTCGTGTCCTTTGAATTTCTTCCGTTGTAATGCAGAAATAATTATATCCGAATTCATCATGCTTGACTGCCTGATTCGTATTGGAATAATCATCCCATGTTGCATCCACATGGTAGTATTCGCCGTCTATTTTAATAATGTTCCATGCATGCGGCGTTCCTTGCCCTCCGTCGGCCTTTGTTATGTATCCGGCGGCTTCGGCACACTCAATGCCGCATTTTTGCATCAAATACGCAATCGCACGCGCATATCCTTCGCAAACTGCTGTTCCCCTAATAAAAATTCCGCATATTGTTCTCAGATAATCAATTTCATCCTTGGCCGGCCCTCCCTTAGCCTTCTGTTCGTTGAGTGCAATGGTATCGTAATCCGTTGCATTAACAACTTTTGCGTAGATGCGTATCGCCGCATCGTATGCGCTCATCTTGTCATCAATGTCTTCAACAAATTTCGGAATCATCTCATCCATCTGCTTTTGCAGCTTTTCCCTCTCCTCCCGATCGGCACCATACTTAAGAAGGATTTTATCTTCTGTATATGTGCAGTTATTGTACCAAAACAAATCGGGACGATCATAGCTTATCGCTTTAGACACCGTAAAAACACTGCCTTCCTTCAGTCCGCTTGCGTCCACACTCTCAACATGCTGAATAATTGCTTCTACCATAGAATCATAAAGCATTTGCTGAGCGGATGCCAAACGATTGCGATAAAAGTACTCCGGGGGTCCTTCAAGAACCCGATCAAATTCTTTTGGCTCATATTTTTTCCCGAAGATATCCTCCCCCATCTCCCTTTTTCGCGGTTTCTCCGGGATAAGCTCATCCAAAAATTCTCCCGAAGCAGTTGCAAGTAAATACAAAAACGGATTATTTCTGTACTTAGGGTTTTCCTTTAGTTTACCGGCTATCTCCCTATATCCCGTGCCTGCTCTCGTATAGGAGCTGTTCAGCTTGCTTGTTCTTTCATCCGCCAAACCATTCCTGCTGATAAACCTTAAATACTGTATATCCACAATGGCAAGCAACCCTTCCGAAAGGTCTGCCGAAAGATCCGGAACGTTTTTTCGCTGCCAGGCATGTGTCAATTCACGAACGAATAATTCGGTTAGATTCGCTGATGGCAACCCTTTTTCAACGTGAACCCTCCTTTTTTCGAAAAAGGAAAAAAGCGGTATATCTCCCTTGTATTCCGTATCTCCCTCTGCCTTAATTTCTTGTAAAATTCTCTCTGCAGAATCAAAACAAACTGCATACTCATTATCAATTTTTATTCCGTAATTACTTTCAAGGAAAAGCTTTGCAGCAGCCGTATGTTCTTTCAGTTCTCTTTTATTTCCCGTCACAATTTGTTTCTTGCATTGATCACAAATTTTCCTGCCGTCCGAAAGCCTGTCCAATCTTTCATTTTTCCGTACCCTCCTCCCGCAGAAATCACAATTTCGATTCGTTATACGCTCGTGTAATCTTCCAAAACGAAGTTCGTGGTCTCTATCAGCTAACAATGCAGCGAGCTTTGAGAGGGACACAAAATCGAATTCCGCAGGCTCCCTGTCGCTTCCGTAGTATAAGTAATTGCTCTTTTTCTCCGACTTTAAATACCATTCAAGGTATTCATCAATCGGAGTGAAAAGCGTTTTGAGTGTGTCCTCTCCGGATGCAGATAATGCAGATATAACTCCCAGTTCCGTGACGCTGTCCTCGATTATTGTAATCTCAAAGACATCTTTATTGAAAATATTGTTTTTTCCTTTCACGGTGAGTTTGGGTCTTCCGATATCCACCTTGCTGCATGCCTCAGTTTGCTGCGAAGCACAAACCGCAACGGAATCAGCTACCGAAGGAAACATCGAGCGTATTATTTCCCTGATCATTGCAGCAGCAAGATGCACAGTTCTCTCCGTTTTTTCTCCCAGTTTTCCGTTTAGTCTTATTGTCATCATCAAAGCTCCCTTATTTCCGGCAACGGCAGGCTTTGATTCGTAATACGGATTAACTACTTTCCCGTATCGTCTGTATGACCTTTGCGCAAGCGAATCATCTTCACCATCAATTTTGTGATAATTTTGATTATTGTTGTTCTGCGCAAATGTCCTTGAGCTGACTTCGTAATATCCGTGTGTGATAACCTCTGTAGGTGCTCTGAACACCGAAATACAAGCCTTCTCAACGGCAATATCACCATTAGTGCCCTTTAATACTATAACATTATTTGCAAGTACAACAGGACTTTCGTCGTCAGAGGTAATAATATATTCTCTGTTTTGAATATATTGATGTACCTCTGTATTAATGCCTCCAAACGCAAGCTGAACATACAGAATTCCCTTTTCGGTATCTATGTTTCTAATTGTGTAGATGTTGCCATTAAATATTAGATTTTGGCCTGCAATATAGTTCTGAGTTATTCTCGCACGAGGAAGGGGGATAGTTTCCGTTTTATCGCTGCCGTCCAAAATCAACGACGCCATGTCCCGTCCGTTGATCAAATCATACAGCTCTCCTCCTGTGCGCAAAAACACTCTGTCTTCTGAACAGAACTTACCGTCATAACCGAAAACACAGTCGTGACGAAACTCGAAAATTTTCAGCACTTGTTCCCTATATCTGAGTTTTGCTTTTTCATTGTCTGCTTTTTCGTCCACGTTCAACACGCCGTAGATATCCAGCACATCAGCAAGAATGGAGATGACATCCTGCCTATTCACCATTTCTCTGTAATCATTCGTGCTGACATTCAACGCCGAGCGGAATATTTCATCCACAATCATTCCACCCGAGCTCGCTCTTATAAGCAATTTCTGCGCAAAATCCTTTTTTGTTCCGGTTTCAACCGGAATCCTCGCAAGTTGAATCCTGCTCCAGATTTCATCGATATTTGCATAGTAAAAATCACGCAGCATGTACGGCTTTGAAAATATAATTATCAGCGTTTTTTCAGAAGCTGTCAATGATACGTACTTTCTCAATGTCCTCGGAAGATTCTCTTCACTGTCCATTGCAATGATTACGGAATAATCGCTTGCATCGCATTCTGCACGGTTAAGCCTAAATTGCTTTTCCCCGATTTCCATGCTTCCCGCATTTGCTGCAATTGACTCTTTAATGTTTTCATATGGTATGTCTTTATCTGCAAACACCGTAACGGATTTTGCTCCCGCCTTCAGACACATCAACGCAACATTCATCATCGGACCCAATTCTTCACGTGTATTAACAAACTGCTGAACAACAACTCTTCCGCCGACGTCCTTGCGTCCATCGTAATTGTAACACCTAACAACAGCGTTTGGATTATACTGCATTGCATCCAAAGACTCAAACTCCTCCGCCGTGAGGTTTTTAAGGACCTTGTCCAGTCCGGGTGTCCTCGAATCATCAAAGCAAATATACTTTATCGGACGTGCCATGTATCTCAGACGAAACCCTTCGTTCCTGCCTCCGTTCCTGGCAAGGCATTCATTTGTTTCGGCAATATGCTTAACTCTTGTGCTGAACATTGCCATCTGACGATTATACTTGTTTATTGTTTCGAGCGTGTCAATAAACACAACAGTGTCAATAAGATGAATAAACCTTTTATGGTCGTTCTCAAAGCGTGAAGATGAAAGGTATCTCAGTGAAGTGACAAGAATGCTCTTTTCATCTACTGAAGCCTCCTCCGAATTATCCCCGTTACCTTTTATCTTTATTATTTTCCATATCGGATCATCAAAGTTAATTTCACCTGTGCTGTCATTGCAATGCAGGCTTGTTATTTCTGAAAATTTCCGGACAAGAAAATCATATGTAAGTTCTATTTCAGCATCGGTATTGCATACAAAAATGATATTATCACCTCTTGCAGCTGCAATGGACAAATACCGGATGAAGTATTCTGAAAAGGCGGAAAACATGTTGCCGTTTATTATTGCACTTTTGCTGCACTTTACCAATTTTTCTATACAATTTCGGTATGTCTTGTTTTTGTGTCCCGAATCGCGGAAATTATGCTCAACAGCTTCAATTATAAGATCCGCAACTCTATTTTTATCAACGCTCTGTGCCATTGCTTGTTTTTCCATAAAATCATGTTCCTTTCTCGCTTGTGATGCTTTTGTTTCACTTTGCATCATCTGCCTGCTCACTATCGTCAATCGACAGAGCCACATCAACATCGCACGCATAAAAAGCTCCAAATACGTTGCGAATCTCTTCGTCTATCGTTTCAACATCAATTTCGCCTTCATCAGATTTTTCGAATTTCGATTGATCCGGTTCGGGACATTTATCAATATCCTCATTTATCCCGTCAAGGAAAAAGAAGCCTTCCCAAAGAATGAACAGTGCAATCACCGGATACTTTGTTCCTGTGTTAAACAGAAGCGAAAGAAAATCAAAAGGAATCCAATCCGCTCCAAACAGGGCAATCAATTGAAATACAACATATAAACAAACATATGCTGCTGATAAAAATATGCTGAGTTTTTTCAAGATGCTTGCAGCTGACACCCAAACATCCTTCCTGAAAAGCTTTATTATCTTGATTTCAACTTTTTGCGCAAGACTGAAAGCGCCGTCCGGTTTCTCGCCTTCACTGAGGCTCCTCTTGCCCATCCCAATCCGCACAAATCTGAGCAGTAATCTGAATAAAAATCCAATAGCGAAGTTAATTAACAGCGCACCAACAACATCCGAAAAGAACGCCGTTCTCACCGGCAACGCAAGCTTGGCGGCCAACCATGAAATTACGCTCAACCCGCCTACAGCCGTAATAACATCACGCAAAGCACAAAGCGCAAATGTCAATGCAGCAACATAAATCATTGTGAAGCACATAATTCGGAAACGCCTGTTTGCTGTTTTCTTTTCTTTATCTTTTAAGTACGTATGGTACTCAAAAACAAACGGCAGTGCTGCAAAGAATACTGTTGCAAAAGTAAAAATAATTTTCAGCGTGCTTATGAGCAAGTTCATGCATCTTTCCTCCTTTTGCTGTACAGACCGTTTATGAAATTCTGATCAATCACAGTATAAAACGCAATATTCTTTTCTCCGCAGCAATACGCCTCGTTAAATTCAATAGTATCGCGAGCGCTTTCGACACTGTCATAAGAAGCTCTCCTGTTTTCTTTTGCTCCGAGATTATCAAGCAGGTTTCCGATGCCGTTAACCCTTTCCTTCAGTTTTTTCTTATGATGCACGATTTTTGCACTCGCATAACTGCAGCACTGTTTGAAGAAATCAACATCAAGTTTATACTCATAGGTCCACCTCAACGTTGGAATTGTTTTGCAAATGAGCATATCATAGTTTTCTATTGATTCAAGGTTTCCCTGCTGAATTTCCTGATATTTTTCCATCAATTCAAGCCATGCTTGTCTATACTTGTATTTATACCTCGCTGACTCTAAAACATAAAGTCCCGCCAGCAGCAACAGCGGAAGCAGAACCGTTGCCGCAGCAACAAGCGCAGACTCCGCCGACGCTTTAATCACGTCCCACTGCACAGCAATATACGGCACGCATGAGACCGTCAACAAACCTGTAAGCACACCAAACATAATTTTAAGCATCTTTTTGCTTGATTCAATGTTGCGAATCCTTGTTGCAAACCAATCGCACTGTCGTGAAATATCCATCTCGGCAAGCGGCCCCCGGGCTTCAAACATTAAATACTCTTTAACCGCACCATTATAGATTTTTTTCGCTGTACGTTCAACATTCTCTATTTCGCGCTCCTCCGGCAGTTTGGATGCGGTATACGAGTTTTCTCTGGTTTCATCTCCGACATCCTGATCGGCAAGGCTGACTCTCCTTTTGGGCAGAATTGCCTTTGTATTGTTTTCAGATTTTCCGGCGTAATGAGACAAAATTCCAAGTATATGATTTTGGGCTTTTTTAAGAAAGCCAAGCTGAAAGTCTTTTAATCGTTCACAGTGCATTATGTATTCGCCTGCTGTTTCCGAGATTTCCGGGCTTTCGCTGAAGTTTTCCGCATGACTAAAATACTCAACTTTTCTTTCTTTGAGCAAGTTCTTCCTTTCGCGCTTGACGCTTTCGATAACCCTCCCGTCTTCCATTTCGGAAATATTCTCTTTTTTCCTGCGTTTTTCTCTTTCTGCTTTCTTTTTTTTCTTACTCTCACCGACCGGACGTTCAACAGAGCAGCTTATCGCATCTCCGTCCTCATTATAGTCAAATACATTTCCTTTAAAGCTGTACAAAACAGGTGTAAGTTCCAATTCGCTGAACCTGCTGCTCATTTCATTTAATGATATTAATGCGTAAACATATTCACTTCTTTTCTCTGCAAGTGCCTCTGTAATCTTTTCAATGCTCAGAGCGTCAAACGAGCGCAGTTCTTTTTGCTCCGTGTTATTGTCGAAAATTGTTCCGTCGTATACACAAGCAAGAATATAACACGCAATTCGCAGCGAATTCAGTGTTCTGGCCGCTTTATTGTCGGCTTCCGCTTCATTATCCAAAGGGCACAATATCGCATTAATCCTTGTCCCGTTTCTCGATTTTTGATTATTGCTTACCGCCGTTCTCACAAAACTCAAATACTCTTCATGTATTTCTTCCTGATCGCATGAAGTCTCTGCCTTTCGGCAATACTCCAAAAACTCCTCTGCAAATATTTCTGCAGCGCTGAAGTACTCTGCATTTTTTTTACAGGATTCAGCGAGAGCTTTACTCATTTTTCCTTCATCATTATGTTCGGGTGAAACAATATCATCGTGAAGTTTGAAAATATCCTTGTCTGGCGGAAGACCGATAAAAAGGCGCAGCGGCTCAATAACCAAATCATTCTCATAAGGTGAGCTTATATCAGCACCATAAATTCTTTTTTCTTCTGTACCGAACATTATCAGGATTTCTCTCGGGCTGCGGCTGCGGCATTCCAAAGCGTTGATTATCGTGTTTCTCATAACCCGGCAGTACACGATGCTCAACGCTTCCATATACCCTCTGTAGTCATTGGCCATCGTGTCTTGTTCGAGTGCTTCTTTCCGCATTGCCGAGAGGTTAATATATATAATCAGATTGAACTGTTTGTTCATATCATCATACATATCCATCATTTCGCTCATTTTTTCAACGCATGCCAAATAGCCTTTCTCCTTGTCCGTCCAATCCTCGATGCGGCACTTCAAGGCAACAAGCGTTCTGTTCTCGTAATTAATATCAAACAGAATCTTTCCCTCGTCAACATTCTTGTCGGATGTATTGATAAAAAATGTATGCATAACCAAGCTCCCTTAATCACAATTCCCCGGCGGCATCTAATGTGCCGCCGGGAGTTTTACCGCTATTGAGTTGTCATTCAGCCATCACAGACCGAGTTCCGCAAATTTTTCTTTCCACTCTCTGAACAAGTTGTCTTTTTCTTTGTCAGGTGCTGCCACATCGTAGAACGCTTTGCAAATCATGTATTTTGTTTTTTCAGCACGTTTCGCATCGGTATCTAAGCCGAACCTTGATCCGGTCTCTTCAGCTATCCGATCGATCGCTCCGACCATAGGAGCTGCAATATCAAAATCTCTGTTCAGACCGTTGTAGTACAACAGCACAGCATCCACCGGGTTAAGCCCGCAATCGTTATTTATCAGTGCTTTGAATACCGTTGTGTCTTCATAGCTGTCCTTACCGTTGACATCCGCAACATACTTCACTTCAAGCTCCGGAACCACGATATCTTTGAAGTACAAATCAGCACTCAATGCCGCGATCAGCCCGTAAATCGCTTTTCTGTCGACTCCGCGTCCTCCATGCATTATCACGACATCCTCATCAATGCTCATACGCCGGCCGTTGTCTACGCGCTGCCGCAAACAGAAGTTGCCGTCCGCATTCACCCTGATCTTTCCGTATGCAAGCGCAAGCCACACACCGCGGAAGAATCTTTCTTTGCTTTCAGCATTCTTTTCCGGAGTAACGTAAGGCAAAATGCGATGCCACCTCTTATCGAGATGCGGGCTTGACACATATGCGTTTTCTCCTTCACCGCCTGCCGCTCGGCGCACCATTTTGGTGATTATATTCTTGTAGCTTTCGTAGTAAACTCCTCCGTTAATCTCATTTAACTTCGGAATGTATTTCGCTTCAAGACCATAGACCGCTCTGTAGCAATGCAGCTCGTTTATCGGATATGCGTCATTCTGCTCGGTTCCGGCATTGATGCCCAAGGTTGCCCCAATTTCCGAATACCGCTCTGACACTATCGGATTAAATCCCCAGAAAGTGTTTGTTCTCGTTGTTATTGTACCGTCATTAATATCCGCAGGCTCAATGTCGCTGATAAGCATCGGCGCAGCCATTGCAAATAACTTCTCCGTACACGCCATGAAAGCCCGCTTGCTTGCCAACGTTCTGTCAAAGCGATTTGACTCTTCACCTTCTTCGAAGTTCACACTCCTCAGCGACTCACGTTCAATCTGCTCTGCATCCGTATGCACAGCATTCTCTGCATCCCATTGTTTGCTTATTGCAGTATAGATGTCCATATTGACTATCTCTCGATTGTTCGGATCGCTGTCAATTCTTTTTCGGAAAGTTCTTACCGAATCCGTCATAAACTTCTCAGCGATGCCTCGATTTGCATATGGTTTATTCTCCGGCACGGACGGGCGCTGCTCCGCACAAAGTCTTCCATAAGCTGTTTCAATCACGCTTCGGCTTATTTCGTCCGCTCTGTCCGCGGTCAGGTCGAGCTCTTTGTAAATCGATTCTTTGTCCCTTCCGCTGCTGAAAACATAGTACGTGTTCCCGATAGTTCCGCTCGTTGCTTTTATATTGTTATCCAGTTCATCATAGAGCTTTTCCTGAATATCAGGCAGCCTTTTGAAAAAAGCTTCGAGTTGAGTCAGCAATGCATTCACACGCTCCATCAGCCTTTCATATACGCGTACTTTAAGAAGCTCTGCTTCGTATTTTCTGCAAAATCCAACCTTTGTATTAATAAACTCAGCATATTGCTGTTCATACATGTCAAGGAATCTTGCCAGCCGTTGAAACCGCGTCTTGCTGTTCAGCAATTCAGATGGCGTTGTTTCCGTCTTATGCGGGGTCCTCCTGTTATCCAGCGTTGCTCCAGGGTCCCCGCCTGTATCGGCATCGATCCTTTGCGCCTCAAGATCTGTTGCCTTTATTTCGCGCCTCATTTTATCAATAATTCGGCAGAGGATGTATCTCAACGCAACCGGGTGAATAAAAACACGCTTTCCTTCATCGTTCAGCTTCGTTGCAAGGCCGAATATGGAACAATCGTTGCCCGGATTCACATCGCCCATGCTCAACGGGAACACTGCATTAACAATGCTTTCCGCATATTCATCCACCTTGTCCTCGAAGGTATCGACTGCCTCGCGCATGCCGTTTTCGTCCAATACAATAAGCGCCTCAAGTTCGGTTTTATCATGTTCTGCGTTCACAAAATCAGCCACATTACGCTCAAATGGCTCTAAGCCATTGTGTTTTGTCGCAACTACCTCGATTTTTTCTTTTTTCAATTTTTTAAGGAAATCATCAACCTTATCGGAATACTGAACATCTACCTTTCCATCCGGCCGAGTTTGTTTGGTTTCGTTTTTCACATCACGCCCAACTCTCAAAAAGAACCTGTCACGCCCGTATTCTTCCGCACGCCTTGATGTCGCTTCATCGAAGAGTGTTATATACTCAACACGGGGGTCAAAGTTTTCAATTTGGTATATTCCATCCCTTTCCCTTGCCCTGATCGCATCTCTTTTTGCGGCAATCTCGCTGTCGATCCTGTTCCATCCGTTTTTGATGGAATCCTGCGCTGCGCGAATTGCGCAAAAAGTTTTCACACTGTCAACCGGGTATTCCGCCTTTGCAGAGCCGCATGCGCCAAACAGCGGCTCGGAATTTTCATTGAACGCAGAGAAAGAATTGTCTTCTTCCGTATACATGTTCCCTGCCATTGGCGAATAAAGCTGCATGTATACAAGTTGAGCTACCATTTGCTCATATTCGGCAATATCGCTTGCGCCTACACCTTTTGCGTTCCTGCTGTCAATAAAGAAGCAGTAATCAAAGACAGGTTTACCTCTGTTTGCATCACTCTCGCTGTCGAAAAGCCCCTCTAACTCGATCTTCTCATTTAAAGTTATCGGAAGATTTCTCTTTATCTTGGTTATAGCATTCAGCTCTCGTATCGCTGCGTACGCGTTTGCATAATGCCTGATCCTTGTGGCGGATGTTTCCCGAATATGTTTTACCGTATCAATAAAAATGTCGGGAAGCAGGAAAATACCGCGGATGACCACATTGCTCTGCGCAAGATGTTTGCGAAGCCACAATGCGGTTTGGATAAACATGCCGGAGCCGGTCCCACCGGAAAGTGAGGATACTATCATGATCCTGATGATAGTATTCACATTGTTCTTCAGCACTCGGTTGATAAGCGCACCCAGTTCTCCGTTCATGTTGGTTTCAAGGTAATCGAAAAATGCAATTCGCGATTTTACACGCACTTCGGAGCAGCCGTCAAGCATGCTTTGCTCGCGGAACGCGGGTGAATCCGGACTCCACTCAGCAATCTTTCGATTTCTGTACTGATCAAAATACTGTTGAATTTTCTGCGGTTTGCTGATCGGAAAAACAGGGATTTGCGTTCTGCTTTTCGTTATGAGTTCATTGTCGTTTTTGTCCGAATCAAGCACCGCGCAGCAGATCCGTCCCAAATTATCATTGAACGTTTTCCCGTTCTTTGTGAGCAGCTTTGTAACATTGTTGACGACACGGCTTCCCGTTCCGCCAAGGCCTATCAGCAGAGATTGTTGTTCCATTTTGTTTCCTCCCGGTTTAATTTGTATAAAGAATTATCTTTGCCCTAATTATTCTTTCAACGTCGTTGATCTTGCTTATCTCCGTCGGAATCACCCAGTACCTCGGATATCTGCCGGCGGATGCTGCCAAGCGTTTTGCGCTCGGATCCGTCACCGTTGTCAACATTGACAGCTCCTCCACCATAATATAGCGGTGTCTTTCGATGTAATCTTTTAATGAAGCCGCATCGGGAACCTGTACCGTGTAGTCATCCGGCTTGAGTTCGCATTTGTACCACGGCATAATCATTTCACAGCTTATTATGTTTCCGTATTCTGCGCGGAAAGCCACACCCGAAGCACGAATAACTTCGGCTCCCCGCTTGAACTTCCACCGGTATTTGAGCTTGTTATATTTTTTCAATACTATCGGCCTGAAATTATGAATTCTGTGTAAACCGCTGCTGTTTATGTAGACCACATCCCCAACATAAAGCTTTGCGTTCTTTGCGAAACGCGGCTTTGTCGCGACAAGGATAACCCACGTCGTCAGTGTCGCTGCGGCCGCAGTTTCAATAAGAAGCGGCAAATAAACATTCAGCAGGCGGAACTTCAGTGAAGCATCCTTTATTGCAATTTCAGAATCCGCTTCTCCCCACGGAGATGAAAGGTGAATATTCATCGTTCCGTGCGGAAGTTTGAACAGGTATTTTACCCAGTAAATCCACCAATCGGAAAAGCCTATATCCATCGCTGTATTCTCCGTCGGAATGCAGACAATTGTTCCATCCGCTTCCGTTGAAATGGAAAGCTCAATCGACTTGAACCGCTTATCCACAGTCACGCTGCATTTGCCGTCAACTTCGCTTTTCGGAAGACGCTGTCCGTCCTTGGTGATATAAAATGATGCGCCGATCTGATTTCCGAAGAATTCTGTTTTAATGATGCTTTCCGTTTGCGGAATCGCAATTACCTTATAATCCGAAATTACAACCGTATACATGTGGGATGCTGCCGCACCTGTTTTCAGTGTGCAGGTTACCGTAACATCCATGCTTCCTTCCGCATCAGGCTCGACATTTGCATTATTCGGCGTGAATTTGATTCTTCCATCGTTAAGATACTCAATCGTGCCGTTGTTTCCGGCGGGCGAAACGTCAATAACCGGATTCAGCTTTTTGATCCTCTCAGGATCGGTGACCTGAACGCCGTCCTCATAAATTGTGAACACAATTGACAAATCCTTATTGCTGAAAATCTCGTTCAACCTCACGCTTTGAGCCGTTCCGCCGTAATCTGCGGACAGCGTAAAGTTGCCGTCCAGTTCCGCTGGCGTAAATTCAAAGTTTAACCTTATCGGGTTAAATCCCGGAATGCTTATCGTTGCTGTGAGTTCGGTGTCACTTTTCCCGAGTTTGTATTTGTCAATAGTCATGGTCGAGTCGGTCGACTCCGCCTTCACCGTGCCGTCTTCGGCAATGCTGATTCGGTAGCTTGTGTCCGGCGGCAGCAGTGATGAATCGATCTCGTTATCCGTTCCCATTTCATAGATCCTGCACGAAATCGTTATTTCATCGCCCTCCGAAAGATTGTCAAGCTCGCTGTAATCCGTAATTTCACGTCCGTTCACAAAAGCTCTCATTCGAATTTCAAGTGCGGGTTCAAACAGAATAACCAAATCGTCAATATTCACTTTTTTATCAAAAGTAATTTCATATGTTCCGGCGGGCATTGTTTTGGCTGAATCCCCAACCATGAAAATCCCGCCCCGAAGATTGCTGAAGTCCGGGAAACTGACTCGAACTTCCCTGTTCACGTCGGCGGACAGCTCGTTGTTCATCACGGTTTTTACAGGCTTTGCATCCGTCTGTTGAAGGAGCATTACAATGTTCAGCAGCGGTATTGCAGACTCAACCCGAATGGTTGTATCGTTAACTTGAGTTATATCACTGCTTGAAAGACGTGTTCTTCCGGAGATTCTGTCCGCCATTGCGGACATGGTCGTCATTATTCCTTCCGCATCCTCTGCGTGATATGTAAAAATGCCCTTGTCCGTCTTTTCCGTCGGAGAAACAGCTCCGCCGCCGATGCTGAGGAAAGTAACCTGCGGGTTCGTGCCGTTCGGCATTGTCTTCTTTGTAAAATCGGCAAGATTGGTATCCAGCATATTCACCGCCTGGTCTTCATACATGCCGTTCATCTCGTTAAAATAGCCGTCGGTAATAACAACAAGCCAATACTGTGTGTTTGGATTCGAATCCTTCGTTTTTTCGAGCTTTTTCATCGCTGTTTCAACGGCATCATAAGGGGTTGAACCGCTGTCTTGGTGGCTGCGGATGGAATCCACGGAGCCCTGAATGCCTCCGGAGGACAGATCCGCACTGTAGGGCTTGTACAGCGGGTTGTACAGCACCCCGCTCATATATGTGATAAAAAGCTGATCCTCACTGTTCATCATGCCGCAGAAGGTCTGCATGGCATAGTTTGCATATGCCCAGTTTTGACCCCCCATGCTTGCGGAATCATCATAAACAACCGAAACGATTTTTCGAACATAAAGCGACTCCGCGAAAACGACCGATGCTGCGGCACCGAATACAATGCCGCAAATCAGTAAAGCCGCCGTCAATAATGATACTATCCTTTTTATCATTCTTCCTCCGAAAGTCTTCCTTCGCCGCGCCAAGCATTGCACGACTTGTTTTATTTGTTACTCTTCATCCGGCAATTTGACAAACGCTGTAATATCCACAATGCCCTTGGCAAGAGCAAACAGCTTTTCGTTAAACATCTCAACTTCCACGCAATGAATTCACAACCGAAGCTGCCGGTGTGAACTCAACCCTTCTTTCAACAGGAACAATGCAGGGCAATTGCGAGCGAACCACCATAAGCTCAAAGTCTTTTAAAAATCAATTGTTGCGGGGATCACAAGGTCATTGCCTTTGAATCGGCATGAAACGCTCAATTCTTCGTCATCTTTTTTCAGGTAATGCCGCATTTGTCAGGTGCGCCGCAAAACTTGTTGAACACTCTCCGTGCGTTTCCCGTGTTGTCGTGCATGGCATGTTCTCCTTTGTGCAAAATCTCGGCAGGGCATTCCCCTGCTCCAAAGGGTAAAACAATAAATTTACCTCAACGCATTCCGTCGAAAAGCAATCCCCAAAGGGTCAAACAGCAATACTTTTTGTTGATTTGTGAAGATTATGTGACAGTATATCTGCATCTTCGTTCACAGTATACAGCATTCGCCAACATTTGTCAACTGTTTTGTGACTGATAAATTGCGCTTCCGGAGAGTGTGCGCTCCCCGGAAGCGTTTCTTCCCCGCGCTGTTCCCTGCGGGTCAAATTCGGCTTATTCTTCGTCGTCCGTTTCGCCGCTTTGGATCAGCTCATCCGCTTCTTCGATGACTTTGGTCAGCTTTCGATCGGTTTTTTCCATGATTTCAAACATTCTGATCAGCATTCTCATCTCGCGATACGCTCTGATTTCCTCACGCAGCTGCGCAAAAAATCCGGGTTTCTTCTGTTCCATATTCTTTCCTCCTTATTCACTGCATTGATTCAATCGGTTTTGAGCAAGCTTTCTTCTCTCCGCATACAATTCATATCCCGTTTGTTCGTAAAGCTCCTCCCAAATCGCGGCAGCGTCACGCAGCATCGCTTTTTGTTCGGATGAAAGTTTTCCGTCCGCGCTGCATGTCCCGCACCTGAAAAGAGAAACGGCGAGATCGTCCTTCAGCATCGGAACTCCCGGGTACTTTTCCGCAAGCTTTTCCCTGATTTCAAGAGCCTTTGCATAATACCCTTCCGCAGCTGTATAATCGTTCAGGGCTTTCGCAATATCGCCGAGTCTTTCATATGAAACGCTCAGGTCGCGCTGCATTTGCGGGTCATCCGGGTACTTTTCCGCAAGCCTTTCGCGGATTTCAAGAGCCTTTGCATAATACCCTTCCGCCGCTTTATAATCGTTCCGTGTTTCCTCAACAACTCCGAGTCTCTCATACGAAATGCTCAGGTCGCGCTGCAAATTCGGGTCATCCGGATACTTTTCCGCAAGCTTTTCACAGATTTCAAGAGCCTTTGCATAATACCCTTCCGCCGCTTTATAATCGCTCAGGGCTTTTGCAATACCGCCGAGGTTATTATACGAAACGCTCAGGTCGCGCTGCAAATTCGGGTCATCCGGATACTTTTCCGCAAGCTTCTCGAAAATTTCAAGAGCCTTTGCATAATACCCTTCCGCAGCTTTATAATCGTTCCGTGCTTTCGCAATACCGCCGAGATTATTATACGAAACGCTCAGATCGCGCTGCATTTGCGGGTCATCCGGGTACTTTTCCGTAAGCCTTTCGCCGATTTCAAGAGCCTTTGCATAATACCCTTCCGCCGCTCTATAATCGTTCCGTGCTTTCGCAATACCGCCGAGATTGTCATACGAAACGCTCAGGTCGCGCTGCATTTTCGGGTCATCCGGGTACTTTTCCGCAAGCCTTTCGCCGATTTCAAGAGCCTTTGCATAATACCCTTCCGCCGCTTTATAATCGTTCCGTGCTTTCGCAATATCACCGAGTTTATTATACGAAGCGCTCAGATCGCGCTGCATTTGCTGATCACCCGGAAATTTTTCCGCAAGCTTTTCCGCAATTTCCAGCGCCGCATTTGCAGCGACTTCCGCCGCAGAATAATCAAGCATGGCCCTCAGCGCATCACAGGCATAAATATTGCCCCAAACGGCTTCATGCGCTTGATCCGGATCACCGCTGTTTTCGCATTTCTCCTTAAATATTCGCGCATATTCAAGATAGAGCTCCGCCGCTCTTTCATGCTGCCGGTCATCCGCATAGGCTTTTGCGAGTTTTTTCAGTGCAGAGGTGTATTCCGAAGAATCCGTGAGCTGTTCGTATTCCTTCTTCATTCCCGCACTGCGCAGCAGGCGTGAAGCATTTGCAAGCTCATATGTATCCATTTCATCAGCACCCTGTTCAAAGGCTTTGAAGCAGGCAGCGGCAAGGCTCCGTATGCCGTCCTCCTGCGGCGCATAGAACGCAGCGGAAGCCTCGCTGTCGTTCAGCCAATCTGTGAAGGATTTGTGGAAAAGGCGGATGAAGCCGCCGCTGAGGTCGAGCATCGTCTCCAGCGAGCGCAGAAAATCCTCCAGCCGGGCGTTCGTCCAGCCCTGCATCTTTTGCAGCGTTTTGAGCGGAAGAGCATAGGGGGATGCGGCGACCATTGAAAGCGGTTCGCGCACGAACGCATTGTATTTTTCAACGCTGCCGGAAGCGTCCGGTTCCCCGAATTTTCGCAGGAAGGTTTCGAGCAGCAAGGCATTGAGCCCCTTCGGGAAGGTCATGCTCTCGAGCGGCTCCCCTTTTTCGAGCGACTCGCGCAGCTGCGGCAGGATCGTGAAAGCATAGTAGAAGATTCCGCTGCTTGCTTCAACAAGGCGATTCATGAAAATATCGCGGCCGGGACGGTCCTTCAGCAGGTCTTCGAGATTTTCTTCATAGTATTGACGGATATCGGCATCGTTCGTTTCGGCATAATCATCAAGATTCAGCTCCGTGCAGCTGAATTCGGCGGAAGGTGCAAGCTGCCGCCTGAGCATGCGTTCGGGTCTTGCGGTGATAAGTATGCGGATATAAGGTTTCAACTTGTCATGATAGCTGCGGATAAACTCGGCGAGCGCACCGCTCTTTGCTTCGTCCAATCCGTCAATGATGATGAGCTTTGCAGAGCGTTCACCGTCTATAACCCTGCTGAGCGGGGTTGCGATAAGGGTGTTGAACCTGTCGTGTCCCGTTTTTGCCAATGTGCTTTTATCTGTCAAAATATGCATCAGCTGCCGGCGATAGTCCGGCAGTCTCAGGGCGATAAGGTAGGCAAGGCGATCGGTGATTTTGTCCGTTTGGCTGTATTCCTCGCTTCGGCTGTCGCAGGCGAGTGCAGCGATGACGTTCGGGTTTGCAAATTGGAAATGTGCCGAAAAAAGTGATTTGCCCGCGCCCGGGTCGGCATAAAGGGTCATAACGCGCGAACCGTTTTTGTCGTTCAGCCAAGTGTTGATTATGTTCTCAAGCCAGCCGCGCCCCGTCATTTTGAACTTCAGCAGTTCGTCAATGCGGGTCATTTCGTCAACGGCGGAAATTCCGAGGGATTCCTTCAGTTTTTTCACTTCGTGATTGAAACGCAGCGTTTCCGGATCTCTCAAAATGCCAATCAATTCGTCCGCAGCATCGTTCAGAAAGCGTTCGAATTCCGCTTCGCCTTCATCCCGCTTCTTTTTCCAATCCGAAAGGTCGATCCACTGCCGCTCGGTAAACTCTGCGGGAGGGTTCAGTGTGCGTTCGCCTTCAAGCAAAACGCAGCTTATGATCCCGTAGCGGCTGCCGACGGCGATTCCGAGTTCATCTCTGCAAACACCGGGGTCGCGCAACGCCTTTCGGGACATGAAACCCACAAAACGATCGCTTTCGACAATGCCGCCTGTTATGAGCTCGCGCCAATCCTTATTCCTCGGAATGGAATAGGTATCCAGCCAGATTTTGATTTTTCTGTCGGATTTTTCCTCAATGAGCTGTTTCAGCCTGTCAACAACGACTGCACCGTTTTCTGAATTCTTATCGTCATGCGCATAGCTGAAGAAAACATTAATTTCCTCCGTCATCCTTTCACGTTCGTCGGGATCAAATGATTCGCCGCAATTCTGACATTCCCATATGTGATGAAATTTTCGATAAATGACATCTTCCGAACCGCAATATATGCATTTCATATCGGAATCTCCTTTCGTTTATGCCGTAAGTAATTATTCGTGGATTATCAAACTATTGACAAAGTGCGCACGCACTGTTTAAATACAGTTGTATTATAGCAAAAAAAGATGAAAATTCAAATGTTGTTAAAAATATATTCCTAAATTAAAGTCCGCAGCCCGTCGATTGACAGACTGCGGAGGGTTCAATGCGGATTCCGTCTTTGTTTTCGCAAGGCAGCATTACTCAATATGTTTTGCATCAAAACAGCTTCTCCCCTCACCCCAAGGCGACATCGAGCAGCATCATCAGTGCGAACCCGAGGGCGGCACCGACGGTGCCGACATTGCTGTGCTCATCGGACCGGGACTCGGGGATGAGTTCTTCGACGACGACATAGATCATTGCACCGGCGGCGAAAGCGAGGATATAGGGCAGCACGGGTGTTACGAGAGAGGTTACGAGGATGGTCAGTATTGCGCCGACAGGCTCGGCAACACCGGAGAGGGTTCCGCAGGCAAAGGCTTTGCCTTTCGAGGTTCCGCTTGCGGCGAGGGGGGCTGAAATTATTGCGCCTTCCGGGAAATTTTGAATCGCAATACCGACAGCGAGAGCTATTGCGCCGGAGGCACTTATTGCATTGTTTCCGTTAAGCATACCCGCAAGGACGATGCCGACGGCCATGCCTTCGGGGATATTATGCAGCGTTACGGCAAGCATCAGCATAAGGTTTTTTCCCATTGCGGAGGGGCGGCCTTCCGGGCGGGCGGAATTCGTATGCAGATGCGGAATCAGGCTGTCCAACAGCAGCATGAATCCGATGCCGATAAGAAAGCCGACAACGGCGGGCAGCCATGCCGCAGTTTTGCCCGCAGCCTCCGCCATGTCTATTGACGGAATCAGCAGCGACCATACCGAAGCGGCGATCATAACGCCCGCCGCAAAACCGCGCAGAAGGTTTTGAAGCTTTGAATTCATCTCCTTCTTCAGAAAGAAGACTGTTGCGGAACCGAGCGCTGTTCCGAGAAACGGCAGAACGATGCCGATGATAACTTTTGTCATATTGCTCATTGTTTTATTTCCTTTCGGGCGGCATGCAGTGCATTCCCGCTGCAAAGCGGTGCGCATATGTATTTTAAAAACCGCAGCAATTCCGCATATTATAACACAATTCTCCGGCTGCGTGAACCCAAATGCAGCAAACGCGGTTCAATATAAAATCTATTCGTTTTTGAAAGCAAATTTGACAACGAAACGCCGCCGGAGCAAAATGTTCTCCGTTCGGCGAAATTATGCAAACATTGCCCTTATTTGTACCTTTTTTTCATCACTTTGAGCGAAGTTGTCCGTTGTCCACTAATGCAATACCATGGTATTTATGCATCGGAAAGATTGACCTTAAAATTGTACCGACAGCTGCGGTTGTATTCAGGAGACAGCGAACCTTCTTACGGTAAAATCCGAAGTCGGTGTGCAGCCCTGCCGTATACGGCGCATGAATCCGTATAAAAATACAATTGCACAACAAAAAAGCAAAGAAGGGAGACTTCATGCCATGTTGGGTGATAACATAAGGCTGCTGCGCAGCGTTCGCGGCATCAGCCAGGTTGAACTCGGAGAAAAACTTAATGTATCCAAACAGAGCATTTCAAACTGGGAAAACGGAAATATTCAGCCCTCGATCGAAATGCTTATGAAAATTGCGGATTTCTTCTCCGTATCAACGGATTTTCTGCTCGGGCTGGACAACCGAACAGCAATAATCGTTGACGGGCTGAGCACGGAGGAATTGTCACATATCCGTGTTATTATCGATGACCTTGTCGCAGCAAAGCGACGAACGGGGATTGAACAAAACAACGATCGTCCGCGCGAATGACACTGCGCGGAAAAGCCGGAACACCACCCGCTGCCCTGCAATTTCGGGCCGGATGATGTTCCGGTTGTTTTAAAAAAGTTTTTTATCGTTCTTGTGCCGATACGGCACAGCATAACGAATTATGCATTTCTGTTTGCGTCAACGGTCTCAAGATACTCTCTGCGGCCTTTTTCGTAAAGGTTGTTTCCCTCGCTGTCTATAACCGCAACCACGGGGAAGTTTTCAACCTCAAGCCTTCTGAGTGCCTCCGCGCCGAGATCCTCGTATGCAATTATCTCCGCCTTTTTGATGCAGCTTGAAAGCAGCGCACCTGCGCCTCCGATTGCGGCAAAATAGACCGCACCGTATTTTTTCATTGCATCGATAACCTCCGCATTGCGCTTGCCTTTGCCGATCATGCCCGTTTCGCCCTCGCGGATAAGCGTCGGCGAATACGCATCCATGCGGTAGCTTGTTGTCGGGCCTGCCGAACCTATGACCTGTCCGGGCTTTGCGGGAGTGGGGCCGACGTAATAAATCGTTGCGTTTTTAACATCAAAGGGCAGCGGTTCGCCCTTTTCAACAAGTTCGCAAAGCCGTTTATGCGCCGCATCCCTCGCAGTGTATATAACGCCGGACAGCAGGAGCTGTTCGCCGCTTTTAATGGTACGCGCTTCCTCACGCGTTAACGGCAGGGTGATATGTCTTTCCATTCGTTTGTTCCTCCCGAACTCAGATTATCGCACTCTTATGCCTTGTAACATGGCAATTGATGTTCACCGCAACGGGCAAGCCTGCAATATGCGTGGGCATAGCCTCGATATTGACCGCAAGCGCAGTGGTTTTTCCGCCGAAGCCCTGCGGCCCGATGCCGAGAGCATTGACCTTTCGGAGCATTTCATTTTCCAGCTCCGCATAAAATTCATCCGCATTGCGCTCGTCGGTGCTGCGCATCAGTGCTTTTTTTGCAAGCAATGCTGCTTTGTCGAACGTTCCGCCGATACCGACGCCGATAACGATCGGAGGACACGGATTGGGGCCCGCCTCTTCCGCCGTTTTAAGAATGAAATTCTTCACGCCTTCAATGCCGTCGGAGGGCTTGAGCATTGCAATACGGCTCATGTTCTCGCTGCCGAAGCCTTTCGGTGCAACGGTAAGCTCGATTTTATCGCCCGGAACAAGCTCGATATAGAGCATTGCGGGAGTGTTGTCGCCCGTGTTGACTCTGCGCAGCGGGTCTTTGACGACAGATTTACGCAGATATCCGTCGCGATAGCCGCGGCGAACACCCTCGTTGACGGCCTCCGTAAGGTCGCCGTTGATATGGACATCCTGCCCGATCTTCAAAAAGACGCAGGCAACGCCCGTATCCTGGCAGATGGGTGCGCGGTTTTCATCCGCAATATTATAGTTTTCGATAATTTTATCGAGTATGCCCTGAGCCGTTGCCCACGGTTCGTTTGCCCTTGCATCCTCGATGCGCTTTCTGATATCGCAGGGAAGGCTGCAATTGGCGTCAATGCAAAGCTCCGCAACCTTATCGGTTATGAGCTGCGCGTTAATTTCCCGCATGGTTTATCTCCTTATGCTGTATTTTTTGGAACGCACGGACTTCGAATCTCCGCACTTTGTGCTTCGAACGATTCTAACCGGCATTTATGTATTCTGTTTGTGCGGGCGAACGCGGCTGTTTTGGTTTGCCGCAACGCTCGCCCGCAGCTGTTCAGTCAGTTTTCGGATCGCAGTTTCGCTCAGTCCGCGACCTGCTTTATCGTGTCGATAACCGTTCCGTCGCGATAGATGACGTTTGCAACGATTCTGTCGCCGAGAGCGGGCTTTTTCGGCACGCCGCTCGTGCGTTCCGCCAGGGCTTTGAGCTCGTTTATGTCAACAAGTTTTATGCCTGCCTCACGCAGTCTGTCTTGCAGTTCCGTGTTTTTCGGGTTCACGGCAACGCCCTTTTGAGTGACAAGCACGTCTATCGTGCTGCCCGGAGTGGATATGCAGTTCACCCTGTCCGTCACGATGGGAAGCCTTGCACGGGAAAGCGGCGCGATTATCATTGCAAGCTTTGCACCCGCCGCCGTATCGCTGTGTCCGCCCGAGCCGCCCATTATCCTGCCGTCGGAATCCGTATGCACGTTGATATTAAAATCCGTGTCTATCTGCGTTGCGCCGAGAATAACAACATCCAGGCTGTCCGTCACCGCGCTGCTTGCACCGGGAGAAGCATAGTGCGTTGCGGAAATCTCACGATGGCGCGGGTTGCTCCTTATGGATTCAACCGCCTTCAAATCGAAGCACTGAACATCCAGCAGGGATTCGAAGCAGCCTTCGTTGAGCATATCCACCATATAGCCCGTGATGCCGCCGAGGCCGAAGCTGCCGCGTATTTTTTCGGCAAGCATAACATCCTTAAGATATTTTGCCGCCGCAAGGGATGCTCCGCCCGCGCCCGTCTGAAACGAGAAGCCTTCCTTCAGCAGACCGGAAGCTTTTATAACGTCCACAGCCGTCATTGCCATCAGCAAACCGACGGGATCGCGGGTGATTTTTGTTGTTCCGGAAACGATACCGTTCGGGTCACCGATGGACTCCACCGCAACGACCTGATCAACATCCGTTTCGGGAATCGACCATTCGATGAGCGGATAGGGATGCAGTTCGTCGGTGATAACAACAACATGCTTTGCACATTTTGCGTCCGGAATTGCATAGCCCAGCGAGCCGCAGGCGGATTTGCCGATTTTGCCCGTGCAATTGCCCATTGCATCCGAAGCAGGCGCGGCGATAAATGCAACATCTATCGGAGTTTTTCCGTTTTCAATATCGCAGGGTCTGCCGCCGTGCGTGCGGAATTGAACGGGGTTTTTCATTCCGCCGGCAGAAATAAATCTTCCGAGTTCCCGGGACATGTAGTCCGTTTGGAGCGTTGTTACAACGCCGTTTTTGATATGTTCCTTAAGCGGACGGTGCGCATCAAAGAGTGAGCTTGCGTTCACCGTCAGATCGCCGATTCCGAGTTCCGCAATCGCTTCAAGCACCATGTTCAAAACATAGTCGCCGTTGCGCAGATGGTGATGGAACGAAATTGTCATTCCGCTGCGGAGTCCGCTGTTGACAATTGCCTGTTTGACAGATTCGGTAAGCTTTGTTTTCATTATTCGGCACCTCCGTCCAGCCCGAGTTGTTTTGCGATTTCAAGCGTTTGCCTTGCACGCTCAACAATTGGCTTGTCTATCATTTTGCCGCGCAGCGAGACTGCGCCCTTGCCCTGTTCCTTGCCGATGCGGATCGCCTCGAACACAAGCCTTGCGTACTCAATATCCTTTGCGGACGGGCTGAATACTTCGTTTATTACGCGCACATGGCGCGGTGCAATCGCGGATTTACCGCTGAAACCGAGACTTTTTGCATATTCCGCATCGCGCACTATGCCCTCGTCGTCATTAACGTCGGTGAACGGAGTGTCATAAACATCGACCCCGGCCGCACGGGCGGCGCAAACGAGCCGCGTGCGGGCATAGTTTATCTCGTTGCCCTGCTTTGTGCGCTTGCAGCGCAGATCCGCCGTCAGATCCTCGCCGCCGAGGAATAATGCCGCAACGCGCGGGCAGGCCGAAGCAATATTGAATGCGTTTTCAACACCGAGAGCCGTTTCGATAAGCGGAATAAGTTTTACCGTTCCGACTTCCATGCCGCAGCGGCGTTCGATTCCCGCAATGTATTCATCAATAATGCGCATATCCTCCGCGCAGCTTGCCTTGGGGGGCATAATAAGGTCGGGCTTAAGAGGAATCACGGCCTCAAGATCGTCCTTCCAGTAATCGGTATCTATTGAATTTATGCGGACGGTGATTTCACAGCCCGCAAAGCCCATATTTTTCATTGCGCTGCGAACGAGCAGCCTTGCGGAATCCTTTTCATCCGGCGAGACTGCATCTTCCAGATCCAGAATGATACTGTCGGCACCGAGCGCATCGCCGTTTATGATCATGTTCGGCGTGTTGCCGGGCAAAAACAGCATACTTCTCCTCATTTTCCGTTTTCTCCTTTCGTGTCGGATGCGGTGCAGAGGCAAATCCTCCGAAGTTCGCAAAAACTCCGTACCGCTCCGCATACTCATACCATATTATAATACCCTGCGCGGTTTCTTTCAACTGTCGAACGGGATTTTTTCGGCCGGATTTTGAAGAAAGCGGCGTTCGGCATGTGTCCGTTGTGTTTTCGGCATGTTTTCGGAAGCGGCGGACAAAGCCTTATAAAAACACCGACGGGAGAATGAACGTTCCGCCCGCCGGTGTCAATGCCTGTTATTGTTTTGTTTGGGGGCGATACATGCCCCGGTTCAATTCATTCAAATGCCCATTGCTCTGCGCAGAACCGTCAGTGCATCAGCTGCGGAAACATCGCCGCTGTTGTCAATGTCGGCGAGAACAAGCTGCATTTCGGTAAGCTCGCCCGCGCCCATTGCATGACGCAGGATGAGAATCGCATCCGAAATATCAACGGTGCCCGACATATCAAGGTCGCCCGGCAATGCGAACAGTGCCGTAACGGTCATATCTTCGGTAACGCATGAAACATCAGCATTCCAACCGAAGGAGAACCAGCCCTCGTGAACGGGAAGTTCGGGAAGCTCCGCGGCGGAACCGCCGGCAACGAGCTGCGTGCCGATGGTTTCCCCGGTTGCACTGTCAATAAACCTTACAACGTACTGCTCATCATCGTAAACCGTGAGATCGACCCTGTCGCCGTTGTTTTCGAATTTAACATCGAATACATAGGTTTTGCCGGCTTCAAACTCAAAATCGTCCTCCCTGCCGCGGCAGCTGCCGTCGTTGCTTGCGATCCAAATGCGGTCGCCGGGAGTGGGGTTCGTGATGCACCAATCGTAAACGCCTGCGGGGATATAGATTTTCATCATATCATCGCAAATGATGTTTTCTGTTGAGCAGCGTCCGTCCGCATCGAACGGAAGGGTGTATTCGAACAGTTCGTAGTCTGCGGGATCGGCATCGCCGAATTCCGTGAAGCCGCCGAACGGAGGGATCACCTGAGTCTCGCCGAGATCATCGGGATCGGCAAAGCCATCGTAATAATATGTGTTGTGATCCGCGTCAAGAAGCATCTGATAGCCCCCGCCGTTGCCCCATACATCCGCTGCACGCAGAATAACAGCTGCATCGCCCTCATGGCGGAGGCGGGTGTATTTTGCTTTCACAACGGTGTCTTCATAGACCTCATCGCCCGCTTCAACGCTCCAACGGCGGAACTCAAAGCCCTCATGCGCGGGAGCTTCGGGGTAATCCTCGGCCGTCATTTGTTCGCACTGCAGTTTTTCTGCCGTGCCGAGAGTTTCGCCCGTGACTTCGTCAACAAAGGCAACAGTCACCGCGCGGGGTGTGGGAGGTTCTGCGGAAACGCTCTCGCTGACGGTGAACAGACCGGAAATTTCGGTGGGGTTGCCGCCGATCATGCCAAGGCATGTGCCTGCACCTGTCACGGGGTCAATAAGGTAGAACGCGGATTGATCATCCATAACATTTGCCCAGTACAGCGTGTTCGTATCGTGGTCAAATGCCATTGACTGAACATGTGAACTCGTATTCAGTCCCGACCAGCCGATAGCGTTTGTTGTGCCCGTTTCAAGATTCAGCGTGCGGAGCTGTCCGAAATTATCCATTACATATGCCGCACCGTCGGCGGAAATTGCAAGGGCAACCGCTTCAACGCCGTCGCCGCAGTCAATCAGCTTTTCATCGTAAAGCTTGCCGGAAACGATATCGACTTTGCACAGGAAACGTTTCACCGTTTGAACGCCCACAAGGTTGGAATGCACGTTCAGCGCATACATCGTGCCGTCCGCATAGTTATACGCCATATCCATGACATACTTGCGATTGTTGGGCACGCCGTGCGGAACGGGAGACAGATTGTCAAGAGTGCAGGTATAAAGCTGCATCCCGCCTTCCGTCAGCGCGTAACCGTAAATAACCCCGCCGACATATTCCGCCGCATAACCCGTGGGAAGTGCAGGTCCGAGGTTTGCAGCCTCCGTTTCAAGGCTGCGATTGGTAAAGCTTATCCAATTGCCCGCATATGTGCCGGATGAGCTGCTGATGCTGTTGCCGTAAAAAGTGATCTCGCCGAGTTCGCTGACGGTCACGGTGCAGCTGTCGGTAAATCCGCCGTCCTCCGTTGTGACGGTGACGGTCGTTGTGCCCGGCGCGATACCGGTAACAACACCGGTTTCGTAATTAATTTCCGCAACGCTCCAGTCATCGCTTTCAAAAACGACTTTCTTGTTGGTTGCTTCAACGGGGGAAACGACGCAGGTCAGTTTGCGGCTCGTTCCCACGTAAAGTTCAGCGTCCTCCACGGAAACGCCGGTTACCGAAACACGCTCGCCGAGGCGGATGTTGTCGATGCAGGCATAGCTCGTGTCGTCGCCGTTCTTTGAAAAGTTGATGTTGATATCATAGCTGCCGGGTTCCCAGCCCATAAGTTCAAGAGCTTCCGCAAGGTCAACATTGCCCGCATGCCATGTTCCGTCGTATTGATTGACAGGGCTTTCAACGGTGAGAGCAAACATGTTGTACGGATCGCCCGCGGGGCCGAATTCAACCTGCAGATTGCTGGTGCCGTTGTACATAAAGAACCATTTGTAGTCCAGCTGCAGCGTTTCGTTGCCGCCGAGTTCAACATTCTTCAGGCAAAGATATGTGCTGTCCTCCGTGCTGCTCATTGCATAAGCTTCATGTCCCGGTTCGCTGCCGGTTTGAACCGTCCACTCGGGCCATACAACTTCACCGGGCATATAGGGTTCAAAATGCAGTGTGCCGCCCGCAATGTTGAGAGCCTCGTCAAGCGTCGGAGCCGTTTTCGCCGCCGCGCCCGGGATTGCTGCGCCTTCCGCTGCGGCGGTCGTCATTCCGACTGCGGCGGTGAACAGCATCACAAAAGCCAGAACCGCAGCCGCGAGTCTTTTGATACTTTTCATTTTTGTTCCTCTTTCTCTTTTTTCTGCGCACGATGTCTCGATCATGCGTGTATATGCATTTTAGCACATAAAAAAAGAAAAGTCCATACATATGGAACAATTATTCGGGATTTTATTCCATGGATATGGAAAGTGCCTGTTAAGCAAACACCGAAAAAGACGAAAATACATGCACAGGGCAATATATTCGGACAAAGTCATGAGATTACATAAACAGCGAAACTGTTTCAAAAGTATGCGAGAGCCGAACGACCGAAAGTAGTTGCGCGTCCACTATGCAAATCAACTTTTAGTTAAATAATAAAAGAGCGACTGTTAAGCCGCTCCGACGCATATACTTGCAGTTTTTATACATTCTGCAACTATATTTCCGCTGTACTGCGTATGCTCGTCATTCCTCCTCTGCAAGCGGAAACGTGCATTGCAGCAAGTGAATAAAATGCTGCATTTTTTTGTTGTTAAGCGAGTAATAAACACGATTGCCGATATTATTTGATTCAATGAGTCCGGTACTCATAAGGATGCTGAGATGTTGAGACACCGCGCCCGGGGTAATATTCAAAAGCTTTGCAAGCTCCCGACCGTAAGATTTTTGCTTTGCAAGTCGAAGAACAATGTTAAAGCGGCTCGGATCCCCCAGCACACTCATAATCCGCGAAAGTTCCGCTTCCGAGTTTGACTCCAGCGTCGAAATCTTCAGCAAAGTATCATAGAGCACACCTATAACCGCCATACAGTTTTCCTGTCCCGGTTCGGAAAAAAACACTTGTCGGAATCCCGTGACTGTCGGAACAGCATAGTATCTTTTCGCCTTTGGGACAATGTCGCCGAATCTTTCGTGAAGAATATCGGCGTATTGCTCCGGCAATCCGAAATTCGCATCGAAAGCCTCGACAAGCGGCTTCCAGAGTCCCCGGCATGCCTCAAATGCTGCAGCAACAGGGATGAGAGCGCGTTCAAGAATTGAGATATATTTTTCCGGATTAAACGCAAGCTCTATCAATGTCAGCTTTGAACTTTCGCGCCAATCACATCCGTTAATCAGTGCGAGCAATTCCGCTGTTCCGCAAACAGCAGGCGGTTTTTCGTCCGGACAGACCGCAGCGGCAATGCGTGTTGGAATATTCGGCTTTTCCGCACGGAGGTGCGCAAAAAAATCATTGCAATCTGTGCAATTATAAGCCATTATGTCCGGTATAAGGATATCTGCAAGTCCGTCCTGTGCAACAACAGCATCTTCATCATGCTTTATTGAAAGCGGACAGTACAGCAATTCCGCTTCCTCCCGTGTTATCGCAATATTAAGCGTAAGCTGCGCATCAACCTGCAGCAAAATATCGAACTGAGCTTTGTACTCCGCTTCATTTTTCGGAAAACGTTTTTTAATTATCTGATAAAACCTTTCCGTTGTGAAGCCATTTATGTGGTTTTTAAAGAAGCAGTTTGCCTCAAAAATGGGCAGAGGGCTCATCTGTTTCATACGATCGTTGATACCATACTTTCCTGCCGCACATAAAAATGCAGCGGCAACATTTTAATATATTTCCATTATACCATATTTTTTTGAAAAAAGCTATTGACAAAAGCTGTGGTCAGAGATTATATTTAGTGTACGGTAAACATCATCGAATTGAGGTTAAGCATTCAATCAACATATTTGGTGTTCTTTGCCGCAGAGCCACAGCCCGCTGACGGGCAAATAAAATTAACAACAAGGAGAAAAAAATGAAAAAGTTTTTTGCACTGATCGTAACTGCCGTGACACTGCTTTCGATCGTTGCCGCGCCGCTTGCAGGAGCTGCGCCGTTCTTAACGGACCCAAACGGGCTTACCGCCGGCACGCGGGATGCACAGACGCTTGACGAAGCACTGAACGTTGAAGGAGGAGAGCTTACTTTCTTTAACGGAGATTCCGACAACGCACTCGACTGGTCCATTGACATCGATGCAGCAAAATCATCAAACCGCGACTTGGACAGCTCAAAATCAAACGTCTCCACAACCGTTTTTGCGCAAGCAGGGCAGATTCTCGAATTCAGCTATCGAGTTATGTCTCAGCAGGACTGTGACTTCCTGATTTTTTATTCCAACGGTCAGGAAATTGCGCGTTGGTCCGGCATTATGAATTATTATGCTCCGCTCGAAAAGTTTGTCTTCCCCATTCCTTCCTCGGGAGAATACACTTTCAGCTGGGTGTATGAAAAGGACGGCCAATACAGTGAATCCTGGGACACGGCATGGTTGGATGAGGTTCGCGTTTTCGATATGGTTCACGTTGAAAGTATCGCCGTTGATGAACCCCGTGAAATTCCCGAAAACGGGAAATATAAACTCAAGTACACTGTCCTTCCCGAAAACGCAACCGAAAAGGCCGTTACGTTTGCTTCATCGGATCCTTCCGTCGCCGCCGTTTCTGAAGACGGCACAGTTACGGGAGTTTCCGAAGGATGCGCCGAAATAACCGTGACATCCGTTGACGGCGGTATCAGTTCCGCCGTAACTGTAACTGTCACTAACGATGCACAGTTTGCCAATCTTTATGCATACATCCAGTATGATCCGATCGGCAGCAATCAGGATTTCATCGCTCATTTTACCGACCTTGCCCCGGATATTATCGAGCATGTCCTCGACATTCCCGACTGTCCCGCTGTTCGACCGGGCACATCAAGCGCAGCCGTTGCAGGCAATTATGTCTACGGTTATACCAAGCCCGGTATATACAGCGGCGATTTTTATATTATTGATCTTACCACATGGGAGATCACATTCCCTGCCGGCGAGGAAGCAGGCGACTACCTTGTTTATGACATGGCTTATGATCACGAGCGGCAGCGAATGTTTGCAATGGCAACTCATTACGGCAGCGACTTTTGGCTTGTCGAAGTTGATCGCCGCGACGGTTCTATTACTACCATTGCTGAAATGAATACCCTCGGCAAAAACGCATGGGGTTTTACCATCGATTCCGAAGGAAATGCCTACACAATTCTTGCAAGTGATACCGGTTCCTATGACAGGACTGACACCGGCAAATTGGCAAGCGTCAACCTTGAAACAGGCGAATGCTCAATCATCGCCGATACCGGTATTCCGACCTATTTCGCAAACACAATGGAATTCGATCACGACAACCAGTGCATTTACTGGTGCAACTCCCTGTCCAACGGTCTCTATATTCTCGACTATCATACCGGAGAAACTGAGTTTTGCGGAGGGCTTTACAACGGCGGTGATTATATGGCAATGTTCCTCCCGAACGATCTTGAAGTTTCCGATCCCGAGCAGCCGACAGAACCCACTCCGGTGCCTCCTACGGACACTCCGGAACCCACACCCGTACCTCCTACGGACACTCCGGAACCCACGCCGGTGCCTCCTACGGACACCCCGGAACCCACACCCGTATCTCCCACGGATGCTCCGGAACCCACACCCGTATCTCCCACGGATGCTCCGGAGCCCACACCCGTGCCCGGAACCGGTGCTGTAAGCCTTATCGGTCTCAGCATCGCAGTTATTGCCGCAGGAGCAGGCATTATTACTCTTCGCAAGAAGCACGAATAACCACAGGCGAAGGACATTGCTTGTGAAAGTGCTCGGTAAAGGCATCATATGAGTTTGGCGGAAGTTTGTTCTTTCGCTCTCATAACATATAAGAAGTCGGCGTGCTTGCATTCCGGCTTCTTTGTGTCTCCGCTGAATTAAAGCGTGCAGCTGTACTACGGCAGCGTCTTCCGAAAAAGCCGTCAAAGTTTTTCCTAAAAAAACACTTCCGATTCATTTTTCCTCTTCCCTTTTGCAGGAAAGTCTGTTATAATGAATATATACGCGGTTTATCTGCGGAATTTCCGCCGAGCATCGCGTATATAATCAAATTTTCCACATGGAGGGTAAATACCATGAAGAAACTGCTTGCAATCATTCTTGCAGCACTGATGCTCGTTCCCATGCTTGCCGCATGTGACCGGAGCGGAACGCAGAAGGGCGACTACAAAGTCGCAATGATCACCGACTACGGCGACATCACCGACCAGTCTTTCAACCAGACCACCTATGAAGCCTGCAAGGAATACTGTGATGCAAACAAAATTGACTTCCAGTACTTCAAACCCGCAGGCGACTCCACCGAAGAGCGCGTTGCAAAAGTTGAAGAAGCCATCGACGGCGGTTACAACATCATCGTTATGCCCGGCTTTGCTTTTGCGGGAACGCTTTATCAGGTTCAGGACAAGGAAGAGTACAAGGATGTTAAGTTCATCGCTCTCGATGTTTCCGAATACGACCTTTTCGACTGCTTCTATAAGCATGACGAAACCGGCGCAAGAGCCGGTCTCATCGACGAAAACAACAAGGAACACATCAGCGAGAACGTATACTGCGCAGTTTACAAAGAAGAACTCTGCGGCTATATGGCAGGTTATGCAGCGGTTAAGCTCGGCTATACCCACCTCGGCTTCCTCGGCGGCATGGCAGTTCCCGCTGTTATCCGCTACGGCTACGGTTTCGTTCAGGGCTGCAACGACGCAGGCAAAGCAATGAACGATGAAGTCACCGTTGAATATGTTTACGGCAACAAGTTCGCAGGCACTCCCGAAATCACCGCTTATATGGACACCTGGTATCAGGAAAAGGGCGTTCAGGTTGTGTTCGCATGCGGCGGCGGCATCTACACCTCCGCAACCGAAGCTGCAAAGAAGGCAAACGGCAAGGTTATCGGCGTTGACACCGACCAGGCAGTAACCATCAACAAGCTCGGCACCGAAGGCATGACCGTTACCTCCGCAATGAAGGGTCTCGGCGCAACCGTCAAGGCAACCCTCAAAGACGTTATCGAAAACGGCAATTGGGCTAACTACGGCGGCAAGATCGCAACCCTCGGCCTTGTATCCGGCGACGATCCCGAACTTAACTACGTTCAGATCCCCATGGAATCCACTCAGTGGACGGACACCTTCACAAAGGATGACTATAAAGCCCTTGTAAAGAGCATGTTCGACGGCACCGTTAAGGTTTCCGACGATACTTCCGCAATGCCCGCACACAGCATCATCGTAAACGAATACGACAACATTATGTAACAATCGGCAGTCATCGCCGTGAACGGAATTCGTTCATCGATTCGGTTCACAAGTTTACGGCAGCATGAACCCCGGCCGGGCAGGCGAAAGCCTGTCCGGTTTTTTATGCTTATTTTGCTCTTTCCCCGTTTCCCTTTCGCATTTTTGTTTGTTTTTCGCATTGAATAAGTGCGCATAGTGTGATATACTTAAAAAAGTCCTGATTAAAATCTTTGCGGGAGGAGAACCTTTTTTATGGAAAACCGAAGCGGCGAAACAAATAATCCTCAAAATTCCGCCGAAAATGCGTTTGATTACGCGGCAGCCGATATAACGAATGAGCTTCCCCGGGGCGATATGCTTCAAGACCCGGCAGGCGAACCGTTTCAATCGACTTTTGAAGAAGAAAAACCGAAAAAGCTTAACTTTTTCAATAAAATCGGGCGCATGAATCCTCAAAAACGTGCCGTGCTTTTGGTGCGCATATTCATCGTAATTGCTTTCTCCGTGCTGTTCGCTGTGTACTGTGTCAAAAACCGTGCAAATTTCGAAATCGACAGTCTTGCGGTTTCGGCAGTGTCGCTTGCCGTTTTTACCGCAGTGCTCATTGCGGCTGTCCCGCAGATTATCAAAGTTTTCAGCGGGGACGACGCTCAGCTTGCGCCGTCCGGCATCGAAAAGGCAAACGGAAAAACCTTCCTGAAAATCGTTCTTGCCGCATTCGTTCTTCGTGCAGCACTGACAATATTCGGAATGATCGTTTTTTACTGTCTTAATCCTAAGTTTCAGGGCAGTTTGCTCAACCTTTGGCAAACTGCATGGACAAAAGTCAACACGGACGCCCCGCATTACTGCAGCATAGCCGAAAACTGGTATGCTTCAACCGGCGAAGACAGATTGCTTATCGTGTTTTTTCCGATGCTTCCGCTGCTTATGCGCGGGCTCAACCTGTTGACTCACAACAGCTTTGTTTCCGCACAAATAATCAACACGCTCGCCTCCTGCTCGGCGGCAGGCGTTCTGTATCTCACGCTTCGGCCTCTGCTCGGTGAAAAAAAGGCACGCCTTGCGCCCTTCATCTGGTTGATGCTGCCCGGCTCGATTTTCCTGAATTCGGGAATGACGGAGCCGCTGTTCATGCTTTTCACCGTGCTTTGCTTCTATGCCCTGCAAAAAAAGAAATACCTTGCGGCGGGCATAGCCGCGGCATGTGCCGGATTCACCCGTTCGCCGGGCGTGCTGCTTGCCGTTCCTCTCGCGATTGAGGGCATCGGGTACTGTGTCCGCAGAGCCCGCAGCGGAAAAAAGGTCGGGTCGGCGATTGCGGAAATTGCGCTTTCGCTTGTTATATCGACTTTCGGCACGCTTGCCTATCTTTACATAAACAAGGTCGTCGCGGGCGATTGGTTTATGTTCTCCGTGTACCAAAAATCCAACTGGAGCCAGGGTCTCGGCTTTTTCTTTGATACGGCACGCTACATGTATCAAAGGGCAATCGGTGATTTGAAGGCTGCATTGGGTTCGGGAGCGTTTAACGGAACGAACATCACATCCGTGTTTGTGCTCTTCCTGCCGACGGTCGCACTGATTGTGCTGACTCCGCTGCTGATTCTTCGCCGCGCACGCAAGCTCCCCGCCGCATACACACTGCATTTTCTCGCCTATTTCGCGCTTGCAATGGGCTGCACGTGGCTGCTTTCCGCAATGCGCTATCTGAGCGTTGTTCCCGCGATTATCGCTGCAATTGCAATGAGCTGCAAGTCGGAAGAAAGAACCGCTGCAATTTTTACAGTCTCTGCGCTTGCATATGCCGGCTATATATTCATGTATATGCGCGTGTTGAGTGTGTTTTAAAAACGGGCTGCGGCACCGATTGCCGCGTTAATTTCACAATTTTCCGCGTTTTTCTTTAATTGTCCTGTCTCGGGACGGTTGAAAAAAAGTCCGTATTGGTATAAAATACGATATGGGCAAAATCGTTCGCGGAATCCGCCGCACCTGCGATTTGCCCGCAAAATCAACTTTCGGCGGAAAAAACTTTGTTCGGATACATAAAGCCAAACATTCCGGAGCTTCGGGTCCGCGAAAAAGCGCGCTATGATGCATGGTACTGCGGATTATGCCGTCGTCTCGGGGCGCGGTACGGAACGGCAGCCCGTGCGCTGCTGAGCTTTGACTGCACCTTCCTTGCGCTGCTCGCTGCCTCCGTCAGCGGCGAAGATTCGCCTGAAGATTTGCTGCGCTGCCCGTTCAAGCCCTTCGGCAAAAAGCGGGCAATGCTCGGTTCGCCTTCCGCCGCCCTCGATTTTGCAGCCGATGTCTGCGTTATTCTTTCCGAATTCAAGCTTTCGGACGATATTGCGGACGGAAAGCCGCTGCGAATTGCCGCAAAACTCCCCCTGCTTTGCGCATTCAAAAAAGCACGTTTGCGCCGGCCGGAAGTTTATGCAGCGGTGAAAAAACACATGCGGGAGCTTGCCTCCGTTGAAGCACCCTATCGCGGCAGTCGGGCTTTTCCCCGCCGCAAAGCCGCAAAGAACGATTCAGCGGCGGAACTGCGTTCTCAAACGCTGCGTTCGCAAACGCTGCGTTCGCAAACGCTGCGTTCGCCGGATCTTCCCGCAAATATTTTCGGGGAAATGCTGCGCGATGTGCTTGCGTCGGCACCCGTTCCCCAAGAGGAAATCCCCGCGCTGAAGGAAACCGGTTTTTTTATCGGAAGGTTCATCTACCTTTGCGATGCATGGGACGACCGCGAAAGTGACAAAAAGCATTCGCTTTTCAACCCGTTCAATATCTGCGGCTGCACCCGCGATGATGCAGAGTTTATTATTAATATCTCGATAAATTCTGCAATTTCGGCATATAATTTGTTGAGCACCGGCCGCGACAGGGCGATTCTCGACAACATTCTGTTCCAGGGGCTTTTTGCCGTTTCCGATGCCGTTTTCGCAAAGGAAAAACAGCCGCTGCCGAACGACGGCATTACGACGGCGGCGCACAAAGCCTGATTTTTTCTGCCTGTATATTAGAAAGGACGAACCCGTGAACCCATATGAGGTGCTCGGCGTTTCGGAAACCGCCACCGATGAGCAGGTCCGTTCCGCCTACATTAAATTAGTTAAAAAATATCATCCCGATCGCTATCAGGACAGTGACCTGAAGGATCTTGCAAACGACAAGCTGAAGCAGGTCAACGAGGCGTATGACACAATAACAAACATGCGCAAAAACGGCTCCGCTTCCCAAAACACTTATTCCGGCAGCGGATTCGGAGGTTATTCGGGCAGCAGCTCCCGCACTTCCTCCGGCGGTTATTCCGGAAATTACGGCAGTGGTTATTCCGGCAATTTTTCGGCTGAATTCGCGCGTGTGCGGCAATGCATAAACACAAGCTCCCTGTATGAAGCGCAGGCAATACTGGACGGCATACCGCTGCACAATGCGGAATGGCATTATCTTTATGGTATTGTCTGTTTCCGCGGCGGCGACTACTCCTCCGCCCGCAATTATCTTGACAGAGCCGTTTCGATGGAACCCGGCAATGCGGAATACCGCCGCGCAAGGGATTCACTGAACGCACGAAGCACGCGGAGCTACCACACCTATGACAACGGCGATACGGGAGCAACCGTGAACACTGCATGCAACTGCTGTTCGACTTTGCTTTGTGCGGATTCCTGCTGCGAATGCATGGGCGGAGATCTGATTCCCTGCTGCTGATTTTCTGCTTTTTCAGCCGCTTTTGGGGCTTTGCAATTGCTTTATAAACATGAAAAAAATTTCTGCAACAACAAAACTGACCCTTTCCGCCATGAGCACCGCGCTCAGCGTTGTGTTTCTTTATGCGGCATCCGTCATTCCGACGGCAAAGCTTGCGCTGTGTTTTTTGACATCGCTCATGCCGTGGATACCCCTCAGGGAACGCGGCGGGTTCGTCTACGCCCTGTTGAGCTATGCGGCAACGGGCGCGATATGCTTTTTTCTGATTCCGAACAAGCTGTATTTTGCAGCGTACATCTTGTTTTTCGGCTGCTACGGAATGATTAAGCTCGGCATCGACAGCGTTATCCGCGACAAGCTTGTTGCCTTTGCCGCAAAGCTTATCCTCTGCAACGGCCTTGCTGCACTCGTGATATTCGGCGCAGGCAAGCTGTTCAGTCTTGACATAATCGCTCAGCTGCCGAATTATCCGTTATACATTATTATTCCTGCGATTGAGATTTTCTTTATCGCATACGAACTTGTTTTCACGCTTTGCGTACGCGTTTTTGATGACAGGCTCCGCAACGTTATCATCACCCGCCGCTGAAGCGCCCGACACCGTTTAAACTTAAACCGCAAAAGGAGAAAAACAATGAAAAAAACCTTCCGCAATGTTATAATTTTTGCACTTGCGCTCTGTTTCGTGTCTGCTGCGCTGAGCCTTTGCGCCTGCAAAAAAACTCCGCAGACGATCGAAACCGACTATTGCGCCTATTCCGAAATTCCTGCCGATTACACACCCGAGCAGGCTGAGGCGGATGGCTGCCTTGTTGTTTACCAAAGCCAAGGAACCATCAAAAATTCAACCGTCATGACCGACTTCGCAAAAACAACAAAAAAGGGCAGCCCTGCACTTCTGCGCGTTGCAACTTACTATGAAAAAGTTGTCACCGGCGGTGAGCCGGAGCTTGTTGTTGTCGATATTGAATACAAGGACGGCGTTTATCGCACGCATTACGAACAGGTAAACGATGACGGAACAAAAGAGGCATTTGACGACAAATATAAATATCTCGTTGCCATTGACCGCGTAAGAGGCACTTCAACGCAGGTTTTCAGCTCCGGCTATATGCTCACAAACGATGAGGATGTTACCTATGCCGACTATGCGTCAAGCTTGTCACGCGATCCCTCCGAATGGATCGATGCCTATATCATCTACCTTCTGACCGCAGTTATGTAAGGTTCAACCGAATTAAAAAAACTTTGAAAGGGGTGAATCGAATGCATTTGCAGGAATCCGGCGAAATGTATCTTGAAACAATTCTTGTGCTTTCCCGCAGGTTGAACAAGGTTCGCAGCGTTGACGTTGCGGAAGAAATGGGCTATTCAAAGCCCAGCGTCAGCCGTGCCGTGGGTATATTGAAGAAAAACGGCTATATCATCATGGATGGTTCCGGACATCTTTATCTCACGGATGAAGGGCGTTCGGTCGCCGAAAAAACATTCGAACGTCACCGCGTTTTAACAAAAGTATTCACAAAGCTCGGTGTTTCCGCCGGAATTGCCGCAGAGGATGCCTGCAAAATCGAGCATGTTATTTCCGATGAAACTTTTGAGGCAATTAAACGCTTTGTCGCCGAACACAGCGATTGACTTTTCGCTTTCGGCACCGCGCCTGACAAATAACCCTTCCGCCGAACGTTTGACGGAAGGGTTTTGTTTGCATTTGTTCACCTTGTTTCGGCATATTCCTGTTCCGGCAAAAGCCCTTTCGGTTCAAACTGCCGCAACTCCAACCGATAGGAAAACCCTTTTTCCGTCGGCTTATACGGCACGAATCCCACCGACTCAAAGCAGCGTTTCGAACAGATGTTCCACGAATAAATCTCCTGAACAAAAAGCTCCGAAATGCCGTTCCGCTTCGCCCTTGCCGCAAGAAAGCTTACAACAGCCCTGCCTATGCCGCGCCCGCGATACTCTGCCGCGCCGATCACAATCGGCATATCCTGCACGGAAAACGTAACATCCCCAACAGGGCGAAACTCACCGTTTTCCTTTGCTTCAATAAAATACAGCTCACCGTGAACGTTCAAATAATCATACATCCTGTGCAGTTTTTCCGAAGTATACGGTTCACGAACGCCGTCAACAAGGAACACGAGTTCCGGGTCCGAATACCATTCAAGTGCAAAATCGCATTCGCCCGCATACCTCCGCAGTCTGAGTTCGGGCGTTATATCAAGAATTCGTTCATCCGCACCGCTTTGCACCGTTTTTAATCCCTCCTTCTTGGCTTTCTCTGTTTCATTATACATCCGCCGCCCCGCAAAAGCAAGCAAATCGGGCGAACAGCTTTTGCCGTCCGCCCGAAAAGTTCATGCTTGATTCCCTTTTTCAGTTTAAGCCCGCTGTCTGCGGTTTAATTCTCATCATGAACAAACGTTCGATCCTTGATATGCATCTCGGCAATGTTGTTTCCGTCGCTGTCAATGCAGCGGAAAACAAGCTTCACAAGCGGTGTTCCCGTTTCGGATGCGATCTCGTCCGCATATCGCTGAAGTGCCGCTGTGATATCGGCCTGACTGTATTTGCTTTCGAACTCCTGACTGTCAACGGCCTTGTTGTATTTGAATTCAAACACAATGTCGCTCTCTTCGGCATGGCATCCGTTCCACTTTGCATCCTCCTCCATAAACGTGCTTAATTCCGCATTCAACCGCTCCGCATTCTCGCTGCAATATTTCGCGGCGGCTTTTACCGCATATTCGGCTTCGTCCGTGTCATCGATAATCGTAATCGTTCCGGCGGAGGATTTGTAGTTTTTGTCAATTATGTGGTCATACAGCACATTATCGTCATTATCGACAAATCTGATAATCAGCCTTACGCTGTCGTCCCCAACGGTTTCCGTAAGGTTCTGGAACAGGGTATTGTTGTACAGATCATCGGTGCGAACGTATTCCTCCCAAACCTCCTGCGTCCACTTGGAAGCCACAGACGAATCGAACGACATAACATGAACAAGGTCGCGTCCCTCCGCTTTGTAGCATTCAATTGTTGTTTCATCATATTCCAAGCCCGTCGGCAATGCTTCAATGCTTTCGGAGAGGTCCTTATTCATAAGCTCGGCGTATTCGCTTACCTTTTTTGCAATCGGGTCTTCGTTTTTTTCGGCAGAGTCCTTGCAGGCGCAGATTGAAACCGCAAGGAGCAAAATCAAAATCGCTGAAATAATCCTTTTCATGTTTTTCATGTTTGTTATCATCGCTTTCGCAGTGTCGAAAGCTTCCTTTCTTTCTTTTTTGCGGAGGGTTGTTTTGTAAATTGTTTCGCTGAATCTTTCAAAATAAATCGGCACGGAAGCAAACTCTTTTTTAATTGCGCCTGCCTCCGTGCCGAAAGTTCAACCGGGTTAATTATCGCATTTTGCTATAACGTATCAGCCGTTATCGCCGGGAACAATAACGGGAATGTCCTCTCCGACGGAGTCGTCGGATTCGGCATTCATGAATTCCTCATAAGAAACAGCGACAAGCTCCGTTTCTTCGGAATCGCCCTCTTCAAGGAAATATGCCTCAGTGACAATGACACTTGTTGCGGTTGAAATCAATTCAAGAAATTCATCGTCAAAGCAGTCAAGGAAATCGGAACCGCCGGATTCCTGAATACGCATGATGCCGAGTTCGCGGGCGGAAATGTTCGGATCGTCAACAGGGGCGAAGGTAATTTCTCGGCACACAGCGTACGGATTATAATCCGGATCTGAGGCATCGAGAGCCACGGGCTGAAGTTCAAAGTTCGGCTCTTGGCCGGGTTCTGCGGCGGCGTTCGACTTTGTGCCGAATCCTACACACAGCAGCATTGCTGCCATCATAACGAAACATATGATTCTCTTCATGTTACACTCCTTGTTCTGAATAGTTTTGCGGTACCACATTTAGTATTATACAGCAAATATTGGTATCTGTCAAGTACCATATCATATCCAATTATAATATATTTTAGATTTTTCTTCCAAAGCAAAAATAAAAGAATCTGACATACAGCTTTCACCGCCTGCCCGATTCTTCTTTTGCCCGATGTTTTATTCAATCGAACATGCCCGTGTCGGTTTATTACCCTAATTCGGAAAATCGACAATCATATTCGAATTATTTGCACCAATCGGAATTGATTGAACCCGTTGGCCTTCGCTGTCCAAAAACATCAGGACAACGCCTGTATATGTGATTTCCGATGCATCGGCAATCTCCTGAGCGATCGGCCGAAACTCGGCAATGATGTTTTCCGTATCCGGAGCAAACCTCTGCTGAAACTCAGGATCGGATATTTTCTCGTCAAATCTGAACTCGATCACAAGAGCCGAATCGTCAACATAGCAGGCGGAGCATTTGGCGCCGCTGAAATAGTTTTTGTATTTTTCAATGATTTTTTCGCCGTTTTCCCTGCAATACTTATCGAGATGCGATTTCAGCACCTCTTGTTCGCTCGGGAACTGTTTTTCACAGCCGAAAGCAAAAACCGCAGCAAGAACCATCAAAACCGCCGCCGCAATGCAAAGCAGCCTCTTTTTCATCATAAACCTCCCAATATCAACATATTTGTGTTGTCACATTTGATATTATACCGAAAACATTTACATCCGTCAAGCCTTGCCGAACGTAAATTTTTCATTAATTTACCGTTTCGGAAAAAAGCTGCAAATTTGCACTTGTTTGTGAATATAAAAAAGGGTATAATGCAGACTGAGCGATGCGCAGTGCGCAGCCGCAAAAACAAAAAACAAAGGAGCATCTATGGGTCTTTTGGAAATCGCACGCGATTTTGCCGTCGCGAACTGGGACAACGCCATTATGTGGGTCATCGGCGGGATCCTTATTTATCTTGCAATCAAAAAGGATATGGAGCCCACTCTTCTTTTGCCGATGGGCTTCGGCGCGATCATTGTGAACCTGCCGGGTTCCGCAATTGCGGCGGACGGCGGAATCATCCGCATTCTTTACGACTGCGGCATTGCAAACGAATTTTTCCCGCTGGTGCTTTTCATCGGCATCGGTGCAATGATCGACTTCGGCCCCGTGCTGACCAACCCGAAACTTATGCTTTTCGGTGCGGCGGCGCAGTTCGGCATTTTTTTCACGCTCTGCATGGCAACCCTCTGCGGGTTCGGGCCGATGGAATCCGCTTCCATTGCGATAATCGGCGCGGCGGACGGCCCGACAAGCATTGTTGTTGCAAACCACCTCGGCATCAGCGCAAACAACCCGGGGCTTTTCAGTGCGATCGTTGTTGCGGCATATTCCTATATGGCTCTTGTTCCGATTATACAGCGACCCGTAATAAAACTTATCACAACCAAGCACGAACGGCTTATCCGCATGGAATACGAACAGCGGGATGTTTCAAAGCTGACCCGAATTCTGTTCCCGATCGTTATCACATTTGTGGTCGGCATCGTTGCGCCGGGCGGTCTGCCGCTCATTGCCTGCCTGATGTTCGGAAATCTGCTTCGCGAATGCGGCGTTCTGAATGCACTTTCCGAAACGGCACAGAAGGTGCTTGCGAACCTTATCACTCTCTTCCTCGGGCTTTCCATTGCAGCCACGATGAGCGCGGACAAATTCCTGCGTCCGCAGACGCTGCTTGTTCTGGGGCTTGGCCTTGTTGCATTCGTGTTTGACACGGTCGGCGGCGTTTTCTTTGCAAAATTCATCAATCTGTTTGCAAAGAAAAAGATAAATCCCATGATCGGTGCGGCGGGCATTTCCGCTTTTCCGATGTCTGCAAGGGTTGTTCACAAGCTTGGGCAGGAAGAGGATAATCAGAATTTTCTGCTTATGCACGCTGTCGGCGCAAATGTTTCCGGTCAGATTGCGTCCGTCATTGCCGGCGGCTTGATTCTCAGCATCTTCGGTTCCATGCTCGGTTGACGGAAAGGAGCGAATATTATGACGTTATTCAGCACAAATTCACTTGTTATGAACGGATTCTTTGATTTCAGCAAGGATGGTTTCGGCTTTGTCGATTCGCTTAAGGTCATGCTGCTCGGGCTTATCATCATCTTCGTTGTTACGGGCGTTTTGATTCTTTGCGTTGCCGCACTCAACAAAATGAGCGCAAGGAGCAAGCGTTCCGCAGACAAAAGGAACGCGGGAAAGAATAAGTAAAATATATTTCCTGTTATTCTTGCAGCATACATCAATTCAATCGGAATAATCTCCCCTTGTTCATGCGAAAAACTCCGCCGTTTATGCGGAGTTTTCATTTTGTTTTTATAATTGATTTAATAATCTCGGTTTTAATTCGGTGCGGTTTCGCGGCAGGTTCAGCCCGGTGCCGCCCCAATTTCGGCGGATTTAACCGAAACCTCTGCAAGCCTGCCAATCCGCGCTCCGTTATGCAAACTCGAAAACGAGGCAGCCGCGCCGCCCCGTTTTCGAAAGGAGTCATCTGATTATGCAAAAAAAGCACGGAACCCCGCCTCTTTTATCAGCCTTTTGCTTCATCACCGTTTTCGGAGGAGCTCCGGGCCGCACTCGAACCGTGCGACCCGAAAAAACCTCCGTTTTGGGGTTGAATAATGTCGATTTCGGTGATACAATCAATATAGGGTATAACGTAACGTTACAGTCAAGCCCTTTTAAAAAATTTTTTGGACGCGCAATGTTTTCATGCCGAAAACATTCAGCCGCGGAAGGAGCCGCCGTGACAACAAAGGAATTTGCAAAGCTCTGCAGAGTTGAAAAGCGGACGCTGTTCTTTTATGATGAAATCGATTTGCTCAAGCCTGCGCGCATACTGCCCAACGGCTACCGTGAATACGATTTTTCGCAATTGCCGCGCATGGAATCCATCCGCCTGCTGCAATCGGCGGGGCTGAACCTTCGTGAAATCAAATCCATGCTGCTCTGCGAAAGCGGACATAATATCGACATTGTAAACGACTGCCGTCAGCGCGTCATGCAGCAAATGGCGGATATGCAGGCGGGACTCTGCTATATTGAGCGGAGAGTTGCCCTGCGCAAAAGTTATCTTGAGCACGCGCCCGGCGAGATTTTTACGGAAAATGCGCCCGCACTGCCAATCTCCGCAATAAACGCCGATAATGTCGGCAGCAATCATTCCCTCGGCATAAGTTACTTCTCCCTCGGTCATTATCTCGGGGTTGAAGAGGATGCCGAAGCCCTTCATCCGCGCCGTTTTTTTAAGCATTGCCGTTCGGAAACCGCCAATGAGTTCCTTCCCGCCGGGCAATATGCCTGCATGTTCCTGCACGAGGCGGACAATGAGCAGATTTTTTATATCTCGCCGTGGGTAAAACGCTTTGTTGAGCTTGCAGAAGCAAAGGGTCTTTCCGTTGAACGCACGGTCTATGTTGAAGATTTGCCCGCGTGGCTGATTGACGAGCCCCGCAGCATGATTTTGCGTTTTGCGGCGCGTATTAAGTCTTAGTCTGCAAAATATATCTTTGCGCGTAATATTTAATTTAAAGTAATTTATAAGATGAGGTTATAATCATGAAATCCGAATTCAAAAAGATTGCAATTATCTGTGCGAGCGAGCGTGAGCTTGCTCCGTTCCTTCCGTTGATTGAAAACCCGACAATTTCCGAACGGGCAATGCTGCGCATTCACGAGGGCAGGCTGAACGGGTTTGACGTCGCGGCGGTTTATTGCGGCGTTTGCAAAGTTAATGCCGCCGCAGCCGCACAAATTATGATAGACTGTTACGGTGCGGACACCGTCATCAGTGCGGGAGCCTCCGGCGGAATGGCGGAAGACCTTCAGCTGTTCGACACCGTTGTTGCAGCCGAAGCCTGCTATCATGATGTTCACGAACGCATTTTGACCGATTATCACCCGTTTATGAAAACACAGTTCTTCCCCTCCTCATCGGAGCTTGTTTCGGCAGCGAAAGCCGCAGCAAAACCCCTTGCCGAGCGCGGACAGCGGATATTTTTCGGGCGTACCGCAACAGGTGAAGCGTTCATTGCCGACGAGGGACGTGCGGATATTAATTCCCGCCTTGCACCGCTTGCGGTTGATATGGAATCCGCTGCGATTGCTCATGTCTGCTATTTGAACGGCGTTCGCTTCATCGCGGTGCGCTGCATCACGGACACCGCAAAACACAGCGGAGTCGGCACATTTGAAGAAAACTGTTCCCGTGCTTCCGAAATTGCAAAGGATTTTGTTTGCGCAATGCTTAATGAGCTGTAATCAAAAGCTTTAGACCGCACGGGATTCGGAAAAGAGCCTGCTTTTTCGGCAGGCTCTTTAGTCTATGGTGTAGGAGGCATGAAGAAATATATTTTAAAATCAGTTTTTCTCTCTGACTGAGCCGGTGTTCGTTGTGTTCGGCTCGGAACTCGGCTCATCGCTCACCGTCGGTGCGGCCGGAGCCGAACCGTCACGGCGGGATCCGTCATTCATTCCGCCGGGAAATTGATTTTCGGTGCTTTCGATCGTCCCCGGCTGCAAAGTGTACTTTCCGTCGGCAATAACGGTGATAATTCCCGAAACCGTTTTTTCCTCGGTTGATTTTGAGTCGCAGCCCGCAAAGCAAAGCATTGAAACCGCCGCAATCACCGCCGTGAAAATGCACAGCACCCGCCGTCCGTGTTTTTTGTGTTCCTTTACCATTCAGTTCATCCTTTCCGTTTCCGTTATTCCTGCGGGAAAGCCCGTTTCGGTGCAAAAGCCGCTCTTCTCCGTCTCTGTTAATATTATATTGGTTATTTACAGCATTCGCAAGGCTTAATTTTGTCTATTTCCGCACGAATTGAATTTATCTTGCGGCATTGCCTCATTCTATATGGAAACAGCCTTGATTTTGCTGTATAATGTTTCAAATAAGGCACAATTCCGCCGCGCAGACGGATGCAGCCGCATTGTGCCGTCGGGATGCACCGCCTCCCGCAAAAGCTGAATGCAAAGGTGGAAGTGAAAATGAAGAAACTTTTGATATACATGAAAAAGTTCCGAAAGGAATGCATTCTGGCTCCGCTTTTCAAACTTTTGGAAGCAACATTTGAGCTTTTTGTGCCGCTCATCGTTGCTGCAATTATTGACAACGGCATTGACGGCAAAAGCAAAAGCTTCATTATTAATATGGGGCTTTTGCTTCTGGCACTTGCGGCGGTCGGCCTGCTCTGTTCCGTAACGGCACAATTTTTCGCGGCAAAGGCTGCAATCGGCTTCTGCACCGACCTTCGCGCCGCTCTGCTGAAAAAAATCCAAAGTTTTTCCTACGCCGTGCTTGATACTCTCGGCGTTTCCGGACTGATAACGCGCATGACAAGCGATATCAACCAGATTCAAACGGGCGTCAACCTTTCTCTGCGCCTGCTTCTGCGCTCCCCGTTTGTTGTTTTCGGTGCAATGATAATGGCGTTCACAATCGACACACGCTGCGCACTCATTTTTGCGGGCGTTATAGTGCTGCTTTGCGCCGTTGTTTTTTCGATCATGCTGGCATCAATCCCGAAATACCGAAAAGTTCAGGCGGAGTTGGACAGCGTGACCGGCACCGTGCGCGAAAACCTTGTGGGCGTTCGTGTTCTGCGTGCCTTTTGCCGCGAGGAAGAGCAGATTCGGACGTTTGACAGTCGAAGCGGAAAGCTCCTCGGTCTTCAAATCAACGCGGGCAAACTCTCCGCGCTGATGAACCCGCTCACACTGATAATTATCAACGCCGCTGTTATAATTCTTTTGCAAAGCGGTGCAATTCGAGTTAATTCCGGCTCTCTGACTCAGGGGCAGGTCGTTGCGCTGTATAATCTTATGGCGCAAATTCTTGTTGAACTGATAAAAATGGCCAATTTGTTCATAACCATCACAAAATCCCTCGCCTGTGCGGACAGAGTTGCGGCAGTCATGCAGCTTGACAGCGGCGCACACGGCGGCAATAAGCTGCCTGCGAACGGTTCGCCCTGCGGAAGTGTGGAATTTAAAAACGTATCGTTCGAATACAAAAACGCCGGAGCGGAAGCTCTGTTCGACATAAGCTTTTTTGCAAAGCCCGGGCAGACCGTGGGCATTATCGGCGGCACCGGCAGCGGAAAAAGCACGCTTGTGAACCTTGTTCCGAATTTTTACAGCGCAACAAAGGGGCAGGTGCTTATTGACGGCGTGAATGCGGATGAATACGACCGCGCCGCACTGCTCTCCGCAATTTCCGTTGTTCCTCAAAAAGCAGTGCTTTTCGAGGGCACGATTCGCAGCAACCTTTTAATGGGCAACCCGAATGCCTCCGAAGCGGAGCTTTTTTCGGCGCTTGAAACCGCTCAGGCGGCGGAAATCGTCCGCACAAAACCGAACGGCATTGATGAACCCGTTTTGCGCGGCGGCAGCAATTTTTCCGGCGGGCAAAAACAAAGGCTGTCCATTGCGCGCGCCCTTGTTCACGGCGGAAGAATTTTGATTCTTGACGACAGTGCTTCCGCTCTGGACTTTGCAACGGATGCAAAACTCCGCGCCGCAATTCGAAAGCTTTCCCCCGCGCCGACGACCTTCATAGTGTCCCAACGCGCGGCCTCGGTCATGTTTGCGGATTTCATAATCGTTCTGGATGAAGGGCGCGCCGTCGGACAGGGCACGCATGAAGAGCTTTTGCGCAATTGCGCTGTTTATCGCGAGATTTATGCCTCTCAGTTCCCGGACGAAGCGGCAAAGCTTAGCATTCCGAACAACACACCCGAAGGAGATGCGGCAAAATGAGCAAAAACGGTTTAAACAAAAAAGGAAAATCTGCGCACTCAGAAGAATTACGTTTTACACTCGATTCAGCGGGACGCGGCACCGCTGCGGAGCTTTTGCGCCGGCTGAAACCTTATCGTTTTAAATTCGCGCTTTCACTCGGGCTATCGCTCGTGTATGTGTTTTTAACGCTTCTGATCCCCGTTCTCGCCGGAAGAATTATTGACTTCATCATCGGCGCGGGAAGGGTTGACTTTGCCGAGATCTCACCGTTTTTGCTGAAACTCGGTGCAGCTGCGGCGGGAGCTGCACTTTCTCAATGGCTTGTGAGCCTTTGCAACAACAGCATAACTTACGGCTGCGTTCGCAATATCCGTGCAGAAGCATTCCGCCGCATTCAAAAACTGCCCCTCGCCTATTTCGATTCGCACCCGGCGGGCGAAACCGTGAGCCGTATGCTCAGCGATGCCGATCAGCTTGCGGACGGGCTTTTGATGGGCTTTTCCCAATTGTTCACGGGGATTATGACCATTATCGGCACACTCGTGTTCATGCTCACCGTCAACCCGCTGATAACCCTCGTTGTTGTTGCCGTGACGCCGCTTTCGCTTGCGGTCGCAAGCTTTATTTCCAAGCGAACCTACTCCATGTTCCGCAAACAAAGCGAGACCCGCGGGGAGCAAACTGCGCTGATCGATGAATTTATCGGCGAACAAAAGCTCATCCGTGCATTTTCGTACGAAGCCCGCGCAGAAGAACGCTTTAATGCAGTTAACGAGAAGCTGCAAAAGTTTTCCCTCCGCGCCGTATTCTTTTCCTCTCTCACAAATCCGTGTACGCGCTTTGTGAATGCCGTTATCTATGCAGGTGTTGCCGTTTCCGGCGCATTCTCCGTGCTTGCGGGCGGGCTGACCGTCGGCGGACTTTCCGCTTTTTTAAGCTATGCCAACCAATACACAAAGCCGTTCAACGAAATTTCCGGAGTTATTACGGAATTGCAGGGCGCGTTTGCCTGTGCGGCGCGGCTGTTTGAGCTTATCAACACCCCTGCGGAAGTCGATGCCGCCGCTGCGCCGAACCCTGCTCAACGCAATGAAAAGGCTGAAAGCACCGGCAATATCAGCTTCCGCAATGTTTGTTTTTCCTACACGCCCGGCACGGAGCTGATCCGCGATTTTTCGCTTGAGGTAAAAAGCGGAATGCGCGTTGCGATCGTCGGCCCGACGGGCTGCGGCAAAACGACGCTTATTAACCTGCTCATGCGTTTCTATGACGTTAACTCAGGTGAAATTCTTATTGACGGAGTGGAAACCCGTTCCATGCCCCGCCATGAGCTGCGCAAAAAATTCGGCATGGTTCTTCAGGAAACATGGCTTCAGGCGGGAACCGTTCGGCAAAACATTGCAATGGGCAGGCCGCAGGCAGCGGAAAACGAAATCATCGCCGCCGCAAAGGCCTGTCACGCGCACGGGTTCATAATGCGTCTTCCGAAAGGTTACGACACCGTGCTTGACGAAGCGGGCGGCAGCCTTTCCCAAGGGCAAAAGCAGCTCCTCTGCATTGCGCGCGTTATGCTTTTGAATCCCCCGATGCTGATTCTTGACGAGGCTACCTCTTCCATTGATACGCGCACGGAGCTTCTCGTTCAGGATGCTTTTGCAAAGCTTATGCACGGCCGAACAAGCTTTATCGTTGCGCACAGGCTTTCAACCGTTCGCGAAGCGGATATTATCCTTGTTATGCGCAGCGGGCGCATAGTTGAAAGCGGAACTCATGATGAATTGCTCCGCGCCGACGGTTTTTATAAAAAACTTTACGAGAGTCAGTTTGCCCGCTGAAAATGATTGTTCCGCTTTTTTGCTTTTGATATTTTCGCCGCAGGCAGAATCATGTTTGCGGTGATTTTTCTTTTTGGCGTTTTAATATCCGTTGAAATATCTCTGTTGTGCAGTTGATATATTTTATTAATGCCTTGTTTTTTGTTGTCAAATATCGGGTATATGTGTTATACTGGGAAGGAGCAAGGACAGCGCATTTGATTTTCTCCGCGTAATTTCGTGTTTACCGCCGAACAATCTTTCGGTTGTCCGCTCACGGCATTGTTTTTCCCCCGCTCGACGATTTCATGACAGGAGGTTAAATCTTATGAAATCAAAACGCAAATTTCTCATTCCAACCCTTGCCGTTGTGCTTACGGCGGCATTGGCAGTCGGCGTGTTCTTCTTTTACAAGGCCTTTAAAAAGCGCATAGACCAGGAAAAGCAAATGATTCACAACACGCAGGAGCGCATTGAATATGCGCAGTCATGTTACAAAGAATTCAGCAAAAACCCGAACAAGACCTATACCGTTCTTGTCTCGCTCGACAGCGTCACAACGGAGGAGTTTACGCAGCTCTTTGCCGACTGCGGCGGCTTCACCCAGGTATACGACTGTATAACCGAAGGCGTTGACGACCCGATGTACGGCGGTTATCTCGACTGTGAAGGCAAAACGGCGGCGCAGCTTGCCGCCGAGTGTTATGCGGACACCTACGACAGCATCTGTTCCGAGTTGGACAGTTATGATCAACAGGCTGCGGAAATTCGGGAGTCTTATATGTATGATGAGACTGTCGAGCCTTTTGTTACGCAGCCCCCTGTTGACACATTCGGCAAGGATATAGACACATCCGATATTAAAGTCCCCGGAAGCTCCTACAGCAACGATGACACAGACTTCCAGCTGGCAGAAGACTTGGCTGACTTGCAGGAATTCCATGATAACTTTGTCATGCTGAAACAAGCAATGGAGCAAGGCAGGTATCGCATATACGGAGTTAAACTGACGCTGACAGGTGCGCAGGCTCAGGCACTGCTTCAATCGAACAAAGTCCGTTTGGTCGAGAAGCTGACGATTTTTCCTGAAAGCAGCCTCTCTCCGTTGGATCCCTCCGAGGAGAATTGGGATTAAGAATATGACTTTTCATACTTTTGCGGCAATCTATTGTTTATTGTCGTTCGCACGCAATTGCACTTTATCTATAGTGCGGCAGTCTGTTTGCGTCTAATGTGAAACCAAAGTGTCCGAATCACCGCAGGCAGAATCATGTCTGCTGCGATTTTTTGAAGCACTTCTTCAATCGCCCTTTGTCGGCAAAACAACGGTTCCTTTGCATTCATAAAGAATCGAAATAATCAAAGCGGCTCATACCGATTGCATTTCGCAATGTGTCGGGGCGAGCCGCTTTTTATGGTTTTTTTTCGGATTTTGCCGCTAAGGCTTATTTTGCTTGTTTTGCCCTGCGAACCGCAAGAATTCTCTGCATTTCGTTATAAACGATCATATAGCCCTCGTCAACGCCCATGCCGGGTTTTGCAAGGATCTGAACGGGCTGGGTTGCCATTGCGCACTGGGTGCAAACCTGTGCGGAACGGTCGGTTTCGTTGCAGGTGCCGCCCTGGTATGCGCCGATGCCCTTTTCTTTGCAGTAAAGAACAGCCTCGATCGTGTTGTTGATGCCGCCGAGATCGGGAGTTTTTATCTGAACCATGTGGCCTGCCTTGTTGTCGGCAAAGTACTTGATGTCCTCAAGAGTGTTGCACCATTCGTCCGCAACGATCTCAACGTTGATTCCGCGGTCGTCAAGTTCCTTGGTGATTGCTGCAAGCGCGCGCATCTGCTTTTCGCGGTCTTCAACATCCATGGGGCCTTCAATGCGGAGGTGGAAGGGCTTTGCGGCTTCTTCAAGGCGTGCCATGTAATCGGCCATTGCCTTGTAGTTATCGTTGCCGAATGCAGCACCGATTGTGCCGTATACGTCAATGTGGAAAATCGGGTTGTAATTTTCATCCGTGCGGAGCTGAAGCACGCGGTCACGCAGCCATGCAACATACTGTTCGAGCAGTTCGCCGTGTTCGCCGAGCTTGGTCTTAACGTTGTTGATAAGCGCATGGGGCAGAATCTGTGCGCCCTTGATAATCATTTTATCCGCATTGGTGTAGCGATCGTCACCGGACTGGGTGAAAATATCAATGGGCTTGTCGGAAATGGTGCAGCCGTATTCGTCCGCAACAACTTCGCACATCATTCTGCCGGTGGACCTTGCAACAGCGTCAAGAATCGCCTGAGTCATGCCGTAGCGAATTGCGGTGTGCAGACGTTTGCCGTCAACATGGATGGATTCGACCATTTCGGAAAGTGCGCGGAAATTGTCCGCCTCTTTGCCGACGAGTTCGGGCTTGATATAGTTTTCGATAACGGGAATGAAGTCCTTTGCAAGGAAGAGGGGATCGCGTCCGCCGCAGCCGCTGTACTGAACGGCAGCGCAGTCGCCGTATGCAATCTGGCCGTCCTCAAGAACGAGCATCACGGAGATGGACTCACCGGGCTGACGAACGGAGGTAAAGCCGGGGGTTTTGGGTTCGCCGACGTATGCGGCGCCGTCGCTTTTTGCGCCCGCCTTAATGGCGCGCTGATCGTCAAAATAGAAGCCTGTTCTGCCTGCGGAGCAGATAACATCGATAATTTTCATAAAAGTATCCTTTCAGTTCTTCAAAATTTTATTTCAAAAATGAAATTTAAGTATTCGGGCGGCACGAAAGCATTCCGCGCCGCCGTGCATTTTCAGCCGAAGCCGATTTGCGTTCGTTTATCTGCGGAGAGCCTGCGGCCTTCCGACAAGACGACCCTTGCTGATCGCGTAAACATCGTCAATGACCATTTGGAAGGTTGCATTGCGCTTTTCGGCCTTTGCGCGTTCTTCGATCTTTGCGCGGTGGAACGCCTTGATATCATCGGTGAAGGGCAGCGCACCCATGTCGAGAATGCGGATCGCGCCGTCGTTATCGCGTGCGGGAAGCATTTTGCCCGCATTGTAGCGGGAAGGCGCAAACGGAATATCAAGAACGCCCGCAAGCACAGCGCGAACGGAACCTATCGCGATGTCGCCTTCGCCCAGTTCGAAGCATTTATCGACAATGCAGCGCGTCTCTCTGCGGATAATATCTTTTTCTTCCTCAAGGTTGGCTGCGGTGCAAACCTGGTCGGAAAGCATGCTGATGACCTGCTTTGTGCAGCGCAGACCCTGTGCGTTTGCTTCCATTGTGGGAACGCCCGCCGCCTCGTGCGGAGTTTTGACGATGACTTTCGTTGCCTTTGAGAGTGCAGCGGTTGCACTGCCCCAGGAAATGACGCCGAATGCCTTCGCTTCGTCCTGCGGGAAACCGCCCATCCACTGATGGAAAACCGTGGTTATGATAACATCATCATAGCCGTATTTATGCATGTATTCGTTTGTCAGCTCTTCAAGGGTGCGGATCGCCGCAACATCCTGAACAAGGTTGCCGCATTGACCGTAGCCGACGGTGATATTGCGAACTCCCTGCTCTGCCGCAAGCAAAGCTTCAATAATCGCAACCGCATGGGATACGCAGGGCGGAACAAGAGTTCCCGTAAGCGGGCCGTAGGGTTCACGGTTGATGGAAACACCCGCTTCTTCGTAGATGCCAGTAAGCCTGTCAACATACTGCCAATCGCGGATCGTCTCCTCCATCGGGACGCTCTTTGCATAGGGCAGGTTATAGGAAATGCCGCCGCCTTCATAGCTTGTGAAACCGCCCGCATAGGCAATTTCGGTCAAAAGGCGCGCATCGGGTGTGCCGTGGCGCACCTGAATGGGAGTGTTCAATGCTTCAATGAGCATACGGCAGCCCGCGACGCCGTGATTGACGGCGGGAAAGCCGTTAAGCAGGGAACGGCCGAGCCGCTGGGACTCCTTTATGCCGTTTTCGGCTTCTTCATAGCGGTTCTGACGGGTGTAGCTGTCAATGGTTGTCGGAAGCAGATCGGCTTCGCCGTTATCCTGAAGATAAGTCAACAGCTTGATATGTTCGGGAATCAGCGCAACGCCCGCACGCGGCTGAATCAAAGTGATACCCTTTTCCTTTGCTTCAACAAGTTTTTTTGAAAAAACTTTGTGAGCGGGCATGGCCTTGTGGTATTCGATGGCTTCTTTAAGATCAACTTCCCTGCCGGTCGGCCACTGCTTGAGCACGTCGGCACGGATCGCGTTGAATTCGTCATCGGGAATGCGCTTGTTTTTGATATTGGGGTTGTTCATTGTTTAAATGCTCCTCTTTTATTGGGAAATCGCCTGAAGGCAGGTTCGGCACCGAACCTGTTTTCGTCAGGCTCTGCATAGTTCTTGTTTCATTATGCTCAATGCCTGTTCCGGATATTTTTCGGAAAGCAGACCCATTGCGGCGATAATATACTTTCTGTCGACAAGCACATCCGCCATGAGCGGCCTCAGCGATGTCGGATCCTTTTGGTCATAGAGCGCAAACGACGCGATCTTTGCCGTGTTTGTTGTGTGAATCAGTGAACCGCCCGTGACAACGAGCTTCTGCACTTTACGCAGATCCTTGCCGGTTTGAACATAGGTCGTGCCCATCATTGAATACGATTCTTCGATGCGGCCCGCATGTCTTGTCACCGCCGTGCGCACCGCCATGCATGCAAGAGCTTCGTCCAACCGTTCGGTTTCATCGTCCGTCGGCAAAAGATCTGTGTTTGCGGCAAACATACTGATGATTTCCTCCGCACGCGCCTCGCTCATGCCTGCAAGCTCTGCAATCGTTTTTATTCCCGCCGCATCCACAATTCCGCGAATGCTGTATCTCATGCCGATATCGCCCTCAACCGTGCGCTTGATATACGGTTCGGGCAATCCCTTGAGCATGGTTCGCGGGTCGGTCGGCATTCCGTTTGCAACGGAATAAACATCCGTTGTTGCGCCGCCGACATCAACGGCAACAAGTTCCCCAAGCCCGCGGGAAGTATCCGTTCCCTCCGCAAGCAGCTTCATTGCCGCCATAACTGCGGAAGGCGTCGGCATCATAATGCCGGAAATAAGTTCGCTCGCCTTGGTAAGTCCCTTTGCCTGCACGATTCTTTTAAGGAAAACTTCGCGAATCTCTTTCTGGGTCGGCTCAATGTTAAGCGTGCCGAATTTCGGCATAACATTTTCGCAAATATGCACTTCGCGCCCGTCAAGAATGCGCTCGCACTGCCGCACGGCATTTCGGTTGCCCGCAAGGATGACGGGAAAATCTCCGCCTATATCCGCAAGCACGTGCGCATTATGCAGAATGCAGTCGGTATTGCCGCCGTCCGTGCCGCCGACAAGCAGGAAAATATCCGGATTTATCGCCTTTATCTCGTCCGCATCATCCTCATTGAGCTTGAAGGCGTAGGTCTTCAGCACCTTTGCGCCCGCACCGAGGCTTGCACATTTTGCGGCTTCCGCCGTCAGTTCCGGAACGAGCCCGCTTGCAAGCATACGAAGACCGCCCGCCGCACTGCTGGCGGCGTAGCGTTCGCAAAAATCAAGTTTTCCGGTCACTTTTTCAAGCTTTGAAAGCGCGTCGGAAAGTCCGTTGTTAATGTCCGACTGAACGGTCGTGTAGGCATTTGCCGTGCCCAACAGCCTGCATTCATCAACATCCGCCGCGGTGACCTTTGTGTATGTGCTCCCGAAATCGATCAAAAGAACAGGTTTCATGTTTTTTCCCCGCTTTGCAATCGTAATCAGTAAACAATCAGAGCCGCAGGTTATTCCTCAACGTGCAGGTCCTGTTTCAATGCCTCGATATCAACTTCCGGCGGGGTTCCCGGCGGGAAGGAGCGATCGAAGCCCATCTCTTTAAAACGCTTTTCAACCTCGTCAAACGGCTGTTTGCCGATAACGATATTGCCGCCCACATAGAGCAGGATGTTTTCCAAACCTGCCTCATCGCATTTTTCACGCATACCGCGGCAATCCAGCTCACCCTGACCATAGAGTGAGGAGATGACGATTGCATCGGCGTTCGTTTCAATTGCGGCGTTGATGAATTCTTCCTGAGAAACCATAACGCCGAGATTGACAACATTGAAACCCGCATCGGTGAATGCATGATACAGGATCTTGTTGCCGACCGCGTGAACATCGGCGCCGATAACGCCGATAACAAGAGTCTTTTTATCCATCACTGTGACCTCTCATTATTATGATAAAGTGTCCTTACATAACCCAAGCACACAAAGAAACATTGTGTGCCGCATTTTACAGTCGTATAATACATTTTTAAGCGCAAATAGTCAAGTGCATATGCACTGCAAACCCCAATATATTTGATTTAACATTAATAAAACGACTCAACGGACGAGTTAACCTAAAGCGCGGCGGGAAATTTTATTCCTGCCGCGCCGTTCGCTTTAGTGCAAAACTTTATTCTTCTTAGGATTTATTATGCCTCCGCCTTGTCCGCCGTGTTCTGCGGTTTTATGCACGGCGGCTGTTCACCGTTAAGCGCCGCTCTCAGAGCCAGCAGAGCATCGAAAACGTCAACCGCTCCGTCGCCGTTAAGATCCGCACGTGCAGCCTGCTCATCGGTGAGGCCCTCCGTTCCTATTGCATAGCGCATAAGCATAAGCGCGTCGTCAATTCCAATCGTGCCGTCGCCGTTAATATCGCCGATAACGGGGGCTTCGGGTTCGAAAACCGCGTGAATAACCGTGTCCTCATCAACGGTGATTATCTCATCCGTGACAAGCTCCCCATTGATGAACCAACCCACAAATACCATGCCCTCATGGGTCGGAACGGGTATTTCGCTGACTTCAAAGCTGAAGCCGACACTGACAGGGGTATCAAGCAGCGTTTCTCCCGTGTAATCGTCAATCACCGTCAAATTGCACGTGCGCGGAGCGTAAACCGCCGCAAACACCATGGGCCGGGTAATCGTTACGGTTTCTTCGGTTATTATGTGTCCGCTGCAATCCCAGCCTGCGAACTCCATTCCCTCGTGAACGGGCGGCGCGGGAAAATCGCTGACTCTCAGCACCGTGCCGTACTCAACCTCCTCCATGGTCACAAAAAAGCTGTCAGCCATGGTATCATAGAATCTCACGGTAAAAGTCTCTTTCCTCAATACCGCCGTAATGACCATATCCTCGTTTACGATAACGGTTCCCGACTCCATCAGCTCGCCGTTTACAAGCCAGCCCACAAACACCATTCCCTCACGATAGGGCGGCATGGGCAGGTCCGCGAGGTCAACTTCCGTTCCGGTTCGAACTTCGTAAGTCTCATATGTTTCGCCGGTATCGCTGTCAACAAGCGTGATCGTATGCGTTTCAAACCCGCTGTAAACCGCTGTAACCGTCATGTCCCCCAACACTCTGAGATAGGAGCCTTCAAACAGGGTCCCTTCAACATACCAGCCGACAAAGTCCGCATTCTCATGAACGGGCGGAACAGGGAATTCGTCCCTGTAAAGGCCGTTGTCATAGAGCACGGTTACGGATTGCAGCGTTTCACCGTTGTAACCGTCAACGAACGTGACCGTATAAGGGTGCTGCTCATAGGTAGCGTAGATTATAACGTTTGACACGACCGTAACTTCGTCAAGGAACTCGCCGTAGCCGTACCATCCCTTAAAATCATAGCCTTCATGTTCAATGTGTTCGGGGAAATCTTCCGCCTTGATCACTGTTCCGTAAGGCACAGTATCGGTACGAAGAATGACGTCGGTGTGATTATCCCAGAACTTGACCGTGTACATTTTCGCTTCATAAGCCGCATAGCAGCTTGTATTTTCCGTAACATTGATGCTTCCCGAAACGGCGCTTCCGTCCGCATACTGCCATTCGGCAAAATTGTATCCGACTGCATCGGGAGCTTTCGGAAATTCGGACAAGGGAATTTCCGTGCCGTATTCTGCGGTGCGTGTTCCGATGAGTTCGCCGGTGAGTCCCGAATAAAAGCTTACCGTGTAGACTTCGTTGCTGTATTCTGCGCGGAAAGTCGTATCACCCGTAAGATAGTAACTGCTGCCGAAAAATTCGGAACCGTTAACCGACCAATATTCAAACGTTTTGCCTTCATGCTCCGGCGGCTCGGGAAAAGCCTCTGCCATAACGGTATCTCCGATGGCCATATTCAGAGTTTTCAGCACCTGTTCCGTCGCGCCGTCCACCCATTGCACCGTACACCTCGGAGCAGTGTAAACGGCAATAATGTCCACATTGCTGTTCACCGTCACGCTGCCGCTGATAGCGGTTCCGCCGCGGGTCTTCCAATGTGAGAATTCCATTCCCCCGATAGCGGGCGGCGTCGGAAAATCATTAACGTTGAGGCTTGAATTCTGCGTTACGGTGTAGGTTTCGTAAGGATTGTTCATCCCGTCAACAAAGAAGCTTACCGTGTAAAGCGGAGGGAAGTACCAATTTCTGTTTCCGGCAAGCACGGGGTGGGTGTATATACCCTCATCCTCATAATAATAAGGATCGTATTCACCGCGGCGGCTCTTCGCATAGTCAAGTGCCTGCCCGATATTGTAGCATTCGGACACGCCCAATCCGCGCATGGAGTTCAAAATATCTTGGAAGATGTAAACATCATATGCAACGGTCACGGTTTCATCATAACCCAAAGCAACGGAAGCACCGTGTGAAGTGAAATAGTTCAGCAGATTGCCGTCCTTGCCGCCGCTGCATGTTGCAAGGTGAACATAGCTGCCCGGCATGGTTGCGGTTGCATAGTGATTCAGATAGAGATAATTCACGGCAATGCCGCCGCCGGCAAGTTCCACAACCCAACCGTTGCTGTAATCGCTTGCCGTGACACCGTTCTCATTGTGAATCGCAATATAGCTTAATCCGTCATATTCCAAACCGTGCGAGTCAAACATGATCACACCGTATTTATACATCTCTGTCAAATCGGTAACATCACATTCGTTGCCTCCGTACACGGTCAAAGTTCCGCCCGTGTAGCTGCTGATCACGGGAGCGAAGGTTTCCGAATAGTAAGCGCCGACACCCTCATCAATTCCTAAGTATGGCGCATAAACGGCAACATTCCTGTTTGAGGCCGTGACCGCACCGTCATCCAAAATTCCGCGAACCTCTTCCGCAGGGGAAAGCTCGATTTTAACAGGTTCGGAACCTTCTCTGATGCCGTGAACGATATTGTAATCATACACAACGGTCATTCCGGATTTCAGAGTGTAGCCGAAAGTTGTTCCATCCTGGCGGTTGATGCTCTTGATTCGTGAATCTCCGTCAAGATATTCGAACAGGCTGTCAACCGTTTCAACAGCGGACAGGTCGGAGTCAAGTTCGCTTTCGAGTTCAAAGAGCTCGCCGTCAATTTCACGACGAACCTTCTGCATACTGCGAAGTTCAGCTGCTGCCGCATAACTGTCCGCCGCAGCACCGATGGGCAAAAGCCCGATGCAAAGCATCGCCGCAATGAGAATACAGAGTATTCTTCTGAAATTCGTTCCTTTCATAATGCCTCCTGAATGATTTTTTTATATCACGCAATTCGAGTGAACAGCGCTGATATCGTTCACAAGCTCAAGCATCGGATTTCGGAGAACGCGCTGCACCGTTTCCGTCATTCATACCGCGACCGCAGTCGAGTCCGAATCGTCTGTTTGCAAAAACTATTCCTTGGAGTATGATTTAAATAATAATTTAAATTGCGCTCCAATCATTTAGATTTTAACACAGTATTCAGAGGCTGTCAACAACATTCGAAAAGTATCCGATTGTTTCTTTTTCTGAAAAAAGGCGGCAAATTAACATTTTTCGGTACGGTTCATAATTTCCTCAAATAAATATAACTTGCGGAAAACTTTGCAGCAAAAAGCACGGCAGGGGAAACCCCGCCGTGCTGCGTTTCACTTTCAGTTTGGAAGCATAAGCTTCAAGTCATAATCGAGTTCTTAATTATTATTGCTGAGCATATCCGCTGCCGCATCCGCAACGTTTTCGTTTGTCAGCCTGTCAATAATTCCGTTTTTGGATTCAAAGCCGCACAGCCGGAGCGCGCCGCCCTTCATCATCATCAGGCCGATGCTTGCGTTACTGCTGCTTTTCTCATCCGAAAACCCTTCGGCAAGCCCGGTTGCCTTTTGAACCTGTTCAAGCGTCATGTTTTCAAACACAACAAGGCAGTTCTCGGTAACAAACGGCGCAATAGCCTCGCCTGCTTCTTTCGCCTGTTCGCCTGTCAGCACAATTATATCATAATCGCGCTCTTCCGCAGCCCTAACAATTTCGCTGCCCGTGCACTCTCGATCAAACAAAATCCTGTACCGCATTGAATCCATGCGTGCGGCAGTGTTTGATTTCACGACAGCGCAAAGGTAAACAATGCAGCCGATGAGCAAAACGATAACAAAACCGGGAATTACTTTCCAAAGAACATTTCTCTTTGCAGATTTCTTTTTTTCCATTAAATACATGCCCCTCTTCGATTTTCGATATACACATAATAGCATACTAACGTTGTGAAGTCAAGCAAAATGCGTGTATATTTTTTGCATAGTGCCTTTTAAATGATAGCCGAAATGCAAATAAAAACAGGAACAAAAAAAAGAAACAGTCATTTGACTGTTTCTTTGGGATCCGGCAGCTGCCTATCCTCCCATGCCGTCGCCAGCACAGTACTGTCGGTGTATGAGGGCTTAACTTCTGTGTTCGGAATGAGAACAGGTGGAACCCCTCAGCTTAACCACCGGAAAGGTGATTGGTTTTCATAAAACCTTGATAACTGCATAAGTTCGGTAAATTCACTTTGATCAAGCCCTCGGCCTATTAGTATCGCTCAGCTGCGTACATTACTGCACTTCCACCTGCGACCTATCAACCATGTGGTCTACATGGGGCCTTACTCCTTGCGGATGGGAGATCTTATCTTGAAGTCGGCTTCACGCTTAGATGCCTTCAGCGTTTATCCGATCCGCACTTGGCTACCCAGCTGTGCCACTGGCGTGACAACTGATACACCCTTGGTGCGTCCATCCCGGTCCTCTCGTACTGAGGACAGCTCTTCTCAAATCTCCTGCGCCCACGATGGATAGGGACCGAACTGTCTCACGACGTTCTGAACCCAGCTCGCGTGCCGCTTTAATTGGCGAACAGCCAAACCCTTGGGACCTGCTTCAGCCCCAGGATGCGACGAGCCGACATCGAGGTGCCAAACCTCCCCGTCGATGTGGACTCTTGGGGGAGATAAGCCTGTTATCCCCGAGGTAGCTTTTATCCGTTGAGCGACGGCAATTCCACTCTATACCGCCGGATCACTAAGCCCGACTTTCGTCCCTGCTCGACCTGTCGGTCTCGCAGTCAGGCTCCCTTCTGCCTTTGTACTCTTCGAATGGTTTCCAACCATTCTGAGGGAACCTTTGGACGCCTCCGTTACTCTTTTGGAGGCGACCGCCCCAGTCAAACTGCCCATCTAACACTGTTCCTGTGCCGGATCACGGCCACAGGTTAGAACCCCAGTAACACAAGAGTGGTATCCCAACGTCGGCTCTGCAGCAACCGAAATCACTGCTTCTCCGCCTCCCACCTATCCTGTGCATATGTTACCGGAATCCAATGTTAAACTACAGTAAAGCTCTACGGGGTCTTTCCGTCCTATCGCGGGTAATGTGCATCTTCACACATACTACAATTTCGCCGGGTCCCTTGTTGAGACAGTACCCAAATCGTTACACCATTCGTGCGGGTCGGAACTTACCCGACAAGGAATTTCGCTACCTTAGGACCGTTATAGTTACGGCCGCCGTTCACCGGGGCTTAAGTTCCATGCTTCGGTTGCCCTAACATTTCCCCTTAACCTTCCGGCACTGGGCAGGTGTCAGCCCGTATACGTCGTATCTCTACTTCGCACAGACCTGTGTTTTTGGTAAACAGTCGCTTGGGTCTATTCTCTGCGGCCCATTCCTGGGCACTCCTTCTCCCTAAGTTACGGAGTCATTTTGCCGAGTTCCTTAACAAGGGTTCTCCCGCTCGTCTTAGGATTCTCTCCTCGCCTACCTGTGTCGGTTTGCGGTACGGGCGCCTTCGCTTCGTAGCAGCTTTTCTCGCCAGCGTGAATTCAGCAGCTTACCGATCGTAATCGTTCCCCATCACAGCCCAGCCTTACGTTGTGCGTACTTCACTACACAACAGCCTCACTGCTTGGACGTGGTCTACCATCGCCACGCTCTGCCTATCCTTCTGTGTCACTGCATCCGGTTGCTCGGCGGTATCGGAATATTAACCGATTGTCCATCGCCTACGACTATTGTCCTCGGCTTAGGTCCCGACTTACCCTGAGAGGACGAGCCTTCCTCAGGAAACCTTAGGCTTTCGACGGCAAAGATTCTCACTTTGCTCTCGCTACTCATGCCGGCATTCTCTCTCCTGTACAGTCCACAGTCGCTTCCGCTTCTGCTTCTGCCCGTACACGTTGCTCCCCTACCCAGAAGTTTCCTTCTGCCTAGACTTCGGTGTCAAGTTTAGCCCCGTTACATTTTCGGCGCACAATCACTCGACCAGTGAGCTATTACGCACTCTTTGAATGAATGGCTGCTACTAAGCCAACATCCTGGTTGTCTACGCAATTGCACATCCTTTTCCACTTAACTTGAACTTTGGGACCTTAGTCGTAGATCTGGGCTGTTTCCCTTTCGACAATGAAACTTATCTCACACTGTCTGACTCCCGATCATCAATTATCCGGTATTCGAAGTTTGATAGGGTTCGGTAAGCTTTGTGGCCCCCTAGCCCATTCAGTGCTCTACCCCCGGTAATCTAAATCGAGGCTAGCCCTAAAGCTATTTCGGGGAGAACCAGCTATCTCCGAGTTCGATTGGAATTTCTCCGCTATCCACAAGTCATCCCCGGCTTTTTCAACAGACGTGGGTGCGGCCCTCCACGGTGTCTTACCACCGCTTCAGCCTGCTCATGGATAGGTCACCCGGTTTCGGGTCTAATACCTGCAACTTCATACGCCCTTTTCAGACTCGCTCTCGCTGCGGCTCCGGAACTCCAGTTCCTTAACCTCGCTGCAAATATTAACTCGCCGGACCGTTCTACAAAAAGTACCCGATCACACTTTAACGTGCTCTCGGTGCTTGTAGGCACAAGGTTTCAGGTTCTTTTTCACTCCCCTCCCGGGGTACTTTTCACCTTTCCCTCACGGTACTGCTCCACTATCGGTCACTGAGTAGTATTTAGGCTTGGAGGATGGTCCCCCCATCTTCCCAGCGGGTTTCACGTGTCCGCTGGTACTCTGGATACTGCTAGCACTCAATCCTTTTCACTTACGGGGCTATCACCCTGTATCGCTGCTCTTCCCAAAGCATTCAGTTAAAGATTAAAGTTACATATTGCAGTCCTAACCCCGGAAATATTGCTACCTCCGGTTTGGCCTCTTCCGCGTTCGCTCGCCACTACTAGCGGAATCTCGGTTGATTTCTTTTCCTCTCCCTACTTAGATGTTTCAGTTCAGGAGGTTCCCTACTCAATGCTATTTTATTCACAAGGAGTTGACAGAGTATTGCTCTGCCGGGTTTCCCCATTCGGAAATCCACGGATCATTGCCTGCTTTCGACTTCCCGTGGCTTATCGTAGATCGCTACGTCCTTCATCGGCTACCAATGCCAAGGCATCCCCCTTGCGCCCTTTTTAGCTTGACCTTTTCAGAATTATGTGTCCTAATGTTTGTTAATTTCTCAACTCGACTTTATTGTAGTATATTTACCCATTTAACAATTGTTAAAAGTTTTGAATATTTGTTACATTATCTCGTTGTTTCCATTTCACATTACCTGTATTCAGTTTTCAAGGTACATTTACAAGCCTTTCGACTTGTTTGGTGGGCTCAAGAGGACTCGAACCTCCGACCTCACGCTTATCAGGCGTGCGCTCTAACCACCTGAGCTATGAGCCCAAATTGTGGTTCATCAGAAGTCTTACAGTTCCTTTTGAACCGTTGGTGGAGATAAGCGGGATCGAACCGCTGACCCCCTGCTTGCAAAGCAGGTGCT
>ERZ832522.193-NODE-193-length-85197-cov-7.050856_pt1 | contig 85197 bp, 135 predicted proteins | sample MGYA00519951_ERZ832522 | MGnify/ENA primary metagenome ERZ832522 (study PRJEB31850, sample SAMEA3708728) | human gut metagenome | biome: human gut; feature: human-associated habitat; material: faeces | place: China | collected 2014 ... | reverse complement strand
CCTGAGTTCCGTCAGCTCTCGTTATCTGATAGCCTAAAGAAGTTTTAGAAAAATGTCAAGCAGTATTTAAAAAAATATTTCTCTTGACAACTTACGAAAAACTATGTTATTTAAATATTAACAGGCTCGGCGGCGGTCTGTACTCTGTCCATAGCCGCCATAAATAAGCATTTTAAAAGCCCCGGGATTAATTCCTAGGGCTTTATTTTATTGACAAAAAAAACATGTATATTAATGGGATTACTCTTTTTTAACTGTCTTTATTATACATTATTTATTAATGTACGCTAATAACTTTTCTTCAAATTCTTTTGTTGTTTCGTCTGGCAGATATTCTAGTAAATAACCGGGCTGGCACTCCAATATAGTACATATTTTATTTAGTGTATCTTGCGTGACAAGTCGATCATTACGAAGCTGTTGTAACTGGCTTTCTGTAAATATCTTATTTTTTCTTATTAAATAGGTTGTGATTCCCTTTTCTGCCATCATATCAATTATATTGCGTTTATATTTAATCATTCTAACACCACCTCGCAGTACTTTATTCTTCTATTATAATAACATTTTTATACATTATTTTTCAATGTGCAATATGCACAAAAACTGTTTTTAACATACTCTTTATTTTAGTGTATTATATAACCATCAACAGAGAACAAAAGAAACAAACAACCGGAACCGCCCGAACCACTCAACACAATGAGGACATAAGAAACGGATCACGATTAATTGAAAAATTCTAGTTCCTGGACAAAATAAAAAAAGCCCGGTCGACTTCCAAACCAAACCGGGCACCAAACTAAAAAGAAAGGCAACCCCATTATAACAGGGGCGATGGTAAAAAACAATGACAAAATATAATTATCTGGAAGCAGTAAAAGAAGACGTTAAAAATTATATTGATAGTGAAATTAATTTCACAGACTTTGACAGCTTGGAAGAACTGGAAGAAAAATTGAATGATGAACTTTGGACAGAAGACAGCGTAACAGGCAATGCAAGCGGCTCTTATTATTGCAATTCTTACAAGGCAGAAGAAAGTATAGCGCACAACTTGGACTTGCTCGAAGAAGCCCTTGACGAGTTCGGACAGAATAACATAAATGTTATTGAAAAGGGCGCAGAATGGGCAGACGTAACAATCCGTTGTTACTTATTAGGGATCGCAATTTCTGAAGTACTGGACGATCTCGAAGAAGATTTTGACGAAGCACATAAAGAAATGGAGGCCTAAAGCATGAAATATCATTACATAGCAATTTCAACACGCACAAACAATAAAAACTTTGCGTCTGTTCTTCGGGTCTCTAGCTCTGACAATTTATTATTTTCTTTGCAAATCCCCGGCATTACTTCCGCAAATATTTGCAGCACGAAAAAAGAAGCTGAAAACGTTGTTGACTTCTGGAACAAGTGTTACAAGACAAATAAAACTTATGGAGGGCTTTAAAATGGTAACAATCAAGAAAGCCACGCAAGCGCAGACAATCGCCGCCATAAAAAGCGGCGACTTCTCCATAGTTGATACAATCAATAAAAAAGCCGAAAAAGAAGCAACGGAAATTTTTACTGCTGTTTCCGATGGCGCTATTAAATTAGCTTATTGGGATATGCCCTCGGTAAAGCGCCGGGATGGTAAAAGGTCTATAATGCGGTACGCCTTGCACCGATCGACGAAAAATGTGGACTGTTTACAACTTTCCTGTATGGAGCTTATCGGGAGCGAGATCATCCCCACAAGCGACAGACAATTTAATATTAAAGATGATTACGACCGCCGGGAATTTTTCCGCAGTCTTCCGAGCGTTACAAAAATGACTTTAAAATAATAAGGGGCTTAAAATTCCTGGCAATTTTTTGTACTGTTTATTTTTGGCTTAGCGTATGATATAATAACATAAAATGGGGGTAATACATATGATAATGTTAAAAATGGAAAAATGGGAAAGCGTTGTAAATGAAACTATTAAGCATTTTTTTGATAATTATAAAGTATTTGATGATAATAACAAAGCTTTAGAAAATAAAAGCCTGTATCAATACATTAATGATATTTGCGAAAAAGGCCCGGAAACAGAAATCTTGCACTTTTTATTTACTGGTGAAAGCGAATATATACAATTTACTGGAAAATATAATATTTCTTTGTACGATGAATTTTCACAAGAACTTGAAAACAAATTGATTGATGAATTTTATTTCCTTAATCAAGGGCAATTCTGTGACGATCTCGAAAATTTTACAGATTATTTTTTGAGTGAACACACAATTTTATTGAAAACATATATTTATGATATTCTTGATGGTTTTACAGCTGAAAAGTTGAAAAGCCTTATTTTCAAATAGTTTTCACCGCTTCCCGGTATCCAGTCCGGCGGCACGTTCACGGCGTGCAAGCGGTTTTTTGGCATTCTGCCAGATGCACCTTGCAAAGTTAATATAATAAGTCAATCAATTAACGCGCTATTTTATCCGTAAATCGTTTTTTACGCTGTTAATGGTGATTTATGCCACGTTTGCATTATAAGCCGTTTATGAGCCTTTAAAACGCTTTATAGTGTGTTGCATGGTTTATTGACTGTCTGCGGCTATGGGTGTATAATAGCCTTGTATAGCTATGTTCGGCTATGCTTTATTTGCGTACCGTGTAAATTGGTGCATTTTGTCCGCTTATGTGCGTATCTTGTCCAGGCTTCCCGGTGATCTGCCGCAGTTGACCTGGCTATATAACAATTAGGGCTATACAACTATATTGTGATATGCTTGTATAACGCCGTATTTGTCATTTTAAGGCGTTTTATAATCGCAGTCAATAAAGTATAGGCTAAATACGCTACAAGCCATTTAAGGCTTATTTTGCAAGAGTATTATTGTATTTTTATTACTGCATTATATGCTGTTTGATGCTACGATCTATTATCTGTGGGCAGTTGGTTCTGATCTGCCAGGGCTACGGCTGGCGGTCGGCTTTGCTGGTGTTCAATCGTTCCCGGCAGCGTCACGGCTTCATCAGTTCGGCGCGGTGCCGGTTCCTGGTGCTGTCATTGGTTGACCTTTGGCAATAAATAACCGCAGCTGTTCACAATTTCAATAGTTACGGCTAACTTGTAAACGATTCCCAAATTTCAGCATCGTTTTGGAAACCAAAAATCACAGAAATCAAGAAAAAAGTGGCAACCAGAAAAATTCTCGCATTTTCTAGTTACCACTTAAATTTTAAATTTGCACAAATATTTCTATAGCGTAAAGTTCTAAATGATTCAAAATTCACAATTTATTTAATCCTTCTTTCTTCCGTGTTCCATACCTTCTGTGGGATGATTTCTCTAAACGTTCCGTCCTCTTCATTTGGGACTTTGAAAGTTTTTTCTTTCTCTGGTAATTGTCAGTTGTTGTTCCCATTCATGCCCTCCTTGTTAATCTTCTGATTCCTGGTTTCAAAGTTTATAATTTCCGTGTCTGTTTCTAATTCTTCCGGGATTCTTCCAACAATGATAACTCGCAGCGGCTTCAATCTGCGTTCCATTTCCTTGAAACCAACGCAAAACTCCAACCGTGCCGCCTTGCTCTTCACTCTTCCATTGGTGCAACATGCAACTGTGCTTCCCTCCGGCAGTCCATCAAAGCACCAGTCCCAACAGTATTCTGGCAGTATGTTTACGTTCGGAATTACTGGAATATCATTCAAGATCATATAATGTGCCAACGCATGATTGCGGTATTTATTCCACAGGCACATTACCAGCGGCATTCCATTCTTGCCAACTGATATGCTGAAATCCGGCATAATGACTGCGTGAAAACATTTTAAATGCTCTATATACTTGTCTGGCTGATTCCATAATCTTTGAAACTGTACATCGTCCACATAGAAATTTACATCCAGTTCCCGGTGGTTCTTTATCTTTCTACTGAAACTCTCCGCAAAGTCTACAGTATCTTTCCCTGGATGGATAAAAGTCTTTGGAATTTTCGGAATTCCGTACTTGCCATCGAGGTCTGCATCCGTGATTAAAAACTCTTTCATTACGTCATAAGCTGTATGTATCATTGATTCCACTCCCATTTTTTCTCTTATAGTGCTAAAAGGTACTTATATTTGAAAAATACCATATCTTGTGTCTTAATGCAAGTTTTCCTACTAAATATCTTGTGTTGTTCTGAATGTAGAGTTAAAATCATATCGTCAGAACGGCGCAAGGGAAACCCCCATTTTTCAAGGCTTCCAGACCTCAATTGAAATGTTAGTGTTGCACATGTAACCGCCAACGGTTCAACGGTAATTTTCTCAAAAAGTTCATTAACAATCTGTCTGTTAATATCTTGTGGAGTAACGCCTTTGAACTTTTCTAGCTGTTCTTTAATAGCACTTAATTGTATTTCTACTGGTTCTGGACTTTTGGTATTTTGGATTTCTAGAATATGGCTCTCAATCTGCTTTATCTGCTTCACGTATTCTTTATTTCTTGAAATAAATTCATCATCAGATATTTTTCCATCCAGATTATATTCCAGTATTTTTTCACGTTTTTGTTTTAACAGATCAATCTGTTTTTCAAGTCGTGAGATTTCGTTTTTATTGTCTGGAATGTTTTTGATCGAGGACTGCAAAATTTCAAAATATTCCTCCAAAATGCTATCAATGTTTTCAGAAGATTTATTTATCAATTCTGCAATTATTTCTTTCAGTTCTGATTCTGCCAGTCCAAATGAATCACATGAAGCTGCTCCGTTTTTTATCTTATAACTGCATACCCATCGAACATCTTCTTTTCCTCGAGTATAATGCTGCTTCATCCAGTATGGAGCTCCGTCATTTGCGCAGAAAAGTTTTCCAGTGAAAATATTTTCGTTTTTAAAAGAGGTTCTTCTTGATTTTATGGCTTCTCCACGTTCTCTTAAATATGCGTTTGCCTTTTCCCAGGTAGTTTCATCAATGATCTGCGGTACTCTGGAACCATCATCCTTAAACATTATCCATTCTGACTGCGGAAGAAATTCTTGTTTCTTGGTGAACATATCGACAACCTTTACTTTTCCTCCACAATAGTATCCTTTGTATTTTGGATTCCGAATAATATTTTTTATGACATCCCGGTTGATTTTCCCACCTTTGAAACTTCTGTATCCCATATCCCAGAGTTTTTTTTCTATTCTTGGCGTAGATATTCCGGAAGCGTAATCTTGAAAAATCATTCGAACCATGTCCGCTTCTTCTGGAACCAGTTCGAGTTTTCCTTGATTGTTTGAGTATCCATACATTCTGTGCCCGAGAACAACACCATTTTTGATTGACTGTGCGTGTCCAAATTTTACTCTTGAAGAAAGCTTGCGGATTTCGTCCTGCGCTACCCCAGCCATAATAGTAAGTCGGAACTCACTATCATCATCAATAGTGTTAATTCCATCGTTTTGGAACCACACGCATACGCCGTAAGATAACAATTCCCTGGTATATTGGATGCTGTCAAGAGTATTTCGTGCAAATCTTGAAATTTCTTTCGTAATAATCATGTCAATTTTTCCGAGCTTTGCATCTCTGAGCATTCTTTGAAATTCTTCTCTTTTATCCGCATGTATTCCAGAAATACCATCATCAATGTAAGAACCAGCAAACTTCCATCTGTTGTTAGAATGTATCAGCTCTTCAAAATGTTCTTCCTGGTGCTTGATGGATGCTTGCTGTTCAATTTTTTCGGTTGAAACCCTGGCGTAATAAGCAACATTCAGTTCGATGTCATAAATAGAACAACTCCTTAATTTTTCTCTGACATAATAAATATTCATAATGCTTTTCTCCCTCAATATACAGGGAGTGGAATCATATAAAGTATAACACTTCACATAACTCCACTCAATACATTTTCGTTACTTTCTAATGCTGATTTCGGCTTTAATTTTATCTCTTGTTTTCTCGTCTATCAGACCGAGCGAGAACATTCTTTCATTTATGGCATACAATATAGCTTTTTCCATTAATCGTCCCTCCATATAATTGTCTCGTTTTAAACGCTGTTTTTCTTTATCTTTTGTATGCCCTATAATTTCTACCGTTATTCTGTTTTAAATGATTTTCTGTGAATTTAAATGCACAATTATCATATTTCACAACAAATCAAAGATATTTACCTGTCCATCAATCTGAGATTCTTCCAGGTTGTAAAATTTACAGGCTATATAATCTGGGTTCCAATCAATTTCCAGCTCATATTGCAAGCACTGCGGATGCTTACCACCACGGAAGAATCTGCATTCCGAACAGGTATGCTGATAAGCTGTACCGCCAGATCGCTTATACATTTCGCTTATCTTCCTCATAGAATCACTCGCTTTACTCTTGACTTTCCTCTCGCTTTCTTCTTGAAGATACCATTTTTAACACAATCCCTCGGATCACATCCTCTGCTATGTTCTTCAATTAAGATATAATCACAGGTTGCATTTGTACTCCATGCATTTTCGCTCTTGCTGTAATAGTCGCATTTTGAGCATTGTCTCCGCTTTAAGCCTATAATTTCAGTGCTTTTTAATTCTCTCCATGGTTTTCTATCTGGCAATTTTCCGCACCTCCCAATCTGGCAGTATCTATAATTTTTAAAAGGTCTGGACTTAGTTTTCTTCGTTCTTGTTCTCTTTGCACTTCTGCCCGGTAAGTCCTTTGGAAATTAGACTGAACTACACTCCACCATGTGCCATCTACATTCCCTGATTTCGCCCATTCTTCTAACTGCCCCGGACTTGATACAGCTTTCTGAACTATTTCTGGAAGTTTAGAAAATTCTTCTTCCGCATGGTATATAGAGTTCCAAATTGCCCTTGATACCAGATTCCAAGCTTCTGTTTCGTTCAGTTCGTCAGACTGTGGCGCAAGGCTTTGTGCGCATTTCCTTAATGCTGCTATTGATGGCTCTTTCCATTCAGTCTGCATATATTTCTTTAATCCGAAACTTAAAAGCTTGTAATCTAGGTCTTTAAGGAGACCATACCAAGTATCAAAAGCATATTGATCTGGAAGAAACGATGGAGAAGTGTACACAGCTTTCATTGCCTTTACCAGTACCGCCCATTCTTCCCTTGTCATACCCAATTATCCACCTCGCTTACTCTGTTTTGAATTTTCTCCATATAGCTGCATGGTTTATTCGTAGACTTGTCCGCATATTGCCCTTCAAATACTTTTGCGAAATTTCCAGGCTTCAAGAACCAATCAAACGTAACCATCCAACCATTTTTATTCTGCCCCTGTAAGAAACTACTATGGCGAATGTTCTCAATGGCTTCTAAGATATCATCTATATGGTTCTGACGGATTCTGGCTTTCACTGCTTGTTCTCGTTTTGGTGTCATTCTTTTTACAGGGTTGATACCAAATTCTTCCAGGCTGTTCCATTCGGTGATAATTCGTTGGACGTCAGTCTGACGAATAGTATCTTTAGATACTATTAAATCATTCTCTTCTTCTATTTCTTTTTCTTTATTATCTAATTCTTTTTTATCTAGTTCTTTATTATATACTTCTGCCGAGCTAACGTTAGTTTTACTGTTAGCTTTACCGTAAAGTTTACTGTTAGTTTTACACTCTATTTTGTCTTTCTGCTTTTTTCGATATTCTTGCATATAATTTCGCATATATTGGCTTTTTTGCTCAATTTTATCGAGATTTTGATATTTTCCCCAGTTCGGAATTGTGTAAACACCGGAAACAATTTCGATCATTCCGTAGTTCTCAAATGTTTTTAACGCTAATCGAACTGTGTTAATATCTCTCCTGAATACTGTCGCTAACATTTCATCAGTATATGCAATCTTATCGTTTAGGATAAAAACACCGCTGTTGTTATTTTTTCCGGCTAAGCACAACAATTTAAACCAGATTACGATAATTCTATCCGCACTTGGCAAATTTTCAATTAGCATTATTTTTTCATCATCAAAAATATCTGAACATATTTTTATCCATTTTACATCGCTTGCCAATTTTGAAATTCCTTTCTCCAATTCCTGGATTTTTAAAAAGTGTTTATTTTAATTCTACTTCAATTCCATTGATTTTCAGTTCTCCATTTACCGGAATTACAAGAGATGGAACGCCGTTTATTTCTTTCAGTTCAATCAGAGCAATTTTATCTGGCTGGATGCAGATTGTTGCATCTGGTGTTACAATTTTTGCAGTTTTTGAATTGTGGATATTGTCAAGGGAAACAGGCTCATTACTGAAATACATTTCCCAGTTTTCTTTAAAATCCGATAATTTCTCGCCTGGAATTCCGCAATATCCAAAAATCTGTTCCATTTCATCACATGATACAGTTATCATCTCCGGGCTGTCTTTCTTCTGTTCTCTTATTTCCTGCAAAGATTCAACCAGATTTTCTGCGAAATTGAATGTTTTATTTCCTTCGAAATTATCCATGATAAAATCTGAAAAGACATTGATCTCATTTCCCGGTATACGCGGAATTGGTGTCCCAAGAACGTTTTCGATGAAGTTTGGATGAATATTCTTTATGTTTTTGTTGAAATACAAGGTTCCATGAATATCAGTGCTTCTATCATTGAATACAGGGAATAAGAATCCTGTTTCTGGTCTTGAGACTACCCAATCACGAATTCTGTCTTTGATGTTATTTTCAGTCACATCATAGCTAAGACCTGCCTTTGAAAGATTCACCGGGCAAATGCTGCACAGAATGTGTTCATAGATTTCTTCTGAAGCATCGTGCATTTCGGTTCCATCAGAAGTTTTTCCGGGAATGTCATATACTGCATGAATGAGAACTATGTAGTAATTTTCGTTATAATCGTAATTTTCAATCACTTTGTCGTAGAACTCGTCCAAAAGCTCATCATCTTTAAGTTTACTTGCTCTGATCCGCATAAGAAATTCCTGTGTTCCACCCTCTTTTTCCTGTGCTAATGGAAAATCAAAGTTCATAAGGTTTTTTCCAAGTCTTCCAGACATAGTTTTCTTGAAAATGTCAAAATACTTAAACATTTCTTCCTCTGGAAGAGACAGGAACGCTTCTTTAATTTTGGTTTTCTTATTCTTTTCCGCATCCACATAACAACCACAAATGCGTGTGATTGCACAGTTGACTGGTGTAAACTGCTTCTTAATCTCTGCGATTTCTTTCTTATTCATGATTGTTCCTCCTCATTTCTCTTTTTTTGACTCTTTCATAATAAAAAATAACATCATCAGTAATGGTTCCAATAATTCCGAATCGTTTTCCGACTTGAAAAGGAATGCAGTCCCTCATAAGCCTTTCTGGAATCTCAGAAAGATATTTTTTAAATTCTTCTGGTTTTAAAGTTGATTTGTAATGATTGCAAGAACGACACGCAGGAAGCATATTGGAAATATCATCCTCGCCGCCACGATACACAGGCTTTACGTGATCTACTTGCATATCTTTATATTCCAACGTGCAACCGCAATAAGCACAATGTCCCTGGCATTTTTCATACACTTTCATACGTTCTTCTTTGGATAATTTTCGTCTTTTTGGAATCGCCATATTCATACCTCCAAATGTAGCTATAATAATTCATGTTGACTAATTCTTTCTGCTTCTCTCGCCTGTTTCTTCTCAATCCACTTATTAATTTTCTCATCGGATATCATATACATTTGCTTTAGCATTTCGATACAGATCAACACATCTGCAATTTCTTCTGTTAGGTTATCACAATCAATTTTTCCACGTTTTGCCATGCTAATTGCCTGGATAAGCTCGGCGCATTCTTCCATACAGACTGTGCTTTGATTATTTTTGCCGTAGTGCTGAATACTATCTGCGATAACGCCTTTATCAATCTTTATAACTGCGATTAATCCGGCAAGAGCCTTTGCTCCAGAATCACACGCCCATGCTTCTTTTAGATATTTCTTCTGCCATTCATCTTTGATTTCTGAATTTCCCAAGAAACATAAATGCTGGTCTCTCATATCTGATAAGATGTCTTTTGCTTCTTCTGGTTTCATGTTAATCCTCCAAATTAAATTCCTTCTTAATGGAATCGTAATCAATGAATACTTGTTTTCTTTTTTCGCATTTTTCGCATTCCAAAATAGCTTTCTCAGTATCCAACTGATACCAAACCAATTTGTATTTATGTGGCTTGCAGAGACACTTGATTTTGCAGCCACTCTTGCGCCATCTGTTGAATTTTCTGATTATTGTATACAATAGTATGTAAATAGCAAGTCCAACTACGCACATTCCCAGCATCATAAAAATTTCTTTTATCGCTTCAATCATTTTTATTCATTCCCTCCAACTTCTTCTCTATCGGATTAATAATCTCTTCCAATACCTGTTGCTCATAATTTTCTTTCCAGATTTTTTCTCTTTTCCAAAATTGGATTTTCATAATCTCATTTATTAAATTAATACACGCTATTGCTTCTAGCATTCCCCAACATCCATCACAGGCTCTTTCATTACACCAGTTTACAAATTCTTTAAATTTCATTCTTCATCTCCTCCAGTTTTTTCTCAGCCTCTTCACGGGTGAGGAATACAGTTTTACCAAATCGGTCAACATAAGTGTTTACATTTATAGATGAAAGATAAGTTGGATACACATAATATTCTTTTTTACTATCACATTCGTATTCACAGCCACTACAACTGTATTCATCAAATCTTGAACCGCATTCTGAGCAGACTGTCCATCTGGAAGAGATAATATATATTTCTTTATTATTAGCTGGTAATCTCACAAGCAAGCCCTGTTCTTCTAAGTCTTCAAGTTCTGCCAATCTATTAATCATTTTTTTATTGTATTGCAATCTCCTGTCCCTTTTGAGCAATTATCGCAATATGAACTGCACATAATGCTTCGGCGTTCGTTATATGTGATTCTTGAAAAATCTCTTTTTGTTAATCTCTCCATCTACTTCACCTCTTTTACTTTTTGATATATAATTGCCATATTGAAATCACTTCTAATGAACCTTAATGTCAGTTTATGATTTACAGCATTTCCAAGTTGATCGTAAATCCAGTACATATCCCCTTGGTCAAAGTTTGTACCCAGATATCTGTTAAGGCTTGATATCAGTTGTTCTCTCCATTCATTATTTCTTTTGTGCGAACTGTACGGCTCTCCTTTTGCCATTGGCCTTGAACACCATTCAAGTAGCTTGCAGATAATATCTTCTTTATCGGTACAATTCTTTGCTGTGAAATATACGTTTCCTTTTTCGGAAAGAATTATTTCCCCAAATCTGTTTATGTAGCTCCCGGGGAAGCATTCCATAAGACCGAAAATTTCATCAGTCATCTACTTCACCTCTTCTAATTGACTTTCTACGGTATCTGCAAGTAATAGCATTGAGTCAATGACTTTGTCTGTTAAGCACATTTTATATTTGTTGTTAGCAAAATACTTAACGTGAGCTATTGCTTCCTTAATCTTTTCTTTACACGCAACAATCTCAGATGCTTCAAATAATGGTATATCATCACTGGAGTAAGTTACTATATCATCGTAAAAATTTAATAAATTAGGAATCGGAATATTAATTGCGTTTAAACGTTTTTCTCCTGGCCACTTAAAACCCTGTAATTTTGCAATTTTCAAAATGCTTAAATACTCTTCCTGTGTCTTTACAAACACGCTTTTTCCTGTTAAATTAATCATCAGAATTTCCTCCTGTAATCTCATCAATACACTGATTCCAGCCCTCCGCAAAGCCAGCATCAGATGTATTGGCTGGATAATCTCCATTGTCTTTCTCGGGCAAGTCCATAAGTGGACACCAATCAGGTCTTGATTTGCTTTCACAATCATAATGTTCTTCTGTCATCAGAATTACATCATAATTTAAACAGTCAGCTAATTCACAATGTCCATCATATTCAAGATTTCCACAATATTCAGTTCCAAACGGACAGTCATAACAATTTTCTGGTGTATCAATCACTAATACTGATTTACTCATTTTCTCTTACCTCTTTTCTGCAAGAATGCTCCATATTGTGACGGACTGATGACATCTTTCTTCTCTCTGGTAGCATTATAATATCCAAGTCTTCCATTCTTTTTATTTTCATCTTTCGTAAACATGGTTAAAATGTCTTTGCCTTTACTCATCTGATTCCTCCTGTAACAGCTTTGGATTGTCGAAAATGTTTCCAACTGACATAGTGCCTACCATGTTAATCCAATACCCTAAATCTTTTCTAAGGCATTTGCCATCCGGCCAATCTACGTAGAATCCGACATGCTCTGTTTTCTGAGAATCAAAACAATTTTGATAGCATCCATATTTGATTGGAGCATAGATTTCTCCGAAATGATATTTGATAATATCATTCTCCCAAATTTTATTCCCATTCTTGTCGGTCAGACCTGTGAACTGACAGAGGGTTTCTATATCAATTATATTGGTATATACTGTAAACAGATCTGAATCCTTCCGATAAAAAATAATGTCCTTCCCCCCTATGTGATATTGATCTCTTAGGTAATATCCCTCAACCCATTTTCCATCATAAACGCTCTTTGCCTTGAAAAGAATTTCTCTCATATCACACCTCCTTCGGTTTTTCGCACCGCTCAAACTCGATCACCCAGACCCACGGGTTCGCATTCCAGCCGTAGCGATCAAGGTCTGATTTCTTAATGGTGGAATCCCAAATTTTAGCGAATCTTTCTATCGCTGTACGCCACATTTTTTCTTCCCAACCAACGTTTTTTCCATTCTTCCAATTTGCTCCCTCTGCTTTTGCGCCATCTTCTGTGATATTCTGTAACCGCTCCACGCTCACATTCGTAACCTTCAGCCAGATACGAGCAGCTTTTTTCGGCATGTGGATTGATGGTTTCCACGGCTCTTCTGCGTCTTCAGAATTTGCAATGCTAGCCTTATATCCATAGTGTTCTTCCAGATGGCACCCTTCACCTTTTCCAACCCGCTTTGTATATCTGTGCCAAGTCTCACGAACATACAGGATATCTTCCGGCTGATATGGCGATCTTCTTTCCGGCTCCAACGGATAACCACATCTTGCACAGTATACGTTCTCTGCCAGGTTATCATATATGTATTCGTTGTGAACATATTTGCAATTCGGGCACTCTTCCCATTGCGGTTTTACAATTCTTCTGGTACAGCTTTTTCTTCCGTCCAGAATTGCTCGAACCATTTGGGTGTTGAATAAAATCGGTTTAGTTGCCATCTACTCCACCGCCTTTCACAATTTCTATCGCCCTGCTCAGTCCAGCATTGTATCCTTGATGCACATCAGATAAGATACATTCTGATTCAATGAATTTGTCTCTTTTCAATTCGTTGATAACCTTGTCCACATCAAAAGCTGTCGGCTGCTCGTCCACAATATGTATATATCTGTCTATAATCTTCTGTATTGGTTCTCCTAAGATATTTTGAAGCAGTATATCTTTTTTTAATTTATCTGTGTCGATTAACCGCATTCCTCAGCCCTCCTTGTATGGTTCTGGAAGTGGTCGCCATGCCGTAATATCAATCCAATCATAATTGCTATCAAGATAATATTCATCACAATCAATAAAGCTTGTATCCTGCCATGTTGTTTCTCCGTTAGTAACCAATATTTCTTGTCCGTCATCTGGCATTTTGCAGTCAAGCATATACTGTATATCAGTTGATATGGATTCTTCCGCACGTTCTTTTTCTGATATCTGATGATATTTTACCGGAATCCAACCATTTTCTTTCTCGTCCTGTTCAAAATCATTCAGAAGAGTATTCACAATATCCAGCGCACTCCCTGGAAGCCCATGCTTATACTGTGATTTCTTTTCTATCTCAGCTTTGTATTGTTCTAATCTGGTTCGTACTCTGCTCATACAACCACCTCTTCAAAATGCTCATTTAGTATTTCTTGTGATATCTCAATCCATCTGTTAACATTTACTCCGTCAAGATGGATTTCTCCATCAATAATTTTTTCATTTCCTACTTCGTAAACTTCGCCAACCTCAATTTCCATGTATCCGTCAACGTAAAATCCATCACCATCGTATGTATCTAACGTGAACGCTTTCACGCATTTATACTTCATGCTTCCACCTCGCTATCCTCTGGCATCTGGAACGTCATTCCTTTTTTGAGCATTTCTCCAAGTTCTCCCGCATGTGCTTTGTTTTCTTCCGTTTTTGGCTTCATACTTAATATCCTACATACTTCTGGAATTACATATTTTGTGTATTCCGAATCTCCATAGGCTTCCTGGATCATATCCAGTACTTTCATGGCTTTTGCTTTGGTGGAATATTTTCCTAAAATAAAATATCCTCCACTTCTCTGTGCATCCTGCAAACTCCAACATATAACATTCAATGAATCTGGGAGTTTTAGATTGACTACAATGTTTTCAAACTTTACCAGCGCTGTTTTATCCTGACTTCTGATTAACATTTTGCGTCCTCCTGCTTCTTAAAATCTATCTTCAAGTCATAAACGAACTGGCAAAGTTTCTCTGCAATCTCATCTGCATTCTCTACATTTGCAAGTTGTCTGACGTACTGCTTACCACATATAACGCAAGTTAATTTTCTGATTGTTTCCCAAACCTGCCATGAGATAATAGATGAATCAAAAGCATCCGCCATCAGAGAATTTGCTCCGCTCCCATTCTCATCTTTAAACCACTTTTCTCTCGGCGCTTTTAATGTGGTTGCAACATCTTCTCTGGTAAGACAACCTTTGTATTTCTCGTCCATGCGCTTTTCCAGTTCGTCCAGAAGTTCTTTCTTTTCCTGCTCTGTCATTTCGTCCTCACTTTCCATACCTTTTTAAAATCTCAGTAACTGTATTAATGTGCTCTGACAGTGTATCTAAATCTTCATCTTTAATTACTCTCAGCCCACGTCTCGACTTAAAATCTTCAATGGCATATACACCATCTCTAATTTCATTAAATTTCTTTGCCATTTTGCTTTCTTTTATAGCTTCGGAATCGTATTTGTAAAATGTCTCATATTTATCGTGCTCTCCGAACTTGTCGGTTACGATTTTGGTTCGTTTAGGAGTTATGCGAATAATTTTTGCCGGATACACCATGACGTGTCTAAAACTTGCTCCCCATCCGCACCGTACTTCTCTTGCAATTCCAACCACATCTCCGACTTTTAAATCATCTTTATTTATCGGGTTTAATTTTCCTATTACCATCCTCTTATCATCCTCACTTTCCCCATGTAAGTAACTGACATGCTATTGTGCAGTTGGTACATGATTTTAATATTCAATAAAATCAGATAATTCCATCTGACCAACTACGTTGTTATCTTGCATCCACCATAGATAAACTTCTTCACCACAGCTCCACTTCACATCTTTTCCGCGCCGCTTGCGTTCCTCAATCATTCTGTCAAAAGCACGTATATAGGCTTGCTTGTATTTTGGGAAATCATACATTTCCTTTTCCCTCTGCTTCTTCGATGCAAGCGGACAGCCTAAGCAACCTAACCTATTATATCCGCATTGGTACAGCTCACATACCTGAATATCTTTTTCACCAATGAACTGCCAGATATTTTGATCTGTCCAGTCAATAATTGGATTAACTACTGTCTTTGCTTTCATCTGGCAATTTTCAAATAATCTTCTAGTACAATCATTATCGGTTATAAGCATTTTCTCATCAGAAACGCCGATACTTTTGCTTGCTGTCTGTCCTAATACTTCAAATGGGCTTCTATTACTTCTCTTGCTACTTTCAGACCATCTAACGCCTGTTGCAATCATTCTGTTAGGATTCCCACCTTCTTTCAGTTCTGAACAGCAATACCGAACAATTCTGGTAGGTGGCATTAGTTTTCTTGGAATAAGATTCCACATTGTAAGACGGTTGCCGTTTTCCTGCACATGATAATCAATCTCGCATTTGATGCCTTTGTCCGTCAATTCAGAAAACGTATTCTTGATATGCCTTACTGTCTGCGGTGCATCAACAGTGGTATGTGAGTTATGTACTTCAAACGGGATTCCAGACATTCTGAATAGTTCAAGAAGCACATCTGAATCCTTTCCGCCGGAATACTCACATACAAGTGGTTTGTTATAATGTTTCAACGAGAGATCAGACGCAAGCCGGATTCTTTCAATTGCTTTTTGTTCTAAATCCATAATATTTACACTCCAAATCTTCTAACCAATTCTTTATTCAAATCTGGGATTCTTACATCTGTTTCAGATTCCAATTCCTCAATCATGCTCATAAAGCTTCTTTCGCCACGGTTCGCTTGTCCCACAAACTCATTTGCACAATTGATTACGTCTAAAAGCCTTTTGGTTGAAAATCCATGCAGTTTTCTTAATGCCAGTTACGGAATTGATCGTATTCGCCCAGTCATCACCAGTATTGAATCCATCGTTATAGGCTTGATCTTGCATGATTTCCAACTCTTTACGTGAGTTCTGCATGGCTCTGGCGAATGCCTGTGACATTTGGTTATCGCATTCCAACACCCTATTTTTCTTTGGCGCTTTCATCTTTAATTTGCTTCCCATATTTTTTCCTTTCGTATCTGTATTCCGTCAAACGGTACGCTCTCGATACTCCCGGATGTTCTGTGGCAATCAGAGAATCCATCTCCAATTGCCGCATATGTCTCTGGACGGTACACTTTGTAAGGTCTGTTCCATCCATGATTTCTTCGTAAGAAGGCATATATCCGTGTTTCTCAAAATACTTGACAAGAAAACTGTAAATATCGTTTCTGGCAGATTGTCCCTCATTATATTTTCTCTGACGGTAATTCATAGGCAAAACGGATCTTCTTCCGCAGTATTACTTTTTTCTGCACGCATTTTATTTAATCTTTCCGCAGCCTTCTCTTTCGCTTCATCGGAATATTTTCTTGGTGGATTGATTTTAATGTAGGAATACGGCAAGTGAGCGAAAATAGATCCATCGTTATTTCTGGCAAGAATTTTCACATCATCTGGAAATTTCTTTTCTAATTCCTCACATCTGTTCTTCCAGGAACTCCCATTCTTAGCAGTAAGCCCTACATAATCTCTTCCTGGAATCCATTCAATTACGCATTCGTTTGTGTTTTCTGACATTTAATCACGCTCCTTATATAAAATCTCCTATGCTCATTTGGATATCGTTTTCAAAAACAAGCATTTCGTTTTTCGCTCTGCTATAAAAGTTCCTGTCAATTTCAAATCCGTATGCACTTCTACCGAGCTCCATGGCGGCTCTCAATGTGCTGCCACTTCCACAGCAAGGGTCAATCACTACATCACCAGGATCAGTAAATATTTCAATTAATCTTTTCAGAACTGCTACTGGTTTCTGCGCTGGATGAATTTTCGGAATATCTTTTCCGTCCTTCTCCCATTGGAACCAATTAAATACCATTTTCCCAGTTCCACGAATAGTCTTTCCGTTTTTGTCCGTCTGTGCTCCATTTCTGAATTTTGGAAGTTTATCTCTGTAGAATACAAGAGCATATTCTGTAGCACCTACCACACGCATATTTGCTTTAAGCACCTGTGGACTATAGTTTTTGATAAACACAAGTGGTATATAGTGAAAAAAGCCATGTTTCGCAGCTGCATTGATCAGAGTTTGAATTTGTTCAAATGAACAGAACACTATCATGCATGGTGCGTCTGAACTTCTTCCTCTTACCCCTGCCTTTTTAGGCTCCTTCTTCAACATTTTCGAGCAGAAATGGAAGTATTCAAACAGGTTGAAATTGAAGTCAGAGTTAAATGCTGCTTTCCCGGCTAATTTGCTTTCACCGTTTTTATTATCTCCCTTCGTATACCACATAGGGCTACTTCCATAAAAATTATTACCTACATTGTAAGGAACATCTGCAATTACAAGCTGTGCTCTTGGGATTGCATATTTCTTATAATTCTGCATAGAATCACGATATATTTCACATTTTAATTTCATTCATTCCACCTCTTTTAACCGTTCGCTCCCAATATGAAAATATTTTTCTTCTTTCTCAAAACCTAAGAATCTTCTACCTGTAGTTCTGCAGGCAACTCCTGTGCTACAGGAACCGGCGCAATTATCCAAGACTAAATCACCTGGATTTGTGTATGTTTTGATTAACAATTCCATAAGTGATAACGGTTTTTGTGTTGGATGTAGCGCGCATTTTTGACTGTCTTTTGCAAAAGTCCACACAGATGTTGGGAAACGCTCTGTACTGTCATAAGAAGTTAATCTGTATTTCCCATAGTTTGTTGTTTCTTTGCATTTAACCTTATGTTCCACTTTACTTATTTTTCTTTTGTTTCCAGTTGTTTTCTGTGGATTATAAGTAGGAAGTTTTTTATAAAAAACACAAATATCTTCATGTGACCGAAGAGGCATTTTGTTAGCATTCAAAAATCCTGTAGGTTGTGTTTTCTGCCATATCAAGTTATATCGCCACATATCACGATTACTTTGCATTAAATCTGCAGTAAACATTCCGTTTGCAAATAATATAATGGCACCATGCTCTTTAATAATTCTTTTATACTGTTTCCATAATGGCTCAAACGGAATAACCGAATCCCATTTATTTCTTGCTGTTTGTCCATATGGAAGGTCGGTTAAGATCATGTCTATTGATTCGTCATCAATCAATTTAAAGCCATCGAAACAATCCATACAGTAAAAACCGTCATTTATCATCCTCAAAAGAAGCCCGGTGCACCCTTACGTCAGCTGAAGGCAAGCTCCTTTCATTTTTTTATTTTTTATCTTTGGAATTTAGCCAGTAGAACTACTGGTGTGTTAGAATCAGTGATAGTTTTCTTCATTGAGTAAGTCATTGAATTTTTCCAACGCCTTAATAGATACTTTGTTATTTGCTTTTTCTGGTCTGATTGATACATTTAAGTGAATATCAATGATGTGTTTTAATTCTCGCGCAAGGGTTATTTTGCCTTGTTGAATTCCCTGTCTGTATGTCTTGGGCGGTTTATATTGCCCTGTTACTTGCTTTCCAGCTGACTGGCCACCAGCTGTAACGTTGTACATCTGGAAGCCTTTATCTGCAAAAGCCTTGATTGTTTCAATTTCTTTCTGGTCAAGTTCATCCTTTCTACATGTTCTATATGAAAGTTTCCAACCAGTAGGATTACTTTCACTGTAAAACTTATGCTTTTTAAGGCTTAATGCTATGTGATCGTATTCCCCTAAATGGCTCGCACATCTCTCGCAAAGGTTGACTGCCTGTCCACAATACGCTCGGTTTATTCCGGCTTCGTCAGTTCGGTAAAACACGTATATACCACTAGAATATGGAATGCTTGGACATATCCTTTTTATTCGATTCTCTCGTTCTCGCTTCATAGCGAAAACTCTACTATAATCCACCAGGCATCACTCCTTTTCAATCTGATCAATGAGTTTCTTACACTCATCTTTGACATAAGCAAGTGAGCGAATTTTGATTTCTGGTTCTTTATTTAATTCTCGCCAGAAACCACCCGTTATTTTAAACATTTTCTTAAACTCTGGCTCTTCCCCGAAATACTGTTCTGCTTTCTCAATATCATAACCATCGAAACAATGAGCACAGTCAAATCCAATCCACCATGTATCTTTATCATCACAATCATATAAATGTGATTTTGCATAAGTAACTCCACCATGACAGTCAAGATACCATAAATCGTCAACACTTTTCTTCGCTAACTTGTGACTGTAAGGTACTCCAACGTATCCGCATCTGTATGCTCCGGGCATAAACAGGACCACATATGGATAACCTTTGTATGTAGATTTTGTTTCTAAAACTGGTTTCATTTAATCACTCCCATTCACTCTCGTATTCATCTTCGCCCTCATCATAGTAACCATTTTCCATGATTTCTTTGAATGCAGCTATTGCCTTTCTGAACCTGTCACGCAAAACCTGTTCTTTCTGTTCGAGATCATCAATAACCTTTTTTCTTTCTGCGATTTCTTCTAAAAGAGATTTATTCTCTTCTTCAAGATTATATCTGGCAATGCGTTTCATGGTTGTTGGGTCAAGTTTTACAAGTTCCTTTCCAGTGACGTAAAGAGTTGTTGGATTCATCATTGCCAACGCATACGTTCTTGTCTCGCCATAAACCGATGTAGTTTCTATTTGTTCTGTCGGTTCAGTAATATCCTCAATAGATTCAACATCAAAGCACATCATTTTCTGATTGCTAAAATAAATAATCTGTCCTGTTTGTACCATTTAATCACTCCTTAACTAAATGGAAATTCATCTTCCATACCGCCTAAGTCCGGCACATCCATGAAACTAGGTTCTGGCGGCGGTACTGGTCGTGTGTCTGTTTCCTGTGTTTGTGGTGACTGGCTCTTGTTTTCTGCAAAATCATGTGATTCAACGAAACAGTCATTTGTGTATACTTTTTCTCCGTTTCGGTTCGTATAGCTTCCAGTCTGCCATTTCCCTTTGACATTGATTTTCATGCCTTTTCGCAGAAATTTTTCAACAAATTCTGCATTATGCCCAAGTGCTACGCATGGTATAAAGTCGGCTTTTTGCTCCGCATTCTTTCTTTTTTCCCTATCGACAGCCAATGTGTATCTGGCAATCTTAGTGTCGTTAGTTCCCATTCGTATTTCCGGGTCAGCTGTCAGCCGCCCGGATAATACAACTACATTAAATCCCATACAATCACCTCTCAATCTGAATGTCGCATCTGATAAGTGCGTGTTTGATTTTCTTTGCATTTCCTGTTACAGTTTCTTCTTTCCCGATAACAAAGGAAATATCATCTTCTGTTACATTGAATCCTTTTGTTTTTATATGCTCCATGATGATTTCTTTAATTTCATCTGTGCCGATTCCGATTGTGATTTCCAATGGTGTTACCTACCTGGTTTGTAGACTGGCGGCATTGGTTGCCATGCAACGACTGGATAATATACAATGCAATTTTCTACTTTACCCCACTTCCCATTTCCTAAATATGTAAGTGTTGTTGGTAATTCAGCTCCTTTGATAGTAACGTTATATTGCATCCAGTCTTGTGGCTCTTCTCTCTCATCTGGCTCTGGCGGCAACTTCACATCTGTTGGAATCCACATATCCGCAGGTCTGTATGAGCAAATCAGTTCTTCAACTTTCTTGATTGCATCATTCCAACCTTTGTCGTACTTGCATTCCCGTTCGGAAAGTTCTGGCTTTTTCAGTTTGTCAAGTGTTTTTAATAAGATTTTCATTGGTTAATCCTCCTTAACTTTCTCGACAGTTTCTTTTATTGCTTCTTTCACAGCCTTAGTTTTAATCATCTTATCTGCCAAGGCTTTTGCCGCTTCCTGTACAATCATGCTTTCGTTTCTTTTCAAAATTTCGTCAATTTGCATGCGAACCATTCTTTTTAATGGCTCATTGGTATCTCTACTACCGTATGTAGATTTTTCGTAGATAACTTCTTTAATTTCCTTGGTGATTTTCTCAACTACCCTATCCTCAACATTTTTACGGATTTCCTTGGCAATTTCTTCTTCATTAACGCCGATTGTTATTGGCACACTGAATACACTCATTTACAGTTCTCCTCTCCTGCTTCAACCGCAGCTATCATATCTTCACACCTAGAAAGATTTCTTTTCAATTCTTCGGCTTTCTGGTTAAATCTTCTTAAAAATACTTCTTTTGCTTTTTCATAGTTCTTTTCATCCAGAACCACAGCTTTTGTGTAGGAATTAACAAAAGTTCCAATATTTTCTTTTCTTATATAAGACGAATAAATTCCTTCTGGGAAATCGTCTGTTGGTTTGTAGGTTTTCGAATTTTCTATCACGTTACACTCTTCGCATCTGATTCTAAAAGTAACTTTTCCATATTCTCTGGTTTCTGCATTAAATTCTTGTTTGCTTTCCAAAATGTAAAAATACAGTTTCATTTTATTCCCCCTCAATCATTCAGCTGAATTGTTTTCCTTATCATCTTCAATTGCTTTCCCAAGGCAAGCCATAACAGATGCACAATCAAGCAGTATTTCCCTTTCTCTGATGTTTCTTCCATCTTTTTCGTGCCAATCTCCTACAATATAAAGTTCTGCATTTGCGGAAAGAATATCTGTTTTCATATCCCAGTATTTAATATGGATTTCATAAGCTGCGTTTGCAGAAATTGGATTTACATAAATTCCTTTTGTTACTTCTTTCCAATCTTTTAAGTCAATTGATACCATCTATTTCTCCTTTCAAAATGGACATAAGTCCAAATTAACTTCTAACCCGGGTGTTGCGATATGGACGAGTGCATCAGCACCAGACGTTTCTTGTATCTCCCTCAAAATCTGTTCCTGGTCAGCTGCTTCATTACTCAAATGCACCAATGTTACTGTCCGTAATGCTGCCGTATGGTTCGTATTTACTAAGCTTTTGCAAGTATCTAATGAACAATGCCCTTTAAGCCTGTGCGTGTAATTTTCGGCTGTTTTGTCAACCAATTCTCCACAATAGTTGCACTCAATAACCAAGTGATTCAATCGCATTGCCTTGAAGTTGTACTTGCAGTATTCAAAGTCAGTCATGTACAACAGTTTTCCCATTTCTTCATGCTCTACAATATACCCATAATTGAAACAAGGAATAAGTTGCCCTGTGTCCTTATCTCTTGTGGTATGTGGCAAATAAAATGGTATTACAGTGAACGAGCCAACCCGGAACGGTCTTTTCTCTGGAACTCCTTTCATCAATTCGCCAGTGATTATTTGCAGATGTTCCACGGTTTCATCATTGGTGTAAATCTGAATACCAGCATTCATCAGTTCCCGAAATGATTTGATGTGATCTCCATGCTCATGACTAAGCAATACGCCAGAAACATCACTTGTTCTATAATCAATAGCTTTCAGAATGTCTTTGTATCTGCATCCGCAGTCCAGAAGAAGCATTTCTCCGCTGTTGGATTTCAAAACATAGCAGTTTCCATGGGTACTCCCTGTGTTTACTACTCTCATGAACATTTTTCATCACCTCGCTTTCCGAATATTCCTTTAAATCAGTTTTCCTCATTTACGACAATACCGCCGTGGATAATAACTCTCTTTCCGTCCGAATCATCAAAGTAAACTTCGTTCTCCGATTCGGAAACATCAAACTTTCCAGACCAGGACTTGATTTTACCGCCGTTGTAATCGTAAACAGTTACGGTACGGTTCAAACCACCGTCAATATCACTGGATAGTGATTTCAATAATCTGCTACAGCAAAAACAAGCATTAAACATTATGATTGCTATAGCCCCTGTGATTAATACTGCTGTCTTAATACATTTATTCTTCATTTTGGCTTTCCTTTTACATTGTAAGTCGGATTATAATGAGTACCACAAATATAATAATATTTAAAAGAATATTTAAATTGGTTAGATTGTATCCATTTTCTCGAATAAAAGATACTATCCATACCAAAAGTGATATTAAAAACAAAATAATAAGCACAATTGTGGAAGTTTCCATCCTACATTTCCTCCTGGCTCATAAATGACGGAATCTCTGTTTCCACTGGCTCTGCTGCCGGGACTGGTTCTTTTTCTGCTGTTTTTACGGTTTCGGCTACGGTTGGCTGCTTTGGTTTTTCTTCGATTGCTTCTGGCTGTGGAATGAATTCTTCTGTGTTTGCATTCTCACTAATTTCATAAGCAACGTCCTGTTCAATAACATCCTGTTTTGGAATATCCTCTGTATTCTCGTCAGCTTCCTGTACAAAAACATCACCGTGGCTGTTAATGATCTGCTTTAATGCACGATTGATAACTGTTTTCTTTGCCATTTGATCGGTAAACTTCTGGTGTGTTCCATTGCCGTTTTCTTTGTACCCATAGCCCTGTAACCAAGATTGTTTGATCTGCTTCATATTCATAACTTCCAGGTGCTTTGTTCCATCTTCCATCTGAACTACTGCATATGCGCCAAGGATTTTATCATTATCAATATTCATAAAATCCTGTTCGTGGGAATCCAGTACCTTGTTTCCATCTTCAATGTGGTATTTGAACTCATCACCATCATAAATGACTTCCGCATGAATATCTTTCATACCGTATCTTCTGGCTATTGTAATGTTTCCGAAGTAAGACCTCTGGAACTGACACTGATTTCCGTAACAAATAAAATATCCTTGCTTTTTCTGCACTGAAAGACCAAGTGTCGCCATGTTCATAAGGCTGTTTGCAATGCTTGTGGATGTGCAAGATTCCAGAATCGGCTTATTATTTCTGTCTTTTGTTTCTTTCAGAATCAGATATGCCCCCATGAGCGCATTGCTGAGGTTGTAGTCTTTTGGGAACGAAAGACCGTATTCGCATTTTTTTTCAAGCTGCTTAACCAATCCATCAATGAATGAATTGTTGATTACGATTGCCGCCTGTTGTTCTCCTGCTGTTGCTAATTGTGTTTTACTTGCCATTTTAATTCTCCTTTTCTTTCTTTATTGGGATATTTTGAAATATTGCTCAATTATTTAAAGTTCTGCGTTATTAAATCCCGAACAATTTCAGAAACCTTTCTGTCTGTCCTGTTTGCTTCCTGTTCAAGCTTGTACATAGTCTGTTCATTTACCCTCACAGCAATAGTGCGGGGCTTTGGGTCTGTTGTTGGTCTTCCTGATGACATATAATCTCCTTTTTGTTTTCTAGTTGATAAATTGTGTTTAGAACCATTTTTTAGTTTCTTCACACATAGGTTTTGACATTTTCTTACCAAGCCATCCAGGGGCATACCCCATTGCTTTAGACAGTTGGTATGATCTTAAATTTTTTTCTTTCATAAGTAATCTAATATCTTTGTTCGGTACTTCACGTTCCAATGATTGAGCATCCGCTTTTGAATTCCATGTTATTCTTTTTATTTTAAGAGGATCTCCTGTTGACCGAAAACGGTTATAGTGCAAATCACAATACCCTAGTTCTTTTACATACTTTCCACACCCTTCAACTTTACATATACTTCTTTTTCTTGGGTTTGCAAGCATATATTTTCTTAGAGTTTCCCCCTAACTGATTGTTTTAAATTTCTTTTATCATCAAATCTCCATCCGTCACTCTCAGAATAATCATCTGTCTGTCTAATACAGGAATTCTGCTTTTGTCAATGCTCTCAGAATCATCAATCCAAATCGGCATATTCAGCCCGTTCATTTCCTGTAATCCATTCAGTAAATCGACCTCGCAAAGAATTTTGTCGGAATGATTCAATCCGCTGTTGTAGTCAATTCCATTACAGATCATCTTGCAAGTCTCCACTGGATTTCCCTCAATCGTGTAATCAAGGAAACTGAATTGGAAATGATGGAAAAATGGATTGATTTTCTCTGCCAGTGCCTTATTCTTCTGAATTGAGAAGTTAAGAACGGTATCAATGTTCTTTTCAATATCAGCTTGTACCTGTCCAAGGCTTTTCAGTTCCTCATTCAGTTCGGCTACTAGCTTTTCTTTCTCTGTGACTGCTGCCTGTGCAATCTTAATGTCTGCATCCACATTGGAAATCTGTTTCATAACATTGCTGATCTGCATTCTTAATTCCTGTTTCTTTCCAGGAACATCATCAAATGATTTCAGTTTCTCTTCAAGTCCTACAATTCTCGCTGTAACCGCAAGATATTCTTCATCATTTGTCATGTCTACAGATTCTGGAAGCTCCGTAAATTTGGACTGTTCTTCCTCAATCTGCTTAGTGAGTTCAACAACTTCATCCTGTGCCGCACTGATTTCCGACTGTAATTTGTTGATTTCCTCGTTAGTTTTCTTTAATTTTGCAGAAGCAGAATTTCCAAGATCACAAGTTCCTTTTAACTGGTTCTGCTTTGCTGATTCCCAATTTTTCTTTTTGGTTAATTCAGTTTCAATTCTGGCTTTCTTTTTTTCTTCAAATGAATATTTAAGTTTGGAAACTTGTTCTTCTGGCAGTTCCTGTCCACAGGTCGGGCAAATGGTATCAGAATCATTGAATGTTTCAGCTTCAATAGCTTTCAGTCCAGAATCATCCCACTCCATTTCTTTGATTCTCGGATAGTCCTGTCTGGCTCTATCCAAGTCAGATTTTGCCTGTTGTCCAGCTTTTATGTGGTTGTCCAGTTCCATTCCCAACATTCGGATAGCTGATTCTTTTTCAATTTTATTTTTTGCAAGGTCATAATACACATTCATAATGACTGCTTTTTTGTCTTGCAGTTCTTTATTTGCCTTACTAACAAGTCCATCCTTTGAAGATTTCAGCCCTCGGATTTCATATGAAAGGCTGTCATAGCCTTTTGCTGAATCTTCAAGAATCCGTTCCTGTTCTTCCAGTTTGGAAAGTTCCGCATTAAGCTCCTGTTTTTTGGATTCTAAGGAGGAAGTATCTTCTGCTTCAACGCTTCGATTGGTTTCATATGCAATCTCCGTGTTTTTGGCATCCACCTTTTTCTTCTGTGCATTCAGTTCCTTTCGGAGCTTCTTCAAGGTATCCTCTACGGAATGCCCTTTTGTGATTTCTTCCACATGAGCGTACTGTTGATTTTCTTCCATAAACTGTGCAATATCAAAACCAGACATCTTTTCCAGTACCTTTCTGGATTCTGCTGTTGACTTCTGCAATGTGTCCAGAAATGGTTTTGGGTTACTGCACATCAGAAGCGTTGAAGGTTCTGCTATTGACTGGATGAACTCGGTATAATCCTTTAATTTAGCCGGGAATCCGTCAATTTCATAAGAAGTTTCATTTCCATCGAACACCTCTTCGGATTGTCCCCTCGGTTTTCTCCACTTCTGTTTTGTGATTTTGCGGATCACTTTTTCTTTTCCATCAATCGCAAGCGTAAGCTCTCTTATAACATCAACTTTTGGCACTTCCAAGCCATTTTCTTTTCTTCTAATAGAAGTCGGTTCTGTACCATTTGCCATCTTTCCTGTCAGAACGTCCAAATATGCGTCCTGCAATGTGGATTTCCCTTCTCTGTTTCTGCCAGAAATCTCTGTTCTCGGAAACAAATCTACAGACTTACTCGGAAACTTCTTGTAATTCTCCAACGAAATCTTTTTTACTTCCACTTTCATGCTCGATTATCCTCCCTATTGATACCTCGTATGCAGTTCTAAGCTCTACTTCATCACCAGATAATTTTTTATGATAAATCCGACTCTGGATTCTTCCGATTATTTTTACGAAATCTCCAACTTTGAAATCAGCAGCTTCTCTGGCTTCTTTCCACCATGCTATACATGGGATATAATCTGTTCTTCGCAAGTCATATTCATTGCAAGCAATCATCAAATCACAGATTTCTTTTCCACTTGGTGTTCTTCGGTACACAGGTGGCTTGCAAAGATAACCTTCCATAATGATTTTGTTTTTACCTTCTGCACTCCCATCACCATCTCCACACCAGATTGTTTCCGCTTTGATTTCAAGAATCAAATGTGACTTTCCACTTTCATGTTTGTTTGAAGAACTGTATCTTCCTTCAACATAGACGTGTTTTCCAATCTTTAAGCCCTCCGTCTGCTTTTCTTCAACAATTACTGGAGGCAAATCTACGTTCCCACTGGTACGCTTTGCACCAATATAGAATCTTACGAATTTTTCTCCGTCCTTGAAAAACGTTCCTGGCTGAATATCCATTATTACGCCATATATCTGAACTTCATTCTTATTATTCTTCATCCTCCAATTTCTCCATTTCTTTTACGGAAATCTCATATACACTTTCCGTTTCTTCCCCATTAACATAAACATCACGGCTCATTAACCTGCCAGTTACTTTAATGTAATCATTTCTTTTAACCTCTACCGCCAGATCAGCACCTTTTCCCCATAAAGTACAGCGAATAAAATCCGCTCTTTCTGAATACTCTCTTGGAATTGCTACAAAAAGATTTGAAACTTTTCTGTGCGTTACTGATGTAAGTTTTGCATATGGCTCTTTCGTGCAACTTCTGGCAATAAACTCTACTTTGTTTATATCGCCATCTGGAACCTGTTCATCCAGGATTTCTACTTCATCAGCTGCGATATAACTAACATTGTGGTGCTTATTTGGATTTTTAGAAGTGTCCATGCTTCTGATTGCTCCTGTTACCACAACTTCTTTTCCGTTGTAATCATTATCACGCACAACGGAATCTTCTATAACGATTGGAAACATATCTACTGCACCGCTTTTACGAATAACTGTCAGCATGAATTTGTAATAGTATCTTCCGTAATGTTCGTGGCTAAATACTATTTCCCCGGCTCTGCCGGATAATCTTACTTTATTTAATCTTTGCATTTACTTTTCCTCCATTTCTAATATAATAGGAAGAAACACCATTGAGAATAAGACTGTTGATACGAAGAACACCCCGATAGCATCAAATGATGTAAACATCCATGTGATTGAGAAGATTACTGTAAACATCCCTATTCCTACAAATATTTCTCCTATTGTCTTTACCACCTCTTTCATTTTGTCCTCACTTTCTTCTGGATGTGGTTACTGCAAGTGCAGCTGCCAGAATAGCGATAATTACATTTCTTGCCATCAGCTTTTCTTCCAGATCAGCAATGATTTCACTGGAAAGTGGCTGATTTTCGCCATTTTTTTGCATAAAAAGTCCTCCTGTTATATTTTTGTTTGTCAAATACAGGAGGTTGTGTTATAATAATCCTGTATTTAACTAACTCATTCTTAGTTAGATACCGTCCTGGTTGGTGTTCCAGCACCTTCCAGGACAACTTAATCTGTTTTTGTTTGTTCTTCTACATCAAGCCCAAGCATTCTGAATGCCATGTCCTTTGTGAAATCATAATCTTTCACATTATTCGCCCAAGCTTCAAATGCCTTTAATCTTCCAACCAGAAGTGCAAATTCCTCATTGGCGTTCTCTGGAATGTAATCTATGCTCTTAGTTTCCCCCATGCTTAGTCCTCCTTGTCTTTTGCTCCAAATGTTTTAAGCATTTCTTCCAGAAGCGAAATAAACGGAATAATTGCATCTATCTGTTTGGAAGTTTCCTTGATTTCTTTATTAAGTTCTTCCTTGTTAATAATGCCATGCTCAAACGAATGTCTAAGCTGCTCTTTTACTTCTTCCTCTTCTCCACCATTTTTTACGAACATCTCTTTAATTTCATGGGTGATAACTGCATACTCTGAAAGAATATCAACCCCTTTACCAGAAATGTTAACTAATCCGTTTTCAAATTTAATCATTGTTTTTTCTCCCTATTTTCTTTTATTCTCTCCATCTGAATGGTATAATGTGTTCAGAAAGGAGGTATGTTAAAATGTTTCTCAAATTAAAAGTTTCCTGTACTTGTCATTGCGATTACTATATAAGTGAAAGAATAAGTACAGACAAGGTTGTGTGCCCAAATTGCGGAAAGGAACATCCTTATTCTCATAAAATAATTTCAATGCTTCATGCCGCAAATGAGATTGATGATGGTAATGTTCCCGGAGCAGAAACCATAAAAATTTCCGTTATTTCTGAATGGGAAGATGTGACTGAGCGTCAATAACAATCTTCATGTACTCTAAAAAGCCTTTCGCTTCAGTAGCGGACAGACCGCATTCGGCAATTTCATTTTTCACTTTTTCTACAAGGTCGCTTGCCTTCTGTCCGTTTTTGCGGCGATATAACTGATATATTTTGGAATCATAATCGGATAACCTTTCAGAAACGTAATCATCTGCTAACATCTTACGTCCACCTCCTTAACTTGCTATTTCATTCCCAAGAAACTTATTGATAAAATACAGTTGTCCTTTTCCGGTAACTTTTGTGGTTCTCGTTACTCTGACACTTCCGTCTGGATTCTGAACACTGGATTCCTTAACTTCAAATAGCCCTTGTTCAATGTATCTCTGCATTGGCATATTGTAACTCGCACCAGTTTTCATCAGATATCCATTTTCTCGCATCCACTGGAATAATCTCTTCTGTCCTGTCTGGACACCGTTCTGGCAGATAAGTTTTGCCAAATCCCCAATAAGGATTGAAGTGTGGCTGGTTGATACCGCATCGGCAAAGATCGTTTTCGGCTTGTCTGCTTCGATTTTTGCTTTCTGTTGTTCAATGATCTGGTTCTTATGCTCAATAGTCTTTTGTGCTACCAGAATAGCTTTAGCCATCAATTCTGAATCAGACAAATTTTCCTGCCCCATGATATAACCGCCGTTATGGTGGATTGCTGGAAGAACTTCATCAAATACCCAACGTTCAAATCTTTCTGCTGATGAAAGTTTGCTTCGGATGATTAATCGGTAGATATCACCCTCTGGGATGACTAAAACATCTTGGTTTCCACTTGATGTGGGGATGTTCCATTTTAGAACCCCCTTGCAATGTGTCTGGACTGCCTTGTGCGGAATGGCATATCCAAGTGCCTTAGCAATGTCACTCCCAACAAAGTACGGTTTCCCATCAATTTCTACTGTTCGAATATCTCCGAACTCTGGCGAATTAAAAATTTGTAATTCGTTCATTAGTCTCCTTTCTGTGATATAATCTCCTTTAGGAAGGAGGTGTTAACAATGGATAACTTTCAAATTGCTCACGACTTAGCTGTTGCCAAAGCAGTTAAGGAAGGTTCTGGTTCAAAAGAAATTCTTGATTTATACCACACATACAATGATGAATTTCTTGCCTTGTTAAGCAAAGAACCTGTCAAAGTTGGAAAAGCAACTGCAACAAAATACCCATCAGCTAAATAATTATCTGGTGTGCTTTATGTAATCTCTTTTACATAGAGCACATCTACTGGGTTAAACTTCAAGTAATATTGTTTTCCATTGTCATCCCATTCCAAACGTATCAGTTGATCTCTAATGTCTGGTTTCACAATATCATCCTGGAACACGCACGGAATTTCGATTGTTTCCCCATTTTTAAATTTGATAATTGTCATCTTCCCGCCTCCTTATGAGCTTTCCTCTCAAACCGCTTCCAGATAAGCCAAATCTTTAACTGTCTCCAATCTCTTCTTGCAGTCTTTGTAGATTTCCTTATAATGTTTTCCTTGCATGATTCCGAGATCAATTTCATGTAAGATAATATTTTCCATCAAGGACAGGTTGTTGAGTTGCATTACCGTAGCTTCATCTCTCTTATTGATCCCCGCCATCTTGTTTGCTAATTTGGAATATGTCATGTAAAGCATTTCTGCATGACTGCTTCCCTGTACTTTGGCGTATTCAACAAGTTTCTGAATAGTATCGGTTTCTGCCTTTCTGGTAAGTTTGCCGGCTTTTCTGGTTTCAACCCAAACCTGGGTTGATTTCTCACGAATGAAATTCTCCATCTGGTTAAAAGCTTTTATGTACTGTAATTTCCATTCAAGGGCTTCTTTCCCTGTAAATCCCATTACCAGTAAAGAAAATCCATCCCTATTCATTATATAAAATGGATAAGTCTGTTTATTTTGAGGATGTACATAACTGCTTTTAATAAATAAGGGGTCTCCACCATTTTGAGCACACCCTTTTCCAATCAAATCAGAATACATTCTTTCAATTTCGGAAATGAGTTTGTCATGTCTTTTCCCAAATTTCTCAGCCACCTGTAAACTATCACAGACAGCTTCTTCATTCTGAAGATAAACTAAATCGTCTATGATTTTCCTCCTTTCTTGTGTTATACTCCCTATAAGAAGGGAGGTGATGATTATTGGTATTTAATGGTTTCTGCGATAAGCAGAACAAAAATTATTCCATTGAAGCTTCTCTCATTAATACTGGATCATTGGATGATTTGACGCCTAATTACACAATAGGTCGAATTAAGTGTAATTATGCAAGCAAAACTGGATGTTGTTCAAATCCGAAACAATGTTCCATTTTAAAAGCTTCAAAATAATTCTGTTTGGCTCTCTGAAATATGAGAGCCTATTCTGCTTGAAATTTCAGCATCCTTGGTGAGCTTTTAAACTTGATTCCCTCAATTTCCCCGATACCTTTCTGGTTCACCTGCAACATCTGCAAGTCCGTGGATAAATTTAAAGCATTCAGATCAATGGAAAGAATAGGAACGCAATCACCAATTCCCTGTTTTAATTCAAAACTTCTTACTCCCTCAAGTTTATGACCGTCAATCAGAATTTCGGTATAAATTCCTTTTTCTCCTTCTACCTGTCTGATTTCAACTTTTGATGTTTTCATCGTCCCTCCATTAAGAACTCTCTCTTTTACTTGAATCAGCAATTTCCTTATCTCGCAATGCTGACAGATAAACGATTGCCATGTTCTTGTTTTCTTCTGATAATGTAGCAAAAATATCAGCAATACGCTTTCCGTCCTCTACATCGTTTCTTTCAAACATTTTCATATATTCACTTCCTTTCTTTTTGTACTTTGTACAATCATAATATATCACTAAGTACATTCTATGTCAAGCATAAATTTGTACTTTGTACATTTTTATATTGATTTTAACTTTCTTTTGGTGTACAATAAGGATGTGAAAAGGAGGTGATTCTAATTGAAAGAACGTTTAAAAGAATTACGAAAAATATTAGGTTTTAAAACTCAAAAGGATTTTTCGGATGATTTAGGAATACCATTTTCTAACGTATCAAGTTATGAAGCTGGCAGGCGTACTCCATCAGATGGAGTAATCGCACTTATTTGTCAAAAATATGGGGTTGATGAAAAATGGCTTCGTACTGGTGAAGGAGATCCGCAAAAAAAAGAAGATATAGAATTCAGTAATATATGCGCTTCTATATCTACTGACGATATAAAAGCGAAAGAGGCAATAATGAAATATTATCAGCTTTCCAGAGAGGATAAAGAACTTTTTTGGAAATTTATGGAACGTTTTGTAAAATAAAATGAGGCAGGAGATTAACTCTCCTGCCCTTTTTCCTTTTGATATAATTTTTTCGCAAACGCATGAATCATCGCAATAAAAGTTATGTTGTGCATTTTTTCAATAATCTCAATAATTTCTTTCTTGTAATCCACGTAAATCCCTCCCAATATTCCAAACATTTGTTCCTGCTTATTAAATTATATCATGTTTTCATAACTATATACTGGAATGGAATCATCTCCGCTTAAATCCTTTCTGGCAAGTTGCTTTTCCTCGATATTATTGCAAATTATGATTTTTTCAGTATAGATATTGTGATTTTGGTACTTTTCATTCGTTATATATGTAGATAGAAATAAAGGGGCTGGATGCTTGTCAGCGAGGGATTTATAGCGCTCATGGACAACCTGTTTTACCTCTGCTTTTGCAATTGCGATAGTTTTACCCCTCCCAAAGATAATACTACGCTCCGGGCAGAAGTAAACATATTGAATCAAGAGCACATGCACGAATATCAGTATAAACACAATTATGATTTTTTTATGTTTCTCCATGAATCCACCCCCTTTACACTATCATCTTAATGTATTACAATAACATTGTATCAAAAAATATACAATTACACAGGAAATGGCGAAATCAGCACATGCAGCGACGAATTTCGCACAAAAAGGGATGATTTTTTTGAGGATTGCAATATGTGATGACAACGAATTACAAATTGAGATTTTTAAAACCAGAATGGACGGTTTTCTTCGTAGAAATGGGGACAGTGGATGCACGATTACGGCATATACCACCGGGAAACCTCTTATTGATGATGTAAATGACGGCGTATGGTACGACATAATTGTGCTGGATATTATGTTGAAAGATGAAAATGGAATTGATGTTGCCCGGCATCTTAGAAAGAATGGATATGTAGGTAATATCACCTTTTGGACAGCCCACAAGGAATATGTGTTTGATGCTCTGGATATCCTTCCTGTTCACTATATCATAAAAGGCTCGGAAGATGGAAGAATGTATGGTGTAGTCAACAGGGAACTGGAAAATATCCATGATAAAACGCTGACTGTAAAGAACAAGGATTATTTCCACAGGGTTGGTTTCTGCCATATTGAATATATTGAAAGTCGCAATAAATACATCACTATCCATTGTACCTGTGGTATCACTCATATGCAGAGAGGGAAACTTTCGGACGTTGAAAAGCAACTGGACAGACGGTTTTTACGCTGCCACCAAAGTTACATTGTCAACATGGATGAAGTCTGGGAACTTCGTGCTGATTTCAGAATGGTATCTGGAGATGTGGTTCCGATTAGGAGAAAAGACCTTTCGGCGATCAGAAAACTTTATGAAGGCTATATTGCATTTAAGTAGCTCCCGGGAAAACCCCGGGAGTGTTTTTGTTATTTAAGAAGTTTGTTTACTGCATTCTGCACTTCTGTGTAATTGTAGCCAGCTGATTCCAGACGGTCTCGTCTATCCTGTCCGTTTCCCCACTCGCCGTTAATTACCTCTTTTGCTACCTTGGCTACACTTTTCTTTGCAGTCACGGAATACACAGCTTTTCCATTCCAATCAAAAACAGAATAACCGGCTTTGCAAGCTTTCTTTGCATTTTTGAGTGACTTGTACGCCCCGATCTGGCTCTTAGAATCCTTCCAGGTCTTACGGACACGGTAATACTTGTCAACCTTTACTGTCGGCTTTGTAGTCGATGTTGTTGTGGTTTCGCTGGAAATAAGCTTCTTAAATCTATCCCAGTCACCTTTTCCACGGATTACAGAAGGACAATTCTTAGCGCACACATCGTAGTGCTGCACTACTCGGCTTGCCGGGATTCCGTATTTTTTCATAAGCTGCTTACATACATCAACGGTATTTTGGAATGCCTTTTCGTAGTTGTAACCAGCATTCATGCACATTTCAATTCCAATAGAGTTGTGATTGTTTACAGTTCCAAAAAGCTTACCGCCGTAATTTACCCCAACATGCCATGCCCCGCGATTATACGGCAAAGCTTGATATGCTGACTTATCGTCAACGAATACGTGGGCTGAATAGCCATGAAAATTGCCATTATGCTGTGCGGTGGCGTGTGCCTTGGCATCTGCTGTAGCTGCGGTATTATCCGTATTGTGGATGACAATATACAGAGGTGTCTGTCCGGCGTAGCTGTTGTTGTTGCTGATTAATGAGGTATTGATATTCATGTATGTTCTCCTTTCATTATTGAGGTTAAAAAAGCGCATAATAAAAAGCACCCCAAATGGGATGCTCTTTAACATAAACTTTTTATACAATATATCTCTTATGATTAAATTTCACGGAATCATGGCTAATTTTGGCGTAAATCATAGTTGTTGTTACCCCAAAGGGAATGTGCCATGTTATAATATCCTTGTACCCTTTGTGGTGATTGGAGTTGGACTTTTTGTTTGGTCGTCGGGAGTCCAACTCCCTTTTTGTTGTTGTGATATACTGATTACATCATGTATTATCTTTTGTGAATAGAGTTTTTGCGATTTTATTTATTTTTTCGCTAACTATTTAAATGGCAATATCTCAAATATTATTTCGATAAATGGTGACAATTATGGCTTTGTCTATCAAAAGGTAGGAAAAATAGTGCAAGTTCATGGATCTATTTCAGCAAAAGCTACATCAATAACTCAAAAATTAGATCTTCCAGACCCTCTTAACAATATATCGTCACAAATAACATTTATGGGGCGTTCTAATAGTAACGGAACAATTGTCAGATTTAGGTTTAATCAACAAAAAGAACTTTCAAGCATAGATAGCACTACGGAAAATCATTTGTATATTATGGATTTTTCTTATCTATCCAAGTAGAAATTTAATTGCAGCAATTTTCCGATAAAATAATTATTTTATGCTTTTATAGTCCATATAGGAGTATCATCTTTCATCATTTGTATGCCATTCATTCCATCCGTATAAAATCCAATGGTCGTTCGTTTTCCGTCAGTTGTAAAAAAATCCAGGTATGCATTATCTATACCAGAGGAGCCCGAACGGAAAACAATTCTACTTATATTTCCGTTAAAATTTGTTTTGGATGTCTTGCCATTTAAATAGTTAATCGCCCCGATAACTGTTTTATTTTCGGTTTCCAATTTACTGATAACAGCCGTTGCCATTTTATCAACTACATAATTCCAAAACTTGCTCATTAGTCCGCGCTTGTTTGCTCTCGCAGTTGCGTCATACAACATTACTTCGTCATTATCCGCTAACGTATCTTTTGATGTGTATTCAGTCCATTTTGGCATGTTGTTGCCCTCCTTTAATTATTGATATTAATTCATAAAAAGAGGATGATTTCTCACCCTCTTTATACTGATTTGCTTAACAATTGTTTGATTTCTGCAAGTTCTTCTTTAATGCTTTTTAATTCAGATTTTAATTCTTCGTTCTCGGATTTGAGCTCCTTTATCTTCTCATGATTGAATTTTATCATGGCGAACATGGATGGAATCATAATTCTGTAATTCCAATCCTCTGGCTTCCCATCTGGTAAATGGTTTACTGCAATTGGAAAACGCCTTTCCATGTCCTCTGCAAGAAACATTGGCATTAATTTATCATATCGGCTATCGTTTTTATCGAGATATCCTTCTTTATACTTCGCCCAAACGACCTTTGTCCTATAGAGTTCTTCCAGTTCTTCTTCCTTGACAGTTGTTCGAATTGACTTATACCGCCAGGAAGATGATGGAACCTTAATAACCATGCCTTGACTGTTAACTCCTAAGTGTGTTCCATCTGTAATTGATCCAAGGTTTTCAATACAAAAGAAATTACTTTCATCTCCAAATTCACTAGATTTAGGACTGTTTTTAATTTTTACACCGCCATCAATAACAAATCCGTTTCCATTTGCTTTTAGATCAACGCCATTTATGGTTACCATGTTGTTTTTCGCATCAAGTACAATGGCACCGTTTGCAGAGGTTAATTTTCCATTTGTTTTATCAATCTGCCAGTTTCCAATTTCCCCAGTTAGTGACTTTACGCTTCCAGAAAATTCACCTTGGTTAAAATGAACGCCTGTATTGTCAATATATCCAACCTGTGTGCCGCTTGCATTCAGAATGGAAAGTAACCCATTTCCGTTATTTGAACCGCCAAGTTTCAATGTACCTCCATGTGCATAGGTGAATGAAAAATACAATTCTCCATTTTCCATGTACATGCCCTTTATTGCACCGTTGTTTGTAAGCATATTGAACACTTGCTCATTTGTGTAAGCGTATTCAAGTTTTGGCATATAAATATAAGTATCATATTTTACGCTAGACCCAACTGATGATGTCAAGATTCTCAAACTGTTTAAACTATCATTTGGTAAGCTAGATAAAGTTGTTGTTACTTGCAGTCTTTGCCATTCAGTTGTAGTTTTAGCATTTAATATTGTTTTACTTCCAAGATACACATATACTTGTGTTGCAACACTAGTTTTTATCCAAAACGAAAAAGTATAATTTCCAGTAACTTTTATTGGCTTATAATTTTTCGTTCCAAATTGTGCTCCAGTTCCGTTTATTTTTATTGCATTTTTACCGCCATCTACATCCTGGACTCCATACTCATATGTATATGCATTTTGTGTAGACCAATAATCTTTAACGTTTTGTTCTGTTAGATAATACCCTTTGATTATATTGTCCGATGTAATATCTTGGACTTGTTTTATAGCTTCTTCCTGTGCTATATCAGTAACGCTTTTATCTCCTAATGTAAACTGTGAAGCTGCTATTGTTACTGCACCAGTGGTTTTGTCAATGGAAAAAGTGGTTTTTCCATTTCCATCAACAACCCTAATTCCTTTGGCTTGCACGTATTCACCATTTACATAGACATTTCCATTTTCATCCAAGTAAATCCCCTGTGCCTTGCCGCCATTGGTAAGTTTGTTGAAAATATCGGCTTGTGTCTGTCCAGAAACTGCGGTGCTGGCAGAAGAATCTGCAATTTCCTTTACTGTTTTGCCTTGTAAGGAAAAAGTTTTTGGAGCTAGGATGACGTTTCCTTTGCTGTCGATTTCTAAGGTTACGTTCTTGTCATCATTAATGACTTTTAGCCCACGACCATTAATTCTCTCACCGGCAAGCAATCCAGCCAGAATATATTTTGCATTGATATATACTTTTCCGTCCTCGATGTAGATTCCCTGTTCTGTCCCGCCTTTTGTGAGTTTATTGAACACTTCATCCTGTCCAAGACTGGTATCGTAATTATCAATTGCATTTTTGATATCGTCTTTGTCTGCGTACTTGAAGTCAATCCAATCGGATGCAGTAAAGTCACCATTAATACGATTTACAAAAGAAGTTTTGAGAGAAGCCTTTCCTTCACTATTGGTCGTTACCCACAAGTCACCTTCGTAATATGGTGGTGTTGGCTGAATCATGTAAACAGATGATTTACCGTCTATCTTGTCCAACAATTCATTTGGTATGGACTGTGGTTGCCAGATGCCAGATTTGTATATCCATTGTGTGTTATCAGAAGTATTGTGCCAAAGGTCGCCTTCATGCTCTGCTTTCTCAGATTCCCATACTAAGACAATTTCATTCCCGGATTTATCCAGAATCTTGTTTCCGTCAATATCACACCACGGTAATTCCTCTGTTTTTGTCCATTTAATAGAAGGGTCGTTTGGTTGATACCAGGTTTCAATTTTTCCATCAATTTGTGTTTTAAGATTGTTTATTGTATCTTTGAAAACACCATCCAGGAAAGTATTGAAAGTAGAATCATCTGTATATTTACTTGCCCTTTGCCAATCGTCTGCTGAATAAGAACCGCTTGCTCTGGCAACCTTACATCTCATAAGGTCTCCGTTTGTACCTTGCGACCAGAGATCGCCAATATCATATGGTGGTTCTGGCTGAACTACGAATACGCGCCGCTTATGATCTGCTGTGTCCTGTGCTCTTTCTGCGGCGGCAAGTGCTAACGTGATATCAGTATCTTGTACCAGTTGCCACTTCCATGTTGCCCCATCTTGCATAAAACGGTACGCATATCCCTTAGATTTCCAGTAAAATAAGTCACCCTCATGTTTCTTTCGTTCTTCGTTGGTAGTCCATCCAGAAGCCGGGATATTCTGCAAGGTCGGTTCATAGTCATAAAAAAAAGTCTCAATCTGTCCGTCGATTTGAGACTGTAAATTATTGATATCAGTTGTGTATGTATTGCTTATAAAATTATTTACTTCTGTTTCTGCTTTTTCCTTTGCAATTGCATTGACATCTTTTCCTTTGATTTGTACAGAATCTGCATTGATAATAACCCTTCCTGTTGTTACATCAACCAGGAAATTTGTATTTCCATCTTTGTCAATTGCTTTAATAGTTCCTGTATTGATCCAGTCAGCATTAACGCCTGTGGCAGTAAGGATTCTGGCAATTACATCACCATCAACCGTCATACCGCCATTCCAATGTTGTCCGCCATCTGTAGAAACAGCCCACGCTTCCGCAGTCATTTTCCATACAATATCAGAATCGGATAACTGTGGCTTGTTGTGAAGATAATAAATATTGCTTCCGTCCGGCTGTTGCTCTACGGTAGTATATACGCCAGAGGATTCCGCTAAACGATTAGACAACTCCTCTATAGCTTTTTCTCTGGCGGTACGTTCATCTCTTAAATTCTTTTTGTTTTCTGCCTGTACTTGTTGATTAAGGCTGTATTGTTTCTGCTTATTCCTAGATACACTCTTAGCACTGCATTCAAGTTGCTCAAATGTGCCTGGATTCAAAGCAACAGAAGTTAGGAAGCTCTTGTACTGTTTCCCATTTCTGTCGGAAATCTCAATGGTGTCACCAGCTTCCCATGCAATATTGGTCAATGCGCCTGTGGTAAACGGTCTGAATTTCAGCCCCACGCACCTGTCTGCGATAATTTGACAGATTTTCTCGCCAGAGCCTTCTTGAATTAGCTTATTATCACTAATTTCGATAACATAGCCAGATTCCCCCGACTGATATGTTTTCGCTTCATTTTGAGAAGAATTTTCAACGTATTCTGTAACTTTTACACCTGTTATTTCGATATCGTACAGCCATGGTGTGAATTCATTCGTATCTATAGCTGTAATGCCCTTTTGCATAATAGTGATAATCTGTGCGCCTTTTGTGTCAAGAATGTCGTTCCCATCAGTATCTTTCCATGGCGTTTCAACCAAATTGTAAAATTTATCCGGTACTTCACGCTCATACCATCCAAGGCAAAGCCTTCCGTATTCGTCACTTTTCGCCCACTGACAGCCCATCTGTGCTATCCATGCAATTACCTGTCTGAAGGTAATACTGCTATCATCTGGTCGATTCTGAATTACGAAATCATCATTATCAAACCTTGTAGATTGTAATGTAACGCCGCAGACCTCGCAAGCATCCTGTATGATCTGTAATCTAGTTGCCGGATAAGACAACTTACTATCTGAATAATCACGATCAAATAATCGCATGGAATCTTCGCAAGCCAAACTGATTATCGCTGTGTTTTGATATGGCGCATCTGTTACTGTCATGGTACAGATACGGATTTTTTCAATGCCAGTAGATAATTCAAGCCCAATATAGCAAACAACTCTCGCTCCGTCCCAGATGTAGTCTGTGTATTTGCCAGAAAAGTTGTTGATCTGCAATGTCAGCTTATTTACGATAGCTGCGCCGATATCAAAAGAACCGCTTTGCGATACTGCATCCTCAAATTTAAAGCCATTAGACCATAAATCTTTGTCGGTAATGGATAATGTACTTCCGTCTGTGAAGGTAAAATCTGCATATTTCAGATAGTTACGGTTCCCACTATTCTGTTGTTCTTTAAATTCCGTTGATAAATTTCGCATATCTTACCTCTCGATAAAATCAAAACTAAGTCCTTCCATGCGCTCATTTCCTATCCACCAGCACTTAAAAGGGGATTCCCTGTCACCAACATAGAATGTTCTGGTTTCGTGCTTATTCGCAGACAGCAAGTCTGGATATGTGACCTGTATGTACTCTGGATTTACTGCCTGTATAATTTTGCAAGCAGTGTCCCAATCTGGGCCATTCCAACCTACAGACAGCTTTCGTTTCTGTCCAACTCTGTTTTTATGCATGGTCGTATCGTCTGTTCTGCCGGATTCTGATGCCGATATATCCTGTAATCCCCATGTAAAAGAAGAAGGACAGGGCATTGCTACCCCATCCACTTTAAGAAATACTTCTGCCATATGCTAACCCTCAAGCAATCATTTTGGTTGCTTCACTTTGAACAAATTCTTTAATTTGCTGATATCCCCATCCACAATTAATAAGGCTGCTTACAAGCATTTCCATATTTTGTACTTTTGCTAAATCATCACCTGTGAAAAAATCTCTAAGATTTTCTTTTGCTTTTACCCCATAATCGCTTTCAAGCTCTTTTGCTGTTTTTCCGAATAAATTGCGATAAATTAAATTTGTGTAATTTGGATAAGCAAATCTTTTATTCTGGCTTTCCGTTATTTTCATCTTAATTGTATCTGTTAGGATATGTCGAATAACAACACCCTTGTCACGCTCGATTTGCCATTGCTGACGTTCTGTATATAAGCGTTTTAATTCGCTTTCCATCTGGTTAAAGGCTTCAATATACTTGATTTTCCATTGTAGGGCTTTTTCGCCAGTAAATCCCATTACAAGCAAAGAAAAGCCATCTCTATCCATTTCGTACATTGGATATTCTTTTCCACGATTCTTATATGTTGTAAGCTGAAAAAATTTGGCGGCTGAATTATCAGCCACGAGATTTTCTATTGATTTCAGAACATTCTTATGTTCTTTCTCAAAAACCTCAGCAACTTTCAGACTTGTTGTAATAAGTTTCTCTTCATATCTTTTCCCAACGATTTCTACCAGCATAAATTCATATCTCCTTTATGATTTATTTTTTGGCAACAAAAAAGCGCCTACCCCGAAAGGTAAACGCTTTAAAAATTGCTTATTATGATTTTATAGTATAACATACGGTGAAAGTATCATTCAGTATACTTCGGTATCATTTAAAATTCTTTTCTTTCTCAAAAAGAGTGTGTGCAAATGCATGAATCATTGCAATAAAAGTTATATTGTGCATTTTTTCAACCATCTCAATAAGTTCCTCTTTATAATTCATTCCACAATTCCTCCTAACACTCTAATCAACTTCTGTTTGCGGTTATACTTCAAAATCTCGGAAATCTGCCCCATCATATCATCCATTGTCATGTTACTCTTCATGCTGTTGCAACGCTTACACGCCAGTTGCAGATTCTTAATATCATTGGTGCCGCCACGAGACAACGGCATAATGTGGTCGATTGTCATTTTCTTGAATTTGACTGGCTTACCGCATATCGCACATTTTCCGTTGCACTTGGCGTACACACTCTTTTTCTGAAAGTCATTGAACTGGATTCTATTTGCCATACGATCACGCTTTCTGCTCCATAGATTCAAGAGCCTTAAATTTCTGTCTTGCTTTATTGGCATAATCGCATAAAATCAACAATTTCATGGTCATAAAGTCCTTGTTATATGCAAACTGCCATTTTTTCAGTTCGTCCATTTTTTCTGTGCTATTAAATCCGTACTGTTCCATGAAATCATCCAAAAGAAACTTGATTTTATCAATAGTGTCCTCTACCTCAAACATTGTGTCTTCTCTATCCATATTTTCTGACATCTTATTTTCCTCCTGTGTATCCCTGTAAAAATCTAATTATGCGATTTCTACTCTGTATGCAATCATCATTTCTTTAATCACGCTAACGTAAATATCTTTCAGCCGCTTATTCTGCATAATCACGGACAGTTTATTAATCTGGTTAGTCTGTGCCTTGGTGCATCCTCTTTCCTCGGCTCTGGAAATCGCATTTCTAAGCTGCTGATCCAATCGGCAACCAGCTCTGTCCGATAATCTGCGGTAGCTTTCGTTTCTGGCGGCGGCATATTTATTCCCGAATGAGTAAGAGAAATCATCGCTCTCGGCAATCTTTGAAATACATCTGTTTACCCACTTCTCTGTTCCAACATCGGAATCTGTTCCCTTAAAGGTATCAATGATTGTTTTCATGTTCTTCTCTTGTTGGTCTGCACGTTCCGCAAGTTTCTTCTGTTCCAGTTCAGTCTTGGCTACTTGTTGAAAAATCTGATTAAACATTTGCAGTTCCGGGGACAATTTAGAATAATCAATTACTTGTTGTTTTACCTTTTCTTCAAGTCTAGTAAAATATTCTCTAGCTTCTTCTGCTTTTTCGCTATTACCTTTTACCGATAACTTCTTTGCAAAATGAGCAGTAAGTTTGTAGTCCTTAGTAGCCTGCCCTCCCCATTCGTCATTAATGACGAATGCCCAATAATCAACGTTTTCCTCTGCAAATTCATTTCCTGTAATGTTGCTCTTGCACCATCTTGAATAATTGCTAGAATCCAATTCTAAAAAGGCATATAACTTTCTGGCAGTAGTCATGCCCTCTTCATCAATTCCAAGTGCGATTTCGATAGGTGTCCGGTTTGCTGTGTTAATTGTGATTTCGTTCATATAAAAAAATACTCCTTTTCTCTTGAAAAGAAGTCTCACAAATGATAAGATATTGATTACCAGATGTGAGACTTCTGGTTGCTTAAACAGTCGTTTGTGCTTTGGTCGGTGCTACGGCTGTTTTTCAGTTGCGAGAATCTTTATCTACTAATTCGATTCCCTTTGTGATAACTTTTGTCTTTGTGACTTGAAGTCTTTTTGCACATTCTTCCAATAGTGCATTTTCTTCCTGTGTAAGTCTGACTTCCAATCTTACGTTTCTAGGATTGTCCGTCAACTTTTGCCCCATTTTGGGAGACATTTTATCACTCCTTTCAGATTGTGTGTACATTTTGTACATCTTTAATATATCAGTTTGTACGTACAATGTCAAGAGTATTTTTCATTTTTTTGTGAAAAAACAGCTCCATAAATTTGTGGAACAGCTATTAACCGTCTTGAAATTCACGACAGTTTTTTTTACTGACGATTCGTCATTTTGATGAATCGTTATTTTTTTCAAATTTCCTATTCCACTATTCATTTTGGAGTGGTAAAATACAGATATCATACTGATTTAGGGAGGAAAACGCATATGAAAAAATCCAAAAAGTTACTGGCAGTTTTGACCATAATGTTACTGATTGTCTGTATGGTAGTTCCAGTATCGGCGGCTGGCAAAATCAACAAGAAAAAAGCCACTTTGAAAGTCGGTCAGACATTACAATTAAAAGTAACTGGAACAAAAAGAAAAGTAAAATGGACAAGTAGCAAGAAGTCTGTTGCAACGGTATCTTCTAAAGGACGAGTAAAAGCTAAGAAAAAAGGATCCGCAACGATTACTGCAAAGGTCGGCAAAAAGAAATACACTTGTAAAGTTACCGTGAAAAAGGCTTCTAACGGCAATGGTGGTTTTGAAGGAAATCCTAGCACTAACAGTAGCGGTAAGAAGAATATTGTTACATATCATGCAGAATCTACACCGTATGGAGCGGTGGCAATTCTTGAAAATCATTATGATTATGCAGTACGTGTTAGAGTTGAGTTTGTTTATTTTTTGAATGGTTCTATGATTGGAACGGATTCTGATAGTATATACGCTTTTGCTCCACATTCAAAATGTGCGCTTCAAGGTTGGAACGCTGACAAGACCTGGGATTCTTTCAAAGTTAATTTAAAAATTGAAAAAGCTTCTTCAAGCCTTATTTTGAACAATTCCGGAATACACTATTCAGCTAATTTTGGAGCTGGAAATGTTATGGTAAAAGTAACTAATAATGGAAAAAGAAACTCTTACACAACTATTGCAGTCGTATTTTACAAAGATGGAAGAATAGTTGGATATGATTATCAATTTGCTCACGTTGAAAATCCAGGCTCAACAGCCTATCTTGAATTTAGCTTTCCTTACGACAGAAATTATGATACAATAACGCCAGATAAATTTGAAGTATATGTAAATGATTCTTACACATATGACTGGATGAACTAAAATAAAGGCTAGGGATTTCTCCCTAGCCTAAGTTTATCAGTTAATGTATTCAACATCTATACTTGGCAATGTTACTTGTTTCCCAAGAAGTGTTGTAGAATTTGATGTTCCGCTACAAGTTCCGTATACGGTTATCCAATCTCCTTCCAGGTAATGTGTTTCGCCATCCTCATATCTGTATGAACAATCCCATTTATTACCGTTTCCATCAACGATATATAACGTATATCCACCAAACATTCCTTCTAATGACTGATCTATTGTTCCAGAGACAACACAATGTTTTTTGTCGTAACTGTCTGGATTTCTCAATATATCATTATAATCTAACGTCTGGCAAAGCTCCTTGTATTCGTCCTCTGAAACTTCTTTTGAATTAGCAACTTCTTCTGTCACTACAAAATACTGTGATAAACTATCATCTGAAGCATTCTTTTTATAGCTTTTAGCTTCATCCCCTTTGGCAAATACCATACAATTCTCTAAATTTATGGAATCTCCCATAAATCCCCAAGAATCTACACTTGATACCGTTCCGAGAATAGCAACCACATCATCATCTTGAAGACCACTTTCATATTTTGTATACAATTTACTATCCGATACATTAAAATTACTCATCATGTATTTATCACCAATAGTAACTTGTACCTTATTGTCTTTAATCTCACTTATTGTTGCTACAGTATAAATTTTAGCTCCGCTCATATTGACTGCATATTTATATAAATCGCTGTCAGTGATATAAGCATATTCACCGGAATTAAATGTTTCCAATTCATCATCAAAAGTAATTGGAGCCACATTCTGTTTTTTCTCTTCTACTGTAGGAGTTGCTTTTCTTTCGTAACTACTGGATTTTTCTGTCTGCGTTTTAGTAGTATCTTCTTTTTTCTCTGTTTTAGATGAATACCAGCCAATTAGAATAAATACAAGGCAGATAAAACCAAAATAGTTTGCACATCCCCCTTTTTTCTTTTTCTTGGTAGCTGTTGGCTGTGGTGTGTACTGTGGTTCTGGCGCAGAATATGTTTTAGGTTTTTCGATATTCTCAATAGTTGTTCTGGTCTTGTTTGCTTCACCCCTGTCGCAATTATCCATTACACTCTTGTCTAGCATATACCATTCAACAACATATTGTTTTTTGAAGTACCGCTCCGCAATCTCTGTTGTAAATTCCTTTGCCTGTTCATATGCGGAAGAACCTGTTGATAAGCAAATTTTGAAAGGCTTTGCATATTTCGGAATTGAAAAAGCAACTTTCAACTGTACTCTCCCTAAATCATCTGGTTCTTCCTTATCATAATTCAATACAAAATCCATAGGATTCGCTTCAAGTAACAGATTTCCTTTGTAGTAAACCTCGATATTCGCTTTTGAAGCCTTGATTCTCATGGAATCTAACATCTCAATGTCGTATTCCTTTTGCTTCTGTGGCAATTCCTGTGTTACATTTCCCTGTGTTATCGGGAATCCACAGTTCGGGCAACTTGCCGCTTTATCACTTATTTCCTTGCCGCATTCTGGACATTTAATCAGTGCCATAAATATCCCCCTCCTTAGTATGATACCCATATTGTACCACTTTGGGACGCATTCTGAAAGCTTTATTTCGCTTTTCTATCAATTTCCGCAGTTACAGCAATCAAAAGAGCTTCGGCAAATTTCGCACCGAAAGAATCAGCGTATTTATCGTGAATCCGGCTTGCTTCCATGGTGAGATTTTCCCACTGCGGAATATCATCCTTTGAGATAAAGGCATACTTCTTGTGGAGGTTCCATATTTCTTGCCAGATGGAGAAATAAGTCTGTTTAAAGTCCATCAATACCACTTCTCCCCGAAATTATCCTTTGCTGTGCCATATTTGTAAAAACTCATCTCAGCCCGATTTTGGCGCAATTTATCAAAACGGTCTGAATATTCTGTTGGAAGTTCTGTTCCTATTTTGCTCATATGTTTTAATTCTCCACAATTAATTAATTTCTTTGCTCAAAAATCAATTTTCTTGGCTTGCGACTATATTTTATCGGGTGAGAAGTTTTGAAATGGATTTGGTTATTTTATCGCAGTAATTCTTTGTCAATAATCTGGAAGTTTGCCCTGTGGATATAAAGAGCTTTTCCGTCAATCATTAACTTTGTCATTTTAGGTAGATCGTCCGGGATTTTCCAGAACACCTCGTCACCAGAATATGCGGCTATCGGCTGTCCAAGTTGGGATTTAATTACTACAACCCTGGATTTCCCGAAATAATTTTTATAATAATTCACAATCCCGGCTATGTATGTGTTCTCTGAAATCTTCCCAGTTGAATGGCTAATTATATCCTCCTGGGTAAAATCAACCTCTGGCTTCAATCCTTTTTGCTCAAAAATACAAGTATCACCACAGCTTTCAATTTCTTTACCGTCAATCAGAATTGTAATGACGGAAGATACGTCATAGCTGGTTGTTTCATTTCCCTCACTATCGTAGCCCTTGGATTTGGTTTTATTCCCGGAAATGTTGATCTTGTCCCCAGTGGTAGTCATAACCTTTTGACCGTAGTTGTCGTAGGTATAGATTGTGTAGCTGTTACCGGAAAGATTTCCTTTCACGTCATTCATGTAATCGTCATTGGCTGCACAGCCTGTTAGACCAGAAACAATGCAAATACAGATAATGGCTGCCAGTATTAATTTGATTCTTTTCATAGTGTGTCCTCCCTGTCTTCAACTTTCATTAACAAATTTTTCCGTATGTAGCCAGACATGAAATGCGAATAATGGTGATCCGTATACTGACTGAATGAAGTGCCGAAATATTCATCAATCACTTTCATGTATGTTTCAATTTCAACATTCTGGAAGTAATCTGGATTTGGCCCGAATCCAAACTTGTCCAGGATATTGTCCAAAGCGTCTTGATTGATTTTTGTGTGTGGTTTCCTGGTTCGCTCTTCGTATCTCTTGAAGAAATACTTTGATACTACCAGGAAGCGGTTGGTTGTATATGGGCTTGTCGTATATCCCAATTCTTCAAGTCGTACTGAAACCTGGTTCTTGAATGCAGACCAATTAAAAGATTTACGGTCTATTGGAGTATACTGGATGCTTTCTTCTGTCAACATATTTTTGATATGTTGAGAATTGAACCACTCGTTAGAGTGGTATGCATTTTTCTCTTCTTCTTTTAACTCCGTAGGAGATGTAGTATCTGGTTTATCATTAATATCTGAAATATAATCTCTGTTTGTAGTTTCTGGTATTGTTTGACGGTTTGAATCGTATTGATCGTTCATGGGTGCTTCATTCATTGCGCACTCACGCGCATTGGAAAAATCATCTGGAAAATTAATTTTGTAATCGCTTAAAGGATAACCTTTTTCTTTAAGTGCTTTTGCTATATTTACAAGGCTAACACGATATTGTAAAGTTCTGTCCCATTTGTATTTTGGGTTATTTCTTTTTGAAATAAAGCCCATATTAACCAGTTCATTGATATACCGTCTTACTTGGCTTACAGACAAGCCAAGCATGATTTCATTGGATAATTCTTCTGCTGTTTTGTATATCCAGCCATAAAATAATTCCTTTTCTTCTTCTCCATTTTTTCGTGCGATTTCATTTTCTTTTTCAATAAATTTATCTGCATCGGAAACTCTTTCAGACCAATAAATAAATTGGTTTAATATGATTGCTTTGCGAAAATCACCTGTAATAGCAAGCAAATCTTCACGCAAAACTACTTTTTTAATTTTCTCCATCTTATTCACCTGCCGCTCTGTCTAATTTATCGTGAAATTTTCTATGGCAATTTTCGCATAACACTATGAGATCGTTATCTGCAACTGATCTCATATGTTCTCGTCCGTGATTTTCATATGTTTTATGGTGGACATTAAGTTTTCCACTCTTTCCGCATAGCTGGCAACGGTAATTTGCACTTTTTAACTTATAATTTCTAACTCCATCCCAATACGGTGTATGTAAAAAATCGTTATAATCCATGTTGTTAATCTCTTTGCATATTTCGTCTTGATCTGGGTTAGTTCCATATTTTTGATACATGATATAGTTAATTTTGTCTTTTGCAGATACTCCATCTCTAAAGCAAGCTTTAGGATTTAAATACTCCTTGTATCTGAGAGTAAGATTTGCAAGTTCCTCTTTTCTTTCTTTTTCCCATTTTTCATGAGATATTGATTGTTTGATCTTTATTTGCTTCTGATATTCTGTCTCACATTCTTCGCATCTGAAATACTCGTTATTAGTGTCTTTATTATTGATACATTTAATCATATTTAAAATTCTAGTTTTAGAAATCATCCGAGTATATATTTTCCCACAAATAGGGCATTTTATTTGATACTCATATAAAATTTTATCCGTAGGATCTAAATTATCATATCTATAAAATGCATTAGTGATTTCTGTTGTTTTTGCATTCATTAGAATTTTCGTAAGTTCAAAGTCGATAAGATCTCCACGTTTTATTAAATTGTCATTTTTTCGGATATCAGAAAAGACTACATTTTTGATAAATTCTTTGTTCATATAGATAACCTCCGTATTGGTTGTTGGCGTACCATGAACCGCCAGAATCCGTAATTATAAAACAGTGGACAGGCGTATTACGGTTTACACTTTTCGGGAGCTACCCTAGCCCACTGGTTTTACCGAAATTAATTAATCAAACATTTTGAATGTTTCCTTGCAAAATTCCTCATAGTCGGTTTTCCCGACCAGTGGCATTTTATTCCTCAGTTTTTCCATGGCTCTAAAAAACTTGCCTTGGTCTTTATTCCAGATTTTACAGGAAATTAGAAGATACTTCTCTTCTGTATGTCCAAATTCTTTTCCGAAATTCACTCTAATTTTCTCATTCTTAAAAAGTTGGTCTGCCAGATACTCTTCTGTATCTGCAAAAATGTATTCGCTGCGGAATAAATGCTTTTGGATTAAGATGTAATTTTTATATGACATGATATTCCTCCCTGTGAAAAAGGTTCCATTTTAAATCGAACCTTTCCAGACCTCATTTTAAATGCGGGCTGTCTAAAAATTCAAAATTATGCCGCAATTTTATTAATTCCTTTATTCAGAATAAATTCTTTTATTTCGTTATATCCCCATCCATATCCGACTAATGCGCTCACAAGCATTTCTGCGTTCTGAACTTTCACCAACTCTTCTTCTGAAAAATAATCTCTCATACTTTCTTTTTTTGTGATTCCGAATTCCTCTCTCAGTTGCTTGGCGTTTTTGCCAAATATGGACTTGTAAATAACGTCTGTATATGTAGAATAGGCATGTCCGTGCATTCTTTCATTTTCAGAAGATTGCTGGATTGCCTTTGTAAACGCTTGCCTTACTGCAATTCCTTTTTCACGTTCTTTGATTTTTCCAATAAGAAGCTTTTCCATTGCATTAAACTGCCGAATATAGCCCTCTTTGAATTTCATTGCTTTTTCGCCAGTATAGCCCATAGCTAAAAGTGTAAATCCATCTCTGGTTACATAGTACATTGGCTGTTTCTTATTTTGAGAATTGACGTAAGAGGACTGCACGAAATTGTGCCGTCTAAAATCCTCACTGCATTCAAGCTCTCTTATATCTTGCAAAACCCTTTTATGTTCTTTCCCGAATGTCTCCGCAATATCTAGGCTTGTTGCAATACTGGTTTCTACTTTTCCAATCATCATAACTTCTACCAACATTCTCCATTCCTCCTTATATTAATGGATAAAATAAAAAGAGCCGCCAAGTAAGATAAAAATTCCTCACGATTGAGAAATATTAGTTTCTTCTTAGCGGCTCAAAAATCAAGACCGTGTGTACTTCTTCATTGAAGAAATTATACCACACAATCAGCCAAAAATCAATATGCCGGGGATGGTTTGAAACGGCTATCCGTATCATTTTGGGCTTTTGTTACTGCTTTCGCAATCTCGCTTCCGTCCAGAATAATACTGTTCATAATGTACTGCGGATTCTTATTTCCGCTGTTCATACTCATTGCCATTGCAACGCCCTGTGCTACTGCTTTTGTCATTTCTTCTTTTGTGAGTCCCATGCTTCCGTCTGAACTGGAAACAATGCTGTCTGCAATCTTCTTCATGGTTCGCGGATTTTCCAGCGGAAGAACGGCTTCGGAACCGGCTTCACCGATACCAATTACCTGTGCGCCATTGAAAAGACCACCTTTGGCGTACCATTCCACATTTGAATTCCATCTCCATTTGTGAGTATTACCCTCTTGCCAGTTAGTATAATTCATTTGCAGATGTGGCGTTTTTATATCAACAGATTCTATTCCACGTTTAAAATCATTCATCGCATTTAGCCCAACAGAATAGAGTCCCGAAAAATTTCCATTAATAGTTTTTCTGATTGAAGAAAAAACTCTTGCAACAGACGACATATTATTTTCGGCATAAGTAAGCATTTTTCCAGTTTCCGTGTCAACTTTGCCAGAAGCCTTTTCCCAAATCTGGTTTGTATTGATCAGAACGGAAGACCAATAGCTTTGAATGGTTGTCATAACCTTTCCCATTACATCTTTGGTATCGGTATCCATGGTTCCGAGAGCTGTCGATACAGCACTTGCGGAATTTCCCCAGTTTGTTTTGGAGTTGGTTTCAACATCATCATTCGTGTTCTTTATCTTTGACCAAATGGAAGGCATTGTGCTTTCTGTGCTTTTTTTCATTCCAGCCATTGCCGTACTTACAGCTGCACTGGCTATTCCAAAACCAGTCTTAGAGTTTGAAGAAATGGATTTCGTAGCTGTTTCCACTGATTTGCTCATTGTTGATGAAGATTTTGGAACATCTTCTGAAAAAGCTTTAATAACTTTTCCTGTGTCAATTCCCATCTCTGTCATTTTATCCATCAAGGCTTGGAATGCGGCTCTGGCTGTTGCACCAGATGATTCTTGTTGCTGAAGGACAGCACTTAATTCATCAAACTGCGTTGGAGTGATTACCGCTTGATTTGAAAGTCTTTCTAATGCAGATTTCGCATTATCAAATTCTGTCCCCATCGTACCGATATATTCATTAATATTACTTACATGAGAATTTGTAGAAGTATCGGATTCTTCCATTGCCTGTTTTAATGCTTGCTTAAATGTATCGGAAGAAATTCCAAGATTTTCAAGTGATGTTTCTACGGTTTGGAGCTGTCCATCAAAATCAAATGCATTGTCTTTCACATTTTTTAAATCACCGCCAAGACCGATAAATTTATCCCCGGAAATTCCAGTTTGGTCTTCAAGGATTTTTAATGCTTTTCTAACAACTTCAAAATCGTTAAATGCGTCAGCTGTGGAGTCTTTAAAGTCCATAGCTTTTTTTACCTGTCCAAGTCCTTCCATGACAAATGCAGTCGCACCCAAATTAGTTGCGTATCCCCAAAATCCTTGGAATTGTCCACCAGCTGTTTGTGCGACATCACCGAGATTTTTTATCTTTTCTGCAAGTGTAGTAAACCCGCCATTTCCAGCCGTTTCCGCTGCTCCACCAATATCACCGATGATAGTGGGAAGAGAAGATGCGGTATCAAGTGGGAAATTTAAAAGTTTTGAAGCTAATGAACCGATTCCACTTGCAAAGGAAAAGATTTTGGTAGCAATATCCTTGGCTATTTTGATCGCAAACAATGTTCCGAATGCAGCACCGACTTGTTTTATAAATTCTGGATCAACTCCGCTTAACTTCTCGGAAAGCCAATTAATAGCATTTGCGATACCGTTGATTAAGTCCGCTCCGATATTAATTACTCCTTCAAGCCCAGTGATTAGCGCATCTGCAAATCCCTCTGCAAATGGTTGGAATGCATCCCAGAGATTCCCAAGAGCCGTGCCGAGAGCTTCCCAATCAACATTATCTATAAAGCTCTGAAGAGCTGATTTAACCCTGTCAACACTACTCCAAATCCACTCCCAATCAACATCAATAACTCCAAAATTGTCAAGCGCAAGTACGATTCCTGCGATACCTCCAGCCATAGCAAGATATGGGTGTTTGGATAATGCGGCAAGTCCTTTTCCTAATGGGCTGTCTTTTCCAATGATTCCGTCAATAAAGGTTAGTCCTTTGAATCCAAGGATTGCAATGGAGATTTGTCCAAGTCCCTTTCCAATTGCTTGTGCAGTTTCCGGGCTGATATTCTTTATTGCATCAGCAATAGAGTTTAATCCTCCAGGAAGTGTTGTATTGATGAAATTTTCTCCAACATCAAGTAAATCTTTGAAGAAGTCAACAATTCCCTGTCCAACATTTTGTGCAAATGGCGCAAGTGCATCCCAGAAGTTTTTCAATGCCGAATTAAGTTCGTCCCAGTGAATGTTGTTTCCGAAATTTGTTAATGCGTCAACAAGTTCCGGAATTGCACTATTCATTGTCCATGTACCTACCGGCACTAAGAATTTCTCATAGAAATCCATGAGACCAGTCCAAACAAATTTTGTTGGCTTTTGAAGCATTGTAAAGAAACTGAAAAGTGAGCTATTCAGTTTACCCCAATTGATTTTATTTAGTAAATCATTCGTAATATTAAAAAATCGAGGAAGCCCGGAATTGTCAGATAACATCCATAATCCAATTGGTTTCAGATAATTATTCCACAAATCTTTCAGAGCTGTAATAGAGAAGTTTCCAAGCTTGCTAAGACCTTCATCATAAAGTTTCTTGATTGATGCAGTTGTTGGTTTAGCCGCTTTACGAATTTTTTTAAATACAGCTACAATCTGATCAGCGGCATCATTTGCCTTATTATTCATTTCTTCAAAAGCTTTATCCCATGCAGCTTGATACTCTGACAGGGCTTTATCTAATGCAGCATCCAGTTCTGGAAGGTGTGCACTCGCACCGCCTCCACTTCCGGAAGAGCCGGAAGAATTGCTAACTTTTGCATCATTTAATTGATTTAATTCATCAAATGAAAGCACAGAAAGAGTTTTTTGTAATTTCTTCGCATTGTCATTTGTTTTGTCAAGCCCGGAAGCTGCATCTTCTGTACTATCTGCAATACTTCCCATATCAACTGCGGCACTTCCTGTGGAAGCAACATAATCGGACATTTTGATACCCAAAAGTCTTCCAATCCACGAAAAAGCTCTCTGAATTGCAATAACAAAGGCATTCATATATGGAAGAACCTTTGAGATAATCGGAATGAATAACGAGCCTATTGTCCTTGAAAGTGCGGCGAAGTTAGATTGCAGTAATCTAAGTTGGTTTGCCGGTTGATTAATAGTATTTGCAAGGTCGCCCCATGCGTATTTAGAACTGTTTAATATTGTAATTGTTCTTAATATAGCTTTATCTGATTGACTTAGACTTGATACAGTAGCGTCAATTCCAAGGTTATAAAGTTCCTGTTGTAAATTTGCTACACGAATATTAATACCGTATTTATCAAGCGCCCTGCTCATTCCGGTTATGCCGGATGCCATATCGTTCCAAACATCATCGAACTCAAGATTTTTTACAGATGCAAGGTCAGCTCCAATTTCTGTTAAAACTTGTGAAACCTTAGTTGATGCATCTGCTGTTGCCCCCATTGATGACGCCATCTGTGCATAAGTAGCTTGATAGTTCATCGTTTGTTTTGGATCAAGTCCAAGGCTAGCAGATTTAGTTCTGGCCAAATCTCCAGAATCAGACACTTCAAATCCAGTCATTTTCTTTGTTAGTTCTTTTGCACGTTTTTCAAAAGAACCAACATATTCCTCAGCGGATTTTACTCCTGCATCCTGCCACTTGCTGATATCTAATCCGTCAGTAACTTGATCGAACGCAGAGTTAAAATAATTCAAAGTTTCTACGTAATCAGACGCAGATTCTACAGAATTCCAAAGTGCTTTAATCCCCCTTGTTACTGTGAAGAATTTCGCATATAATCCAGCAAACTGTGAAGTTAATGAACCAACTTTTTTTGAAGTTGCATTTGCATTATTTCCAAATCCAGTTAAAGCAGAACTTGCAGCTCCAATTATGGAGGATAACCTTCTTCCAGCATTTCCAAGTCCATTTGTGGAATTTGATAACCTCGAAAATGAATTCGAAAGAGAATTTGTGGTTTTATTTATTTTTCCACTTGCATTGGCTAACTGTCCCAAAGCTTCTGTCATTCTTACTGTATTTTCACTGATTTTAGGTGCAGTTTTCATTACATTGAAGAATGACAATACTTCCTTTGCTAGTGTTCCAAGTTGGCTTGACGTTTGTCCGATTTTATTTCCAGAGCTTGCCAATTGTGCAATAGACTGAACTAACCTATTCACAGGTTCAGATATATCGCCAACGCTCGTAAAACTCTCTGCGATTGATTTAAGGTTGCTTCCAAGCCCAGGTAATTCAGCGGATACATTTGCAATATATTCACCGGAATTGGCTAATCTAGCCATTGAATTGACAAAACGATTAACACTGGTAGATACATCTGGAATCTCTGTCAAATTGCTTAATTGATGGATTATTTCTCCAAGTTTTCCAGAATCAAATCCACTAGCATCAACCTGGCTAAGTCTGTTGATTGAGTTGATAACTGCATTCAGTCCAGAACCTTTATAATCTACTTCACCCATTGTCTTTATGGAATTTGAGAATTTTCCAATTCCATCAGCAATGCTTGTCATTTTCCCTATATCAAGTTCTTTTAGTTTTCCAAGTTCCCTTACACAACTACGTAGCCCATTTGTATTAACTCCGCTTAATGCGGAATTAACTTCTGTGAGTTTGTTTGAAAGATTAGTCAGCGCGCGTACTGCTTTTTCTGTACTACTGCTAATTTGTATATCAAGGGTATCAATGGTATTGTCAGCCATTTTATTTGTCCCTCCTTTTTTACAAAAAAATAAAGGGCAGACAAGAGTGTTAATCCTGCCTGCCCTTTTCATGGTTAAGTTCAAAGTTCGCCTGCATGAGTTGCAAGCTTGCCAAAAGCGCGTTTCTTTGTTTTTTCTTTTCTTCTTCGGAAAATATACCTTCCTGTTTACGCTTTTCTTCCTCTGCTGATTCGAGCAAAGGTTTCTTCAAATACTCTGCCTTGGATTTTTTTCCCATTAAAGCATTTGCAACAGCTGTGAATGTGGCTGATGTTTCATAAATGCCCGCTTGCCAAAGCTCAGTGTCTTTTCTCTTTTGCCGTATCTTTTCAGCTTCGAGATAAGGTTTTAACTCAGCCGGAGTAGAATCCATAAATTCTTCTTTAGATACACCGATAGAGAGGTATAAAGGAAGAATCTCTTGGTAAACAACTTCTCGAAAAGTTAATTTTTCTTTTTGTGATCCTGTGGGAGCTTCGTTGCATTCTTCTCTACTGCCTGTGCTTCTGCTACTGCATTCAGCAGACCGGATAAAAAACCATTTTTCTCCAATTCTTTATCAAGAAGTTGGTATAAATCAAATCCGCTTTTAGGATTTTCCTCGGTTCCTTCATCTTCGTAATCATCCAAAAGGTCACAGACTTTATCAAGAACAGCTTTTTTTTCAGAATCACTTTCATACCCAAACTCATCCTTGTGCTTCTTTTGAAGTCCGGCAAGAAGCAGTTCCGGAAGAAGAGAAATCATCTTCTGAAGGCTTCTCTCTTTTCCATCTGTAATCCCCTGCACCTTGTCCAGCACATCTGTTTTTGTAAGAAGTCCGTATCCAAATACAACCTTATATTCTTTTCCATGTACATTAAAAGTTACCATTTTATAATCCTCCCGACATGTTTTTTAGTTAAGTGTCATTGCACCTGTGGAATCTGCTACTGCTTTTGCGGTATCTAAAGCCTGCGTAAGTTCGTCAGAAACAACTTTTGTATCAAGGCCTTTATACTCTTGAATAATGAGGGACAGCGGAATTGTTGCTGCTTCATTCTGTCCAATATCAGACAATGGAATATTTTTTCCAGGGTCTGCGATAACAAAGAATGCATCAGCGAGGTCTGGAAATACAACTTCAAACCAAACTCTAAATCCTTTTGACTTTCCTGTTGCCGCATCAGTCATAAGCTTCTTTAGTGCCGTGATAACATCAGCGTTAAGATTGAAGGTTACATCCCAAGTACCACCAGTATCCTGTCTACCGGACGCATACTGTGTAATGAAGTCTTCGAGTGCGGATACGTCAATCTGCTCTGTGTCAAGAGAAATTCCACCGATGGAACTACATCTTTTTAACCATGTGAATGCAGTTGGCTTTGTTCCTTTAGCGGTTTCAACACCGTAATGAAAAGTTACGCCAAGTGTTGTTAAATCTGCCATTTTGATAGGCTCCTTTCTTTAATTCAAGTTTTATGCACGTAACCCTGTGCCGGGAGATAGCGGATCACCGCCTTTCTACTCTTCTTTGTCTGTTTTCAGTTCTGGTAATCCTGCTACAGATGTAAGCAGTGATAAAAAGCCGGAAAGTAAAGATGCGGATAAAACCATTTTCCAGTCGACACTGCCGATTACAGTTGCGGTTCCAATGGTTGCTATTGCTGTTTGTGCGACTGTTTTTACGGCTCTAATTCCTGCTGCTTTCAGCCAAAGTAATTTGTCTGCTTTCATTCGACATTCTCCTTTCATATTTTTGAATAAAAAAATAGAAGCATTTCTGCTCCTAATCTAATAAAGTTCCTGTATATATTCGGCTGTATCGGCTTACAAGCTTTTTGATTCCACTGTCACCAAAAAACATAGGCTCCGGTCCGTATGTGCGGTGGAATCCCATGCTCACCATAGCTTTGTGACTTATCTTGTCCAATTCATACAATCTGGTTAATGCTTTGCTACCAGAGGTGAAGCAATTTACTTGAAATGATGGCATTGTTGCACATTCATCCCCTTCAAGGTCACCTCTCGTAATTGGATTTCCAAGCATATAAAGCTGTGCATATGCCTTTTTACCAGAAGCATTTGTTTCACTTCCGTCCATGGAATAATTGTCTGCGCCAGTAATCTTAGAAACAGCCGCTCCCCATTTTGAAAAAACTTCCAGTACAGGGGATTCTATTGTGTCCGGCATATCTGTCACCTCACAATAAAAAAATGCACTCACCTTTATAGTGAATGCATTGCATGTTATACTACAATTTAACACTGTAATGATACCATAATTAATTGGTATCATTCAGTATATTATGGTATCTTCTTTAGGAATAGAATACCTCTTTGGCAATTTTGCGGATATTCTGAATGATTTCTACGCTTGCCTTATACATTGGCATTGTAGCTTCTGTACCGTAAGAACGTATCCATTCGCCGGAATCAGAAATATATACCCAGGAATCGTTTTTTCCTTTTCCTTGTCCGTAAGAACCGATTGTATAACCAAATTCTTCTCCTTTTGGATGTGGGCTAGAACCGGCTGCACCATTGTGGTAAATACCAGCGCCGAATTCAATGAATAAAATGCTTTTGCCTTCGCATATTAAGTGGGCTTCTGCATAGTTTCCAAAACTGTTAATTTTGATGTAAGTATTGTGGTTCTTATCAGAATCGCCTTGTGCTGCCAAAATATTTTGGTCAATAACTGGAATCCCTAATTCACATAATCTTTTTATGAAAATTTCATTTTTGTTCCTTAAAGATTTTTGATAATTTTTTATTTCATCAATAGCTTTTTGGATTGATTTCTGTGATAAGGTACACTTTATTGTCTTACCCATCTTCGTTTCCTCTTTTAGAAATTCCGTATCTGGCAATATTGCCTTTTTGTGTGTCTAAAATCTTCTTTAGTGTGTAGTCTGGCAATACTGTGGGCTCTTCATCTTTGTTCAAAATAAGGCTTCCGTCCTCGCTTATTTGTGGAATTCTATCTATCCAAAATATGTCCGCTTCCTGTGGGTGGAAATTTCGATTAAAGCTTGTAATGTATCTGTCATAATCTGGCACTATTCCAGCTGCAATTTCTTCTGGTGTTCCGGCTGTAGATGATACAGAAAAAGAGTATAGAACTGGTTTCTCATAAACTTTAATACGGTCTAATCCTTGCGTTTTTTCTGATATTCGTGACCAATATACATTTTGCTTTTGACGGACTAATCCTCTCATATTTCCTCTCTTTCTTAAATTTGGTTGCTTAACTAAAGCCTCCTTTAGTTAATTACATCTATTACACTTGTTTCCGTGTCTGTACCGCTGTAATATGCAATAATATTATTGCCGTTGAATTTTACAGAATTTGCATTTCCTGCATCCTGACCTACTGCACCACTTGCTATATTAGAGGGTTCTCCCCAACTTGATGGGTTTTCAAAAACAGTAGAAGCAATAGCCCTTCTTTTCTTTAGTTTTCCATCTGCTCTATTATAGTAGTAAACTGTAATATAACCATCATCGCCATAGATAAGTGTTGGTGTACTCAAATATACATCTGTAATATTTGTTTTTTTAGTTTCCCATGTTTTTCCATAATCATTAGATTGTATCTGAAACATTGCTGCACTATCTTCTGACCTTCCTAATGCGATAATTTTACCATCGCCAATGTATACACCATAAATTTCAGTAGGGGTGTCGGACTGTGTTGTTGGACTTGCAATTTCAATCTGACTCCATGTTTCTCCGCCATCCTTAGTAAGCACATATCCATATGAATTTCTGGTTGCTCTATATGTGTTGTAAAAACTAATGACACCTACTGTTGGAATATGAAGCGCATCTCCAATATGACTCGGTTTTATATCAAAAACAGGAGAACTTTTTTTCGTAAACACGATACCGTCAGAAGTTTTATATAAATCAAAAGAGCAATCTGCATTTACTGGCGTTCCTTTTCTATTCCAAAAATAAATAATTCCGAGACTATCATGTCCGAGTCCTGTTATAGTGTCTCTGACGTTTTCTGTAGATATTATTTTTTTTGCTTTTGACCAAATAACACCATTTGGACTGGTTTTGGCAAATATATCGACACTAGTATTGTCTGTATGATTTTTACCAACCGAATAAACACAAACTAATTTATCTTTTACTACGCCAATAAAAGGAAAAGCATTATAGCCATCATCTGTTGATACATAGAATCCTTTATTTTTTACATTATCAATGCCAACTGCAATTATGAGATTGTTAGACTGAACTACAAGATCGTCTATTTCTGCCTTTACTTCGTTTGTTTTTATTTCTGTGTTTTCTTTAAGGTTATTTGTTTTTGATTCTAATATTTCTATTTTTTCTCTTGCAATGATATCGTTAGCCGTAAACGGATTTACATAATTTGTTTTATTGCCTTTTTCAATTTGGATTTCAGATAATACCCATGTATTATTTCCACCAGATGAATGTCTAATACGCATATATGATATAGATTTCTGAGGATTAGTGCCAAGAACATAACTTGTTTCAGTCAAAGTATTGTTAAGAAGTTCCAGTACACTTTTCGTTCCATCAGTATAATAAAATTCAAATTGAATACCAATACCATCTGTTGAAGCTGAACCATTTGTTAATGCTTTTAAACTTATTGTGTATTTTGTATTAGGCTCAAAGGAAATGGGATAATTGTTTTCTTTGTATGCCTTTCCTAAATTCCCAGCTGTTCCAGTATAAGAATTTCCATTTCTTGTCCACCCAGTTGCATTTAATAATTCTCTTGAGTTAAAAATATTTTTTGTCCCGATTTCTAATTCACCTATATTTTCCTTTAGTGAAGCAATAGCTTCTCCCGTTGCTTTTGCTTCTGCAAGCCCACCTTCTATAGTCAATGTAGTGTCTGGCTGTGATACACTCTGGATGTCCTTAATAGCTTGTTCTTTTGCGGAATTTACATTTTGAATAGCTTCCGCAGATGTGTTTTTAGTAAGCTCCAAAAGCTGATTTATAACATCTTTTTCTTCCTGTCCTATCTGTGGTTGATCAATCTCGATACCCTCTAGCACTGGTACTTCCGCTATTGTGGTATTCCATTCAACACTAATATTTGAATCGGAATCCGTTTTAACAGCGCAAACAATAAAACGTACCGTTCCCATATACCTTGCTGCATTTCTTCCAATCAACCAAGAAAAAGTTACATTTTCGCCATCTACAGCTACATCATCGCAAATGTATTGGTCTTTGATAGAAACATTAAAATCCACACTGCTTACGTTTTCAAAGTTAATTCTGACTGAAAATTTGGATAAATCAAGATTATCTCCTACAATTTTGGGACATGAAAATTTAATACGTTCTGCATTCTTGTCAGATTGCACCCCACCAACTACGATTGTAGAGGGCACGAAAATAATCCTTGTCTTAGCATCAATTGTGCATATATCGGATTCTTCAGAAAGCAAATTAACATCTTCTTTTGCGCTCATAAGTAAATCAAGTGCTGTTGCCATGTTCTACCCCCTCTGTGATACTTTGGTTTTACCAGTAGTTATAATGTATTTTCCTTTATCTTTCACTCCGGTGACAGATACAGAAAAATAATCCCAAGTAAGGGCTTCTGGCGGAATTTCACATTGATTGTTTTTCAGTATTACTGGGTATTCTCTTTCCATTCTCCAAAATGAAGCAGCTGTTTTACATCCGTTCCACTCTGGTGAAAAGATAAACAATGCTTTAAGATATCCAGTCGTGCCCTTTACCAGTCCAGAGAAATCACACTTCGGATCTGGATAAATTCTTTGATTATTTACAATAAATCTTAATACTCTCATGCAGTCATCCTTTCCATTCCAACAGGGGAAACGTATGTAAATTTGTTTCCCAAAATATCTCTGGCCGTGCCAATCACGAAATGGCTGTAGTCTGCCAGAATATTGCATACAAATTCCTCTGCATCCACCCAGTATCGTTTCTTAACCATACGGTGAAGTTCTGGTAATAGACCGTAGCTGAACATCACACAATGCCCTAATTCGTGGATAAATACACGGTTCATAAGTTCTCCATGTAGGTTATTTGCAATCGAAATAACACCAGTAGAATAATCAGATACAGCAAGTGTTCTATTTCCAGTGCGGTCAATTAACACGTTATCGTGTGGGAATACGAACTGTACTCTCCATAGGTCACCGTTCATGTAAAATTGTCTTAGCATGGCTTATCACCATCCTTTTCTCAACTAAAAAGCCCCTGCCGCACTACTGCAACAAGGGCTTAATCAATAATTTAATCATGTCATCTGCTGAACCAAACGGCTCAGGTCAGTTTTCATCTGCTGTCTGAGTGTTGCATCTGCATCAGACCACATTTCCGTAAGATTACGGATAATATCGGAAGTGTATTCTTTCATGGAATCATCCATTTTTCTCTTTGATTCAGCGTCTTTGGAATCATGATAGTGTCTACGGTTTTCATCGTATCTATCATAGGATTCGCCATATCTGGATTTCTTCCGATTCATGTCACCCATTTCCATATCACTACGGTCTGGATGATATCCCATGCGGTACATGTTGCGCTCAAATTCTGGATTGTTTAAATACTCGTCCATCCAGTCATCGTCTTCCATGTACAGATATGGTCTATAACCTTTTCTAGTTCCCCTACCTTTTGGAGCGAAACGCCCATTTGAATAGCGGTAACGGTCATATCCCATGCGTCCAAGATACTTTTCTTCCTGTTCGCATTCATCCATAGCTTCTACGATTCTGTAATCTTTATCTGCACAAATCGCGCACTTTACGGATTCCATGCAGTCTTTCAGATCGTCCCAGTCTTGAGCACTGAGATTATCAAATCCATGTGTTTTGGCTTTTTCCATAGCCCATTTTCCCATTTCCATTGCTGTCTTATGCATTCACGATACCTCCCCTCTTCACAGCCTGTACAACATTTTCTGCTGTTGGGGCTGTACCATTGATTGCAGTCAGATTGTTATTCGGACTACAAGCCGGATTCCCTAACATTTTGAACGCTCCACCAGTAGCGCTTGTTGCAACTCTGGTTGCATATTTTGTTCTGGTTCTGACGCCACATGCTGTTACCTGTGCGCAACAACGATTCTCCAATGGATATAAAGTTGTTCCTGTTCCTATCTGAATCATTACTGGGGCGGTAATTGTGGTTGTATTTGGAATGGACTGTGCTAAAACAATGCAGTATTTTTCTCCATTATTGTAGCTTCCTTCCGGGATAGTAACCACAAGATTTCCACCTGTGAATGCAATTGCAGTAGACAGCACAAGGTGATTGCAAAGCTTACAAACATTCTTACATGCCATATTTTTTACCTCTCAATCAATAAGAGGTGAGCCGCAACCCACCTCTTAGAATTAGTCAACCTCTAAGGGTGAGTTCAACAACTTTTGTTACTTTTAAGATAAATAGTCAGGGATATTCATTCTAGGGCTAGAATTTCCAGTTCTGTTCTTTTTACCAAATAAGCACTCTTCCGCACTCCATCCGGCATGTACCCTATACGCAATGGTTTCTTTTCCTATTCCAAGTTCTCTACTCCACTGAGAAATTGTTTGCTTTTTCCCACCGTACTCTAAAAATACGCTTCTTCTTTTGTTGCTGGCTTGTTCAAACCCAGTAATCCAGCAACAATTTTCGGGACAATAATTTCCATTTACGTCTTTTCTCTCAATGGTTAAGTCTTCTTGATATCCATTCGCATAAGCCCATTCTCTAAACGGCCAATATTCTTGCCACTCATCACACAATTTAATTCCACGTCCACCATAGTCTTTATAGTGCGGGTCATTTGGGTTAGTACATCTTGTTTTAATCGAAGACCATTTTTTATATAAAATTCCGGTTGATTCTCCATGACAGTTTCTACTTTGTTTTGAGTAATAACTTCGCAAACATCCGCAAGATGTACTTGTTCCCCTCATTAAATTGTATTGATAGCAATTGACATCATTGCCACAGTCGCAATGACATTGCCAATAATTAGAACGATTTTTCCTGCCTATTTTCTTTACTACGGTCAATTTTCCGAAACGCTTTCCTGCCAAATCTTCCGCTTTTGGGTGTAAACATCCACAACTTTTTGTGTGACCATTTCTTAGTCTAGATGTGTCTACGATCACAATATTGCCACAATCGCATTTGCATTCCCATAACCTATGTTTCCACTTATTGGTTCCTGCGCTAGATTCAACTGTAAGTTTCCCAAATTTTTGACCTATTAAATCTTGATTAACCATGCACCGTTCCTCCTATGATAATTTTATTATATCATAATAACGGTACATATTCAATTTTTAATTTAATTCAATGATAAAATCAGCAACAACCGTTGTTTCCCCCACATCCACAGCTTCCATAATATCCATACAAGTTGCTTGCCGGATATGCAGGAACCGGAAGCGGTGCAGTGCGTCTGAGAATTTCTGCTGTATTTGCGTTCATAGCCGCCTGTAATACCGCATTCTGGTCGGACTGTGAAGCCGCCAGTTTAAGTGCCTGATTCTCTGCTCTGAGGTCTGCTGTCTCTTTCTGGCAAAGATAATCAAGGATTGCTCTTGTGTTGCTGTTCTGGTTTTCCAGAAGATCTCTGGTGTTGTTGTTCATTGTGTTCTGGAGAGCACAAGTGTTGGTAGCAAGGTTGTAGTTGATACCCTGGATGGCTTCTCTTGTTTCGCAGCAACAGTTTGCTAACTGAGACTGTAATGCATTGGTATTCTGCATACCGGCTACAGTATCAGCATTGATTGCCTGCTGAACGCCGTTGAAGCCTTGAAGCATTCCGACATTCATACCATTAAAGCCACTCTGCATGGTATTGTTAAGAGAATATGTGCTGTCACAGATACCCTGCTGAATACCTCTGATACCATTCTGAATATCATTAAGGGCGAATTCCTCATTAATATCTGAACGGGTAGCCCATCCTTGGAAGCCGGAACCATTTGTACCATTGCCACCCCAGCCACCAAAGCCGCCGAAACCGCCCCAGCCAAAGATAAGCAATATTATAATCCACCATGCCCAGCCACCGCCAAAACCATAGCCTTCATCTGCACGGTTATTAGAGCCGCTTAATACAGCGACATCGCTTGCTGATAATCCACCATTCATCATAGCGATTACCTCCTTATTGATTTTTGTAATTTATACAAAATCAAAAGACCGCGGCTCTTTTAATTATTGTAGCGAATTTATTTTATTCCAAACTGGTTCTTAACCTGCGACAGTATATCGTCTGGATTAATATTTCTTTCTTTACAAAGATTTCTTGCAAGTTTTTCAATTCCTGCATTATCACCTTTTTCCATCATGTTAATTGCATTGTCAATTACAGGATTATTTCCAGACTGTTGTTTCATCATATTGATTATGGCTTGTTGAGGATTCCCTCCACCACGTATCATCTGCATAAGTTGCATTGGATTCATCATCTCTGTTTACCTCCATTCTGCTTGGGTTCCGGTGTTCCCGACATTTGTGTCGGGAACATACTCTTTATTTCGGAAATCTCAGAACAAACATCGTTCCGAAGCTGATTAAACATAGCTTCTATGTCAATCGGTTTTTCTTCTGCCTTTGGTTGCTGTTGTTCTTCCGGATTTATAAGTCGATAAACAAAAATTCTACTTCTTCCATCTGCCTGTAATTGTTTTCTATATATTTCTGTTCCATCTGTTTTTGGATAATAGACAGGGTTTCCAGACATATCTACATCTTTTGCCTTTACAGTATCAATGCCATCTACCATCTGCCCTTGTAACATGGGAATTTGTGGTACTTGTGGCATTGGTTGTTGAATTTGTGCCTGTCCGTATGGCATTGCCTGCTGATAACTATTCTGTAATTGCGCTAATCTATCTTGATACGGTTGTATTTGTTGAAATGGTTGTGCAAAATACGGATTACCATACTGCATATCTCAAACCTCCCTTGTTTTTATAACTATATTTTACAATAATAAGAGGTTGATTAACACGCCATGATAACGCCATAAATACGCCATTTTCTATTAATACAAAGAAAAGCCCCGACAATACATCGGGGCAACTTTCATAATTTTCTTCTTTAATTTTCTGTTTATGCGGTCTACGGTTCTTGTGCTGTATCCCATGATTTCTGAAGCTTCTGCAAGCGTTTTTTCTTCATAAACACGCAATCGGAATAACTCCTTTTCTCTGGAATCAAATCCAGCTTCACGCAAATAGAAGATTCTTTCATCTTCTGAAAAGTCTTTATAATCATCCATTCCACTGTCCTCCCTGTTAGTGGAATCAATATTTACACCGGGAAAATGCCTTTTAGGGCAAAGCCTAAAACAATACCAATTATGCCAGTTATGACATAAGCAATTATTTTGTCCTGTAACTTTCCTGGTTTTTCCATGAGTGATTTTAAATTGTCGTTCATTTCGTCAACTGTATCCTTAATGTGTCCCAGGTCATTGTTGTATAAAGCAATTTTCTGTTCCAGCGCATTGATACGATTAAAAAAGCCTTCATCCCTTTTGGAATGCTTTTCTTTCATCTCATGGACGGCACTTTCCAATTCTTTCAAGCGGTGTTCGTTGATACACTCGTGTTCACATCCCATCGCTATTCCTTTCCATCACTCCCATTTTTTAAGATATTGCTTCTACCCACCTAGCTTGAAGCACCCCTGCGATACGTGGGAGGATTGACGTATCACGCACACACCATCTTAGAATCCGATAAATGGAAAAACACCATGATTTACATATATTTCAGTTTCGGAATTCCAACTTCTATTTACAGAAGATTCGGAATGTGATCCTTGGAATTCAGCTCCCTGTTTCACTAGGAAGAAAAGAGCCAAATCAAATATGCAGTCATAGCATTTCTCCATATCGGAATTTATTTTCTCATCACTGTAAGATGAAGGATAATTCCTTTTCTTCTTAAATGAACGAATAGCCCTCTTTGCTGAAAGAGGAATCATCCTCGCAGTTTCTTCATCATCTTCAAGATAATTTGTCAAGTCCTCTATAAGCTGTTCGTCCATTTAAGTCACCTACCTTTGCTGAGATAAAATCTCTGATATTATTCCAGCCTTATTAGTTGCTGTCAGGGCATAGCCGTTGTCACTTGCAAGTTGTCTTAACTGAGATACAGTCATATTAGACAACTCGCTTTCTGTATACTTATGTGTTGATTCATCATAAACACTTGCTACAGATGGTGATTGGCTGTTTTCATCGAGACTATGCCCGGTTATTCCCCCGCCTTGGTACCGATCACGATACCACCGTTTGCTTTTGGTGCAACAGGAACGAACATACCGGATGCTTTTGTCCATACTGCAACCGGGTCTGGTGTAGCCCACATGGAAAGGGTTACGAAAGAACGGTTCTCTTTCTGAATGAACTGTCTGTATTCAAGTTCCTCAGGCGTCACACCCCAGAGACCAACACCGAAAGAACCGTTAGCATCTGCTTCATACAGAGTAAATACATCCTCTTTAAGGTATCTGGCTGTTTTCAGGGTTCCATCTGCTTTTCTGAAATTAAAGTTCTCATCACAACGATCAATTGTGATTTCATATTCCTGCATAAGCAGATTGGCAAGCTCCTGCTTTGTGAGAAGCCTTTTATTTGCAGCACCCAGAACAGCTGTCTGCATTGCAGTGTTGTTCCGCATGTAGTTAATCATTTTAAGAGAAGTAACAGCTTTGTTTACTACATAGCCGTTGCCTTCTGCTACAGCTACCATTTTCTGGATATCGCCCATGATATCTGCATCTGGCTTAGACCAATCAGTAAGCGTTACTTTTGCACTTGCTGGAACGCCATAGTCAATTCCCATGTCAACATGGTTCTCTTTGATTGTTACAGCACCAGTGGAAAGGAACTGTCCTTTCATAACATTTGCTCTTGTAACAACGCCCTCGAACAGTCTGGCTGCATCATCAAATACAAAGTTTTTCAGCGCTTCATTATCCGGCACACCGTTTTCAATTGCCTGCCGTAAGTTTTCGGACTGATTGATTTTTCTCTTAATGAAGAGTTTTTCAGTCAGGACTTTTTCAAATCCAGGTCTTGTGCCGATTTCTGCTTCGCTATCAAGAGCGTGGACGAATGCAACTTCCGGGAGATTCTGTCCAGCCATAAGTCTGTAATACTCTGCTTTCAGATACTGGGTTTTTGTATCTGGGAAAATGGTATCGAGGATACCTGGTCTTTTAACACTGAAATTCTGAGAGAAATTAAGTCTTTCTTCTTGGGTAATTGATTCCAAAATATTAAATGGCATTTGTCATACCTCCTTAAAATACTGGGTCTTCTGTGACTACAAAAACAATTCCGGATTTTTCAAGCTCTGTTTTTGCAGTAGTGTCAACTGTTACTGGAAGTCTTTTTTCGAGAACACGGCCTGCGACGATCACGGAAATTGGCCTCTTTGTATCATCTGTCATATCAACATCTTCAAATACAATGCCGATTGCGCCTGTTGCATTTGTTGGATATACGGAACCTGCTTTAATAATTTTCTTAGTTCCAACTGTTTCAGCATTTGTTTGATCTGCTGTGTAGGTTTTAAGTACAAGTCCGACCTCGGATTCAAGAATATTTGGAGTGGACTCATACTGCTCTGTTTTCATAAAAGCCATTATTTATATCTCCTTTACTTAAATATTTACAGGGGCGTTACCGTCCACTGATTTAGTTTCCTGGTTCTTTTTTGCTGAGTAAGCTTTTGCAAATTCAGCAGCATCACTTTTCACTGTAGGTTTGCCGCCGCTACCGCCTCCTGGATTAGGAGTATTTTCCAATGCTTCTTTCTCCCAAGCTGCTTTTGCGGTATCAAGTGCTGTTTTATTTGCTTCGGAAACTCCCTTAACAAAAGTTTCGACTTCTTTCATTGCATCTTCTGGTTTCTCATACGGTGCAGATGCGTATGCTTTAATAGCACTCGCGTATGTTTCGGTTGAAAGTCCTGCATTTGCGAACATAGAAGTAATTTCACTGGTAAGGGCTTTTTTGTTGGATTCTGCAAGCGCAGCTTTCAAATCAGCTAACTCCTTATCCACTGCTTCCTTTTCTTTCTTGCGTTCAGCTTCTAGCCGTTCTGCTTCGGTCATGTTCTGCTTTTTCAAATCTTCCAACTCTTTTTCCAGGGAATCTGCTTTTTCAGCTTTTTCCTTCAGAGAAACATTTTTGTCTTTCTCTTTCTTAGTTTCAGCAGAAATAGAATCAAGAAGCTTAGAAACCTGTTCCTCGGAAGGTTCTGCAACTCCCATACCGATAAGTGCCTGTTTTGCCTGTTCTCTTGTCATTGAAATCTCCTTTCTTCCAGTCCAATACGCTTTTTCAACACGGTTCGCTCCGCACATGGTCTGTACCCGATTTACGCTCACGGGCTGTTGCAATTTATTTGATTTTGGGTATTAAAAAAGAAGCCTTAGATTTCTCTAAAACTCCTTAAATAATCGAAATTTGGTTCATTCTTCGTTAGATGGAGAATTTGCCATTGGTTCTGTTTTGGACGGATTTTGAAACTTTCCGTCAAGTAATTGCTGTGCTTTCTGCATTTCCGCTTCCGGGTCTGCCAGTTCCGGGTAAATAGTTCCCAGATACGGTAAACTCATTTCGTAGACTTTCTGCGGATCACTAAATAAACCGCAAGTAATCAGTGCAATAAGCGGATGAATTTTATTTTTAAACAGATAATCAAGTGCCTGTGCTTTTACAAGCATATTGTCTGTTGGGTTTCTGGTTATCTTTACATCAAAATCTCGGGTTGAGATATTAACATCATTTGATGTACCACGGATAATATTCAGAATAATTCTAGCAGATTCCTTTTCAGCTTCCTTGGTGAATGCTTCTACCAATTTTGCATCTCTTTCTGCGAAGTCCCATCCATTACGAAGGTATACAGCATTTCCTGTATCCCCTCCGCTATTGCTTTGGCGGTTTGGCATTGCTTCCACAATCAGCATGTTATTGTAGATATCATCCTTTGCAACCTGGCTCTCTGATTGATTCAATTCAGCGGTCATCAGTTCAACATCCGACTGACAGCCATTTCCAGTATCTTTTACAGAGATGGCACCAAGTTTTACCATTTTCAAAAACTCGTTTTCATCTACCTCGCAGTTCTTGAACTTCATAAAGGCTTGCACAAACTGTTCAACGCCATTTAATCTATCAGACTGGTATTTGTTGATTGCATCAAATAATGTGATTGCAATTTCAACGTCCGAAAGTCTGTCATGATTATTCGGGCATTCAACAATAGGAATCCCACCAAAACCGTTGATTCCATATTCGGTTACTTTTCCATTCGTGATTTTGAAAAACTGGTTCTTTGAATAACATAAGTAGTATTGTTGCTCATCTTCATCCTTCAAAATCTGAACGGACAGCATTGGTTTTCCGTTCCTCTGCGAATATACAATGTAACAATCACCAGGATACGGAATAAAGATTCTAAACGGCGGTAAATCTCCGTTTTCTGTCCAGTCCTCTTCTTTCAGAATAGCCTTATAAGAAGTTCCTGTTGCACTTTGGTATATTGCTCTCTGGATGTTTCTTGCATCTGCATTGGCTTCATCAAGATAATCATTCAGCAAATCAACTTGCTCATTTATTTTTTTATCTGCATTTTTCTTTTTACATACATATTGGATTGGTTCCCCGCAAATCTGTCCAGCTTTAAACTTCACGGTTTCAAATGCGTGATTTTCAACCACTCTGTTATTAACTTCTGGACGGACTATTTTATTTCGGTACAATATTGGCTGATCGCCTTTCATGTACCGATACAAGTAATCAATCAATGTTCGATTTTTATTATGTATGCCAATTGTATCTGATACTACTTTTACTACATTTTGTGGAGTGATTCGGTCAACGCCTGTGTAGGCTACTTTTCTACCGAATTCACCTCGGCATAAATCTACAAAATTCATTGTATTTCTCACGAGTCGAACCATCCTTTCTGCAAAATAAAAAGCACTGGATGTTTTAATCCAATGCTCTACTTTATATTCTACACATATTAAAAGTATTTTTCAGTATACTTCGGTATCATCTTTCGAAACCTTTTATCTTTTTTATTTCTGCTATGGCTTTTAAATGCTTTTTTTTAATGTGAATCTCTGAATAACCCATCTCATCTGCAATGCGAACCAAAGATTTGTACTCAACATAATGCTTAAATAGTATGTCGTATAGCAACGGGTCTTCAACCTGTTCTATAGTTCGAACTATTTCTTGTCTTTTTTGTAAAAATTCAGATATCATTTCTGAAATCTCTTCTCGCAGATCAAATATCTTTGCAATCATATCTCCCATCGGATCACGTTTTACAGAAGTTTGTACCTTTTCTCCAACAGGAATTGCAGATACACTTGTGGAAAGAGAACTGAGCTGTTCTTCTTCGATAAGCTTGTTTTTGATTCTGTTATCATAATTTTCAATCTGGCGTAAATATTGAGCTGTAGTCATCATACTCTATCTCCTTCCCCACATAAAATTTTTGGTTGCTTTTACTTCTGCAAATCTTTTGCCGGCAAGCGTTATTGCAAGCTGTGTAACTCCATCGGCGGCGTCATCATGTTCATTATCGCCAATATAGACGAATGTAGTTAATTCATCCATAGCCTTTTGATACTGTTTATCTTGATATTTCGGAGCCAAAAATATAAAATTTTGCTTAACATCCCCGGAATATTGATTTATTTTTTCTTTTTTTGCTTGTTTTGAAGGTGCTTTTGTACTTGTCGTGCTGCAAGCGTATTTATGTTCTTTCAAGCGTTCATTTACATAATAGGCATACATATCTCCACCATTATTTGCTTCAAAATTGATAGATTGAATATTATTTCCCATGATTCTTCCAACAACTAATGGCAATGTTCCTTCTTTTGGTGCTGTGCTAAAAATCCAATCATAAATATATACATCTCCATTTTCGTATTCTGCACCCACTGGCATTGATAAGCTATCGCCACCACCCCACGCAACATCGCAAGCAGAAACATTTTTAACAAATCCACCTTCTGGGAGAACGCCGTTATAATATCTTAATTCGTCAGCTGCAAACACAATTCCTTCACGTAAGAAGGGCTTTTGCTGATATTTGGCTTCCCATTCGTTAGCGTCTAACCTGGCTTTCATATCGACATAATATTTTGTTGAAAATCCAACGCCATACTCATAATCAAAATTCGATTTACCATCATCGTTCAAAGCTGGAATTTTTCTAAACCGATACATTGGATTATCCCGATTTAGCTTCTCAATTTTTCCAAGAGGGTCATATAAATTCCATCTGGTTCCAACCATAAGTTCTCTTGCACCATCAATCTTACGGTCAACCATCTTGTTCAGATATTCTTGATATGTATTTTCCAATCGGGTAGGGCTTAATGAATGTTGCCTATCTCTTACAAGGTCATCCACGTACAAATACCCATCGGAAGAAATGTCAACGGCACCTGTCCAAGTACCTTCAATACCACGGCAAGTCATTGTTGCAAATCGGTCTGGTTTGTCCAGGTTTATTTCAAAATCATCAGCACTCTGTTTTTGAAGTTTCGATTGCGGAAAAATTTCACTGTAGTTGTATTCATGTGTATTAATGAGGTTAAGAAGTTCTCCGTAAAATCCTTTTGCCAGTTTTCCAGAATGACCACCCATGGCGCTATGACTATTCGGTCTTTTTCCCATTATCCATGACATAAAGAAGATACACACGGTGCTATTATGAGTAGGCTTTAATGTTTTTCCGACACAATAGATTCCATCTTCTACAGTTATGCAATTTCCCCCAATAGGATGTTCTATTTTCTCTATTTTCTTTATAGAAACCATTCTTTGCTTTGAAAATTCGTGCAACTGTTTTCTCTCTAACTGACACGGTATATACATTGTTGGGTTAAAAGAAACCACCCAATATGGCTTGTTTGCATATATTCCAGATGAACTCATACCGCTCTCATATCGAACTACTGTTGTCCTCCAACCGAATGAATTTACTAAAGATATAACTCCATCTCTAAGTGCTTCTTCATTGGTCGTGAATTGATATCTATGCTCTTTTTTATTTAAACTTCCATCTGTATCAAGTAACCCCGCCAGTAATTCTAACCTTTGATCTATGTCTGCAATCAAGTATTCATCTGGTATATGTTTTGGCACTCTTCTTCTGCTATGACACATACCATATTTTTGTAAATCCTGTCTCAAATATTTGAATCCGTAATATCTCACGCCAGTTGTTTTGTGCTTTGTGCCCCACGCAAGTTCATATCCATCATCAATTATTTTTTGAACTATAGCATAATCAGATTCTGCTCCACAAATATCTGGATTTTGATTTCTTCCGTCTCCAAGCCATGCTCCAAGTGCATAAGGTGATACCCATAAAGGCTTATGAAATCCACATATCATCTCTTTGTTCGGAATATAATATCTGGATCTTCCGTCTTTTTCTAATAATGTTTCACGTATTTCTTTTGTTTCTTTATCTATAATTCTTCTTTTATGTCTGTCGAACACTCTCCACTCATGGTTGCCGTGGCAAACAATTTCTTCACCGTCAGAAAATGTAACTTTGTACTCCATATCACATGGATTATGAATTGCAAGAATTTTTTTAAATTCTCCATCAATACCAATAACTCTATCCAAAATAGTAAGTTCTCCATGCTTTTTCCACCCGTTATCGGTTAAAACAGGCGTGTCATATGATATTGCCTTGCCAACACGGCTTGGAAGCGATAAACCATAAAACTCTATTTTTCTTTCTTCCAAATCCTGTAAATCTTGGGCTACCACATGTAGTGTTTTTCTTCGTGGAATATAAAATTTCTTGCTGTCTGCTCTGTTTTTTTCCATATAAAGCAAGTAACTTTCAAATAAATGTGGTGCTTCCAGTAACAAATACTGCCAGTAGATATCATCAAAATCGCCACTGCCAGTTAATGCAGCACACTTCTCTGCTATGTTATGTGAGTATTGACTTACTTTCATAGCCATTTTCCGTGCTTCTTGGTTCTTGTCGAAAGGAAGGTCAATATTCATATTTAAGAGCAAATCAAGGCAATCTTTTTGATTCTGATAGATTGTCATGTCGCTACTGATAATCTGATTTAGGACTGTCCGATACCATTCAAGCGAACCTTCTGTAATTTTTCCCATAAAAATAGAGCCAGACCTCCTTTCTTTTTTAGGATTTAGTCTGGCTCTCATATGGCTCTCTTGACTGTTTTACTTATTATTCAGCATTCTCATCAGCTGTCATATCTCTTGTATCTACGATTGTAGAAGTGTTACCTCCTTGAATCTTTGGTACTTCACCATTCCATTTATCAATCTTCTGTTTTTCAATCAGTTCGGGAGTAAGAGATTCTGCGATTTTTCTATTTGCTTCAGCTTCAGCTTCAGCTTTAATCTTAATTGCTTCTGCTTTTCCTTCTGCATCAATCTTTGCCTGTTCCGCTTGGATAGATGCTTTCTCCTTTTCCTGTTCAGCAGCAATCAGTGCAACTTCTTTATCTTTATCAGCTTGTACTTTGGCTGTTTTAGCTTCAATGTTAGCAAGTTCTAATTCTTGCTGTGCATTTACCTTCTTTTGGATTGCAGCCTGTGTTTCATCATCAGTGGAAATGGAAGTAAAGTTTACTGTATCAATAATAATTCCGTATGGCTCAAACTTCTGCTTAAGATATTCGTCAAGTGCTTCATTCAGTTCCTGGCGTTTATCACCGAAAACATCTGTTACTGGATACTTCGCAGTTACTTCCTGCGTCCATGCTTTCATCTTAGGCTTAATAAAAGTATTTTTCACAGATTCCCCGGATTGACCTTTGAACTGAGTAAATACATCAGTTACTCTGCTCTGATCGAATTTATAAGAAAATTCAAGGTCAACTTGAAGTGATTTTCCATCTGCCGTTGGGGTCTTGAAACTTTCATCTTTTGGAGAATCACCCTTATCCTCAGATGTAAGATAAGACTGCTCGATTCCAACGGAATACAGTGAAGTTTTTACTGTTGGTGAAATTAAATGCCATCCCTGTGTAAGTACATTCTTAGAGATTCCTCCGTTCATTTTGTACTCTACCGCAATGTAACCAGCCGGAACTCTCACACTGCACTTTGCAACACATATAAGTCCTGCAATGATTACAACAGCTAATCCAATTCCACCTAAAAGTCCTTTTTTCATTTATTATCCTCCTCTTTTTGACTTTCGTCTTTATTTAACTCATCAATAGCATTTCTGCCAATGTGGTTCAATAATTTACCTAGTGGTTGAAATAATTTGTAAAGCAGGAACCATACTGCTGCTGCTCCACATATCACTAGAAATATAAATACTGGGTTCATTCAATCACCTAACTTTCTACAAATTTCAATAAAATCTGGCTTGCTAAGTTTTTTTAACTCGTCGGCATACTTCGGAAATTCATGTGTATATATCGGATGACCTAAAAGTTTTTCTGCATATTCATATGCAAGTCGGCGATCATCTCCTACAAGCATACAAATTCCTGTGTAGGTTTCAACTACTACGGCTTCTTGTTTTGTCATACATATCCTTTCTTGATAAAATCATCTTCTTAATTCCGTAAAAATATTTTCAATTACTTTCCATTCTGCGAATACTGCCATTGTTAATAATGGTATTGCTGAAAGTCCCCAATTATTTTCAATCATCATTTGTATTGTAGCTATTAAATAATCTGCTACACACTTGAATATAATAAAATTAGTGATTATCCAACATATCTTTCTGATTTTATTCATACATTCACCTCAAATTCTTTCTTACAGTTGCTTCCCTTGCATTTTAACTTCAAGTGCTGAATCTTCGTGTTAGGGCTAATCAGAAGCGCTTTCTTCTGGCAAAAAGGACAACAGGCGTATTTCGTTCCGTTAATATTCCGTATCGATGCCTGTCCGTTCCACGGCTTGGGTGGGTTCATGTATTCAGAAAAATCTATCCCTTCGGATTCTAATGCTGACTTAATGCTCATTTATTTACCTTTCTATTTCTTTTATGCTTTATTGGTCTTCCCTTTTTGGCTGCCCTTTTTATCATTAGCCGCACAACAGATTTAAAAACATTATCAAATTTTCGTTTCCCTTTTCTTCCAGCAATTTGTCTAAATTTTGGCTTTTTATTCATTTTTAAGCAGTTATTTGGTATTTTCTTAAAACCAATTTTCATGGCTTCTTCAATGCTTATTTTTTCTTGATCCATTAATTTTCCTCCGTTTCGGAATGCCATGCATTTTACGGAAATTGTTCTTGTTTATTCGATTTGGGGCAAATAGTGTCCAAAATAGTTCATCACTTAATTTACATTCAAGTTCAATACTTAACGGCTTGCCTATGCTACAAAGTGTTCCGTCCTCATTTCTGTGTAGAATACCGCCTTCGATAACACTACCATCCGAAATTGAAATCTCTGGTATTTCTTCAATCACTTCACCATTACATGTAAAGAAATGCTTTAATTCTTCCTTTTCATCCATATCAGCACATTCCTTTGTTTTTCCTTAAATTAGCGTATCGGTCAACTATAACATCTATTGTTGTATAAAGCTGATTGATTGTGATGCAATCATCCTGGTGGCGTTGTTCATACCATTCGATAGATGGATGACCAGTATTTACATTTTCAACTTCATCAGTTGGAAGCTTCCAGTTATCATTTTCAAGAAGCTTTTGGTTAAGTGTCTCCGATAAAGCTTTATAGTCCAGGATTATATGCTGTTTCTTCTCACATTCTTCAGATAACCGAACAACCTCTTCTTTCAACTGATCTATTGTCCAGCTCTTCAAATCTTCAATTCTCATGGCATTCTCCCTCTATCTTGTAGCCCAAGTAACTATTTTATTCTTACACTGTGGACATATAATATATTTCTGCTTACGACCATGTCCAGATGGCATATTTGTAGTAAACACTTTCTCTATACATTCTTCTTTTACGTCTTCACACTCGTCATAGCTCAATAGCGCACCGCACTTATCACAAGTTGTTTCTTTTTTTGTTCCTGTTTTTAATATTTTAATCATGTTTTTCCTCCCTCTTTTCCCTGTGCTTCATCTGGCAGGCGATCATTTTAGCTATGTTCTCACGTTCCTGTTTTATGCCATGTCCCTGGCGGAACAGCTCACACTCAAGGATATTTCCGCAGTGTGAGCATTCGTCTTTGATTTCTTTACCGCATACCTCAATCATTTTCATCACCACAGTAAATCAGTAAGTAATTTGCAAGTTTTCTAAGGTCATTATTCCCATACAGGCGAATACCATCTTTCAATCCTCTGTCAACCAACCAGTCTGCTAACTTTATTGGTTGTGTAGGTGGTTCATCTTTGGATTTTTCTATCTTAAAATCATCGATTAAACCACCTCTATTTATAAGTTCAGACAAATCACTCATGCTTGTTCTCCTCCCAACATTCACAACTATCATACATGCATCTAAAGTCTGCGCAATATTCACTATCGACATTGAAGCAAACACATGTGAAGTTATCATGTTTTCAACAATTCTTGCAACTTTTTTCATTCATAAATTACCTCGATTTAGAAAAATCCAGTGCGCCGACTTGAACGGCATAAATCTCCCAACGAGAAACACTGGAACTTTAGGGGGAAAATGCAACTTCTGGCAATGGCAATTTGCCAGATAGAAACAACAGGAATCGAACCTGTGTCACATGATATTGAGTATCATTGCTCTACCACTGAGCTATGTTTCATATCACCGCCTGTCACGGTCAGTTCTTTTGAAAAGAACTGGGATGGGTTTCACTTTTGTTTCATTCAACAGTAATACAATTGTATCTTTCCGAATTGATCGTGTTCTCCATAGCTTCAATTGGATTGTATCCAAGATTCTGTAAGATTTGTTTGAAAACTGTTACAGATTGACCACTTGCAAGTTGAACGCCTTTTCTTTTTGAATCCGCATGAAATACGTCATGTCTTCTTTTAACATTCCAGAAAATAATGTTTGGAATAACGTATCCGGCTTTATGGAACTTGTTTGCCATCTTATCATAAAACGACCAATTGCGATTTCCGCAATAATCAATTTCCATATCAGAAATTACGACAATAGCTTTTGGCATTTCTTCCTGTGAAATATTATTTTTTTCTGCTATATCAAGCACCTTTTCAAATGCAGCTTTAAGGTCTGTACTATTGCCCCAGTCAGCCCTTTTAGCATTATTGATTTTCTGTGAAAGGGCTTCACCCTTTAAAACAACTGTTTCTGGATTGCTCGAAAATGTCATAAACAAATTGTGGTATGCCCCAACATTTCTTTCGGCAAAGTATATTGCCAATCCGATTGATGTTGCCATTGGTCTTCCATACATTGAACCGGATACATCAGCCATAATCAAAGCGTTTGTTCCCTGTTCTATGTAATTTGGGAGTGCTTTCCATTGTGCTTCAAGAACTTTATTGTTCTCTCGTCCGTAAAGGATTTTTTCCACGATGTCATAAGGATACAAAGTTGAAGCGTTGATTTTAACTTCTCCTTTATCAGCCTTATTAATAAAATCATTAAATCCATCTGGATCATGTTTTGCAAAGGCCTTGCGATAAATCATCATTGCACGGCTCGGAACTTCTGGATATTTAATCTCATTCCATTTACCGGCAGACATAAGGCTTTCAACAACACCGATCTGTTTTCTCATGCTACGAACAATTCTCTTAAAGTTGTAGACTGGATAACCCAACTTCTGTGCAGTCAGAATTCCTAACTTTCTAGTTTCTGTGCTACTTGCATCAGCAGTCTTAATCCATTTAGCAAGCAAAGAAATTGCTTTCCCTTCATTAAGATTTTTCAAATCTTCCTCGAACTGATTTTTCATGGTTTTCCACATATCATCTTCCAATGGTGTTCCAATCAGTTCATAGAGGTCATCATATCTTCCGAACACTCCAATTAAATCGAGGTTTGGTCTAAGTGCTTCTGGGTGATGTTCAGCCATGTAACGGATAATGGTTCGAAAAGTTTTTCTCTCTCCAAGCCCACAACGAATATCTCTTGCATAAAAAGCAATCTTTGTGGCAAAGAGTTTATCCTGTGCAAATGCTTCTGAGAATAAAGTGGTGATTCTATTTTCATCAGCTTCTCTCAATGCACCAATAGTTCCGAACAGGTCAAGTCTTGCATCGCTTGTAGTATTCAGCGCAACTGCTCCGTTTTCGGTTATTGTAAATTTGTTTTCTTGTTTCATTGCATTTGCAAAATCCATGTTTCTTCTCCTTTCAGGACACGAAAAATATAAAATATACGAATTATATTTTATTTAAGTGAGTTGCTGCAAGCGTCCCATAAATTTCATGATGCTTTTTGGTTTCATAATTAACAGTTATGTCCAAAATGATTGCTGTAAGCATCACATAATTGCCCCGACAGGATTTGAACCTATAAAATTATTTGCAGTGAAGAACACAAACATGTTCTAATCGGTTTTCCGTAACCGATAACCGGGGCAGTGACGAGGGATGGATTCGAACCACCAACCTATGCCTTGTAATGGAGTAAATTGCTATTATAGTCACAAACATGACTAATATTCTCATCGCTCTGTCCAATTGAGCTACCTCGTCTAAAAACCAACAATAGCTATGCTAAAGTCATATTTCCTATCTACACTTGGTAGATGGAATAGCAGGAGACGGATTCGAACCGCCGTTTTCATGGATATGAGCCATGCGAGATTCCGCTTCTCTATCCTGCCGGAACCCGGAAGAACCGGGTTAGCAATAGGTTTATCGTGTTATGCTTTCCACTATCTACAAGTTTTAGTGCTGTAGATTCACTGGATATTTTTATGCGTCTTTGGACGGTATCTCTTGAAAACTCCTTTTATTAACGTGCGCTGCGTTAATATTTTTAACTCAGAGATATACCAGCCGGGAAATCAGATCCATTTAGGCTACGCCGTATCGCACCTAAATTTATCTAATCCACACGCTCAACTGGAAGTTTTTTCCACCCATATTACGGATGAATGGCATTTAGAAGAAATGGAAGCTCTGGGATTCGAACCCAGGACTTACGGCTTATGAGGCCGTTGCTCTTACCGCTGAACTAAGCTTCCTGAGATACCAGAAATAAGCCCGCCATAGATTTATTTCTGGCACTGTTGCAGTTCTTGACCGCCAACCGCAACAAAGGTTTTCTGAAACGCTTTTGGATTTCAGAAAGTCTTCCGGGACATTTGAAGCCCCTTTAATCAGCCCCGTTGGGCTAGAAGACCGGAGTAAAAAGTTTTTCAAAAAGAACACTTGCGGAATTAACAAAACCGCAAACTGGGCTAGCTGGATTCGAACCAGCGAATGCAGCAGTCAAAGTGCTGTGCCTTTCCGCTTGGCGATAGCCCATCAACCCCGGCGCACCATTAAGACCGGGGAAGTCGTGATATTAAGCTAAACAAGTATATAAATTTTCCGCTCTTACCGATTACTCTTTTCCAGGATGGAAATTTTCTTTTCCAAATATTTAATAATTTCTGGCGTATTCATCAATAAGAGCTTTCGCTACTCTGGATGCCTCGACTTATCGCTTTCATAGGCTTTCCCGAGCCTACATGGATTAAGTCGAAGCGGCGCTTTTATGAATTTAACCCTTTCGATTAACTCAATCGGGATAATTCCAATTGGAATCGGTAAATACATTTGTCACCTCGTGCAAATTAAGAATATGTTCAGTCCAAACACCATTTCTAACAGTATGTAGAAAAGCATTTGTAGTGAATTAATTTTCGTATCTTCGAGCGTTGCCAAAATTCCAGCAATAACAATTACGAAGAACGAAAGATTTGATGCGACTCCGATTACATTAAGTGCATTCATTTTCTTTTTCCTCCCCAATTAAGAAGTTCAGAATTTTTTCTGCAATCTCTTCCTCTGGCTCAAATGGCATTCCACAGTAATTATAGGATTCTAAAGCCGATTTTAGGCTTGATTTGAAACCATTGTAAATTTCTCCATGCTGTAGTAATTCGTGCCTTAAAACCAAAATTGCATCAGTAATTGATTGAGAAGTAACACTAATTTGTGCCAAGCACTTCATTTCAATGTCTGGAACAGCCGCCATTTCAAATTCAAATACCGGAATTTCGTCTACGGCTACATGAAAATCTATTGATTTCACTCTCGGAACTTTATTCCCATCAATAAAACATTTTGTTCCACGCCAATCATAGGGGTTGGGGTTTGTGATTTTTACGACACTCATCCTTCTTCCACCTCCCCGAAATATTTCTTGTAAAGGTCGATATCGGCAAAACCTAATTTTTCCTTAACTTCTTGAATGCTTTCCAATTTCAAATCTAAATAGGAAACATCTGTTTCCTCGACTTTTACACCAATGTCGCCTACTTGTTTCATATGCTCACGTATTCCGGCTTCAACAAGCGTGTAGCAAGAAAACCAGTTTCCTTTATCCGTTATAAAATACGTTCTCATCCGGTATGAACCAAACCAATTCACTTTTTCTTTATCAAGTTCGATAACTTTTATTGCTGTTTCGGTGTTGTATAACTTTCCGTCTTTACAAATTGCTTTTTTATGAAAATAATTTGTTTTCTTTTCAACTCTGAAAACGCCATGCGCTATTTCTTCTGAACTAAAGCCTTGGGATTCAGAAACACCTTTTTTATTTTTTGAGAAAAATTTAAGCACGTCTTTTCCTCCCAAAATATTCATCAACTGCCTGTCTTACGATATCCGATACGCTCCTGTCTGATCGGTTCTTCTCTTCCAGGAGCCTTTTTTTCTGTTTTTCGGAAAATCGGATACGGATGGATTCGGATTGTGGGTTTGTTTTCATGAGCATTTACCTCAGCTTACAATTTCAATTGGATATCCTAAGTAAGCTTCCAACTCTGAAACAGTCAGTTTGCGTGGTTTCTTTATTTCAACATCAACACGCTGTATGATATTGTCTGTTGTCTTTGCGATTGCCTTTCCAGTATAACTTTCAACCTCTTCGTTTGCATATACATTCAAATGTTCATATCCGTATGCCCGGCACCATCTTGCAGCTGAATCAACAATTTTTCTTAGCTCTTCTTGCTCGTCACCAAACAGCTCCGAATATCTAACCGCCTTGTTGAAGTCGCTCGAACTTACTTCATAAGGAGCTACAACATGTTTATATGGACTTCCGATAAAATGAAAATATCTATGTGATTCCATTGCTTTTTGGCCTTTTGGCAAGTTGAACCCTTGAGCTATTGCTTTTTTAAGCAACTGTTCTGATTCAACATTGTTTTCTGTAACAATGCACTTATTTGTGAAATCAATCATTTTTATCACCCTCTAAAAGTTTATATAGCGTGCTTCTTGAAACTCCCATAATCTCGGCAAATTGTACTTTTGTTATTTCCCCTCTTTGCCAGCTACGTTTAGTTTCGTTGAAAAGTTCCTTATCTATCTCTTTTTTGGCACGACCTTTATATTTGCCCTGGACTTTTGCAATTGCAATGCCTTCTTTTTGTCGCTGCCGAATATTTTCTCTTTCTCTTTGTGCTACATATGAGAGAAGCTGCAAAACTATGTCTGCGATCAATGTTCCTGTCAAGTCTTTGTTTTGCGTAGTATTAAGCAACGGCATATCCTGTACAATAATATCTGCTTCAATCTCTTTTGTGATTCTTCTCCATTCAGCAATAATCTCTTCGTAGTTTCTTCCAAGTCGGTCAATCGAATGGATTACCAGAATGTCACCTTTTTGAAGAGAAGCAATCATTTTCTGATACTCTGGACGATTGAAGTCTTTCCCAGATTTTTTATCCATATAAATTTTCTCAACACCATCTGTTTTCATTGCTTCAATCTGTCTTGCTTCATTTTGATCTACTGTTGAAACTCTTACATATCCTACTTTCATATATACACGCTCCTGTTTCTTTATAAAACAATTATACACTATAATGTGTGTGTTTTCAATAGTAAATTACACGTTTAAGTGAATTTTAATTGATTTTTATAACATTTGCGTTTATTATGTAAGTAGGAGGTGTTTATATGGTATCTCAAAAAATTAAGCAAATAATGAAAATGAAAAAAATTACAAATATTCAAGTTGCTGAACATCTTGGAACTTCACCACAAGCACTAGCTAACAAGTTTTCCAGAGAAACGCTTTCTGCATATGAGCTTATAGCCATCCTTGACTTTCTTGGTTGTCAAATTTCTGTTGAAGCATTTCCAGATATCATAGTAAAATTTAATAGCAATGATCTGAAAAGAGAGCCTTAATGGTTCTCTTTTTTTACTTTCTAATCAATCCTTGCCCTTGCAGTAAAAGTCTAAATGTTTCTTTACCTTTCACAGTGATATATGTCTGAACATTCGAATATCCAAACGGTGTTGAGAAATCTTTCATCTGGAAAAGCCCAGCTTTCCTATACGGTTCATAGGGTTTAATAATATTGTGCCTGTCACGGTAAATATAACCGTTTTCCGTAAGCCACTTAGTAAACGCTTTAGGTGGAATGTGAAATTCCTTTGCTGCATCTCGAAAAGTTGTAAGAAGTCTATTATCTATCAGACTGTCGAAATAATCAGCTTTAGGCTTCTGTTCCTGTACTTTCTGTTCAAGTAACTGCTTTTCCTGTTGTTCTTCAATCCATCTTTTAGCTCGTTCTATCGGATCAGCTATCTGGTAAGAATCTTGTTTCTGACCGACTTCATACTTCCCAGTCTTACGAATGGACGGAAGTACTTCTGATGTGACCCAATGTTTAAATTCTTTGGCTTTTTCAAGCTTACTACTAAAAATTAACGAGAAAAGACCGGATTCATTAATAGCTATGATATTCCTTGTCTGTGTCCCGTCATAAAATGGTACTTCTGCCTTATCTTCCAACTCTACATGCCTTTGTATATCTCGACTACCATTTTGGTACCCGAGTGCTGTTGCAACATCAATTCCAACAAACCACGGAACACCATTTATCGTTACTGTTCTTACGCTTCCAAATTCTGGATTGCTAAAAATCATCATATCGTTCATCCGTTATACCTGCCTTTCTGAGTATTGCCTTGTTTTTAGTATGGCAGAGAAACAGTTAAGGCTTACTGCTTGTCGTGTTCGAATCACTATCCCTGCCATGTTAAGGAGAGCTTTTTTGTTTTTTCGGGCGGTTGAGGTGGTAACTACCGCTGACTGGGGTTTTATATATACCCCCTCCCGATCATCCAGTACGGACGCTGGCAAGTCAGCCCGCCGCCCCATGGGAACCGCTGTCCTTGCCTGGTCGCTGCTTGTCGTAGGCCTTCGGCAGTAGTCAATGGAATGCTATGCAAAATATATTGTAATATTGCACAAAAAAAAGTGTTTTATAAAATGTCTTTTTAGGGTGTACCCTAAATAAACATCACTACATACTATATATTGTGTGTACTATTGCCAAACTGCAAGATATAGTTTTCCGTGCTATAGCTCCGGCTTTTCCATCTCCGGAAGCTGCAAAGCGGCTTTGTGCTTCTCTGCGATCTGCTGCGCGGTCTGCTGTGGTACGCCGTACTGCTGCGCAACTTGCACTGGTGCAGTTTCTGCCATTCCGTAGGCGGCTTTTGCAACAAATATTAAATTCGCATTTGTTCCGGTCTGATTATGCAATCTATTGATTGCGCAGTTTTTACAAATATCAAACCATTTTTTAGCCGTGTCACCATGTGACGAGTTTGTTCTATACACTCCATTCATCCAGTCAGTAAACGTTGTACGATTAATCCCAACTAAAAAGCTAAATACTTCTAGGGTTGGTAATACATGATATTTACTGCATAATCTCACATAAGTATTAAACATTTTATCTAATAGCTCTATATTGTCATTACTTGGCTTTTGTATATGATCTGCAATATAAAAAATCATATCTACAAAGCTGTCTGATACTTCTTTCTTATAGTTTTCGTTATCTGGTGATATACATAATACAGTATTTATATATTCATCAGCATATATATTAATATTATCTAAATAGATATCTACGTCTTGTACATTTACTGTATTATCTTTCATATTATCACCTCACTTTAACACGTTAATTTTCAAATAAAAAAAGAGAATGTCACCAGGTAAAGCTTATTCCCGGAAAACTTCCGGGTGTTCGGGTACATTCTCTAAAACTCAAATTAAAAAAGTATTCTGTTTTCTTTGTTGCTGATACCTTAACACAGTTTTTAATATCTTGTCAAATTTAATTTTGCATAAAATAAAACCATTTATTTTGTTAGTAATTAATAAATAATATTTGTGATATTATATTATAATCTTCATTTATATTTATATCTTATATATTATTATACGGTACTGTATAGCATATCTTTTAATAAACTCCAGCTTTAGGAATCTAGGAAGGGCAGAGAATAATTATATAATTATATATAATATAAGGGCGACTATATTTTCACAGATTTGCATAATAAAAGCCAGACCTTCCAGGAGTTTCTATCCGGCGTGATCTGGCTTGTTATGCGTGTTATTTAATTAACGATTCTGTGTACTTTCAGCCTCTGCCCTTCCTGAGTTCCGTCAGC
>ERZ832522.187-NODE-187-length-85776-cov-13.736809_pt1 | contig 85776 bp, 108 predicted proteins | sample MGYA00519951_ERZ832522 | MGnify/ENA primary metagenome ERZ832522 (study PRJEB31850, sample SAMEA3708728) | human gut metagenome | biome: human gut; feature: human-associated habitat; material: faeces | place: China | collected 2014 ... | reverse complement strand
AAATTATAAGTACTACCACTGTAACAACTAACGCAATAAGAGTTATTCCTTTTTTGTTTTTTAGTTTATTCATTTTTCTTTTTCCCTTCCTATGTTTTTATTAATTATATTATTAGCGTTTTTTCTCTTCTCATTCGTGCCCTCCTCTTTAGTTATAATTTAACTAATAAAATTATAGTCAAATTATAACTATAAGTCAATAGTCAAATATTAACTATTATAAAATAGTAATTAACAAATTTTCAGAAAACTATAAAAAATTGATAGTAGTAATTTTCCTTATTTATTGCATTATTAATTTTGGAACATTGAACTAACAATTCAAATTTTTCTTTGCTATATGTTTTTTTCTGAATTAATGAAAGGAATGAATTTTATAATGTTAAGACTTAAAGATTTAAGGGAAGATCACGATTTAAAACAAGAGGACATTGCCAAAATTTTAAATATTTCACAAACAAATTATAGCAAATACGAATTAGAAAAAGTTAATATTCCTATTAGCTCTCTTATTGTTTTAGCAGATTTTTATAATACTAGTATTGATTATTTGATTGGTTTAACTGATGAAATAAAACCTTACACTCGTTCTTCCAAAGTGTCTTAAAAGCATTATTTACTAAATTTTCTTTTTTCTGTATACATAAGTAAATTATGGAAATACTAGGAAAAAGGAAGGAATTTAGTATGAATAAAAAATTTATTATTGCTTTAATACTTATTATAATTACAAGTATTGTAACTACTTTTGCTATTATAATTTATAATTTAAAATCCGTTCAAAATATTGGTTCTGCAAATGAAACTATTGAAAATTTTCAAACTACATCTCCATATACAACCGTTCCAACAAGTTATGATGAAGTAAAACTTTCTCCAAATGCGATTTTAACTTTTCTTAAACATTATGATGGATGTGGGCACACTCTAAAAGAAAAAGAAAATATAAGTGCAGAGATGGCTAATATTACAAGAAATGAATTTTCAAAGCTTTATAGTGATTGGAAAATTAAAAATTTTTCAAATACTGATGTAGAGTTATATAAAGATTTTTCTGGAAATTGTGGTGAACATTTCGTTGTAAAGTCAAGCTCAGATGGATTTGTTGAAATTTATAGAATAAAAGATAACGGAACCTATGAATTACATGAAACTACTGAAATTGCGATAAAATATCTGTCGAATGATGATAGAAAAGAGCTGGAAAATGGTGTAATTCTTTATGGCAAAGAAAACTTAAATTCATATATAGAGAATTTTGAATAGAAAAATCGTGTTATTTAAAACACGATTTTTACTATTATTTTTCTATAACTTTCTTATCTACAGTGCTCAATTCTTCTTTATTTACATATCCTTTTTGATAGAACTCTTTAAAATACATTACCAATGCAAATATTGTTAACGCAAGTGCTACATAGTATATATAAATGTCTATGTGAAATGTAAAATTAAAGTTATTTGTAATTAATGAAGCTACTATTGCCACATAGAATATTACTGTCGCAAGCTTTCCATACCACCTGCTTGATACTACAAGTTTTTTTCCATATAGGAAAGAGGCTCCTGCTATCATTATTGTTTCTTTTATAAAAACCACCACTAATATCCAGTTTGGAATTATTCCTGCAAATAGCAATGCTATAAGTGTTGAAATTTGTGTTGCCTTATCTGCTAGTGGGTCTATCAATTTTCCAAAGTTAGTTATTAAATTAAATTTTCTTGCTATAAAACCATCTAGTATATCGGTAATTCCGGAAAGTGTTAAGAATATGAATGCTGCTACATACTGATTATTTACTATTGATCCGAATATGAATGGTATTAATACAAATCTACACATTGTTAGAATATTTGGTACATGTTTAAACACCTTTTTTACCTCCACCTTCTTATTTTTAGATTATTGTATGTTGAATACTAATTTATCTTGCTCTTTATCATATTCAACCAATACTTTTTTACCATTTGTTAGTTCAGATTTTAATATCATATCAGATAGTTCATCTTCAACATATCTTTGTATTGCACGTCTTAAAGGTCTTGCACCATATTTTAAATCTGTTCCTTTTGTTAATACATATTTTTTTGCTTCATCTGTAAGTATTAATCCAATGTTTCTGTCATTTAACGCTTTTTGAGTATCAGATACCATCAAATCTACTATTTGTAGAAGTTGTTCACTTGTTAGTGAATCGAAGGCTACAATTTCATCTATTCTATTCAAAAATTCTGGTCTGAATAAATCTTTTAATGCGCCAAGCATTCTGTTTTTTGAAGCTTCTGATGTTCCTCCAAATCCAATTGAATTTGTGTTTAAGTTTGAACCTGCATTTGATGTCATTATTATTATTGTATTTTCGAAACTTACTGTGTTTCCTTGTGCATCTGTTAATCTACCATCATCTAGCACTTGCAATAATATATTAAATACGTCATTATGCGCCTTTTCAATTTCGTCTAACAATATTATTGAATAAGGATTTCTCTTTACTCTTTCAGTTAGTTGTCCTGCGTCATCATATCCTACATATCCTGGAGGCGCACCAATCAATTTCGCTGTTGAGTTGCTTTCCATGTATTCAGACATATCGAAACGAATTATAGATTTTTCACTTCCAAACATCTCATATGCTAGTGCTTTTGCAAGTTCTGTTTTTCCAACACCTGTTGGACCAACAAATATGAATGATGGTGGTCTTTTTGTGCTCTTCAAGCCTACTCTATTTCTTCTTATTGCTCTTGAAACCGCCTCAACTGCCTCATTTTGGCCTATAATTCTCTTATGCAAATTGTCTTCTAAATTCAACAATTTCTTTGTTTCTTCTTCTGTAATTTTGTTTACTGGAATCTTCGTCCAGCTTTCTATTACGTTTGCAATGTCTTGTGTTGTTAAATCTTTAGGTTGCATTCTTTTTTTCAAATTATCAATTTGCTCTAGTAATGCACACTCTTGTGTTTTAAGTTCTGCTGCTTTTTGATAATCTTCTGTAGAATCGGCTTGTGCTGCTTCTTCTTTTTGGGTTTGAACTTCTTTTAGCTGATTATTTAACACTTCTAGATCATATAAATCTTTGTCATTTAAATTTATCTTTGAGCACGCTTCATCTAATATATCAATTGCCTTGTCTGGTAAAAATCTATCATGAATATATTTTTCAGACATATTTACAATCTGTCTAATTATATCATTCGAAATCTTTACATGATGATAATCTTCATAATACTGCTTAATTCCTTGTAATATTGAAATTGCATCTTCAACAGATGGCTCTTCCACAATTATTGGTTGGAATCTTCTCTCTAAAGCAGTATCTTTTTCAATATATTTTCTATATTCCTTTAAAGTAGTAGTACCAATCATTTGTAGCTCACCATTTGCAAGTGATGGTTTCAAAATATTTGCCGCATTCATCGAATGTTCCGCATCTCCAGCTCCTATAATGTTATGAATTTCATCAATTACTAAAATAATATTTCCATCGTTTCTACATTCATCTATTATAGCCTTCATTCTAGCCTCAAATTGGCCTCTGAACTGTGTTCCAGCAATTACGGCTGTCATGTCTAATAGATAAACTTCTTTGTTTAAAAGTTTCGCTGGTACACTTCCGCTTGCAATTCTAAGAGCTAAGCCTTGAGCAATAGCTGTTTTTCCAACACCTGGCTCACCAATTAAACATGGGTTATTTTTAGAACGTCTATTTAAAATTTGTATCATTCTTTCAATTTCTTTGTCTCTTCCAATAACTCTATCAATTTGATTATTCTTAGCCTTAACTGTTAAATTCGTTCCATAAGTGTCTAGTGCTTTTCTCTTTTTATTTGTTTTAGTTTTCTCTTTAACCTTTTGCGTTCCACCAGATGAATAATTTGATGACTCATCTCCATTTTGTTTTATTCCAAACAATCCAGAAAAAATTGAACCAAGAGGAACTCCTTGAGCACCCTCTATTTCACTTTCCCCATTCATCATCTCTGAAAGTTCATCTGCATCTATATCGCTTATATTTTCTGATAAATTTTTAAACATTGTATCTAATTTATTAGATAAATCTTGTATATCTTTATCCGATAGATTAGCTTGTTTCGCCATTGTATCTATTGGATTTATTCCCTTCTTTTTAGCACATTCATAACATAAACCTTCAACTTCGGCTTTACCATCTGCACTCTGTTTATTTATAAATATTACTGCTGTGTTTTTCTTACACATTGAACATAACATATATTAAAACTCCTATCTTCAATTTACTATTCAACAAGTATATAATACTATAAAATAGTCAAATAGTCAATAAATTGGTTTTTGTTCACAAACAATTCAATTTCCCCCATTTTGTCTGTTCTTAATATTTTACATTTTATTTTGTTAAGTCTTTCTATTGTTCCATCAGATGGATGCCCAAAGCTATTGTCTTTTCCAACTCCAATTAGTGCAATCTCTGGCATTACAGCTTTAATAAAATCTTCTGTTGATGAACTTTTAGAACCATGATGTGCTACTTTTAAAATATTTGATTTTAATATTTTTACATTCCTTTTATATTTTGCAAGTATTGCTTTTTCTGCAATTTCTTCTATGTCTCCAGTCAGCATTATTGAAAAATTTTTGTATTCTAGTTTGCAAACAAGCGAATTATTGTTTAAAACATTTTCATTAATTTTATTCTTTGAGTCTGGCCATAAAACTCTTAACCTTATCTCTTTTTCTATATTTATCACATCTCCAGCTTCTACAACAATAACTTTAATTTTCTTTTCATGTGCTAATTTAATAAATTTTTTATAATTATTAGAGTTTTCAAATTGTCTTGCAATTATTGCTTTTTTTACTTTCAGCTCTTGCATAACAGTCAATACTCCACCAACATGATCTTCGTCAAAATGCGATATAATCACATAATCCAATGTTTTTATTCTTCTGTCTAATAAATATGGAACTAAAATTTTTTCTCCTATATCATAATCTGGATTCTTGCTTCCACCGCCATCAATTAAAATATTCTTTCCTCTTACAGTTTTTACAAGCATGCTGTCTCCTTGTCCTACGTCTATAAAATAGATTTTTAGTTTTTCATCAATATTTATAAAAGTGCAAACCTGCATAACAATAAATATTATTAATGTAATTATTGTTAAGATTTTAGTAATTCTCTTTTTGTTATGTATTAATGTGGCAATTATTGCATAGGTTAAAAACACTACTATAAGCCATGGAGTTTTTACAGTATAATTTCCAAATGGAATTTTAGAAATTAATTCTATTGTCTTTATTAGAATTTTTAAAATAATTTGCAATGGAAATGCTATTAATTTTGACACAGGAAAACAAACTGTTGAAATAATTACTGTGAACATGCCTAATATTATGCATATTCCAAGCAATGGACCAGCTAACAAATTTGATATTATTGAGTTTATTGGAATTGTGTTGAATTCATAGATTGTAATTGGAAGAATTAAAATGTTTGCACTCAAAGTGAGCATCGCACTCTCATACAAATACTTTTTTACTTTATTATTAAATTGTTTTTGGGTGAATTTAGAATAAAAAATTATTATGCTTAAAGTTGCAAGATATGACAACTGTAATCCAACATCAAAAATTGCAAATGGATTATTTAATAATGTTAATAACAAAGCAATTGAAATTGTTGTATATGTATCTTGTTTTCTGTAAATTAAAGTTGCAAATATTGCTATAATAATTGATATTCCAGCTCTTACAACCGATGGGCTCATATTAACAATAACCATAAAAATTAAGATAAATATTATAGATAAAATTTTTCTTCTTCGTATTCCAAATGCCTTTTTGCTTAAAACAGTATTTATTCCTAACACTAGATAAGATAAATGAGCTCCAGATACTGCTAGCATGTGCGATAAATTACATTCTCTAAAATCATCTTTAATCTCACTTTCTATATCAGACGTGTCTCCTAATAAAATTCCCTGTTCGAGTTCAGCTTCTTGCTTTGGTAACAGCTTTTTCAAATTCTGTTTAAAAATTAACGATAATTTATTTATTATAGCAAATATTTGATTAATATTTTTTGTTTTAATCGGCTTTACCTCTCCATCTACCATTAAAGCGCCACATATCTTTTTAGCCTTTAAATATTTCATATAATCATAGCCTTTATAATTTCTTTTCTCTGTTGGCTTCTTATACGTTCCTGTAACAGATATTTTATTGCCGTATTCTAATTTTGAAACATTTTCTCTTTTATCTATATAGACTGTTAATTTTAATTTATTTTCTAGTTTAATATTAACAGAATACTTATAATCAGTCTCCTTTATTTGACTGCACACAGTTCCCGTTATTGCAATGTTTTCATCATCTAATTTATACATTTTATTGTATTTATTATTTAAATTATTGGTCTGCTGGCAAGACAAAAAACATGGTACAATACATATTGCAATAATTACAATTTTTTTCTTTTTTATTATTTTCCAAAATACAATCCCAATAATTCCTGTAAGCAAAATTAAGAGTATACTTTGCTTAAAGTATACCCCTATAATTATTCCTAATATGTATGATATAGTAACAATTAAAAGTGGTCTTTTCACTAACATTCTCCTTTTTAATTGCCCTATATTATTTATAAAACTCTATATTATTACGTCGTGCTCTTATTAGATTAACCTTCTAGCTGTAGCATATCTCGTGTTATAGCTTCCTGTTAATAAGTTTGATATTTTTACACAATATCCACTTCCAGAAGACGCATGTATAAATTCGCCATTTCCAATATATATTCCACAATGACCTATGCCATCCATTGTTTCATAATCTAAGAAGAATACCAAGTCCCCAGCTTGTAAATCTTCTTTTGCAACATATGTTCCAACTTTAGATTGCGCTATTGCAGAATGGCTTAATGTATATCCAAATTTCTTATACACATACATTGTAAATCCAGAACAGTCAAAAGATTTATCCCCCGAACCTCCATAAACATATGGACATCCTAAATATTGTTTTGCATATTCTACAATCTCTTGTCCCTTTGAAGTTTCTTCTGTTGTAGTTTCAGTAGTTACACTTGAAACAGTTGTAGCGCTTTCTCTATTAGCGCTACTTCTATTTGTTTCTTCTGTTTTTTTATCTGACAATAGTTCTTTATAAATATATCCACTGTAATCTTTATATGTAACTTTGTACCAATCTCCTGATTCTCCAACAACTGTAACATCAGTGTTTCTAATTAAAGTTGTTACAATTCCAGCACTCGTTGAAGGTTCTTTTCTAACATATACTGACGAAGCATTAATGTATTTGGTTGTTTTAGTATAATTTGTATCTGATGAAGTTGTATCGTCATTATTATCCGTATTAGTTTTGGTATCAGTTTGTTCCTCACCCTTGTCATCATTATTGCTAGTATCTGTGGTGTTATTATCTGTACTTGAGCCAGTATTTTTATCTTCTGAACTCTTAACTTGTCCCACACTTGAATCTTTTACTATCCAGCCAGCAATTTCACTTGTTTCTATAAATATCCAGTTATTTGCTGTTGTAATAACAGTAACTTCATCACCAGCTTTTGCCGTTCCAAGATTATTCGCATTTATTAATGGTAATATTTTTATTGTAACATCTTTTTCAAGTTTTAAGGTAGAATTTGGTGTTACAGTGTTTGATGTGGTTTGACTTGAAGTCGTTCCATTGTTTTTATTTTCTGTTGAATTTGCACCAGAATTATTTTTGTTATTATCGGTTGGTGTCGTATCGTTTGCTTCTGTTGATGTTTTATCAACTTTTACATAGTCTTTACTAACATAGCCTTCATTTTCTCCAACCTTAACTTTATACCAATTTCCTTCTTCTGATATGATTTCCAACTCATCGTCCATGTTAAGTAACTTTACCACTGACGAATCAGTTGAAGCTTTACTTCTTAAATTCAAAGTTTCTGTTGTTACTTTTCCTGTAGCTGCCTGTACCTTAGTCGTGAATACTATCATTGATATTGCTATTATTATGCTTGATATTGTTGTTTTTTTCATATTTATTAGCTTTCCTTTCGTAAGTTATAAATCTGATTAGTTCATCCTCTGTTTCTTTAGTATTTACGCTTAAAGTATATACTTAAATCGGCCAAAAGTCAATTTAATTTGGCAATTTTTCAGGCATTTTATTGTTCTCTCAAAAAAAGATTCACTTATAAAATTGCATTTTTATTAATTTTTAATATCAAAAAATAAATTCATTATATTACTTTTCGCTATAGCGAATTTTAAATATAAAAAAAGGTAGGATTAATCCTACCCCGTCAAGAAAGTTTAGGTAGGTTGACCTTCCTACATCTCCTAACTACGGGTGGCGGCTGCCTGTTCCGCCCTCAGAAACTTTCTTTACATTATTATATGCTATATTTATTTTAACATACATTGTTTTCATTTGCAAGTAATTATTCATATTTTTTTGCATATCCATTTTTTAAGTATATATTTTTCTTTCTTTCGGTCATAGTAAATAATGTTTTAGCAAACATAGTGCCTTTACTACTTATCCTTACTGCAACCAACACAAAAGCATTGTCTATTTTATATTCTTTTATATACTCTATTGAATCCTGATTAGGATTTCTTGCAACATATGTTGGATTATTTATTATATTCTTTATATCTTCTCCATATTTTTCATAGTCCTCAAAATGTTGTTTTTTCATATGCTCTATATTACTATCACCTAAGAATATAGGTAATTCTTCTTTATAATTTAAATCCAATAATTCTATTACTTTATAATTTACCATACCAATCTGTTTATTCATTTTACTTTCCTCTCTTGACTTTAATTATTTTATCATATATTGGCATTAATAACAATAATATGCATCAATAAATTTGGGTATATGGCAAAACTAAAATCATATAATTTTCTTTGTTTACAATAAATCTAAAAAAAGATAATAATAAAAATAGCAAGATATTACAAATCTCTGTAACCCTTGCTATTTTCATTTGTAATTATTTAGTGGGACGGCGTTCCCCACATCTCTTTTAAGACCATCTCTGGCGTGATAGCTGCCTTACTATCCTTAAATAATTACTTATTAATATTATGATTATTTATTCTCTAAATATTCATAAATTATTCAATTATATCAGAAACAACTCCTGATCCAACTGTTTTGTTTTTAATCAAATCCGTTTGTCGCAGTTTGCTCAAAATAGCATAAAATCAATATTTTTTATCTGTAATTTTGTTCAGTTTTATTCAGTTATTTCCAACTTAGTAGATAAAAAGTAGATAAATCCTATTTTTTATCTATTTTATGATAGCAATCAATATAAGCCATCCTATATATCTCATGAATGAGATTTTTATTAATCATAATTAGCAATTTATATCTTAATGGTTGTTTCTTCATGAGTCTTTGTGTCAATTCTTTTTCTTCCATTAATATTACCTCCTTTTAAAAGTCGGAGAATATTCTCTTGCTAATTATATTATATCATATTATGTAAATATATTTAACCCCTCTAGACTTTATATAAAGTATGTTTTCATTTTATATCATTTTCTAAATCATTTATAATATTCAATTCTTTGTCTAGATTTGCTTTTATAACATCATCTTTTAATTTTTTTAATGTATTTCCACAACCAATATAATTTCCATCTTCTAATTTCTCAAGAGCCTCATCAATGAGTGATAAAACTTGCATTTTTAAGCCTCCAATCATTTTTTATTTATCCATATTTTATCACAATTATTGTAACCCTACAATATATATACCCAACTTTATATAAAACAAAGTATAGTTAAAATAAATATTACTTCATTCTATAATATATGCAGTTGCAATTATAGAAAGGAGGCTAATATGATACATCTAAAAATTGAAGAACATCTCAAAGAAAATGGTAAATCACTATATTGGTTAACTGTACAGACTGGAAGAAGTTATCAGTCTTTAAAAAATCTTACAAAAAAGGATTTATATGGCATACATTTTGATACTCTAGAAATGTTATGCCGAGCTTTTAATTGTACTCCTCGGAGAATTATTAGAAATGATAGATGAAAAGGAGAGTGGTAAAAATGAGCAAAATTCTAAAGCAGTATAAAGAATTAAAAGAAAAAGATGCATCCTCAATATATATTTTTAGAATCGGCATATTCTACAATATTTTGAATGAAGATGCAAAAATTCTAAATGAGAAACTAAGTTTGAAAATCACATCATTAAGTCCTGAAATTATAAAATGTGGTTTTCCTATCTCATCTTTAGAAAAATATACTAAAAAATTAGATAATTTGCAACTACAATACAAAGTGATAGATGATCTACCACAAAACTCTAATATTGTTGATTATTCAAATAATATTGAGATAAAAAAGATATTAAAAAAGATTTCTGAAATTGATATGAACAATACAACATTTCAACAAGCATTTAATATTTTATTAGAAATTCAAAATAAGTTAAAAAATATTAAGTAGAGGAATACATCCTCTACTTATTTTAGTAAATATCTATATTTTTAATACTTGTCCTGGATAAATTTTATTAGGATTTGCAATACCATTTTTCTTTGCTATTTCCTGGTATGTCGTTCCAAATTTACTTGCAATTCCAGACAAAGTATCCCCAGATTTTACAATATATGTTTTAGATGAATTAACACCAGATTTTTGATTTACTATTGTTTGTATTACATCATAATCATACCCTGCTGCTTGTAGTTTTTTCTTTCTTTCAGATCCATTATCCCATTTACCAGCTAATACTTCATTTGCAATTTCCTCATTTGATTTTTTTGAAGAAATGCCAGACAATTCATTAACTCTGGCTTGTACTACATCATAGTTATAACCTTCAGCAACTAATCTATTTTTTCTATCTTCGCCATTTCCCCAATCGCCAGCAAGAACTTCTTGTGCTAATTGTTCTATTGACTTTTTAGCTGGTGTATTTGGAGATGAATTACTATTGTTATTTATTATTGATGGATAATCTTTATATGCTTCATTCATATCCACATTACCAGATATACCATTTACACTACCCGTAGATGTGTATTGCCATAATCCATAAATATTTTTATCAAATGATGCTCCTTTATTCCACCAAGCAATCCATTTATCAAATCTGTTTAGTCTTGAAGAATTTAGTTTTGTATCAAACCATGATTTTGAAGCATAAATTGCTGCATAATATCCTGCTTCCTCAAACATTAAACATTCTTTTTCACAAATAGATACAAGAACATCATTTGATGGCATACCATGTTTTCTTTTATATCCATCTGCATCTTCCATATCAATAATAACTGGAAATCTTACTTTATCTTTATATGGTGCTAAAGTTTTTATTACTAAGTTTGCTTCATTTATAGCATTATTTATATTTAATGCATAAGAATATGTATATACACCAAATGGCATTCCTACTCTAATACATTCTTCTATATTTCTGATGGCTTTACTATCTACTGAATTTTGCCCATAACTAATTCTTATAATAGCAAAATCAATTCCTGATGCCTTTACTGCATCCCAATTAATATTACCTTGATGTGCTGATACATCTATTCCTTTACTCATTAGCTCCACCTCCAAATTCATTTTCATCTCTTTGGATTTCTCCATTTCCTAGAATTTCATTTTCTTCCATTGAAAATTCCACCTTTCTTTATAAAATAAAATATAGGAAGATTCTTTATATTTCTCCCTGTATTTTTACTATTTCGCAAAAAACGGCTTACGAAAATCAATTTTAAGCCATTTTTTAATCTTGGTTGATATCATTTGTTGTCTCATTTTCAGTGTTTTTTTCAACATTTGTCTTTCTTGTGAAAAAATATGTAAAAACTGCAGTTGCAATATTAGAAAACAAAGTAAAAACTATCTGAAATATGTCCCAATTGCCTTTTATTGCTACAATTAAAACTAGAGCTATAATTGTAAAAGTAAATGCAATTGTTACAAAACTTTTTAAATCACTCCATGCTTGTTTCATCACTTTCTCCTTTCTTTTAGTAATTCTTGATAGTTTCTATCAACTTTACTATCAAGCGTTACTAAATTACTTGCTATTATATCTAAAGATTTTGCAATATTATTATTACTTTCAGTTAGAACTTTAAGCATTTGAGTATTATCTTCAAGCATTTTATTATTTTTTGTTTTATCTTGTATAAATACCCATACGAATAAAGCTGCCATTATTAAAGTTCCACCATATTGAAATATAGCTTTTATTACTTCCAATAACTCCATCCTATTTCTCCTTTCAGTAAAATAAAGAAAGAGCCTTATATTAAGACTCTTCTAATTTTTCTTTTACTTTTTTTCTCCATAATTTTGGGACATCATCAATTGTCATTGTTTTTAAATCTCTAATTTGAATTACATAAAAATTAACCATTTCCAATTACCTCCCCAATATCAATTATTGCTTGTTCTAATGCAGATATTCTTTCAGTATCAGAAACATTTATAGTTTGCTTTAAATATTGCTCTTTAGCAAAATTTAACCATACTAAAAATTCTGTATCATTAGATAAATCATTTTCTAATGTATCTCTGTAATTATTTTTTGAAATTCTATACATATCATAAGTATAGTATGTCTTAAATTCGCCATTTTCATCTTTCTTTGAATGTTCTGTAATATTTTCATTTAAAATAATATCGCATTTTCCATTTAATATATTTTCTATAACATATTTATCTGGTGTTACATCTGACTCACAATTTAAGTTTACCTCTACCATTTCTAATCACTCCTTTACATTTTTTTAGAGTTATTTTATAGGGCTTAATATATTTATTTCTATAATTAAAACTATCACAATGTGATAACCAACCATGATATGAAATCATAGAATAAGCATCTGTCAGCCTTATATATCCTCTTTTTACAATTTTTTTGACTCTTCTCTTAATTCGAAGAAAATTGCTTCGCCTTAATGTTGTATAACCTCTATAAAATCTATATCCGCAAAAAATCTAATGGACGACTATCTACTTTAAATAATTGCCAATTATCTTTTAATTTTAATCCCTCTGGTTTTAAAAATTCATCAATTTCATGTTTTATTTTATGCAGTTCTTTTTTGTTTCTACCAAATAAAACCATATCGTCCATATATCTCAAGTAATATTTCACTTTCATTTTTTCTTTAATGAAGTGATCTAAATCTTGCAGATAAAAATTTGCAAACCATTGACTCGTAAAATTACCGAATAGGTAACCCATTTTCATTACTACTATCAATTATAGCATCAATTAAATTCAGAACATCATAGTCTTTTATTATTCTTCTGAATTTTCTTTTACACACATTTTTATCAATGCTGGGATAAAACTTTTTAACATCTAATTTTAGACAATATTTTGTGTTTTTTCTATCATCTTTTAATATTCTTTTAATATATGTTGAGCCATAATGTATTCCCCTATTAGGAACACTAGCACAACAATATTCATACATGCCTTTTTGCAAGATTGGTTGTAATTGCAACATTAATGACCAGTGAATACATTGGTCTGGGAAAAATGCTGGTTTAAAAATAATCCTCTCCTTTTTATTTGCTCCATCATGTATTGTCATTTTTTTATATGGAGATAGTTTTATTTCTTTCGTAGTTAACATATTAAAGAGAATATCGACATATTTATCAATATTCTCTAATATCCTTGCTACATTGTTCCTATCTTTTTTTCCTTTTGCTGCTTCAATTATTGCTTTTTTGATGTTATCTTTGTTACAAATATCCTTGTAAAAATTGCCTTTTCTTTTCATAACACACCTCTGGTAATATAATAATTTCTTATTTTTGTCTATCGGATTTTCAAACCATAATGGGCTTACTAATCCAATCCAGTTGCGACTCTATTTTGAGCAAGGGCTCTGGAAAATGATGTGTAATATATATAATTATTATTTCAAAAATAAGTACACGAGCACCGATGTTCCAATTCGCATTCGAAGAGCCATTGTTGAAGTTCCAATACCACAAGCCATCGTTAGCCCCATTGTTGAAGCTACCACCAACATGAGCAACCCTCAAACGAGAAGCGAAAGCTCGGCAAAGCACACATCAAATCCCTATATTTTCAATTGTGTTTGAAATGATAATAGCATATTTTTATTTTTATTTTAACTATATTAGCCTTTATATATAGTATGCTTGTAGGCTTCGATTTTATAGAATATTGCTAAAATTATAAAATATTTATAAATTCTAAATTTTTCTTTAAATATTTTTGGAGGCTGACCGCCCCCAAACCCCCGTTATATCTGGTTATCAATAAGAACACGAGCACCGATGAGCCAATTCGCATCCGAAGAGCCACTGATGAAGTACCAACACCACAAGCCAGCGCCAGCCCCAGAGTTGAAGCTACCACCAACACGAGCAACCCTTTTTGCTCCTTCAGCAATTGAAGTGGCATTATTATAGTAATAGTCACATAAATAAGAATTACTACCGCCCCCAACAGCTTTTGGAAATCTAAAAAATGGCTCGTCAACATCTAAATCTAACTCTTTTGCATAGCCATCAGTGCCTAGAGCATTATAACCTAGTTGTTTATAATTTTCTGTTGTATCACTAGCATATAAAGAGTGGTTTTTACAAATATAAAACTTGCCACTAATCATATTGATACCATCTACCCATTGCCAAATATGTGCAAAAATATTTTCTATTCCTCTATAAATCATTGAATGATAACCATCATTATTTAAGCAACCAGATTTCATTCCTAATGTATCACATTGACCAGTAATTTGTGCCATTGTACAAACAAAATTATCAACTGCTATATTAACTGCTGCTCCATCAAATGTTATTGCTGAACCAGTAACTGTTCCATCATCATAAGACTCAATTGCAGTAATTTTCCTTGCATCTGCAACTTGTGTTCCCGTATCAGACGTACCAATTCTTATGATTTGTCCTACATAGTAACCGGATGCACTTCCAACTATTACTCTATTTGTATTATTTTCTGCAACAATTGCTTTTACATTTTTACGGCTTTGAACACCATTTCCAAGCATCGCTTGAGAATTATAATTTGCATATTCAACTAAATATATCATTTGAACAACAAAATATCTCCAATCTAGTTGAGAAAATTTATCTCCTAGTGCATTTGCTAATGTTCTAAATTGTCCTATTGTCTTACTTGTTGTTGGCACTAAACCACTATAAGTATGTAATACATTTGACACAACAGAGCCATTATATCTACCAATAAAGAATCCATCTACTTCCATAAATCCAGCTCTTGGATAGTCTGCTAATAAAACATAATCATAATCATTTTCTTGGTAGATTTTCCAATATGTTTTTGGATAATAAGTAAATACATCTCCATTGCTACCATCAAATTGAAAGTTTGCATCTCCAAACCAAGCATTTATTTTTTTAGTAGTTAAATCATAATTACATGATTTTATTTCAGACCAAGGAGCCAAACTATCAAAATCATTTTGAACAGTTCCACCATTTTTAGTAGCATTAGCAACTTTGCCAACACTATCGAATAGTCTTTCCCATGCAGAACTAGAATTATTTGTTATTTTTCTTCTTATTCCATAAACATGACCTCTTGTTGTTTCTATTTTATCAACATCAGCTTCTAATTCTTCTATACGAGCATCTACATTTGCAAAAGTTTTATCTTTTATAGTGGATTGTCTTGCATTTGTTACTTCTGGATCCTTAATTTCTATTGTTTTATTATTTTTCGTTAATTTCTGTCCTCCTAGGGTAATATTTTCTAAAACATTAACTTGTGCTCCAGATGCAATTCCATTTAGTTTGTTCTTTTCTTCTGTTGAATAATTTTCTGTTGATAATTGTTTTCCATCAACTTTATCAACTTTATTACCACTTAAATCACTAACTGCATTATCTATCATATCCCAGTTGTCATTCATTGCTGCATCAATATCAAAATTGCTATTTAAATCCTCATCATCTTGAGTATTCCATTTAAATAATTTTAAAAAAGTAGTTTTTAAAGACATCTTTTTATCTCCTTTCAAATTATATTGTTATTTCTTTTCCATTTAAAAAGAGCTTGCCATATATTTGCAAACCCTCTCCTAAATCAGCTCTATACATTCCACCAACTGCAACACCCTCTGGTGCTACTGCAAGTTGTGGAGTTCCAGAACCTAGAATTAAATCAAAAGTAGATTTTGACAATCTATCTTCGATATAAATCCTTATATTGAAATTATTAGTTACTGAAAATCCCTCTGCTCCAGCATCGCCTTTAATAAGTCCATTAAAACTAAATTTACTGCCATCAAAAGTTAATGTTAATGTTGTTGCTCCAGTAACCCATTTATCAGATGATGTTGTTTTATATTGATAATAGCATTTAACAATTCCGTTTATGATATTACCAAAAGAGTTATTCCAGTATTGTCCCTCAAACGATAACTCGGTTTCTTTTCCAACTACATTAGTTCTAATAATTGATGCTTTTGTTATTTTTATATTTGAATAATTATAAAATGCACTTGGGCTAATTTGTTTTGCAGTTGAATTTCCCCTTGAATCTATCGCATATACTGTAAAAACATTACTATCAACATTATCTATTTGACCACTAACATTTGAAGAATTAGAGTATCCTATTTCTTTTTGCTTCTCTCCAATAACAGCTCTATATTTTGTTATTGTAGCATAATCTTTTCCAGTTGCTTTATTAGCACTAGAAATATTTATTTTTACATCTGAATAACCTTTTATTATTCCTTGATTTCCTCCGGTTAAAATCTTGCATTTTTCATCTGTGTCCTCGTATGTAAAATTATTAAAAGTAGGATTTGAATTAGTTATTACTAGATTTCCATAAAAATCAATATATTGTGCTTCTGTATCTCCATTCATTGTAGCAATTCCAACATTAAATGATTGTGAATTACTATTAGGAAAATATTGAAACATTGATTGAATTTGTGCTGCAGTTATTGTTGTTCCACTTTGTGTTAATCTTCTAGTATTATCTGGTGTTTCAAAATAAATTTTATAAGTACAACCAGCTGGATTTGAAATTTCTTTAAATTCTAATTTATCTGTGGTTGTTAATTGTATGCCAGTAGTTACCTTGAGTTTTGTTCCATTTTTGTATAAGCTTCCTGTTACTTTATTATAAGTATTTTGTTTTATTGTTCCAGTAGTAGTCACAACAGAACCATCTTTACTTGTAGCTCTTAATTTTATATTGTAGTAGGTATTTATTGATAAACTTGTTATTGTAAAACTTCCACTAGAACTATTTGGATTACCTTTATTAGTCCAGCTAGAACCATCATTTAAGGATAATTCTAATTTTTGAATTGTAATATTAGTAGCCCATTCAACTTTTAATTGACTTAATCCACTATAACCACTAATATGATTTACATTATTTTTTGTAAATTTGGTTTGGGTATATGTTGTTTGAGTAACTGTTCCACTATCTGTTGTTTGTTGCGAATCTTTCCTTCTTACTCTAATTTTAACTTTATAAGAAGTTGCACTACTTAAGCCACTTATGATTTGGTCTGGATAACTTAATCCCTCTTTCCATGTACTACCATTATCAATTGAATACCAACCTTTGTCGCAAGCATGTCCAGCAGCCCATGTTATTTTTAATTGGTCACTTCTACCAGTTACTTTATTTACAACAAATTGTGTTATAGATGTATGAGCACTTGCAGTTGTAATTGTTACTGTATTGGACTCTGACCACAATCCACTATCTGCTCTTCTTAGCCTAACTTTAATAGTATATTTGGTACTTTCTTTTAGGTTCATTACATTAAACCATCCAGATTTTCCATCACTTGCAACTGCATCTCCAGCATCTGTCCATGCTCCACCATTTAGAGAATATTGTGTATAATCTCTCGCTGGACTACATTTCCATCCGACTTGTATATAATTATAGCCATGACTTCTTTCTGTCAAATTTATACTGTCTAAATTTCTTGGAATAGAGTCTAACCACCAGCCACCACTAGCACTACAATTTACTGCATAAGTATAAATTCCTGCCTCAATACTTGCCGTAAAATATTTACTACCATTATTATCATGTTCTATTGAAATATCTCCACTAGCAACTAATGTTCCATTATATAAGTTTATTCTGTCAGAAGAATTGTACAATGTTTGACCATTTATAACTACCTTAAAATTACCAGCTTTATACCAACTAGATGATGCTTGACCTCTACCATGTAATTCCCAATGTATATTTGAACCACATGTTGTTCCATTCCAAGTTCCTGTTCTCCACCAATGTAACTCTATATATCTTCCACGATAGCCATTGCTATTAAGATATTCATTTGTTGCCATTATCTAAAATCCTCCTTTCCCTATAATTTTGAAATCCATGTTTGACCTTCAATTTCTTGAAATAGTAAGCCTGTAATTGAAGCTTTTGTTTTTACTTCTAATTCTTTTGTTACTGTTCCCTTGTCTGTTAATTCTGTTGTTACTTCGCCAGTTGATGAGTTGAAACTTCTAAATCCATCTGCATCCATTCTTGTGTATGTATTAGATGTACTTGAATTTACTTGTATTCCTTTTCCTATATCAACTGTGTCGGTATGTGTTTCGTTAGGATTTTGAGACCATGCTTGTTTTTCCGCTCCAATATTTCCCATAACATCAGCAATTTCTATTGCCTCATTAATATCTGTTTTAAAAGTAACAGAAATTCTATTATCTGTTACTTTAATTCGTTTGATATATTCTTGCCACTCCTGGCCAGTATAACTCAATTTTTCAGCTACACCATTTATTGTTACTGTTGTATTATCAAGCTTGTTTGTATTTTTATATAAAAATGATATTGTATAATCATCATTTTTTACTATTGCATCTTGATATACCATTCCTATTGATAATTTGTACCCCATTCCACTAACAGTGTTTTTTCTTGTATCTGTGTCTATGTAACTTTCAATTGAATTTCCATTCCAAAAGTCTGTATCATAGTAGAAAATATTGTTACCACTATTGTTTTTTAAATTTACATTCAAACCATCTAGGCTTTCCTTAAATTCTGCCATCTTGTTGTTTGTTTCACTCTGAAAATCAGATATGGTCCTTTTGGTTTCATTTATTGTTGACTCCAATAAATTCATTTTAGATGTTGCACCTTGTTGTTCTTCAATAATCTCTTGTATTTTACCCTCTTGCTTATTTGTGATTATTTCAGTATTAGTTATTCTTTTCTCAATTCCAGTAGCATATTGGTATTTAGTATCACTATACTTTGGTTCTTTTGTATTTGCCTTTTCTTTTATTCCAGATGTTATTTCTACATTGATATTAAACAATATTGTTTTATACTCATTTTCGTGTAAATCCTTTAATGTAACAATATCTCCAAATTCAAAATAGCCAAATCCGAAAGATGTATATTCAAATACATAATAAGATAACCCATTAATATGATTATATATTTCCTCTATATAATCACTTCTGTTTCTATCCATAATTTGATTATTGTCTATTCTTATTGTTACTCTACCAGAGGCTGGTATTGAACTTGGATAGTAAATATTATCTTCTTGTGGACTTCTACCTAATACCATTGTGTTATATGGTCCTATTTTCTTTCCAATAGTAAGTTTTTCTAAATCATTTTCATCAATTTTTTCTCCAGTTTCTGTTGGATATGCTACATATAAATCTTTATTTATAATTTTTATAAAACCTCCAGCTGCTGCTGCAATTTCATCTAAAATGTCTCTATATGTAAAATCAGTTAATTCTGCATATTTATCTTCAGTTATTACTTTGTTAGCATTTGCAAAATCTGTGGTTTTTAAAGTCCATCCGAATTTTTTACATATAGCTCTTAACAGATCTAAAATAGTAACAGTTCCAGTAGAATAGTCGAGAGTGAGAGGACTGTCAATATATTTAATATGGCTATCTATCATGTGATCATATAAATATAATTTTAATGAGCTAGTATCAATTTTTTCTTCTTTGTCATAAACAACAAATTCACCCCAGTCAATATATTCATAATTATCAAACTCTGATGTCCTAACCCCTATTTGAATATTTATCGTACTTGCATTTTCAATATTTTCTCTTTTATCATGTGGAATAAGAAATTTTACTCTAGCATTATCCATTTTTCCCACACTCATATTGTGAACATCTTCAACTGTATATTCTTTGTCTTGGTCCTCGGCTAAATATTTTACTTGAGTTTTATTCACTCTCCTAACCATTGCCTCATGCACTTGTCTAACTGTCATGATTTTACTTTTATCAATTGTTGTATAGTTTTCTATTTCTAGTTCAATCTGTCTCATAACAGAAGTAAATAAATCGCCATTTACGGCTAAATTTAATTTTTTTACATGAGTTTTATCTAATTTTGTATTACCAAACCCAAGTAAGATATTTAATTGTTTTCCATAGACTTTCATTTTATTTTTAAAAGTTTTAGTTGTTTTTAACATGCCTATCTTCCCCCTCGTTTGGTATTAGATTGACCGCAAATGACTTATATTTTAGTTCTGGTAATCTTCCTATATATAAGTCCTCATCATAGTCATTAGCATAATAATCTGCGGTACATGTACAACCATATTTATTGTTATAATATTCAACAATAAAAGATGCCGAGTCGAAAATGAGTTCTAATTCTCTCATTTCTTCAGCATCTAAAGGTTCTATTTCTAGTTGTATCTTAGGAAAATTTCCTATTAGAGTTCCTTTCATAACACCAGCCATATTTCTTCCAGTATCAGAACTCCATAATTTATTTCTTTGAATTTTATAAGATGTAATACACTTATAACTTTTTCCATTTAGTTTTATTAAATCTCCGCTATATCTAGCCATAGATATCAAGACCTCCTTCCGTTTGTGGCAAGTGCTAGTCTAGCTCTTCTTTCATATTGTTTTCTATCTATTTCCTCGCCATCTAAAGAAATTGGTATATTGATTTCTAATGGAACATAATCTCCACCCATTCCAGTATTCATATTTTTAAACTCTTGTAATGCACTTAAGAATGTTTCTTTCATTTTATCTACTGGAGATATAATTTCGCCTTGTGTTCGGTTATCTCCTACCACTGCAAGTCTTGGTGTATTTGCTTTAACATAACCACCTTGTGCAAGTTTAGGAATTTCTGGAACATTGAATTTATGAATCCAAGTAAATGGTTTAAACCCAGCAACTTCAACATCATGAATTTTTTGTAATATTCCATTAATTGCATTAAATGGAACTGCAATTATTTTGTTAATAGCACCAATAATTCCATTAACTATTGTTTTGAAGAAGTTTACAATTCCCTCTTTTATACCATCAAATATCTTTCCTCCTGTGCTAAATACATTTTTAACTGCTGTCCATGCTTGAGTAAAGATGTTTCTAAACCAATTTGCAATTCCACCAAAAATACTAGTAATCGCATTCCATGCACCTTGAGCTCCCTCTCTAACTTTTGTCTTAATGGTGTTCCATACATTACTAATAGTTGTTACAATATTGTTCCATATATTAGTAATAGTATTTTTTATTGCATTAAACACATTTGATATAGTATTTTTTATTCCATTTATCACATTTGAAATTATATCTTTAATACCATTCCATATATTTGTAAAAAATGTTTTAATTCCATTCCAAATATTAGTGATTATAGTTTTTATAGCATTAAAGACAGTAGTAATTATTGCCTTTATAACATTTATAACTGTCTCTACAATTCCTTTAATTGCACTCCATACTGCTTGAACTATTCCTTTTATTGCATTCCATATTCCACTAAAGATATTTTTTATTCCATCCCAAGCTTTGCTCCAATCTCCAGTAAATACTCCAACAATAAAATCTATTAAACCTTTGAAGAAATCTATTATTCCACCTATTGCATCTGCAATATGTCCGAATACGGTTTTTATCGTGTTCCATAATGCTTCGAATACTGGAACTAATTTAGGCAATACATTTTGAATAATCCAATCTATTACTGGTTTCAATACACCATTCCATAATGCTTGAATTGCTTGAACTATTGAGCCAATTAGCCCACCTATTTTATCCATCAATGGACTTAAATGTTCTGTCCATAATTGTGAAAATCCATTAGCAACATTATCTAGGAATGGAACAATATAAGTATTCCAAAATTCTAAAAATTTTCCGAATGTATCTGACATTCCAATAGATAAGTTTTCAAGAAATGGACTTATATATGTTGTATAAATTTCATTTATCTTATCTCCTAATGCAGTCATTATTTCAGCTAGTGTTCCAAATATACTTGATATAGGTCCTAAAGTATTCTGGATTGTTTGCTTAATTAGATCACAATTATTTATAATTGGTGTTACTAATAATTTTGTTAAATCCGTTATGAATTTATTTATTACATCATAGACAGACATAATAGGATTTGCAAACATTTCAATAATACTTGTACCAATTGATTTTGCCTCTTTTCCAGCAAAAACATCTGATATTTTTCCAATAGCCTCCATGAAATTTCCAACAAAAGTAAATCTTTCTGCAGTTACATCAAACATACTTATTAAGAATTTCTTTATTCTTTCAGAATTTTTTTGTAAATATCCATCTGCACTTCCAACTAGTCCTTCAGCAATATTCACTCCAATTCTTGCAATTGCTCCGACTGATTGTCCTAATGCATAAGTCCATGTTTTTACAAGATTGTTTGCAGAGTTAACAACATTAGAATCTGTAAATATATCCAGTAATGATTTTTTTATATTGCTTAAATGTGATAAAATTCCATCGAAATTTGTATCTCCAAAACTAACTTTAAAGCCCTCTTTAAATATATTGGCCAACTCTTTTACTTTGTTCAACATACCATCAAATGCTGATGTATCTTGTTGTATATTGGTTGATACATCTAATGACTCTGCAAGGGCTGATGCTCCACCTCCAGCTCCACCTCCAGAACTACTTCCAGAACCACTACTGCTATTGTCAGTTAGTTTATTCATTTCATCAAAACCAGCTAATTGTAAGGCTGCTTTTTTTGCTTGCTTTGCAGTTTTCCCTGCACTATCGCCAACACCTTTTACTGCATCGGCTGCTTTGTCTGCATTATCGGCGACTCCTCCTAACCCTTTTGATACTGTTTCAACACTGTCTGCCTTTAATCCAAACATTGACATTAAACCAGCAATTGCAGTGAATAATCTTGTTACTGCGTTCGCAGCTGCGGTTAATATTGGAATAAATAATTTTGCAATAGGTTGTATTACATTACCAATAGCAGTTTTCATTGTAGTGAAAGCAAAATTTAATTGAGCAACTTTACCAGAGTATGTATTTGCATAAATTGCTGCATCGTTCATTTGGAATTTTGTTTCTTCTAATATTCCATTTACTTCTGCATTTATTTTTTCTTGTTGTGTTAATTGGTTTGTTGTTTTTCCTACTGATTTTGCATAATCTTCCCACATTTTAGCAACATTTTTTGTTACACCAGCATTATCAACTAAAATACTATTTTCATTTTTTAGACCTTCAGATGCAGTTTGCACTGCCTCGCCTAATGAATAAGTGCTTTGTCTTCCGAATGTAGCACTATTTTTTAATGCTGTCATTGTCTTTTTAATCTGGTCTGATGAATAACCTCTAGCTGCTAAATTTTTATATGCAGTAACTGCATTATTCAAAGGAACTAAACCATCACTTACATACTCTTCAATGAATTTTTGAGCTTGAGAAAAACTTTTTCCTTGCCCAGTCAATATAGAATTTAATCCTATCCATGCATTGCTTGTTTCTGTTGCTACTTGTAAACATGCTTTTCCAAATTTAACAACGGCTGCAACAGAAAAAGCAGCTAATGCTGCTTTACCAATTCCTTTTAAGGCTCCAGAAATTTTAGTTGAGGCTTGATTTGCTTGCCCTTGTAATCCATTTAATTCAGATTTAAATTTTTCACTTTTTAATAATAATTCTAAATCTATTGTACCTACATTTTGACTCAATTTCTTCCACCTCATTTCTTTTCATTTTGTTTTGCTATGGATTTAAACATATTTTTTATACTTTCCATAGCTTGTTGATAATCTTCATGACTTATTTCTTTTGCATTTTTATTTAACCATTTTGACCTAATTCTCTTTTCATTTTCAGTAAAATTTTTAATTACTTTTGGATCCTTTTCACTTCTAATTCTTACAATATTTCCTAGAGGTGTGTCTCCATTCAAACCACTTAATAAACTTGAAAATTCTCCCCACTTCATAGTATCTATTTCCATTCTTAGTCTAATGCCATATTGTTGAGCAAAAGAGCTTTCTATTAAATCAAAATCATCAATCAAATCATAAAAAGACTCATCATTGTTTTGGAAATCGTTTCTCCATTTCCTCATAAGATATTTCATTTATTGCTGCCATTAAACCGATTATTACACTTTCAATTCCATTCACAGACAATTTCATATCTTTTATTTCTTTCAATGCATCTTTTCCCATTAGTATTTCAATTACTTCATACATAACATCAATACTAAATTCTTTATCCTTTAATTTGTCTTGTACTATAACAAAAGTTTCTGCACTATTATCAACTTCATATTCCTTATCTTCTGTTAATTTAATTTTTATAGGCTCTTTTTTTAGTTTCGCACTAATATCAATACTATTTGCCATTTTAATTCCTCCCAAATTTAATTTTAATAAAAAAAATAAGCCCCAGTACCGAAATACTGAGGCTTGTTTTATGCTGCTGGTGTTACTGTTGGTTTTCCATTTGACATAACCTCGAACTCTAAAGGTGCTACATTTGTACTGTCTCCTGTTCCAGCATTAGAAACAGAAATTATACAATCGAATGCTACTTTTGTGCCATCTGCAAATTCCCATTCAAATTTAGATTCTACATTTGCACCAGTTGCAAATAATTTTGATGCAATATAATCATTACCTGCATCCCCTACATTTCTTTTTCCAGAAATGCTTATTGAAAAACCTTTACCTGTCATCATTCTTCTTATCCAGCCTTCTGTTGTCATAGGTGTCCATTCTTCAATATTGTTATCCATTGACATTGAGAATGTTTCGCAATCTGCGATTGTTTTCATGTCAGCAGGATCTGCTGAGTTTGCTCCCTTTGTACCAATTTTGAAAATATTATCAAAAACTGGATATACTCCTGTTGTAACTGTACCCATATCCTATTCACTCTCCTTATAATAAAATTTTGCTTGTATTACTCTTTCATAAATATTAGAACTATCTGTTCCAACATCTACTGGTTCTGGTACAAGCAATTCAATATAATTTACTAAAATATTGTCTGTTATATTAAAATTTCTTGCATTCATGAATTTATAATATAGTTCTAATGCTTTCAATTCTGTCTCGTCTGCATTATTATTCCAATGAATTAAAATACTTACTGTTTTTTCTTTTATCTTTGTATTGTCTAACCCACCTACTGCAATATTAGAATTTGTAGTCTGTAGTTGGTACACACCAATTGATTTTTGTTTCTTATTATCTAATTTACCAATATAAAAATGGTCTGCAACAACATAACCTTTTGAAAATAATTCTTTTACTTTTAAATTATGTATTTCCCTTACTGACATTTTGTTGATTTCAGCAACTGTCTTTACATCTAATTTAATTAACCAGTTTTTAATATCAACTAATCTCAACATTATAAACCAGCCTCCTTTTTATATAATTTTGCAAATGCTTTACCAACAAAATCCTTATTTTTTCCACTTATCCAAGGCTCTAGCCAATTTCCTTGAGCATGAGCATTTTCTTTAGTTTTGAAATTATATTCGGGATGATAATACATTCTCCTGGCATAAGGTGTTGCAGTTATTAAACTCACACTACCTTGTTTGCTTTTGGAAATATCAGTAAATGTAGAATTATTTTGCATGTTACCAGTATCAAAAGGCATTACTTGAGCATTTATAACTTCCGTTTTCAATGCCTCAATTGTTTCTTCTAATGCTGTTGTTGTTGCCTTACTCAATTGTTTTATTTTAGGAAAATTTATCTTAATTGTTGATTTTACAAAGTTTGACATTATACAATATCCAACTCAATATAATTTACTGTTCCATCTGGATTTCTTGCTTTCGTGCCTTGTATAATATCTCTTTCTTTACCGAAAACTGTAACTTTACCACTATGTATATCTGTCATATTTGGTGCTATATCTTCATGAAATAAACAAATACCAGTAACTTGTACTGATACTTTTTCACTTGTTAAAACTCTTTTTGCTTTGTTCTGATAATTACATTTAAAATCACTTTCCAAAGCAATTTGAGGAGATCCCTCTTCAGATATATCATCACTATACAAAACTACATGAATGTCAGTTTTACAATCTTGTTTTCTAACTAAAGATGGATATTTCATTGATAATACCTCGCATTCTTGCAAGTTAGACCAGTTTGTCCCAGCAATTTATATAATCTAAAAGGTATTGCAATTCCCTCGATTAATTTCACATTAAGATTGTTGTTTCCAAAACTTTGAGATACCCCATTTATTGAATAACTAGATAATATTGACTCAATCACATCCGCATTTTCAAATTTAAATTCGGCAAACTGACAACATACTCTTTGAATTATATCTTTTTGAAAATCGGTAAGATTATCAAAACCTTTTCCAACAATCCTATTAAAAGTCAAAGTATTTACATCATCAGTTGCCTCTTGTAAGTATTTATTTAACTCATTATCACTAGAAAGACTACTGCCTTTATATGTATTTTGGTAGTAGTCTTTATCTGCATATATCTTCATACTTCATCAACTCCTAGGCTGATTTTTCAATATAAAACTGAATACCAGCATGTTTCTTATTAAAGATGAATACATCTTCAAAAGATTCCTCAAAATATGTCCATTTTCCTTTAGACAATGAACTTGGAGCTCCCAATTCTGCAAAATCATAAGCGATTACTGGGATTACTGCACTTGGATGTACTAATAACATTTTAACAGCTTTTGCGTCACTAGCAACTTCAAATCCATCTGCGTCTTTGAATATGAATTTAGATTTCATTACAGATGTTGGAACCCCTATTATTTCAACTTCTCCAATTCTATCTAATGATCTAGCAACGGCAGTATCTGTTGCACTTAAATTTCTAGCTGCTTCTTTTGCAGTATCAATTAATGTTTTTGTGTATGTGTCAGCATATAATAATCTTCCTGCTGCTGGAACTCTTGCCTCGTCCATTTTATCCATCATTGCATCAAATTTTGTTAAAACATTTGCTAATGTTAAAACATCATCTGGTGTAACTGCTTCTATTGCATTTTTTAATGCATATAGTTCTGTGATCATCTCTGCATCCATTTCTGGGAATTTTTGTTCCTCATTCATTACTCTTGTAATGTTTGTGATAGATGCAACATGATTTGTTTCATCAATGTCGCGTGGGTGAATTAAAGTATCCCATGTTCTATGTCTTTTTAATACTTTTGTTTCCTCTGCATTATTGAAGTTTCTAGAGAATGTTCCTATTGAATCTCTATCTCCATTTCCTCTACCTTTAACACTTAAACTTGGTAGAATAACTGTGTTATTATTTAAGAATTTAACATCTGGTTTTACTGCACTCCATAATGCACCAAAATACAATACATAAGGATATGCTTGAGCTAAAGCTTGTGAATATTCTTTAGCATAATTTAAATTTTGTTTTTCAAATGCCATTTAAAATTACCTCTTTTCTTTCTATTATTTTTTTCTAGGTCTTACACCAGCAAATCCGAAATCAAATGCTGGAGAATTTGAGCCTTGATTATTGTTAGTGTTAGCACCAACTGTGATGCCGACAGAATTTTGAACTTGTTTCTTTAATCCTGGCACATCATCAATGACCTTTTGTAGTGCTTGTTTTAAAGAATCATCATTTACTTTTCCATCTTTATCAACACAATTTGAAAAATCAGCCATTTTCAATAGATATGGCATTGTTTTATTATCTATATTTAACTCATCAACAAACCCATAGGCTTTTAATGAAATTTGTAACTTTTGATTTTTTAATTGTTCTGTTTTTAAAGATTTTTGAGCATCTGATAATTCTCTATTTTGTTGGTTTGCTTGGCTTTCTCTTTGAGCTTTGAAAGTAGTTATTGCACTTTCCATTTCCTCTGCAGATAAACCTTGCTTTTGAAAATAGCTTTTCAATATACTATCTTCTGTTTTTGCATTTCTACCATCTATCATTTCTTGAATTTTTGCATAATCTATAGCTCCAGCTGATGGTTGATTTGTTTGTTGCCCAGTAGTGTTTTGGGCATTTGGATTTGAATTATTATTTACACCATTGTTATTTGTGTTGTTATCTCCATCCATTTTCACTACCTCCTACTTTTTTTAGTCTTGAATTGACTATTTAATAAATTTGCACATGCTTTTTTATAAGGACATCAGTGTTCGGTCCATATTAAAAAGAGCCTTTTGGCTCTTAATTAATCAACATATAAACTTCTTTTAAGTTCTTCATATCTTTCTTTTGATACTTTATATTGTTTATCTCTAACTTTTACTGGTTTATTATCTTCTAGACTTTCATCTAAAACAAAAATATCTCCAACATTATAAACCACTTTAGAATCATATTTATCTCTAAATACTTCTCTTACAGTAGGAACTTTTTCAGTTTTCTCTGTAACTTGCACCTTTTCCTCTTCTTTTTCATTAGATGCATTTTCTTCAATTTTTGCATCTTCCACAGTAGTTTCTATTTCTTCTTCAACTACCTCTTCTTTTTTTGGTTCTTCAACCTTTTCAGTTGTTTCTGTAACAACTTCTTCTTTTAATTCTTCTTTCTTTTTAGCCATTTTTAATCCCTCAACTTTCTTTTAAATTTTTATATTAAAAAAGAGCCTTTCAGCTCTAATGTTAATAACTTATTTAAATTTTTCTTTATAACTTTGCCATTCTAGTCTTTTATTGTGATATTTTTCAATGTTATCACTATCTAGACTTCCCAGCTCTAATCGTTTGTATTTTTCTATATTTCTGTTTATATAATTAAGTTTTTGTTCCTTTTTGTATCTTATTGTTTTTTCTTTTATTTGTTCTTGTGTAGGTGGCTCAACCTTTGAATTTATTTCTGGGAAATATGTAACTATTGTATCTTTGCAATTAGGATGAAATAATCTTTCCTTAACTGCCTCACTTAACAATGGATATCCCCTGGAATTACTTTCCTCAGCACTACCACTTGACCATACATCATCAATAAATACTTTCCCTTGAAATTTAATACAATACGGACAACCTCCTCCACGATTGGGAACCAATACTGTATGAACTCCCCAAGCATCTCTTTTTTCTCCCTCGCCTTGCATGTGTGCTCTTGAACTTGCCGTTCTTATTGCCATTTCAACATAAGATTTTATATTTACTCTAGCACCATTTGCATATTCAATGTTATTTATTCCACTTTGCAAAAAATCATGTGTTGCCATATCTATCGCTTGTTGTGGTGTTCCGCTTCCAGTATTAGCATAAACTTGAGCATCAAATATTATACTTCTATATTTATCACTGGCATATCTCAATATTGATGTTTCAGCCTTTTTCAAATTCTGAATAGTTTCATCTATTAAAGCATTTAATTTCTTCTCATCAACCTTAAAAAATGTTGACTCTGAATGATTTACAATATCATAAATTCTACTTATTTGTTTTTTCTTAATTCTTTGATTTTTACTTTTTTTATATATGTGCCATAATTTATTTATCTTTTTATCGTTAGATTGGAAATTGCCATTATCAATAGCCTCTAGTATTAGTTTTTCTTGTTTTAATTTTCCATTATCTCGACTTTCTCTTAATAGATCCTTTATATCTGTATTTATATTGAAAAAAGTTTTGTTTAACCTCTTTTTGTTTCTTATTTTATATACTTCTAATGATTTTAATTGTTCTGCTTGCCAAGCACTCCAATTTATTCCCTCTTTTGCCTCTTCTCGAAGATGTCTACCTAAATTGCTTGACATTGATTTTATTAAGGTTTCTTCAATTCTTTGAAATGCTTGTGAAATATCATACTCATTATTCATTTAATCCTTTCTCCTGTTTGTCTATTTCTTTATTTTCAACATTTTCATTATTAGAATTATCTGGAGTATCTTCTATATCTACCTCATTTATATCTAGCTCTCCATTTAATGCTGGGATTTCTTCTTCAACAATACCTTGCTCTGCTTTTAATCTTTGAATTTCCCCTTGTTTCCATTCTTCTGTTTTAGAATCGCCATATAATTCCTCTACACTTGCCTCAATTGACATTATTCCTCCAGTTTTACCTTTACTGATTGTTTCTATTTGTGCCTCAAAAGATGGATTTGCATATTCTCCAAACTTTACGGAAACATCTTTATCCTCTGGAAGTATGCTATCATTCTGCATTTGAGCATTAGCTTTTAATACTGTATTTATTACTGCTGGAATAAACTCTGATAAAGTTTCAATTATAATTCCACGAGTATAAAGAGTCGTTTTTTCTTTTTCCCTTTGTGCTTCAGCATTATCTAATTTCTTATTGTCAATTCCAAGTGTTGATGGGCTTATAATACCTTGCAAGCATAAATCTAAAAATGTTATGTAAGATTGTAAGTATTGGTCAGTTGGTATTTCTGGTTGTTCAACATCAATCTTATTTTGAGTATTTTCATTCATGCTTGTTTGAGTTTTTATAAATTTATTATCAAATGGATTTGGCATTAAAACTTCTCCAGTTTCAGCATCTTTTGGTAGTAAATCTTCTGGAATATATTTAACTGCCCTACCATTTCTAACTGCCTCTAGCCATTGTGAAGTAATTTCATCTATACTATCAAAAGAGTCATATTTTCCATCAAAAATTGATTCTCCTCTTCCAGCAAATTTTGAGCTTTCATTAAACATTATTGGAACAGCCCACATTGTTTCTTTATCAAATTCAATATCTTTAAGGTCCTTTAATTCTTCAACTGTATTTAGCTTAACTTCTTTGTCATTGTCATATAACTTATATGTTATATATCCATATCCATAATCTTCTTCCAACAAATATACTTTATTATTTTGCTCATGGTATGATTTGAATATAATATCTGTTAGTCTGCCTCTTTTATATTTAAAATCAACTTTTGAACCATCAACCCATTCTAAAATTGCAATATTAGAAATACTAGGGTCATAATTTATCTTTATTGCTCCATCTCCAAAAACAAGAGTATCAATAACTATCTTTTTTAACATTTTAGTATCAAACTTGTTTTCTCTTTTTACTTCTTCCCAATAATCATCTGAGGCATCATCTCCAGAATAATCTGTTACAACTGTGTTAACCAAAGTTTTAATTATTAGTTTTGGAAGTCCAGTATGAGATTTTTTTATTCTTATATCTGCAGTTTGAGCAGCACCCCAAAATGTATCTGCTGCATAAGGTAATTGACCATAAAATTCAGATAATTCATGACTATCTCCTCTGTACCATATTTGATTTCTAATACAATTTGCTTGATGATCCATATCCTCATTAATTACAAATGCTTGACCTTGTGCTGGTCTAATATTTAACCATGATTTAACCATTTCTCTCAACTTATCTCCTAACCACATTATTTATTTTCTCCTATTCCGATTATTTTTACATAAGGTATAAATGAATATTGAACAGAGTTTACCATGTGGTCGTTGCCATCTTCTGGAACACTGTCCTTATCTTCTAACCATGAATAAACTTCTAATTCGTTTATATAATTTATACATGTATCGACAACATAGAAATTTCCTGTTGCAAACCAACCTAATTGGGTATTTATTCTATCTATTATCTGCATTTTTGCTTTCCATGCACTATTAAATACATAAATACTTCCAAACTGCCTTTTATATTTTTCAAATTCTTTAATTGTTGCTTGGTCTGCATTATCTATGAATACATCTTTTGCAAATCCCCACTCTTTACGATTTCTTTCTAGGAAATCAATAAAATTTCTAACTGTATCACTTGGTGCTAATGGTGTTTGCAATTCAGCATTATTATAGACTTTCTCATCTAATAAAATGAATTTACCTCTATTTGTTATGCCTGCAAATGACATTGCTATTGTGTCTGGGCTTAAACTTGAATATGCCGTATCTAATCCAGCGGTAAATCTTATAAAGTATTCCGACTCATCTGTTTTTACCCTCATTTTAGGTAACAATTGAATTGTTTCCTCTTTATCATTAGTTGGTATAAATTGTTTTGCTTTTTCTTTTGTAATACAATGTTTTGTTCTATCAAAATTGACAAAAACAAGACCTGTGGTCTTGCCTCGTAATCCCAATATTTTATTTTTATATAGTTTAGTTCCAGCTGGAACTGATTCTATAATTTTTTTTAGTTTTTCTTCTGATAAACTTGCATTATCTTTGAATGTAAAATACCACCATGTCCAATCTTCCTTTTGAGGTTGATTTAGCAAGTCTAATAATTGCTTTGGTGCACTTTCCTTGTATTTTTCAATAGGTCGGCTTTTATTAACATATTGTGAAAAACATTCTTTGTTAGGATCATCTGGATTTAATGTGCATAATCTATAATCAGCTCTCATAAATGCCTCTCTAACAAAATCCATATCAGCAATATTAAACTCATCTATGAATAATCCAAAATATTGCCCTCCTAAAGCTTTCTTCCATCTTTTCTTGTTATCATAACCTAGAACATATATTATTTTTATTCCGTTTGGTGTATGAAACAATATATGTGGAAGTCTTATTTTTCCTTTTCCAGTAGGATTATATTCTATCTTTCCACCATCTTCATAATCTCCAAAAACATCAATTAGTCCATGGTCTGCATTTATTATGTTTTTTTCAATAGTTCCTAAATCTAACCCAGAAATAATGCTTGGTTTTGTTCCCTTATAATTAGATATTCTAAACATAAATTTAGGAACCGCAACAGTTGTTTTACCAGCTGATGTAGTTCCCTCTAAAAATTCTGCACTTGCAATATACCTTAAAAAGTCTAAATATTTTTGAGATAATGGAAATGGTCTATTCTGTGTTTGTGTCATCATTACCACCCCACAATTGCTCATTTATACTTTCTAGAATATCTGTTGTTTTATTTTTATTATCACTATTTATATTGATATTTATGTTATTTTCATTGTTACTTTCCTTATCTCCTTGCCTTATCTTAAATTTTAAGTCAATTGCCTTTCTTCTTTCATTTTGTACCATTATAAGAGATTTATTGAACTTGTCTATTAGTTCATCTGTTCTTTTTGCCTCTGTTGAAACCTGTGTTCCATATTTATTCATTGATACAATTGTTAAATCCTTTTGTTTTTCTTTAAGCTCTTTAATTTTCTTTAAATATCTATATTCTAGCATATCACATGTATCTATTTCATGCTGAATTTGCTCTAACTCTGTTGGAACATTATCTGCATTTAAAATTGACTGTTCATCTTCTGAAAATAAATTTCTAAATTTTGAATAATATCCCGTTACTACTGCATTTTGATTGTTTTCAGGTGGATGAGCATTTTTATTGCCTTTATTTCCTTTGACTCCTCGACCGCCTTTGTTTCCTTTTGTTCCACCTCTTCTTTTTCTATGCCAATCCTGAGTCTTTATAATAGAATTTAATTTTTTCAAAGTAATATGGTGTTTCTTGGCAATATCTTTTAATGGAACATTATTATCATATTTTTCTTTAATCGCTTTAATATCCACATTACCTTATCATCCTTTCTATCAAGATTTACCAAATATTGTATCGTAGAGTTCTTTATTGTCTATATATTCAGCTTTCATTCCATCTTCGAATGTATGTCCTTTATATTTTAACTTTCCTAGTGTTGTTTGTTTCATTCTGCCTAAAATATTTGCACTTTCTTTTTCTTTCATAGAAGCGGTTACTTCAGTTTCTTTATTATTTATCAAATGACATATATTATATGAATTACCTTTAAATCCCTCTAAATTTTCTATTCCACAACAACACATTGCATCCCCTAGAGTTCTTAATCTATTTTCTCCACAATAAAATTTTAATCCATATTTGTGTGCCTCTTCTTTTAACTGAATAAAATCTTTTTGTAATACTTCTTTTGGATATACAAAATCGCCTCCAACTTTTATCAATTTGCCTCTTTTTTTAGCAAACTTCATTCCCTCGACAACAACTCCATAAACTCCCGCTTCTGATAATCTTTTCATGTTGTATTTAACATCTTTAAAAACTTGTGTCATATAAGGTTGTATTCTGACAATTACTCTTTTTACTTTCTTTGATAATATTTTACACATTTCAAGTCTTTCTTCGTAACTAGGAGCTCCTAATTCTAATTTATCATATTGAGAACATATCATGCTTATTTGTACTACACAATTGCATTTACTTAATAAATCTAGGTATTCCTTTTCCACAATTAGTTTTCCTTTTGTGGATACAATAAAAGGATATTGAGTCTTGGCCAATACTTTTAAACATTCATAAGATAATCTATATCTTTTTTCTGCTGGTTGAAATGGATCACTCATTCCTCCCCAGTGAATAGGAATATTCCAATCGCACCAACTTAAATCATTACCCCTATGTCCATTTATAAAGTTTTCTAATGCTTTTGCAGTTTCTCCTTTGTCTATGTCAGAAATATCTTTTTTTCTCTGAACAAAACAATATTTACAAGCATGTGAACAACCTTTATAGGTATCAAACCTTATAGGTACATCACATAAAACAACTTGACTCCCACAACTTGGCATATTAGTCCACCTCCTTAATGACTTCAGCAGTCATCAATTCGATTAACTTATCTTTTCCAAATAATTTAACATAAGCTAAAAACTTCTCTTCATATACCTTATCAATAGTAAATGTCATTGAAAACTTATTTAATGGATTTGTTCCAATATCTGAAAAATCTTCACTAACTAAATCCTCAATAAAATCTGTTTTTAGATTTTCAATTTCCTCATCAGAAAAACCAGTTATGTATTTTTCCTCTTCATCAAAGTCAATGTTCGTAAAAATGTCTTTTAATTTTTCATTGTCCCAGTAACCTGTATTTTTATTTAGAGATAAATTCAGTTCTATTTCATCAACTTCATCTAAATCCACTAAAATACATGGTATTTCCTTATAGCCTAATTCTTTTAAAATGTTATATCTTTGGTGTCCACCAACTATTGTATATAATCCATTTCTTTTATTAACTACTAATGGAGCTACCATTCCAAATTTTGTGATGCTTGCCTTTATTCTTTTGTAAACATCATCTTCTGGTTGTAGTTCTACCCTTGGATTGTATTTAGCTGGTTGTAATTTTGCTAATTCCATAGTTCTAATTTCTGCATTTTCAATTTTCATAATATACCTCTTTTCTAAAACACAATTGAAAATATATTATAAAAAATTAGAGGCACTCCACTATTTCTAGTGGAATTACCTCTACTACATAACTATGATAATACTATAATAACACATTTTTATTTGCTCTTTCTTGCTTTTTTTTGCTCACTTTTATTTTTGTCTAATTTATCGAACTCATCTAGAGCCTCTCCGTTGAGATGACAAGTTTTATAATAACTATAATGAACTGCTACTGCAACCTCTTCTAGCGATTTTCCATTTATATACTTCTCTTGTAAAATAGTTGCATAGAGTGGTTTTAATTGATTAAGTTGTTCATAAATTTCATTAGTATATTCTTTAAATTGTTGCAGCTCTTTCTCCAGTATTTCATTTTTTTCATCTAAATACTTCTCAATCTCATAGCTTGTCTTATTTTTTGCATGAGGCATCCCATCTAATTTTTGAGTTATATTCATTATTCTAGTTTCTTCTTCTTGAAGAAACTCCAATTTTGATTTTATATATTTTTTTCTATTCCTAAAATCTTTTAAATCTTTTCTAGTCATAGTACCACTCCTAATCTTCTTTTGTAAATTAGGTGTCGTTAGATTCTTTAATTTTTATAATTCTTTTATAAATTTATTATATCTTACTGCAATTTCATGTTCTATTTTGCAACCTCTAGCATTTTCCCAGCCTTTCATAAATATAACTGCATCAACTTTGCTCATTGCATCAATAGATTTTGCTAGATAAAATAGTGCTGCATCTCCCTCTGGAGTTTCTTCAGCAAATATAGTATTAACAACTTCATATCCTTTATCTTCTAGACTCTTAACTAAATCTGCTCTTTCCTCTTCTATTTGTTCTTGTGTTTTGCCATTCATTGGCTGACTTATCATAACTTTCATATTTTTATCTATCCTTTCTTTGTATAAAGTTTTAATTCTTACTAATTCATCATATTTATCCTGGTCAACTGTCACTGTAGGTGTACAAAATACTCTATCTAATGCCATCTTCTATTCCTCCTCTATTTTTATACATCTATTTTCAAATTTTTTATAAGCATCAAAATACAATTCCTTTTTATCTCCATTGTATGTTAATTCATAATACATTCCATCTTTTAACGATGTACTTAATAATGCTTTGTGATTTTGTAATGCCTTAACTCCCCACACAACATATACATCAAAATTTGGAATTTCTTCGCTTTTATCTAAATGTTCCTTTGCATAATTTCTTACTATGTCTTTACATTTTAAAATAAATTCATCACTACCCATATTATTTTTCCTCCTCAATTAATTCTATATCTTTTATTAGTTTTGTTCCAAAATCTTTGTAATTTTCATATCCACCTTTGTGTCCTGATATTATCCATAATTCTTTATACATATTTTCTTTTAATTTATTTACGAGCTCTTTGTCTGTTATGTAACAATAAAATGTATCTTTCTCTATATTATAATTTGTAATCATACCACTTTGTGTTGGTGTATTTGTTAAATATTCTACTTCTATTTTATAATATGTTTTTAATAAATCTTGTTCTTGTGTTACTGCTGTAATTCTTGCTTTATCTTTATCATTACTTTCAGCATAATTTATATAACCATGAAAATTTCCTATTGCCATCGGAACTACGAATAATGCTAATAATAGCACTACTGCAATTCCTCCAAATAAAAATTCATGGTCATAACTTTCATCTGCTAGATAAAAGAATAAAATCATCAATCCAAATAATATAATTTCTAAAAAAATTGTTAATAAAATCATTTAATTTTCCTCCCTTGTTATTCCTTTTATAGCCCAAAATTGAGCTTCTTCTAATTTTGTAATTGCCAATGATGTTTCTCTGCTTGATTTGCAGTTAGATTCTATAAAATCATACACATCAGAAAACATATTTCTAATATCATCAATTCTATTTTTCTGCTCATCATTTACATCTGTATATTTAGCTCTATCATTCATTATTTTTTCCCTCCTTCCTTTTTTGATTTTTTTGGAATTGCTCCCATATTTTATTGAATTTTGCATTATTGTGAGCTTTTTTATGTTGTTTCATCAACTCTTGTCTTTGTAATTTTCTTTCTAAACTTCCCATAATTATTTTCCTTTCTTATCCTCGATTTTCGTTATTGTTCTATGAGCTTTTACAAATTTTTCACAATAGGTTATATGCTCACTTGCTAATTTGCAATTAAGAAAATAACCACAATCTAAACATACCTTTCTAGCCATAATAAAATCCTTTCTATCACTTTATTTTTAATTCTTCTCGAAATCTCATTTTTAAAATTTCGTACTTTGTTTTTTCTAATACATCTAATCCTTTTTGATTAATTTCATCTGTAGCAAGGTCAAAGCCAGTTGCCCAAGTCTTAACATCATAAGTGTCCTCATCTGTTTCTATTGCTAATTTTGTTGCCTCTTCTTCTGATAAAATTCCTTTCTTAATATTGATTAAATACTCTTTGTTGTCTGGAATTAAACATTCTTTATATGGCTTTCTCAATACTGCATATTTCTTTATAAAATCGTTCATTCTTAAAATATGGTGTAATTGTTTTGGATCATATCCATATTTGTTAATTTTATCTACTATTGTAGGATATGGATGTTTCAATGCTTTCAATTTTTCTTTGCTCATTCCTGCCATACATCTAATTGCTTGATTTCTATTTATATGTGCAACTTCTTCGGCATTATCAAACAATGATTGTACTAAATTTTTATATTTTGGATTTACTATTTTAAATTCAGTAAATAATGTTTCTATAAAATTTACATTTTGCTTTTTATAAGTTTCAAACATTACTCTTATATCCTTTACATCAATATGTTCATTATTTTCTAATACTAAGGTTTTACTCTTAGGCTCTCTATTATAAACAAAGTCTTCAAATGATGGTAATATTACTGCTTTTGTATCAACATCTGACATATAATCTTCATCATAGACATCTAATCCATAATTTTGTGAACCTTGTAATGCTAAAAACACTATTTCAAAGCCTTTTTTCTCTAAATAATCATAATGTTCTTGGACTCTTTTCATTATTTTTTCTTCTCTATTCACTCTCAAACATCTCCCTCGCACTTATAATATCTTGAGGCAAAATATCTCTATTAGCTACACACCAATTATAAAAATCATTATGTAATTTCGTTGTTAAACTGCTTGTTCTTCCAATATATCCTTGTCTTTTTACTTGTTGTAATACTCCTCTCATGAATTTCCAGTTATTATAATAGTCTAATTTCACTTTAACCATAAAACCTTTGCAATCTTCAATAACAAATCCTTCAACATATTTATCTTTGTATTGATAGTTTTCTTCTTGTACCATATAATACCAATTCCAAAATTCTTGTGTATTATTTAGTGTATAAGCCAACTCTTTAACTTCAAAGTCGAATTTAGCAGCAATAGATTGTAACTCTTCATAATCAAGTTTGTTAAATTTTAAATCGTTGTTAATTACATCTAATAAAACCAATTTGTTCTCGTCATATTTTATAATATGAGGATCATTTACAATGTCTATAACTTCAAAAACCATTGATGAGTTATTATCTTTTAAATATTGCTTTATTTTATCTAAATCTTTTCCCTTTAATAATTCTTTAAAATATCCAACATGTTCTCCATTTAAAGAACTTTTACTTGCAATAATTAGTTCATCAGACTCGTTATCATATCCCAATATTCCCAAAAATCCGTTATATTTAACATATACATTTAATGGATATTCAAATTTTGATTTTAAGTATATTGCTTGTGTTTCTTCAACCTCATTTATTCTGAAAAATTTATCATAACTTCTAGCAACAATCTCTTTTGTGTTTGTATTTATAAATAACCCTCTTGCTTTTGTTGTTATTTCATCCCATATTCCTTTTTTAAATGCTCTTTCACTAAAATTAAAAGCTGAAATGTTCTCATATTTACTTTCTTTAACCCAGTTACTTCTTCGCATATCTTCAATAACTGTATCTATGTTAAGAGTCTTTTTTTCCTCTTCATTAATCGTATTTTCTCCAGTTGCAACAACATTGTTCTTTATTTGTTTTTCTTCAATAGGTAAGTCTTTGCTGACTGTTATCATTCTTAAATATCCACCAAATTCCACACTACCCTCTAAATTGTAGCAACAACTATTTACTTTTATAGGTGTATCTTCTATGTTTCTATGCCCAAATATTTGTATAATATCCAGATTTGACTTTTCCCAATTATCACACACCATCTTCATTTCGCCATAAGTTCCTATTCCTTTTATCATTTGCTCTGTTGCTAAATATAATAAGTTTTCTGGCATTTTACTTATTCCAGCATGGCAAGCAAATAATAATTTACCATTATATTTGTAATAAGCACATTGCCTTATTTTTCTATATAGAACTCTCAAATCTTTTTGACTAACATTAGCTTTTTTTAATTCATAGTAGGTTACATCATCAAACTGTTTTTTTCCAGTCTTTATATCATGTGCATAATCATATATCGCTCTATCATGATTTCCCTCTAATAAACATATATTAGGTTTTTCACATATTTCGCATAAGAATTTTAAAACCTCTGCATTTTCAATTCCTCTATCAATATAATCCCCACAAAATACATATAATTCATCATCTTTGATTTCTGGTATTACCTCTCTTAATGCTGTATAACATCCATGAATATCTCCTATATAATGAATTTTATTATATTCGGAAACATCTAAAGGTCTTATTAATATCTTGTCTAATTCATCTGGCTTTAAAATCTCTATATCTCTTGGTATTTTTTGCCCACTAAATCTAGAATATATTTTGTCTATTACCTCATCTGGAACTTGCTTATATTCTGGTCTTTGTTTGTTTCTTTCTTTACATACTTCAATAGGTAAATCTGTAAAATCCACACAATAAATTCTATATCTATATGCTTTTGCTAAATCTCTATATCTAGTCATTTCTTTTGTTTTAGAGTTTGTCGCATCTATAACTGTAAATTCTCCTCTTTGCATTCTTGCCTCTAAAATATCAAATAGCACTGCCCATACTTTATTATCATTATTTTGACTTATCGCAAAATTACCATTGGTTTGCATTATAGGTGTTTGTATTAACAATCTTATTTCATCAGCACAAAGAGTATATTTCTTTAAATTATTCTTTTCTATATAGGTCGACTTTCCACTTCCTGGAGCACCTCTCATTAATAATAATGTTCTCATATCTATTCTTTCTCCTCCTTTCTATATTTTTTTAACTCATCTTCTATCCATATTGAATGAGCTAAATCTAAAATCATGTAAATAACTACTATAACTTTAAACATTATCTTTCCCCTCCAACTCTTTTATAATTTTAATAGCCTCTTTTAATACCTTTATATCTTTTACAAATACATTATCCTCATCATCTATATCATCTGGTCCTAAAAAGCTTAATCTATCATCTATTAAGTCTTCCAAACCTTTAATTACATTGTCAATTCTTTCATCATAATAGCAACCTTTACACCCCATCTTTTCAACTCTACAATGATCCCATTCTTTACCTGTACATTTCATCTTTTGCCTCTCCTCCTATCTTTTGAATCTGATAACAAGCATGTCTTACTTCTTCGTATATTTCTTTGCTATATTTCATTTCTTTCATTTCTCATCACTCTCCCTAGCCACTTGTAAAATACACATAACTGCAATTCCAATATAACAACCTAATATAAAACCAATTAAAAATTTAATCATTTTCCCCTCCTTTTTTTATTAGTGCGTGTTCATAATCTCCACTAAACATTGACTTATTATTGCAAGCCCATTTATATCCTTTAGGCTCTGTATTGGTATTTTCTATATATCTCCATCCATCAGGCAATTTATTTAAAATCCCAATTCCTTTTTCTTTAAAATACTCTAAATAATCTTTCATTCTTTTATCTCCTCAATCATTACTACTGTACTTGGTGCTTGCGAATAATATTTCTCAACTTCCAACTTCACAACTTGCTTATCATCTAAATATGCAATTTTATTCAATGAATCCAATATACTTTTCGCAATGTTATCTGTGTCTGGTTTTACTGTTGGAAATATTTCATTATTTAACATTTGTTGCTGCTTTTTCTTACTGGTGCTTTTTGGTATGTCATAATAAGCAATTATTTTTACTTTTAATGGTTTTTCTAATGGTCTTTGCCCTTTGTATTTCTCTAAATAGCAAGTTTTAACCCAATTTTCATAAGCAACTGTTTCTCTTGGTGTATATGCAAATTTCCCATTAAATCTAGGTCTTTGTTTCGCTTGTACCTTACCTTGTATAATAAAATTAATTTTCATAATTTATCATTTCTCCTTTTTTCTTATCTGTCAGTTTTGTTTTAAAAATTTATACTAACGTGGTCATTTTTTTGTACCAAATTTGATAAAATTTTAAGCAGATTTTGATTTTTAATAGTTTAGTAATAAAATTACACTTATAAAAAATAAATCGCCTTAAAATTGATTTTGAAGTGTCATATTTTTAATTGTTTATAATCTGTTACCATGTTGCTGACATCGGGAAGATGTTCTTTCCTCCCAATATCAGCATATTTGCAGTAATTAACACCAGTAAAATTATAATCTTCTAACTTTTGACAACCTAAACACCATTGATTTTGAATTGCCTTTTCACATACTCCAGTTAACTTTGGATATTTTCTATTATTAACCATTCTTTTTCTCCAGCTCATTTCTAAAACATACAATAAAATAATTCATAAAATCTTCAAGCCTATTTTCATCATCTATTGTAATTGGACAATACTTTTTTGCTGCTAAAAATATTCTTGTAAATAATTTTTCTTTTAAATCTGTTAAATATATTTTGTAGGGACTTAAATATATTTGAGCAATAGCATAATATTTTAGTTGTAAATCGAATTTCATTTGCTCTGGTAAAGATTTATCATTTTCAATATATAATTCTAATTTCTTTAATGTTGTTTCTATAGAGGTTCTATCTGTTTCATTAAGCCCCTCAAAATTCTTATTCTTTTTATTTATAAATAAATATAAAGAATTTAATTTTATTTTATTTAATCTATTATTTTTATTATCCTTATTATTATTATTATCTTTATTATATTGTGGTCGGTTGTTGGTCGTTTGATGGTCGGTTGTTGGTCGGTTGTTGGTCGTTTTTTCTCTGCTGGATTGATAAAACCCATAATTTACAATAGTTACAAGAGTATATCTGTTGGTCGTTTTAACCACTATTTCTCCGAGTTTTTTGTAATTTTTCTAATGCTGTTCTCACTTGTCTAATAGATAAGCCAGTTTCTGTTGCTAAAGTCTCTCTTGAAGTTATTTTTTGTCCTGGAAGAATTTCTATGCCATGCCATTTAGCTGGAGTCCAATTAACTGTTAATAATAAATGAGTAAAGACTCTAAACACATTAATATCATCATACCATTCCCAGTCGAGAATTTTTCTATGTAAATTGATAAACCCCTCTGTGTACATAACATTCTTCCTTTCGTACTAATTTTTTTATTTTTGTAAAAATGGGTCCTCATATTCTTCTTCAAAGATTTGTTGTTTCTCTTCATTTTCTCGAGTTGATTTTTCTATTTGTTTTGGTTCTTCAACTCCAACTTCTTCTGTAATATCAAAATCATTGTCAACATATTCATAAGTTCCATCTTCTTTTATTTCTGCCATGTCGCTTTCCATAGCTTTCTGCATATCAACACTCATAATACCCCATTTAGATATAAGTTGCCTTAACATTGTTTTATAAGCCATTCCATCAAAATCCTTATACCAAAAACTACTATATTGCCACATATCTTTTTCTGCTACTTTTCCAGCCTCGAAATCTGCAAAAGAAACTTTAGGATATTTTCCTTTTGTTGCATTTACACTAAATGCTTGAGAGTATTTATCAGCATGTGCTAACATTTTATTTTTACTCCAATAAAGTGTTTTTCTAAATCCATTTAAGTATTCGAACATTGCATAATATCCAATTGTTTTAGCCTGCTCTCTTTTTTCTTCATCTTCTATTAGTTTGACTTCAATATCTTCATTTAATGGATCATATTTTATAAGTTCTCCCTCTTTTATTGCTAATACATTTAATTTCTTATATTGACCGCTTCTGATAGCAAGTTGAATGTAACCTTTATAACCAATTTGAAATTGTGCAACCTTAATCTGAAAAGATGAACCATCTGGATTTTTTATTGTTTTATTAAATGGAACCATGTAGAATTGTCCTAGTTGTGGACTAGGGCTCAAATTAAGAGCCTGTCCAACTAATGCTGCAGAAACTATCGTTGAATTTTCACATTCTGCCAATTGAGGATTTGTACTTACTGCGGATATTATACTTGTAACAAATTGTTGACCTTTTTCTCCTCCTACCATTTCATTGATTTTCTTTTTCATAGCATCCGTTGATAAAAATGTACTAAATGTTTGTTTTTGTTCTCTTTTTACTAAACTATTTTTTACTTCCATTTACTTTTCCTCCCTTACAATTAACTTAATTGCACTTTTATTCTCGTTGTCAATTTCTACTTCTGTAAATGCTGGAATACATACTAAATTTATTCCCATTGGTGCAACAAAACCTCTTGCTATTGCAACTGCCTTAACAGCTTGATTTAGAGCTCCAGCTCCTACTGCTTGCATTTCTGATTTTCCAAATTCTTTTATTTGAGCAGTTAATGCTCCTGCAACTGAATTTACATTTGATTTACTTGATATTTTTAAAATTTCCATATTATTATTCCTCCACTCCTAGTTTTTTTAGTAATTCTTTTACTTCCTTTGCTTTTTCTTCACTATCTACAACTATTGTTTTTTCAATAACTTTTTTCTTTGTTTGTTTACTTTCTTTATCTTCATCAAAACCAATAGCTACTGCTCCTTTAATAAGCTCTTTAGGTATTCCATGTTTATGTAGTTCAGAACAAATTAGACTTATCATTGTTAAAACAGACGGAAGACTGCCTTCTATTTGTGTTTCTGCTTTTTCTATTTCATCATCTACCTCAACACTAATTTTTCCTTTCATTTTTAGTTTTCCAAATAATAATTCTGCTAAATTCATAATTTAATCCACCTTTCCATATTTAATATTATTTTGAATTAGAAAATCTCTAATCTTCATCTTTTGCTCTTGAGTAACCCATACTCTAAAATCAATAACTTGTAATTGTTCTTGTGTAGATGCTGGTTGTACTATGTTAGGAGCTTGTACTTCTTTTTTAGACTCTTGTTGTTGCTTTAATTCTTCTAGTTTTCTATTACTCTCAATAACATTCATTCCATATTTTAATGAACCACTTAAACAATCTGGATCTGCTATATGAGAAAAATAAAATGCTTGTACTTGTTTTAGAATCACTTCATCATTTATTTGACCTTTTAAAACTTTCATATCATCTGATGTTTTAACTACTAAATGATTTATTTCCTCTTCTATTTTCTTCATAGTGTATGTTTTATTTAACCATCTTGAATTAAATATTGAGTCAAATATAATTAAGTCTTTATAATTTCCTATGTAGGCATCAAATATTGCTTTTATTTGCTCTCTCTTTTCATTTTGTTCTTTTTCTTCAAATGCTTTTACTTGAGTATCTATTGAACTCGAGGCATCTGTAATTATTCCTTGAAGTTCTTTACACTTATTTTCAAAATCTTCAAATGGTTTTAAAACTTCTTTTTTTATTCTAATTTTTTCATCGTTTATAGCTTTTGCTACTTTATTTAATGTCGCTCTGTCTGTTTTAGCAGCAGTAATAGTTTCTTCTGTATAAACTACTGATTTATATTCTTTTGCTTTTTCTGTTACCCATTTCTTAATATCTTCATAATTAAATTGAATAGGTGCTAATGATTTTATCTCTTCAACTTTTAATTCCATATCTAATCTTCCCTCCTAACTACTATAAATTTAATTACATTATCATCAATTCTATATTGTCTTTCTAGCTCTGAAATAAATGATGCTTCACTCTCAAAATTAAATATCATATAAAATCCTTCTTTATTTTTTCTAATTTCATAAGCTAATCTTTTTTTACCTAAATTTTCAAAGCTTTTAACCTTTCCATTTTCGTTAATTATTTTTGAATATTTATTTTCTATTTCTTTTTGTTGCTTTTCATCTAAAGTTGGAGCAACTATTATTACGCTTTCATATTTATTCATTTTAATCATCCTTTCTACATATTTGGTAATACTAATGGAGGTCTTTTATCCTCTTCAACATATTTCCAAAATTCAATTTCTTTTTCTTGTAAATATTCTATATCTTCAGCTAAATTATTTCTGTCAAACTTAAATGTTTTTGTCATCTGCAAATCTTCTGAATAAGTTAGTTCTGCAAATAAATATGCGAATGAAAATCCAGTAACATTTAAATAATGTAATACTTGTATGAAATAATTATCTGGAACACGATCATTCCATTTTTCTTTTTGCATACTTCTTAAAATCTCTGATGTTTTTATTTCTAAAATTCCTTTTTCTCCAGTTTCTTTATTTATTAGAATACCATCTAAACTAGCAAATAAGAATGGATATTTAGGATGTCTAATTATTGTATTTTCTTCATATATAATTACAAATTCGGGGTGTTTTATTGCAAAACTTTGTCTCAAGTTATCTTCCATTGCTACACCATATTGTACATAAGGCTTATTTGAAATATCTTCTTGCTCTGTTCTTTTAGTTTTTATTTCCCATAATTTAATGTTATCACTATATGGATTTAACCCTACTATTGCAGAGGCATCTGAACCGCCAATTCCAGTTTTTCTTTCTTCTAACCATTCCTCTCTAGTCATAATTACCAACCTTTCATATCTGATTTTTTGTGTGCTTTCATACTCATTGAAACTTCAATTCTTTTTGGTATTACTACTTTAAAATTGCAATCATCACAACATCTGCCATCATTTACTGGTCTAGCATTGTTGCCATAACCTTTATATTTTTTCCCACAAATACTGCATGTTTCCATTTTATCTACCTCTCTTCAAATCTCTTTCCTTTGCACCACATATAATCTTCTGTTGGACAAAATTCATCATATACTAGAGCAAAATCTTCATGCTCATCGCAATACATATCTCCATGTTCTAAATACATACAACAGATGCAATTTTCACATGTTTTTACTGTTTTATTTTTATTTCTGTTTCGTTGTATTGGCTTTCCCAAAATTTTCTCCTTTCTATTGCACCAAATTTACTTTTATGATAAAATGCAAATAAAGTGAATTTATATAAATTTTCTTTATAAAAACTATCTATGGCTTTGGTCGGTTATAGGTAGTTTTATTATTTGTGCTTTTTCCTTTTGGTAAAATCCATCTATTTCATCAATAAGTAATTCATATCTTGTATCTGTACATAATTCTGATATTTTTCTTCTTTTTACTGATGAATCCCCATAATCGTTTGACTCATTTAAGTTTCTAATTCTTAATAAAATATCTGCCAAACTAAATTTAATATCCTTAATTTCCTTATCTTTTGCAGCAACTGTTTCTTCTAATTGCTTAATTTTTTGAGCTTCCTCTGTGTGTTTTCCTATCATTTTATTTTCCCTCCTTTTAATTCTCTTAATAGGTATTTCATTTTTGCTAATGTTACAATGTGCCATATATAACACTTATGTAATTTATCTTCTGGCATGTGCTTTTACCTCTCTTTCCTCTAGAATTGTTTCAATAACTAATATTGTTATTAATCCTAAAACTGGAATTAGATATTCTCCTCCAAATCCTTTGTAACCTCTCCATGCATTTGCATAAGAAATTGCTTTTGGTGTAATAATAATTGTACCTACTATAATAAGTAACTCAATAATCCTTGAAATAAACTTTCCTTTGTTTACAACTTTCATCTTATTTTCCTCCCTCTAAAACTTTCTTAAGTAAATCCAATGTTGTTTCTGCCTTAATTCTAGCAGCCTGTTCTTTTTCGAACATCTCTCTAGGAACAGTGTTTTTACTGCCAACCTTAATTTTGTACCTTGTGCCTGTTCTGATGTACTCGACTTCATGATTTGCTATCATTTGTAAGACTGTATTATGTCCTAAATTAAATCGTTTTTCATATTGATTTAGGCTTATCCACTGTTCTTCCAAAATACTCCCTCCTTTCTTGGTCATTTTTTTGACCATTTAAGGTAAAAAAATATAGTTTTTGTAATTAAGGTGTTTCTTTTCGCAATAAGCTACTAGATGATTGATTACTTTAGTGCTGTCATCTTTTTGCTTACCATTTAATATCATAGTTAGGTAGCTTCTATTTACACCAATCTCATCAGCAAACCATGTTGTATTACCCCTGTATTGTGACTCAATTAGCTTATTTATTGCTTCAATATTTAACCTCATTTTTTTGCCTCTTCCTTTCTTATATTTTCTCGGTCATTTTTTTGACCAAACTTATTTTATTATATTAAATAAAAAAAGTCAACACTTTTTGTTAAAATTTTCAACTTTTTTCGTTGACTTTTTTGAACACTTGTTGTACAATAGTTTTGGGAGGTTTTATTATGTTTGATAAAAATAAATTTGCGAAAATTTTAAAAGAAATATATGAAACCTTTGATACACAGAGAGAGTTTTCCTCTAAAGTTGGTGTTAGCAGAGGTTATTTATCAGAATACATGAATATGAAAAAAGAAAAGCCACCTTCTCCAAAAATACTTGACAATATTGCAACAAATTCTAAAGGAATGACTAACTATAGAGAACTAATGCAAGTATGTGGATATACTGATTATTTAACAGATGATTTTTTTGATGATAATGTTTCAAATACAAATAATAAGATTCCAATTGTTATAAGGATTAAATATAATAAAAAAACAAATTCTTTTATAACTGATCCAGCACAAGAATATATATATGCTAATTTCAAATTAGAAAAAAACAAAGAATATATTGCATTTGTTGCTAGAGATGACTCAATGTTGCCACTTTTAGGAACAGAGGATACTGCAATAATTGAAAAGTGTTCTAGTATAAAAAATAATAAAATCTATTTATTGATTAATGATGATAAATTACTTATTAGGAAAATTCTAATATTAGATAACAATGAATACGAATTAGAACCATTAAACCCATACTTTCCGAAAGAAAAAGCTACAGATTTACACATTATAGGTAAAGTTATTAGAGTTGAAATGAAATCAGCATTTTTATAATATATATTTTTAGAAAGGAGAATTATTATGAAATATTGTGAACATTGTGGAAATCAAATTGAGAATGACAATGCAATCGTATGCCCTACATGTGGAGAACCTACAAAGAGTTATAATCAACAATCTGATAAAAACATAATAATAAATAATTCTGCTTCAGCAGCAGCATCTTCTCCTGGTCCTACAAAACAGAAAAAACATTATAATTTTTTATTAGATTTAATTTTAATACTTTGTACTGGTGGTCTTTGGATAATATGGATGTTAATTAGACCTAAATACGAATATTAAAAAATAGTTAGAGCCTAAACCCCTCATAATGATTTAGCTCTAACTATCCCTTTAATCTAGAAACTAAAGAATCTATAGTAAGTGTACAAAAGATAAAACACTTACACGACTATTTGTATTATATATGAATAGTCATTTATTTGCAAGTGTTTGGTCAAAAAAATGTGCATTGGAGGTAGAATAAATTGGCAAGAAAGACTAATTTCAATGTGAATGGCTATAATTATTATAAAGTAACTAAAACAATAGGTCATAAAGAAAACAGAGAACCTATTAAGAAAGTTTTTTATGGATCTAGTAAATCAGAAGCGGAACAAAAAGCAATAGATTATATCCAAAATCTAAAATTAGGATTACAGTTTAATGATTATATAACTATTACAGATTTATTCCCTAAATGGTTATTTGAGCATAAAAAACATGAATTAAAACCATCTACATTTGAAAGTTATGAAGGCTTATATAGAAATTATATTGAACCAGATGATATTTCAACTCAACCAATTAAAGATATAAAATCAATAAACATACAGAATTTTTATGATAGGTTGATGAAATTAAAGTTAAAACATACAGAAAAACCAATGACTCCATATAGAGTGAAAGCTATTCATAAATTGCTGCATTTATTTTTTGTGTATTGTGAAAAAGATGGTTATACAATAAAAAATCCTTGCAATAATGTAACATTACCCAAAGATAATAAAAAGGATTTAGAAATATTAGAAAGAAAAAACAAGATAGATTTCTTTACAGAAGAGGAAATAAAAATACTGATTCCAGCCTTTGATGGTAGCCATTATCAAGATATAGTTATTTTTGCACTTGCAACAGGAATGAGGCAAGGCGAAATTCTAGGATTGCAATGGACAGATTTAGATTTTGATAATAGACTTATTCATATAATTCATAATTTAAGCAATTCAGCAGATTTTGATGAGAAAAAGAAAAGAAGTTATAGTTTGAAACTCCAATCGCCAAAAAGTAAAAACTCTATCAGAACTATACCAATGAATGATACTGTTTATAATATGCTAATAAATAAAAAACGAACAAATACAATGGTGTTTCCTCGGCAGAGATAACACATATATAAATAGTAAGAATTTGTTGAAACAATGGCAAAGAAGATTAAAAAATGCTGGATTAAGATATAGAAAATTCCATGATTTGCGACATACTTTTGCAACTCAATTACTAATGCATGGGACAGATTTAATTACAATTAAGAATTTATTAGGTCATTCATCAATTAAAATTACAGAAATATATTTAAATAGTTTACCAGAAAAAAAGGCAAATTCTACAAAACTAATGGATTCTATTCTAAACTAAGTAGATAAAAAGTAGATAAATAAGAAAATAGCAAGGTGTTACAAAGCTCTGTAATCCTTGCTATTACTGTATTTATTATTCGATGATGTCAGCAACAACACCTGAACCAACTGTTCTTCCACCTTCACGAATAGCGAAGTTTAATCCGTTTTCGATAGCGATTGGAGTAATAAGTTCGATTGTCATGTTTACGTGATCTCCTGGCATAACCATTTCTGTTCCAGCTTCTAGTTCGATAACACCTGTAACGTCTGTTGTTCTAAAGTAGAATTGTGGTCTGTATCCATTGAAGAATGCAGTATGACGTCCACCTTCGTCTTTAGTTAAAACGTATACTTGTGCTTTGAATTTTGTATGTGGATGTATAGATCCTGGTTTTGCAAGAACTTGTCCTCTTTCAACATCTGTTCTTTGAACACCTCTTAATAATGCTCCGATGTTGTCTCCAGCTTCAGCTTGGTCAAGTGTTTTCTTGAACATTTCAACACCTGTAACGATAGTTTTTGTAGAAGGTTTAATTCCAACGATTTCAACTTCGTCTTGAATCTTAACTTGTCCTCTTTCAACTCTACCAGTAACAACTGTTCCACGACCTGTTATTGTCATAACATCTTCGATAGGCATTAAGAATGGCTTATCTACTGGTCTTGCTGGTGTTGGGATATAAGTATCAACTGCGTCCATTAATTCTTTAATGCATTGATATTCTGGTGCATTTGGATCTGTTGATGTACTTTCTAGTACTTTTAATGAAGATCCTTTTATAACTGGAATTTCATCTCCTGGGAAACCATATTCTGATAATAGGTCTCTAACTTCCATTTCAACTAATTCTAATAATTCTGGATCATCAACCATATCACATTTGTTTAGGTAAACAACGATGTATTTAACACCAACTTGTCTAGCTAGTAATATATGCTCTCTTGTTTGAGGCATTGGTCCATCAGCTGCAGAAACAACTAATATAGCACCATCCATTTGAGCAGCACCAGTGATCATGTTCTTTACGTAGTCTGCGTGTCCTGGGCAGTCAACGTGAGCATAGTGTCTGTTTGCTGTTTCATATTCAACGTGAGCAGTATTAATTGTAATACCTCTTGCTCTTTCTTCTGGAGCACCATCGATTTGATCGTATGCTTCGTATTTAGCTTGTCCTAATAAGCTTAAGTATTTTGTAATAGCTGCTGTTGTAGTAGTTTTACCGTGGTCAACGTGACCAATTGTACCAATGTTTACGTGTGGCTTTGTTCTTACAAATTTTTCCTTTGCCATTTAATTTTCCTCCTTTTTAGTTAGTCTTGAGTCTTGCTCATGACTATTTATATTTAAAATTAATATCTTATTTCACACCTGCATTTTACTATATTTTCAAGTAAAATGCAAGTGTTATTTTTGTTTTCACAATATATACATATTTGTATATTATTCTGCTTTCTTAGATCTAGAAGCAACTATTTGCTCTAATACAGACTTTGGAACTTCTTCGTAATGGCTTGGTTCCATTGAATATGTTCCTCTACCTTGTGTCTTAGAACGTAAGTCTGTTGCATAACCAAACATTTCTGAAAGTGGAATAAATCCTCTTATTATTTGGTTACCGTTTCTAGCTTCCATTCCTTCCATTCTACCACGTCTAGAGTTAATGTCTCCAATAACATCTCCCATGTATTCTTCAGGAACAGTTACTTCAACCTTCATTATAGGCTCTAATATAACAGATTTTGCTTGCTTACATCCTTCTTTGAAAGCCATAGATGCAGCAATCTTGAATGCCATTTCAGATGAATCAACTTCATGGTAAGAACCATCAACTAATGTTGCTTTGAAGTCTATAACTGGGTATCCAGCTAATATACCACTCATTGCAGATTCTCTTAATCCATCTTCGATTGGTTTGATGTATTCCTTTGGAACAGCACCACCAACGATTTTGCTCTCGAATTGAACTCCAGAACCTGGCTCTAATGGTTCCATTTCGAACCATACATCACCATATTGTCCGTGTCCACCAGATTGACGAACAAACTTACCTTGAACTTTAACCTTATTTCTGATTGTTTCCTTGTAAGAAACTTGTGGCTTACCAACTGTACATTCAACTTTGAACTCTCTCTTTAATCTATCTACGATGATATCTAGGTGAAGTTCACCCATACCAGCGATGATTGTTTGTCCAGATTCTTGGTCTGTCCATGTTTTGAATGTTGGGTCTTCTTCAGCAAGTTTTGCTAAAGCTATTCCCATTTTTTCTCCATTAGCCTTGTCTTTTGGCTCGATAGCTATATCGATAACTGGCTCTGGGAATTCCATTGATTCAAGTATAATTGGGTGATCTGGATCACATAATGTATCACCTGTTGATACATCTTTTAATCCAACTGCTGCTGCAATATCTCCTGCATAAACTTTTTCAATATCTTGTCTATGATTTGCATGCATTAATAGGATTCTTCCTATTCTGTCTTTCTTATCCTTTGTAGCATTTAAAATAGTAGTTCCCGTTGTACATGTTCCAGAGTAAACTCTAAAGAAGCATAGTTTTCCAACATATGGATCTGTCATTATTTTGAATGCTAATGCTGCAAATGGAGCATTGTCATCAGTCTTACTTTCAACTTCGTTTCCATCTTCATCAACACCTTTGATGTTTGGAATATCAAGTGGTGATGGTAAGTAGTCAACGATTGCATTTAATAATTCTTGAACACCCTTGTTCTTGTATGATGAACCACATGTCATAAGAATTAGAGCGTTTGATATAGTTCCTTTTCTTAATCCTGATTTGATTTCAGCTTCAGATAGTTCTTCACCATCTAAATATTTCATCATTAATTCATCATCTTGTTCTGCTGCTGCTTCAATCATTTCTTGTCTATATTTTTCAGCATCTGCTTTCATATCTTCAGGAATATCACATTCTTCAATGTCTTTTCCTAAATCATCTTTATGAATAAATGCTTTCATTTTTATTAAGTCAACAATTCCTTTGAAATTGTCTTCTGCACCTATAGGCAATTGGATTGGAACTGGATGAGCTCCTAATCTTTCTTTTATTTGGTTTATACAACCATAGAAATCAGCACCAGTAATATCCATTTTGTTTACATATACCATTCTTGGTACCATGTATTTATCAGCTTGTCTCCAAACTGTTTCAGATTGTGGTTGAACTCCACCTTTTGCAGCAAGTACTAGAACAGCACCGTCAAGAACTCTTAAAGATCTCTCAACCTCAACTGTAAAGTCAACGTGTCCTGGGGTATCGATAATGTTTATTCTATTACCTAACCAGTGGCATGTTGTAGCAGCTGATGTAATTGTAATACCTCTTTCTTGCTCTTGGGCCATCCAGTCCATAGTAGCAGCACCATCATGAACCTCACCTATTTTGTGTGTTCTTCCTGTGTAGAAAAGTATTCTCTCTGTTGTTGTTGTCTTTCCTGCATCAATGTGAGCCATTATTCCTATATTTCTTGTTTTCTCTAAAGGAAATTCTCTTCCGTCTCCGGCCATATTTTTTCTTCCTTTCTAAATAATTTTTTCTTTTAATATACATGTAAAATTTCAACTAGAAGCAAGTATAACAAGGCAACCGAATCAAAAATAACGGAGGCGTACGTGGTGTACGTCGAGTATATTTTTAGATGAAGGTTAACGAAGTTAGACGACGCTTATAGTTTAAATTTTTAAAATTTGTAGTGAGCAAAAGCTTTATTAGCTTCAGCCATCTTATGCATATCTTCTTTCTTCTTGAAAGCTCCACCGTTTCCAGCTACAGCATCCATTATTTCTCCAGCTAATTTTTCAGACATTGTTTTTTCATGTCTCTTTCTAGCATATGAAACTAACCATCTAAGTCCTAATGTTTGTCTTCTTTCTGGTCTAATCTCTAATGGTACTTGGTATGTAGCACCACCAATTCTTCTAGCTTTAACTTCTAGAACTGGCATTACGTTGTTTAGTGCTGCTTCAAATACTTCTATTGGATCTTTTTGCTCTTTTTCTTTTATGATATCGAATGCATCATAAACGATAGTTTGAGCAACTGTCTTTTTACCATCTAACATAACATTGTTTATTAACTTTGTAACAACTTTGCTATTGTATATTGGATCTGGTAAAACATCTCTTTTTGCTATAAATCCTTTTCTTGGCACTTTTCTTCCCTCCTTATAAAATTGATACTATTTTCTCTTACCTAGTATCTTCGGTACTCTAAAAAGTTTAATACTAAGCCTTCGGCTTTTCTTCTTAAAACATTTCTAGTTTAGTGCTATATATCTATGCTAAATTTAAGAACCTTAAATTAGTAAGTTATATGCACCTTCTAAGTATTTTGAATTTTTATTTTTTAGGGCGTTTTGCTCCATACTTAGATCTTCCTTGCATTCTGTCTTTAACACCTGCTGTATCTAAAGTTCCTCTTATAATATGGTATCTAACACCTGGAAGGTCTTTTACTCTTCCTCCTCTTATAAGAACAACACTGTGCTCTTGTAAATTGTGTCCGATTCCTGGAATATAAGATGTTACTTCGTATCCGTTTGAAAGCTTAACTCTGGCAACTTTTCTTAAAGCTGAGTTTGGCTTCTTAGGTGTAACAGTTTTTACTACAGTACATACACCTCTTTTTTGTGGAGATCTTCTATCTGTTGTTTTCTTTTTCATAGAATTGTATCCATGTTGTAAAGCTGGTGATGTTGATTTTGTTGTAGTAGTTTTTCTTCCTTTTCTTACTAATTGATTAATTGTTGGCACTTAAATTTCACCTCCTAATTTTAATTTACTAGCACAATAAAATAAAGCTATTTATACTAGCTTTATTATTTTACCATATCATGACACTAAAGTCAATGAATTATTATGAAATTTTTCCAGTTTCCGTAAGGGTAAATCGTATATTTTTTTAAAATTCAGAATAAAATATTAATGTATATTTATTACTAAAATTTACTTGACAAAGTTCATGAAAAAATTATATAATAAATATATAAAAATCGTGGTGTTTCACTACCATTAAACGAGAAAGTTATAAATCGGGTGTTTCACAGCCTTAAAAATGAGAAAGTTATAAATCGGGTGTTTCACTACCATTAAATGCGAAAGTTAAAATCAAGAGAAGACATCGGCAAGATTCTTCTCTTATTTTTTAGGAGGTAAGTATGAAATTAAATTTATATAGTGTTAGTGATAAATACATAAAATATTTAAGACAATTTGATGAAAGAATCTACGACAATAAAGAAGATATAAGAACTCAAACCAGAAAATATTTAGGAATTGTATTGACAGTAAACGATTTTAATTATTATATTCCAATGTCGTCTCCTAAAAAGTCAGATTACATTGATTATGAAAAAAAGATTATTAGAAAAGACACAAAAACAATAATTAGAATTTATAATAGTGATAGACTTTATGGAACTTTAAGAATAAGTAATATGATACCTGTTCCAATTACAGAATTAGAACCATATGTAATTAGCAATGAACGTAATAAAAAATACAAAGAAGTAATTTTAGGTGAATTAAGATATATAAACAACAATTCAGAGAAAATCATGAAAAATGCTGAGATTGTATATAAACAAAAACTAAAAAACGAAGAAATCGGTTACATAAAAAATACAGTAAACTTCAAATTGCTAGAAGAAAAATTGAAGGAATGGAATAAGAGCCTATAAATAATAAAAGCCGCACGCATGTAGCAACTATGATTATATTATTATGTAGATATAATAATATAATCATAGATACTTTCTAATTTTCTCATAGAGATATTATATTTGCTGATTTATTAGCATTTTTCCCATATCTTCAAATCTATTTAGCACTATTTTAAAGTAATCTTTCCAATCTCGTTTTTGCACTTCATTTACATTCACTATATCTATGTTCTCCAATATTTCGCCATTTATTTTTACCGTTAGTTTTCCCATTACATTCCATTGTTCCACCGGGGCCTCTATTTCTGTTAATGCATTAATTGAGTATTCAATTTTATCGTTATCGCAGATTGGTATTGTTGCTTTTTCTATTGCACCTAATGCTAATTTAGGATTACTTGTTTTTCCCTTTATTATTAAAATTCGTTTCTCATTTATATTTTTCCATTTATTAAATTCTTCTATTATTTGTTCTTCCAAATTATACATTTTGTATTTTGAAAAAGTATATTCTATTAAATTCACACTATCTTTTGTTCTGTCTTTTTTGGTATCTGCTCCCAAAACTATTGTAATTATATCCATGTTATTTCTTTTGGTTTCCGTTACTAAGCATCGCCCCGCATTGTTTGTAAAGCCTGTTTTTACACCTACCACACCGTTTAGTACACCTAATAACTCGTTAGTGTTGTTTATTTGCCTTGACTGATTATTTATGTATATCGTTGTTGATTTTGTTCCTACTATTTTTGCAAAAGTCTCATTATCCATTGCATAATCTGTAAGTTTTGCAAGCTCTAACGCAGTAGTATAATGGTTTGCATCATCTAGTCCATGAGGTGTTACAAAATGTGTATTTGTAAGTCCAAGTTCAATGGCCTTCTCATTCATTAATTCTGCAAATTCTTTTACACTCCCACCAACATGTTCTGCTAATGCTACGGCAGCGTCGTTTCCCGACCTTAGCATAAGTCCGTATAACAAATCTCTTACACTAGCCTTGTCTCCTCTTTTTAGTCCTAACCTTGAGCCACCTGTTCCACCTGCTTTTGCACTTACAGTTACTGTCTCATTCAAGTCTGCTTTTTCTAATATGACTATTGTAGTCATTATCTTTGTTGTGGACGCCATGGCAGATTTAATATCTTCATTTTTTCCTATTATCATACTTTTTGAGATTCTATCGTAAACAATATATCTTCTAGAATTTGTTTTTGGAAGTTCAGACACATTTGAAGCTGTAACTTCTATTGTATCTTCAAAATCAACCTCGTTATCCACATCATCTGCACAGACAGTGGAAAAGTTAAGTAAAATTAGCAGGAAAATAAGCATACTATATAATATTTTCTTCATTATCGTCTCCCTTATAGCTACACAATTTATTAAATTATAACTTTTTATCTCATTATTAATAGATATTTATTTTTCTCAAATTTATTACTGCTTTTTACTTTCTACAAAAATAAAACATCCAAAATTGAAGCATTTCGTTGCTCATTTTTGGATATTATTCATTATATTTTTTAGTTTTATGTAAACTTTTATGTTTAACTGCTAGTGGCGTTTTCTCCCACCACCTCCCTAGCTCATTGTTTTTTCATTCATTTTTTCTACTTGCTTAAATTCCAAGCATCATTCGTTTTCTCTCCTGTTAGGAGACTAGATGGTAGAGAAACTACGGGGCGAAGACCATAGCTGTTGCTCGTAAGAGGGTTGTTGAACGAGTAGAACACGTAATTACCGTAAGTATTCGTGTCCGCAAAGCGAAGACCAAAGTAAGCAAAGTCAGAGTAAGTACCGACATAGCGCGCAGCCACCCAATAGTGGTTTGAATTGCTTAATACACTTGCTGCATCTCCATAATTTGCTGGACTTATTGGTATATTGTAATATGTTTGCGTTACTGTTAATACTTTATTATCTGCTTGTTTTGATGTCTTATCTGTTAATGGACTTGTTGTTTCTACACTTTCTTCATATGGATCATTTCCACTGTCTTTATTTGGTTGAGCTATTGTGCTTACATTTTCTGCTGTTACATTTACTCCTGCTCCTTTTTGTCCATCATATAATAATGGGTAATAACTATAACTATCTGTATATGTCTTTGTTGTTCCATATTGCACTGCATTAGAATATCCATTTCTTGCTGTTATTCCTGGTGCTGTTAAGTGTTTCTCCATATCTAATAAATTTATATTTCTTGCTTTTACATTTAATGTACTATTACTATACAATTCTTCACATATCTTATTCATTATATATGGCCCATTATGATATCCTAATGCTCCATAAAATTTTACTGTACTACTTGTTGGATTTTCACTTATTATATCTACTGTTCCGTTCGCTTCATCTATATTTAATATTTTCCATTTTAGTGTTGCATCTTTTGCTACTTTTTGTTCACTTGTTCCACTTTCACTCTCGTTTACTGTGCTTTCGCTTTTTTCAGTATTTGGTGTGTAATTTACTAAGTCTCCTATTTTATATTTTGATAAGTCTACTTTTGGTTTTTCTCCTAATGCATTATTCATTTCTTCTGTTAATGCATTCATTCCTTTTAAGTCGTTTTGGCTTGCTTCTGCAGATTTTGTTTCCGCATCTTTTGCTTTTGCTATTATTCCGTTATTGCCTAGTACTAAGTTTATACTTACTCCCGCAAGTATTAGCAAAACAACTATTGTAACAACAAGTGCCACTAATGTTATTCCGCTTTTGTGTTTTGTTATTTTTTTCTCGTGTATTTTTCATATTTTCATTACTTTCCTCTCTTTCTTTTTCTCTCATTTGTTGAGTTCCTTTCTTAACTTTTCCATGTGCTTTTTCTGTGCAAAAATATTTTTCTCTTTTATTATACTTTATTTGCTATGTATATTTCAACTATTTCTTTCATTTGTAATCTAATTATAATTTTTCTATAGCTTGTCTTTTTTATTTGAAAAATATTTAAGCTTAAAAACATTAATTTTTTATTTTATTGATGTTTTCTAATTCTCTCCCACGCATCGTTTTCTAAAGACCTTTCTGCTCTTTCTTCATGTTCTTCAGCACGCTCTGCAGATTGTTCCTCTGCCTGTTCTTCTCTAATTAATTCTACTTTGTCAGCATAACAATCAGCTTCTCTTTCTGCAAATTGTTTTTTGTATTCATCTGGTGCAATATTTAACGTTTCTGCTTCTTTTGCAAGAGTTGTGATCGTTCCGTCATGTAAAGTTATTTCTTGGTCCATATCAATTTCAACATCATTATTGGGGTTATCATCAACATTTCTTAACTTAGTTTCAGATGTTTCTCCAAGTTGATGTTCTGTTTTATCTATTGTTTCTTTTAATTCAGCATCAGTTGTTCTGCTATCATTCATAAATTCTTGAACTTCTCTTGTAGTTGGTTTTTGTGTTGATGAATTCACAGTACTTCCTATATATTTATTTTCGTTTGGACTACGTCTTACATATGTTGTTTCTATAATTCCGTATTGTCCAATTGTAACAGAAAATCCTTCTCTTTGATTAGGCATTGTAAACAATGCTGATGTTTGTTGTTCTTTTACTTGTGAGCCGTCTCTATTTATAGAATATATCGATTTTCCAGTATTTACTCCTTGTCTTTCTTCCAAACCTTGAACTGGTTCCATCTTTCCATCTTGTGTCATTCCCCAGAACGAATAAAGTGAATTTCCGCGCGTTTGACTATTTGCAGATACTACAAATATCTTTGAATATTTTCCTGTAACGTTTGCTATATCTTCAAAGCTTTTCTGGTCTGTAATTCTTTCGTGCGGATTAATTTCAGAGCAAGATTTAATATCCTCTTTAGTAATTCCTGACTGCTTTGCAATTTGTTCCATGCTTTCTTCTTCATTTTCAGGTTCTTGTTCATTCTCTGCCTCTTGGGAATTCTCTTTTTTTGTCATTCCTTGCCCAGCTACCTCATTTTGTTTTGCATTTTCAAGCTCTTCTTTGCTTAATTTAAAATCTTCAACTTCTTGTTTTGAGTTTATATTTGGGAGTTTTTCACTTGCCTCTTGTATTTGTGGCAATTCATAATGTTTACCATTCATAGAATGCAAAAGTGCATATATTGAAGGGTTCAAAGACTTCATTTGCTCTAAGTATTCGTTAGAAAATTTTATATTTGAATTTTCATCTATCATCGCAATAGGGGTTCCATTTTGATATAGCAAAACTCTATTTCCATAAAATTTTTCTGGCTCTTTTATGTTTACTGGATACACATCTTGCAATCCATACATTATTGGGCTTTTTTCACTTTGCAGCACAATCTGTTTATAATATGATATTTCATCAACAGTATTTTTCTCTCCATCTTGGTATGCTTTATATAAAATTAGCATGTTTTCTTTTATAATATCTTTTTCAGATTTATTTGGTGTTTTATTTTCTTCCATAGAAACTTTCTCCTTTTTACTTTATTGGCATAAGAACCATACACCATAGTCTAAAGTGCCATTTCATAACCTTATTATATATCAAAATTATAGTTATGTCATTACTTTAATGCATTTTTATATTTTAGTTAAGAATAAATCTGAAAATTTCCAGTCTTTACTCAATACTTTATACCTCTCTATAAAAATTAAAGCAACCAATTTATTAGATTGATTGCTTTTTATAAAAATTATCCATTCTTTAAATAATCTATGTTACCCATTGTCTCTGCAGCTTCAGCTTTTGCTCTAGCCTTATATTTTTTAGCAGTATCTGCATCAATTGGGCCATTTGTTCTTTCACTCATGTTTCTTTCAAGTTTCGTAGCTAAACGATTTTGTGCTTTAGCAATTTTCTCGTCGTTTTCGAAAGTTGAATCACTGTATTTGCTTGCTAATTGCATAGTTGCTACAGTTTTATCATAGTTAGCTCCATGCCTTTCTGCATTTCCAACGCCTCTAGGATTCTTCTCATCAAGTTGTTTTTGTAACTTAACCGCCCTATCCAACATTTTAGCATCTGTAACACCTGAGTCATAAGATAATTCTGCTCTTTGTCTTAATTGTGCATCAAGTTCAGATTTCTTAATAGAAGGATTCTTTTCAATAAGTCTATTTCTATTTTCTTGGTTTGACATGTATGATCTTATATAATCGTTTCTTTTCCTTTCAGGGCCAGTTCCTCTAATTGCATCATCAAGGAATCTTCCCGCAGCATTGTTTCCAGTAAGTGTATTTCCAATAGCACTATTTAATCTGCCACCTGTTGCATAACCAGCTGTTAATCCTGCACCTAAACCTTTAAGTGTATCACTCATGTCTCCTCCAACAATACCAACTCCAAGTCCTAACGCACCCATTGTTGTCATCATAGCAGCTCTACCTGCAAGTTTAGCTCCAGTTATACCAACACCTTTTGCAATGCCAGACCAACCGCCAGCACTTTGGACTCTGCTATTTATAGCTGCGCCTAAGTTTCCTTTAGCACTATTTGCTTTTGCTCTAATTGCTGCAAATGGATCTTCATTTTGATTATCTCCATTTGCATTAGTATTATCAGGGTTTTGATTTTGCTGTTGACTATTTTCAGGCATTGCAGGATTTTCTGTCTCATTGCCTTGTTGTTCATTGTCTGGTATTTCTCTAAATTGCACTCCATCAATTACACCATCATCACCTACATGTACGCCATTGTTATCTGTTTCTTCATTATTTGCATTAGCAGAAGCAGCTCCTGCTGCAGCTCCAATACCAGCCGCAGTAGCTGTTTGTGCAGCATTTTCTACTCCATTTTCCATAGCATCTCCAGCGAGTGTATCCATAGCATTTGCTTTATTTGGATTTGTAAATCTTACACCCTTTTCTCCTTTAGGGCCGTCTCCACCTTTCTTAGGTGCTGACGGACCTTTTCTAAGCATATTAAATGCTTGTGAAGCAAGTGCTCCACCTGCAAACCCACCAAGTGTAGATTCTGTGTTTCCTTTTATTCCAAACATCTGCTTTACTATCTTTTCTGCAGGTACTATAAAAGCTAGCGCAACTATTGCATATAACAAATTGTTTGCCGCAACAGATAATGCAGATGATACAAATACTGTATACAAAAGCATATGCATTGGCTGCAATAAAGCATAAAACATATATTCTTTAAACCAGTAGTTAAATGCTTGTGCTTTTCCATCCTTTATTTTATCTAATGGATATGTTAGTGCAACTAATGGTGCAATCATTGTAAAGAAAGCAAGCATTAGTAATCTTTTTAAATACACAAATGCAAAATATACTGTGTAAACAGTTAAAGCAATATATAAGATTGTATACCCAATTTTTAGAGATATACTATCATAATCTGCTTTTATTCTTGCAAGTCCCGTAAAATTACTTTTAAATTTTATTGCTACACCATTTGTTTCTGTGAAAGTATTGTTTCCCGTTTTATCTGTAAGTTCTACTATTACTTGTTGTATTCTTCCCTGACTAGTTGTATTTCCAGCCAAAACATCTGTCACAGTTTCACTCATAGTCATTGTAAAAGCCATTATATAATGCATAAAAAATATCAAACACAAAGCTACTACCCAGTCCACAAAAAATTGTTTATACTTTGCTTTATCTCCTGCACTTGAACTTATGACAATTCTAATTCCAATATATAGCAACGCTGATAAAAGCCCTACTATAGCTATATTTCTCAAAGCCACATACCATGTCGAAACTGTTCCTCTTAGTTTTTCAACTATTGATTTGCTACTTCCACCCAGTTCTTGTTTATGATCATTCTCTGTTTTAAAAAAGTTTGCATCGAGAGCCGATACATTTCCAGCAAAAATTTCTGCAGGAGTCAGTTTTATATCAGCTATTGTATAACCTCCTAGAGGTCCATCAATATAATCTTTTACAATTTTCTCTGTAGGAAGATTTGATTCATCTCCCTCTTTTACCTTATTATTACTAACTACATCTGTTATTGTAGTTGGTGAGTCATAGAAACCTCTGTCATAATGTACTGGTGAATTATCTCCTATTAACATTATCTGAATTAGTCTATTTACACCGTCTCCAATTCCTTGTAGAAGCGATGCAATTGGGTCTATCAATAATCCACCTACTTTATCACCTTCTGCACCTTCTAAATCGGAAGTTTCTCCCCAATAAGACGTATCTGCACTCGCATATCCATCGTCATCCACTGGTATATTATACTTTTTTATTTCTTCTTCTGTTGGTTGAAGTTTTATATTATACACGGAATATGTAGTCCCAGTATCTGCCATTTCTTCCATTATCCCTAACGTATTCGCTTCTGTTGCATGATTTTTTATTACTTCCAGTGCTTGTTCCGGAGTTATGTTCCATTTATTAGCCACATTTATCACAGCTTGACTTGTAGCGGATACCTCTTGTTTTATATCCATACTTCCAACAGTAAGTTTTTCATATTCCTCAAGTGACATCCACTTCTCAACTGCCCAAACTTTCCCACTCATAATAAAGTTGCACATTATCATTATTATAATAATTGCTGTAATCTTTTGTATTGACTTTTTGTTTATTATCTTATGCATTACTTCCTCCCTCTATTATGATTTTCTTTGATTATTTTCCATCATCTTATTTAGGTTTGTTTCAACAAACTCAAACTCTTTTGCAGTTGGTGTTATTTGCAATATTGCAGTGTCTCCACCAACTTTCAATAATCCTTCTCCTTTGTTGCAGGTTACTAGAAATCCTGCTTCACCTTCGCTAAGTTTAAATACTTCTTTTAGGTATTGAATTTCAGATTTATCTTGTGCTAGTAATAGCTTTGTGTCTGATGATGTTAAAACTGCTTGTACTTCTGGTTTCTCGTAGAAGTCTTGGAATCTCTGAGAAATTATTGCAAGTGATACGTTTCTTTTTCTCGCACGTCTAGCCATTGTGTTTAAGAAGTCTACAGCTTCTGGGTATGGCAATAACATCCATGCCTCATCAACCAAAACTCTCTTCTTAGCAGCTTTTCTTCTATCTTCACTGTTTTTCTTAACGTATTTTTCCCATATCCAAGAAAGTAATATTTGTTGTGCAAGTGGTCTTGCAAATCTTTCTTCTAGTTGTGATATGTCTAGGTTTATAAATAATGTTCCATCTAATAAGTCAAATGTTGATTGTCCGTCAAAGTATGCCATTTGACCATCATATTCTCTTATGTATTGTTTCATAACTTTTAACAAATAACTGTAGTGAAATCTGTAATCTTGGTTTGTATTGCTTTCTGCATTTCTTTGTAAACGCTTATACCATGACCCAATTGTTGGCATTTTCTTTCTTGCTCTTCCTAATATGTCTCCGTTGCCTCTTCCAGCTGCTTCATATAAGCTCATTGGGTCACTTGTTATTCCATATGCTGCATACTCTTGTGCAACAGATTCTGCAATAATTTGCTTTGTTACCTCATTAATATCTTGGCTTCTTGTACTACCTCTTGCCATTGTAAGTAGCGCTTGTGTAACGTCCTCTACTTTGTTTTCTACGTTTAATACAGCTCTTTCTCTTCCTGTTATTTCATCTTTTACAACTTCGGTTTCTATATCAAAAACATTTATAACTGTTTTTGAGTTAGGGCTTAGTACAACGTTTATTCCGCCTAAACTTTCTGCAACTATGCTATACTCACCTTCGGCATCTAGTGCTAAGCTTTGTATTCCCATAAGTACTGCAGACCTTGAAATTAAGGTCTTCATTGTTACAGATTTACCGGCACCAGACTTAGCAAATATAACCATGTTATAGTTCGTAAGTGAGCTATGGAAGTTATCAAATAATATTGGTACGCCAGTTTGTTTATTAAATCCAAGTGGAATACCTGTTGAGTGACCAACTTCTGATGTAGTAAATGGGAATACTGTTCCCATAGATCTACGGTCAAATGTATGAGTTTTTCTTATTTTATCTTCTGCCAAAGGTAAATTGCTTTGGAAAGCCTCTTCTTGCATTGCCCATGCACTTTTTATTCCAACCAAAGATTTCGACATTTCTGTTGCTAATAGTTTAGTAAGCTTGTCTAAATCTTCCAAACTATACGCAAACAATGTAGACACAACAGATGCTTCATAAAGTTTATTAAAACCTGCTGCAATCTCATCTCTTAAGCTTTCTGCTTCATATCTTTTTTGAGCTAAGTTGCTCTCTCTATTGATATTTCCTCTATCTGCTGCAACAATTCTTTCTGTTTCTAGCTCATTTATCGTTCTATTCAACTCGTTTTGAGACCTAGATTCTTGAATTGGTGTTATATATATTGATGTATTTATGTCTCCAAACATATACATATCTCTAAATAATTCTGGAAATGTACACATTCTTGGTAATGCAGAAACGAAGAAGCTTCTAGCATATCTTTTTACATTTGATATAATCTCTAAGTGGTCAATATTACTTGCGTCTATTCCAGAAGGTGCAATTAATTCTTTTATTGTTTTCTTGTGCAATATTGGAATTTGCTCATCACTCGTATAATCATTTCTTTGAAATTGCAAATCATTATTAGTAGCTTTACGTTTTTTATTGAACATTAGCTTTCTTCTCCTTCCTTACTTTTTCTTTTGCTTTCTCTGCAACGTCTTTTCCAAGCATTGCTTCGTTTTCTTGAATTATAAGTTGTGCTAAGTTATTTATTATGTCATCTTCTGTTTCAACTTTTCTTTGATATTCTTTCTCTTTTTCTGTTTGAACTTGTGCAATTTTATCACTTGCCAAATTAACTGCAGCATCTTCTATTTGTTTGTCTAACATTTCCATTTTCTTATCCATGTAATCTGGCGCTGTTGAATATAACTCGTTGTATCCAGCTTTAATTGCCTTGTCAACACCATAAACTTCGGCATCTTCTCTGTTATATGCAAAATATAGTAAATCTGCAAGTTCTGTTGATGAAAGTACTCTTCCCATAACACCTGATACTGACAAAGTTCTTATTATAGCCTGTGCTCTTGTGTATAATTCCGAGAAAGCCATCTCTCTAACTTCATCTTTGTCAAAATCATTTTGTCCAAGTTCTTCTGAATAATATGGAATTACTATATAATATTTTTTGTTTAATATATTTCTATTTAAACTCATCTTTTCTGTGTTGTATATAATGTCTTTACCATATTCATATAAGTTTTTGTCTTTTGTAAACTCATATAAAGCTTGTTTTTTCTGTTCTGCTGTGGCATTTGGTGATGCCATTATATTTTGATATCTCATCTTTTGTCTACTATATTCTTGTTCTATTTTATCAACTTCTGCTTTATAAGTTTGGATGCTACTCTCCAAGTTAATTTTTCTTGTTTGTGTATATATTTGAACTGGATGTGATAAGGTGTTTAAAAATTGTATAAATCCTTCTTCAACTCCAACTTTTTCTGCTTGTGACATTAAGTCGTAGTTAATACCTTGGCATTCAACAACCATTACATATCTAGCACCTTTTTTCTGTATAATCATGTTATCTTCAATTTTATCGAATTCCATGAAGTCGAAAACTGAACCAACATTAAAAGTTTTTGATGAAGATTTTTTTACTGGTTTAGACTCTGCTACTGCACTGTCTTCTTTCTCCTTTTGTTTTTCTTTAACTTTCATGTTTAAATATATAAAAATAAGTGCTACTGCCAAAGCAAACATTATCGCTAGCATTACATATAATATAATCGTTAAAAATGATGTATTATCTGTCATTTGTATTTTCCTCCTTATCATCATAGATGTAAATTTTGTTTCTCTTTTGTTTAAATTTTATTGCTCTTTTTATTACATCGTCCACGTTCTCGCCACCAACAACTTTAGTTGCCTTTAATATACCTATGTTTGGCACTTTTAACATTCCTATTGAATACCCAATTAATGCACATAATACAACCATAGCAATTCCAACAATGGTTAGACTCATTAGCTTAAATATTAAATAAAATATTAATCCAACGCCAACTCCTACTACACTATATATTAAGCTTTTTGTTGTAAAAATGAATAGAATCCTACCTTCTCCTTTTACATTTCTAGGCACATTATATGTTCCCATAGACTTCCTCCGTTTTAACATAATATTATATATTAAATTATAGCACATATTGTAACAAAATGTAACCTAAAAACAAAAAAAAGTGCATTTACATGCACTTTTAATTTTATTGTAATACTTATGTAATACTCGTGTAACACTATTTTGTTGGTGCTACAGAACTTGCTAATGAGTAAATAACTTTTACTAATGATGTCCCAGCAAAGATTAATACTGCTCCGACTATATATGGTATCATTGTTTTCTTGTATTCTGCTTTTTCTGATGCACTACCAATCATGTATTTAATACCAATAACTAATAATACGATTACAGCAACGACAATTCCAACTATTTGAATTATATTAACAATATTTCCACCAACATTAGCAATTTGTTCTCCATCTCCGCCAGTAGCACTTTCTACGCCTTTTAATGTTTTATCTAAGTCTACCTTAGCAAGAGCAACTGTTGAAATACTTGTTAAAAGCATTATTGCAAGTAATATTGTAGATATGATTTTTACTGTCTTTTTCATGTTTATTCCTCCTTATTTTTCTATTTTATAAAAACTTACTTTCGTAAGAATATTAATAACTAATTTATTTTGAAATTGGTTCTAAGAAATTTAGCAACATACTCCAAATTCCAAACGCGCCAAATATTATAATGCATCCAATTACATATACGATTAAATTTTTCTTTACATCTGCTTTTTCACCTATACTACCCGTAATAAATTGTATTGCTAATACTAATCCCCATATTAAGGCAACTGCAATTCCTATTGTAAATAAAATATTGTATAAAAGTTTTGACCCACTTTCTAAAGCACCAGGATTTAATGGATTATCTCTTGACAATCCTTCTTGCAGGAAGTCATTTGCGTCTTTTACAATTCCTCCCATGGTAGTATCTGCTGCATATATACTTGGAGCGCATATATTTAATAACATAAAGCATACTATGCAAATATTTAGTATTACCTTTATATATTTTTTCATAAAATACTCCTCTATTCCTATATTATACTATATTTTTTGCTTTTTTTCAACAGTAATTTTAATCTCCCATAGCTTGTGTTGTTAAATTGTTTATTATTCGTATAATTGTTCCAATAGTTACAAGAAGTATTGTTCCCACGAGATATGGAATAATTGACTTTTTATAATCTGCTTTTTCTTCAACAGATCCAGTCATAAATTTTATTCCTAAGATTCCAATAACAATAACAGAAAGTATTATACCTATTGTTTGTATACCTGTTGCAATTATTCCAATTGTTTTGGTAAATTCTTCTGGCACTTCTTCTGTTCTATCATTTGGATTGTAATCTCCAGGTTTTATTGTTTCTTGACCATATGATACTGTTTCCATAAATGATGATAGCGTAATTATTATTAACATTATAATACTAAAAATTTTTACTTTTCTCTTCATTTTCTTTCCTTTTTCTTTGTTTTCTTACTCAATTATATAGAATAAAAATATTTTAGTCAACTATTTTTTGTTAATTTTTCATAATATTGTGCAATTAATTCATCTAATTCAATACTCAACTGATAAATTATGCTATAATCTTCTCCATTTATTATGCTTTCATTAAGTTTCTCTCTTAATTTACAAATTTTATCATTTAGCATTTGTTTTTCTCCTTTTTCTCCACACATTTTTCCTTTATTTCAAAATACCACATATATAGTCTAGAGTCAAGGATTTTCAATGGTTTACGCCGTTTTTCGTGTTGCATTTTTCCACTTATTTTCTTAATATTTTTCCTTTTATAATGTTATTTTTTATATTCTGTTATTATATATCAGAATATTATAAAATTTGACAAATAAATTCGACTTCAAATAGAATAATATAACAGCAATTTTCTCTAAAAAGGGCCAAAACATCTTTTTTTCAAAATTCAATTGGAAGTTCGCCTTTTGAGGAGTCCGTTAGGAGCTCCGACCAAGAACGACATATTGATATTTTAAAAAAAGATGTTTGGGTCCCTTTAAATATATTAAAAATTAATTTTTTCCTTTTATCACAGACATAATCATTTTGTCTTCTGTGAATATTTCATTTAGTACTTGTTTTGCATATTCTGCATCTATTTCTTCGAATTTATCCATGTATTCGAAGCTGTTTATTCCTTTTATATAATCTGATGCGAACATTCTGCCAATGTCTGCTACATTGTTGTATTCTACAGCATAGTCACCGTATATTTTCTTTTTTATTCTTTCGAATTCTCGCACATTAATATCGTTGTTTTTCATTTCTTGTATTTTTTCTGCAATTTTTTCATACACTTTTTGTGGATTTTTTGACTGGCCTCCGATTAGTACATGTGAATATTCATTTCCAAATTCATATTCTAAGTCTGGCTGAGATAATAAATATCCTTCTTTATACAGCTCATTGTATAAATTAGAGCTTTTTCCTATTAACATGTTTAAAATTATTTCTATTGCAATGTGTCTTTTTACAACTTCATTATATTTATCTTTAATATTGTCTTTGAAACCTATCATGAATAATGGCAAGCTTACTTCCATTTCTTTTTCTACATATTTTTTATTTATTTCTAGCTTTTCTTCTGGATATATTCTTGTTATTTCTCCACGTGCTTCGTTGTCTTTTAAACGTTTCTTTATCTCTGCAAGAATTGCTTCTGGTTCAAAATCTCCAACAACGGTCAATACCATGTTGCTTGGATGATAGAACGTGTTATAACATTTATACAACATCTCCGGATTTATTCCAGATATAGTCTCAACTGTTCCTGCTGTATCTACCTTGATTGGATTTTTCTCATATAAACAATCCATAGCATTTATATATAACTGCCAACCTGGATCATCATCATACATTCCTATTTCTTGTCCAATTATGCCTTTTTCCTTTTCAACATTTTGGTCTGTGAAATATGGATTTTGCACATAATCCATTAGCTCGTCTAATCCCTCATAAAAATGGTCTGTACACTCAAATAAATATGCTGTGTGGTCATTTGTTGTATATGCGTTTGCATCTAATCCCAGAGCCATTAATACATATAAACTATCTACACCATTTTTTTGCTCGAACATTTTGTGTTCTAAGAAATGAGCAACTCCATCTGGAATTACTACTTTTTCTCCTGTTGTACTATCTATAAATGTATTGTCTATTGAACCAAATTTTGTGGCCCAAATAATATATTTTTTCTGAATTTCTTTTTTAGGAATTATTATAACTTGCAAGCCATTTTCTAGCTTTTCCATATAGCATTTTTCTTTAATATTTTTGTTTTCTATTTCTCTCATAAACTTTTCCTTCCTGTTTTTTCTATTTACTCAAAAAATATATAGTGTTAATAGTAACATTTTGTGCAACTTTAACTATTTGCTCTTTTGTAACGTTTTCTATTTTGCTGATATATGTTGCAATGTCGGCATTTTCTTGTTCCATTTCTTTTCCGAAATAATAAGAAATTGTCGAATCTTGCTCATCTTCCATAGATCTGAAACTTGCAACTATAAGCTGTTTTGCATTCTTCATATCGGTCTCATCGAAATTACCTTGTTTCATGTCATCTATTTGTTTCTCGATTATTTCAAGAGCTTTTTCATAGTTTTTCTGTTCTATTCCACTTCTTATTACTATGCTGTTTTTGTTTTTAATATATAATGAACCTGCACTATATGCTAAGCTTGCTTTTTCTCTTACGTTTTGGAACAATTTTGAGTTTGCTCCACCACCTAAAATGGCATTATAAACTGACGCTACCGCTTTATCTTCTGGGTCAAGTTTTGTAACATCTAGTCCTATTACAAGTTTCCCTTGAGAAACGTCCATTGTTTCTCTTACAACCTTTTCTGCCACTGGTTCTTTTACTTCATTTTCTACATATACATCAATATTTCTTGGCTGAACATTTTTCTCATTCATTTGTTTCTTGATTATCTCGTTTACATTACTGTTTCCTTCTGAGAAATTTCCAGACACAAAAATATCTATTTTACTGTTTTTTAACATTTCTAAATATGCATTGTATAATTCTTTATTTGTAATCTTGTCCAAATCTTCCTCATAACCATACGTAAACAAACCATATGGCTCATCTTTATACATTTCTTCTATACACCTAGAATATGCATATGCACCTTTATTATCTTTTCTACTTCTGATTATTTGTTTTAGATTCTCTTTCTCACTATTAAAATACTCTTCATTAAACATTCCATTTTCAGTAAGCGGACTAAATACTATATCAAATAGCATTTGAGTACTTTGTTCTAAAACATTTTCTTTTTCATACAAAAATTCGTCATTTAAAGATTCCATATAAAATTTGAATACACTATCATTGCATAGTTTATCTATTCCACAGTTAAAATCTGCACCATATAGCTCTTCTAATTTTATATTTATATCTTCTTGTGTCTTTAATTTGTTTGTCCCTCTTCTAAGAATAGCAAGCATTAGTGCATTCTCTGTAACATGCTTTCTATCAAGTTTTGAAGTAAGATATATTGCCAATAAATTTGTTTTATATTTTTTTGTATCTATTTTATGAAGCTTTACGCCTTCCATTAATTCTGTGGTAGTAATCGACATATTATAAATTCCTTTCCATATTCATTTTACTAAAAGTCTATGCTAACAAACTTTTTACTACTTCATTTATTCTTTTTCCATCAGCTTGAGCACCTATTGTAGCCTTTGCTTCTTTCATTACAGGTCCCATGTCTTTCATAGATGTTGCGTTTAATTTCTCTATTACCTTCTTAACTTCTGCAACTAATTCTTCGTCAGTTAATTGTTTTGGTAAATATTCTTCTAGAGCTTTTATTTCTTCGTTTGCCTTTTCTATTAAATCTTCTCTATTTGCTTGCTCGTATTCTGCAATTGCATCTTTTCTTGTTTTTACTTCTTTAGCAACAATTCCTAATATTTGCTCGTCACTAACTTCTATTCCCTTGTCTTTTTCAATTTGTAATATTGCTGTTCTAACCATTTGAACTGCGTTCTTCTTGTTTACATTTTTTGTTTTCATAGCATCTTTTAAATCTTCTAATAATTTTTCTTTTAACATTTTATCCAACTCCTTTATATTTTATTTAATTTTAAATACAAAAGCGCTTCCAAAATATTACATATATTTTGAAAACGCCTCTTTTCTCTTATTAATAATTAAAATTTTCTTTTTCTAGCTGCCTCTGACTTTTTCTTTCTCTTTACACTAGGTTTTTCATAATGTTCTCTTTTGCGTACCTCTTGTAATACTCCATTTCTGGCACATTGTCTCTTAAATCTTTTTAAGGCATCTTCTATATTTCCATTATTTACTTTAACTTCTGACATTGATATTCCCCTCCTTCCGGTGCGCTGTAGCATTCGTATGGGATTTTATATGTTCTAATTTTCTTAGCACATAAATCTTTACATGCCTATTATTATAAACTACTTGCTTCATTTTTGTCAATAGGAGTTGGCGTTTTTTATAAAAAAAGTATAGTCATAAAAAATTACTTTTGTCTTGTAAATATATATGGACTTTTCTTAATTAAATATGTTATACTCTTTTTAAAATTATAAAATGAAAGAAGGAATATTATGAGAGCACCATATCAAACATTAACCATTCTATATAAAAAAGAAAATAAACAAATCAAATTCGCAATATTTTATAGAAATTCTCATCCCATTTGGCAATTTGTGTCTGGTGGAGGTGAAGATAATGAAACACCAATCGAAACAGTGGTAAGGGAAATAAAGGAAGAAACGTCTCTAATTATTGATAAAAACGAAATTAGACAATTAGATTCAAGGACAACCATTCCTGTTTTAAATATAACCGGAAAATATACCTGGGGAGATAGTGTATTCGTTGTTCCAGAATACACATTTGCAGTAGAGTTAAAAAACTATGATATAAAACTCTCAAATGAGCATAAAGAATACAAATGGGTAGAATATAATGAAGCAATGGAAAAGCTAAGATATGATAGTAATAAAACTGCTTTATGGGAATTAAATGAAAGGCTCACTAAAAAGTAAAACTAAAATTATTTCTTAATTTAATTAAATAATTGAAAGGATAATAATACTATGAAAAGATACTTTATTGTAAATGAATATTTTGGTTCAAGAGTATACGACTCCAAGAACAAAACAGAAGAATATTATAATTCCGAGGATACAGAAAAAATAAGAAATAAATTGCATGGAAATTTTATTGAGATAGATCACAAAAGAACTAATCAATTAAGCTCACCATTAAAAATTTCAATGAATATAACAAAAAAGTGTAATCTCAGATGTAAGCAATGCTTTACAGAATCTGGTATCTGTCTGGAAAACGAATTAAACACAAAAGAAATATATAGCCTCTTTGATCAAATGAGAGAGTTTGGAACATTTTTCATATGTTTAGGTGGTGGAGAGCCTCTAACTAGACCCGATTTATTGGATATATTAGAATATGGGAAAAATAAACAACTTGCAGTGTCTGTCGTGTCCAATGGTTTATTATTAACAAAAGAATATATTGAACAATTAAATAAACAAAATTTAGATACTTTTTGGATCAGTTTAGATGGCTTAGAAAAAAATCATGAAGCTCTAAGAGGAATTGGAACATATTCTAAAGCACTGAACGCATTAAAACTATTGCGAGATAATTTTAATGGTAAAAAGGCCATAAGAGTTACATTAAACAAAAATAATTTTAACGAATACCGTGAATTAATTAAATTAGCTGAACAACATAAATTTGATTTAATTAGAATAACTCCATTAATCCCTTATGGACGTGCCAAAAATGAAAATTTAGAAATAACTCAAGATGAATACATAGATTTCCTAAAAGAGATACGTCAAATAAAGGCAAATATAGAAATCATTTATCCAGAAAAAATAACAAAAATCAAGCCTTGGATTGGAACAAATGGTTTTGGCTGTCATTGTGGTAAAGAAGCAATGTGGGTAGATGCAACCGGAAATTGTTCGCCTTGTTACTTTTGGGGAGAAGAATACAATATCGGAAATATCAAAAATCAAAAATTTATAAATATTTGGAACAAATCTTTAGAAAAATCTGTTATAAAAGGAAATGATACTTGTAAAAACTGCAAGCATTACTCAATATGTAGAAGTGGATGTAGGGCTCGTTCACTATATTTATTTGGAAATTTAGATGATATAGATCCTTTATGTCCATTGAAAAAAAACAAATAGATTTAAGCCTCCATTCCAAGTAGGAATGGAGGCTATATAATTAAAGTTTCTTTTTACTTTTTATTACTTCAAAAAAAAGCTTGTGCGCTTCCGGGTAAGACAAGAGTTGAGGCTCATTATCGAAAAAACCTATTTCTGCCATTTCATAGTTTGGCAAATCTGTTAACTCAATAACTTCGGCAAAACATAATAATGCATATTTCGATATTTTATAAACACAAATCGGTTCAATGTTAGCTTTTACGACACCTGCCTCCTCATATAATTCTCTCTCTGCTGCAGTCCTCCAGTTTTCTCCATGTTCAATATGTCCTCCTGGAATTTCCCATGTATTCTTTCCTTTCATTCGACTATAAATCCACTTCTTTTTATATCTTGTAACACATACTATACGAGTATATTCCTTTTCACTTATGCTATCTAGCTCTAATATCTCTATTTTAGCCATTCTGTTTTCTCCTTGCATTTGCAAATTATCTTATTAATGCATTCTGTACAGTTTCTGCCAAATGTTCTATATTTCTCTCATTATACTCGCATACATAACATGGTAAAGAGGATAAATATTCAACACCATTTTGGGGTTGATAGAATCCCAAATCATCTACAGCAATATCTGTCAAAAAAGCTGTAGTATCATGAACAAGTGGTAAACTCTGAGAAATAAAAAATTGAGCATAAGTCTTAGAAGCTTGCAATGAAAATCTAATACTATTCAATCTAGGATTATATTGTGGAATAATCACAATTTTAATTTTTACAGACGGGATAAATTTGCAATGATTCAGCTCTGCCAGTTCTAGTGGTGTAAGAATAATACGATTTTCCTCTAGCGATACTCTATCAGAGTATTGAACACCTTGTCGTTCTGCAATCTCCAAATATTTTTGATTTTGAATTTGAGTAGCAAAGCTCTTATTCATTCTAATAAAAACATTTTTGATGATTCCAAGTGCTTCAATTTGATGTTCGCTTTCTATATACTTAATAGCTGCAGTATCATTATTCACAAAATTGAAACCATTATTTAACAAATCCAGCATGCATGTTGTTTTTCCAGCCAACCGTGAGCCCACAAACATTACTCCATCACCATCTTTTTCCACACAGGAAGAATGAATACCAACATACCCATTCATTACAAGTAATCTATTAAAAAGATTACTTGTAAAATACTGAATAGTTAAATTTCTATTTGCTATACAATCAGCTTTAAAATTAGATATATAACAAATTCTTTTACTATTATCAATCCAGCAATCTAGTGTTGAATAATTAAACCATTTATCCACCATCTTATGATAAATACCATCAATCGTTCTTATTTGAGCAGTTACGCATAAAGTATAAGTGGGTGATTTTGAATTTTCAAAAATAAGCTTTGTACTCTTACAAAAATGTTCCTTAATTACATTCTCAAACTCATCATCACAAATAACATTCAAACAAACATTCCGATGAACTAATGCAAAAGTTTTCATACTTAGTCTCTCCTTTAATTATAATAATGTGGAAGAAAAATTTTTCCTCCCTATCATCTAATTGTCATACAATTTGCATTATATACTCTAATATATTGGTTGTCAATTCTTTATTTTTGGTAGTTATCTTGGTATAAACGGCTCCTATAAGTAATTAAATCTTTCTTAGCCAATCTTCCAACTATAAAACTCATTGGAATTTTTTCTGTTTGAGATATTTTTTCTAATTTATTTTTCTCTATCTTTCCATTAATAATTTCGTTCCAAACATTTTCCGGAATCATTACTTCTAATGCAAATTTATCTGCTTTCTCTTCTTTTTTCTCATTTCCGTCTATAATAATTTTGTTTTTTCAAGAATGCTTCCGGCTTCATAATAGTTACAGCCGGACTTTAAATGTACCTTAAATACACAGATAAATCACACTTTTTATAAAGGAGTTTTTCATGCAGCAGGCAACTGAATTAAAAAAGCAGCTTCAATCCATCCACAGAAAAAGTTATCCCGCCTACAAATCTCTGAAAGGCAGTTACCAGTTTGGGCATTATATCCTTTCCATCGATCATGTACAGGGAGATCCTTTTGCATCTCCCTCCCACATCAGTGTCCATATTTCCCGCAAAGATGCCGGTTTTCCAGATGCCTACAGCAAAAACAATCTCACATGTATCACCCTTGCCGACCATCTGACGCGCCAGTTTGAACAGCAAATAAACCACTATTCCTTCCGTGCAAAAGGTTCTGGTAAAAGCGGTCTGATTTCCGTCAGCCACTGTGGACAGGAAATCCTTTCCAGAACCGCATGTGAAATCACATCCAAAGGCATCACTGCCAGATTTTTTATTGGTTTTCCTGCAAATGGCCGTACCATTAATGCACCCGAACTGGAAAAAATTCTATTCGATTTTCTTCCTGCCTGTGTAGAAAACACTTTCTTTTACAAAAACATAAATCAGGAAGAACTGGAACAAACCATTTTTCTCGCTGAAGATCAACAGGCAATCCGGGAACAGTTGAAAGAAAAAAAACTGGTGGCATTTGTTGCAGATGGTGCTATACTCCCACGGGAAAGTGGTATTTCCTCCCGTCCGATGAAGCATTCTGTCCCGCTTATTTCTCCGGAATCGCTCCGTATAACTATGAATCTTCCGCATAAGGGAAAAATTATCGGAATGGGAATTCCACAGGGCATTACCCTGATCGTCGGCGGTGGATATCATGGCAAATCCACTCTTCTGAATGCCCTGGAACTTGGTGTATACAATCATATTGCCGGAGACGGGCGAGAATACGTGATCACGGATGACACCGCATTAAAGCTCCGTTCCGAGGATGGACGTTCTATCAAAGACGTGGATATTTCTCTGTTTATCAATGATCTGCCAAACAAAAAAAACACCCATTGTTTTTCAACAGCGGATGCCAGTGGAAGTACGTCTCAGGCTGCCGGCATTATTGAGGGAATGGAAGCCGGAAGCAAAGTTTTTCTTCTGGATGAAGATACTTCTGCCACCAACTTCATGGTGCGGGATACGTTCATGCAGGAAATCATCTCCCGTGAAAAGGAACCGATCACTCCATTTCTCGAACGGGCACAGAAGCTGTATACAATTGCCGGAATTTCTACGCTTCTGGTTGCCGGAAGTTCCGGCGCATTTTTCCACATTGCAGACACAATTATCCAGATGGACTGCTATCGTCCTGTGGATATCACACGCAAAGTCAAAGAAATCTGTGGAAAATATCCTCTGAGTCCAGCCAAAGTTCCTGCATTTGTTATGCCTGACAGTCACAGGATCATACAAAAAAATACTCCTGTGATTCGCTCACATGGACATGGCACAGGCAAACCGGATCGTCTCAAAATAAAAGTTCATGGAAAAGCTGGATTCCTGCTTGGAAGACAGGAAGTAGACCTTCGCTACGTTGAGCAGCTCATAGATCCAGAACAGACCGCAGCCCTCGGATTGCTCCTGAAACATGCGTTGGAGCATCTGGCGGACGGGAAAAAAACTATCCCGGAGATTGTTGATTATCTTCAGAAACAGATTCATACAAAAGGCCTTATCGCCTTTGCTGATGGTTCTTACCTGCCATGTGGATATGCCATCCCGAGAATCCAGGAAATCTACTCCTGTTTTAATCGATATCGCCAATAACGAAAGCAGCCGCCCTCCTGACGTTCTTGCCAGGTGGCGGCTGTTTAGTGTTCTGTTTTATTTTTTAGGGAAAGGAAAGAGTTCCGGCAACTCTCCCGGCATTGAAGTGCTACCGGATTTCTTAAAGGGGGTTTCCTTTAAGACAAGTACATCATACAATATAAATGTGAGGAGTTTTTGTCCTTTTTCTAATATATTTCTAAAATTTCTAAAATAAATATTTATATTTGTTGAATAAACTTTATTCCTCGTGATCACAATCTTCTGCTGAACATCTATTTATGCTTTTCGTTTATCCAGCTTTCTGGAGAGCATCATGCCAAGTCCCTGCAGAATCTGCACAAGCACTACCAGAATTATAATCGTTACGATCATAATGTCTGTCTGATAGCGGTAATATCCATAACGAATAGCGATATCTCCAAGTCCGCCGCCGCCAACAGTTCCTGCCATAGCGGAATAACCAAGGATTGTTCCGACGGCAATCGTTACTCCGACAAGAAGAGAAGTTCTTGCTTCTGCAAGAAGGACTTTCCAGATGATCGTCGGTGTTCCTGCGCCCATGCTGACTGCTGCCTCGATCACTCCCGGTTCCACTTCTTTCAGTGAAGATTCCACCATACGGGCAATGAACGGAGCCGCTGCAATTACAAGCGGTACGATCGTTGCACTGGAGCCATAGCTCTGTCCCACGATCAGTTTGGTAAGTGGAATCACAAGAATCAGGAGAATCAGAAACGGAATACTTCTGAGGATATTCACGATCACATCCAGTACTTTGTAAACAACTGCATTTGGATGAATCCCCTCTTTGTCTGTTACTGCAAGAAGAATTCCCAGCGGAAGTCCCAGCACATATCCGAAAAATGTGGATACAAGCGTCATATACAAAGTATCTCTGGTTCCTTCCAGCAGCATTGTAATTGTTGTATTATCCCACATCAGACTTCAACTCCTCTACTCCCATATTTGTATCTTTCAGATACTGAATCATCTTATCTGCAACTTCCTCGATCTCGGGAAGCTGCAGGATCATTTCACCTTCTGCTGCTCCACCAATATTCTTGGTATCAGCATACAGAATATTGACCGGCGTCCGGTAGGTCAGTACCAGATTGGCAATGACCGGTTCAAAAGAAGATTTATCCCGGAAAGTTACACGAACCAGACGTTTGCCTTCCATTTTCTGAATCTGCGTTCTTCCACTGAATACCAGTCGGCGTGCCGCTTCTGTCTTCGGGCTTCTGAACAGTTCTTCTACTGTTCCGGATTCTACCAGTGTTCCACTCTCCAGAACAGCTACACGATTGCAGATTTCCTGTACCACACTCATTTCATGTGTGATAACTACGACAGTGATTCCATAATCACGGTTAATCTCTTTGATCAGTTCCAGAATTGCTTTTGTTGTCTGTGGATCCAGTGCACTGGTCGCCTCGTCACAGAGCAGGATTTTCGGATCACTTGCCAGAACTCGTGCAATTGCAACACGCTGTTTCTGACCACCGGAAAGCTGTGATGGATAAGAAAGAGCTTTTTCTTCCAGTCCTACTACTTTCAAATATTCCAGGGCTTTTTTACGTGCTTCTTTCTTACTGATTCCCGCAATTTCCATCGGAAAACACACATTATCAAGAGCAGTTCTCTGCATGAGCAGATTAAAATGCTGGAAGATCATTCCTATATTCTGACGTTCCTTACGGAGTTCTTTTTCAGAAAGTTTCGTAAGATTCTTACCATTCACCCGGACAGTTCCGGATGTTGGTCTTTCCAATAGATTCAGACATCGCACCAGTGTACTTTTACCCGCTCCGGAGAGACCGATAATGCCGAAAATCTCTCCCTTTTCTATGGAAAAACTGATGTTTCTGGCCGCCTCTACCGTCCCGTTTTTTGTGGAAAAGCTTTTACAGAGGTTTTCTACCTGTATCATCGGTTCCATTTAAACTGTTCCCCCGTTCCCTTGAAATATCTGTGTTACAACTTATTCATCAATACTCCCAGCCGTATTATTCTGCAGCTTCTTCTGTAGTCTCTGTTTCTGTGTCTGTAGTAACATCTGCTGTTTCTTCTTTATCAGCATCTGCGGAATCTTCAAAAGGTATAACTGCTCCGTCATACTTCTCATTAATAAAGTCTTTGATCTCATCGGATTTCAAAGTATCTACCAGTGCTTTGATTGCTTCACTCTCTTCATTTCCTTCTTTGACCGCGATTACATTTACATATGTTTTTGCTGCTTCAGAATCAGATGTCTCATGAGCGATAGAATCTTTGGATACGGAATATCCTGCCTGCAGAGCATAGTTACCATTCAGCACGACAAATGCGACTTCATCCTTAACACGGGAAACCTGTGCAGCTTCCAGTTCTTCGATCTTGATATTCTTCGGATTTTCTTCAATATCTTTCACAGTTGCTTCCAAACCGGCTCCGTCTTTCAGTGTAATCACACCGTTATCCTGGAGAAGAAGAAGTGCTCTCGCTTCGTTTGTCGTATCGTTTGGAACTGCAATGGTATCACCATCTTCCAGTTCATCCAGTGATTTCTTTGTTCCAGGATAAATTCCAAATGGTTCATAATGGATACCACCTGCATTTACCAGATGTGTTCCCTGCTCTTCATTGAAATTGTCCAGGTATGGGATATGCTGGAAATAGTTTGCATCAAAATCACCGCTTTCTACTACCAGGTTCGGCTGTACATAATCGTCAAATACAGTTACTTCAAGGTCCCAGCCTTCTTTTTCAAGGATTGGTTTTGCTTCTTCAAGGATTTCTGCATGTGGTGTAGCGGATGCTGCTACTTTAATGGTTCCTTTTTCTGCATCAGCACTTACCAGAACGCCGTTTGCTGTGATTGCTCCGATTGCCAGTGCTGCTGCAAGTGATACTGTGATAATTTTTGTGTTTTTCATAATAAATTCCCTCTCTTTTCTCGTTCTATTTAAATTTTCTTATATTTTGTTTTATTTTTCTCTATTCAATTGTATTCTATATTCAGTTGTAAATTCGGATTACCTGTCAGATAAGCTTAAAAAGGCAATAAAAAAACAGGAACCCATGTCGGATTTTCCTGTTCATGTAATCTACATTGTATCTGATTGATACATTTATATTCACATTCTTGACATCTTATTCAGACTGCATTACTCTGATCCGCTGATGCCACAGGAAGTTTCCGATACATTAAAGCACAGTTAGACATACACATGTACATTCGCATTTCCTTATCCATCATACACATGACATTTCTCTGTTCTGCATTCTTTGTAAACATGATTCTTCCTCCTTGATAGTTTTCTCTCGGTTTTGTTTTCCTATCTTTCCGATGGGTTTAATATACTACTACTTTTTGGATATGTCAACACCTTTTTCAACTTTTTGTTTTCAGCAGTTTTTCCATGCCTGACATTACTGTGCATACGTTCACAGTAACTGCTTGACACTATTTTTCTATAATGATAGGATACTCTTAAATGGCTGGTTACCAAGTATCAGTCATACTATAGTAAACAATATGAATCAACAGATAACAGGAGAAATATATATGCAGAAAAAAGCAATCATCGCCATGAGCGGCGGAGTTGACTCCAGCGTAGCAGCCTACCTGATGGTTAAGGAGGGCTACGACTGTGCCGGTGCGACTCTGAAGCTTTATGATAATCCACAGTGCAGTTTCCCGGGACACCGTGCCTGCTGCACCCCATCTGATACTGAAGATGCCAGAAGCGTTGCCGCACGACTTGGAATGCTCTATTACGTCTTCCCAATGCATGATGAATTCCGTCACAGCGTCATTGACAAATTTGCCGATACTTATCTGCACGGTGGCACACCGAACCCGTGTATTGACTGTAACCGTTTTCTGAAATTCTCTTCCCTTCTCGACAAAGCAAGAGAACTTGGCTGTGAATACATCGCAAGCGGACACTATGCACGTCGTGAACAGGATCCGGAAACAGGACGTTTTATTCTGAAAAAGGGCCTCGATCCGACAAAAGATCAGAGCTATGTTCTCTACGCCATGACGCAGGATCAGCTGGCGCATACATTGTTTCCACTTGGCAGCTACACCAAAAAAGAGATTCGTCACATTGCCCAGGAACAGGGCTTTATCAATGCAGATAAACCGGACAGTCAGGATATCTGCTTCGTACCGGACGGAGATTATGCTTCCTTTATTGAACAGTATACCGGACAGTCTTCGGAACCTGGTGATTTCGTAGATAAAGAGGGCAACGTACTCGGCAAACACAAAGGTCAGATTCACTATACAATCGGTCAGCGCCGCGGTCTTGGAATTTCTGCACCGGAATCCCTCTATGTATGTGGCAAATCCCTGGATTCCAACAAGGTTATCCTTGGCGGCAAACAGGATCTGATGAGCACCTGCTGTTACATCAACGACATTAACCTGATTCCATGGGATCATCTGGACAAGCCGATCAAATGCAAAGTCAAGACACGCTACCGTCAGCCGGAACAGCCTGCAACTGTAGAACAGCTTGGTGATGATCTGCTCAAGATCACATTCGAAGAACCACAGAGAGCAGTTACTCCGGGACAGGCTGCTGTTCTCTATGATGGAGACATGGTTCTCGGTGGAGGAACGATTCTTCCAGAAGGACTTGCCTCTACAAAATGATATAACGCAAAACACCTCACAGGTTTTATCCTGTGAAGTGTTTTTTTCATACGCACCTTATTATCCCATCTGTACGATTACATGATATTCTTTTTTACCATCAACCAGCGGAATCTGATTTCCGGCAATTTTTTCTCCATCCACTTCAATCCAGCTGACACCTTTTTGTACACCCTCTGGTTTGTGAATCTCAATATGATATTCAGCATCTCTGAAACGACGATCCACTTTAAAATCACCAAACTTACCCGGGAGACACGGATCTACAATAAGTCCGTCATAATCCGGCTGAATTCCCAGCAATGCCTGAGACAGGTTTACAAAAGTCCATGCTGCTGTTCCTGTCAGCCAGCTGTTCTTCGCTTCCCCAAATCTCGGTGCATCTGCACCTGCAACCATCTGTGAATATACATAAGGTTCTGTTCGATGGATCTCACTGATCTCCTCAATATACGATGGACATATCTTACGATAAATTTCAAAAGCTCGGTCTCCTCTTCCGATCACAGTCTCTGCAATAGAAATCCACGGATTATTATGGCAGAAGATACCGGCATTTTCTTTGTATCCCGGTGGGTAGGAAGTAATTTCCCCAAGTTCCAGATGATATCTCGTGTATGCCGGCTGAAGAATCATGACTCCATACTTTGTTTCCAGACGCTCATGTACAGAATCCAATGCTTTTTCTGCCAGTCCCTCTTCTTTTCCAATCCCTGCCATAACACAAAAGCCCTGCGGTTCAATAAAGATTTTTCCTTCCTCACACTCTTTTGATCCAACTTTTTCGGACTGCGCATCATATGCACGAAGGAACCATTTTCCATCCCATCCTGCATCCAGAACTGCCTGATACATCTCATCGACTGCTTTTTCTGCCTCTGCTGCCAGTTCTTCATGACCTGTACGTCTGCAGAGCTCTTCAAACTCTTTTCCATATTTTACAAACATACCTGCAATAAATACAGATTCCGCTACTGGTCCCTCAGACGGTCCGGTCGTCTGGAAAGATTCTCCCGGTTCACTGGAAAAACAGTTCAGATTCAGACAATCATTCCAGTCTGCCCTTCCGATCAGAGGAAGTTTATGCGGTCCAAGATGTGTTACTGTATAATGGAAAGATTTGTCCAGATGTTCAAACAGCAGAACCTCTGAACCTTTCTTACAATCAAACGGTACCTGTTCTTCAAGAATTCCATAATCTCCGGTTTCTTTGATATATGCAGCCACTGCTGCGATCAACCATAATGGATCATCATTAAATCCGCTTCCAACATCCAGATTTCCCTGTTTCGTCAATGGCTGATACTGATGATAGGCACTTCCATCCGGGAACTGTGTGGACGCGATATCAATAATCCTCTCTCTTGCACGCTCAGGAATCAGATGTACAAATCCCAGAAGATCCTGACAGGAATCACGGAATCCCATACCACGGCCTGTTCCAGACTCATAATAGGATGCAGATCTGGACATATTGAACGTAACCATACACTGGTACTGATTCCAGATATTTGCCATACGGTCGATGTGTTCATTTTCACTGGATACTGCAAAACGTGCCAGCAGATTCTCCCAGTAATCATTCAGTTTTGCAAAAGCCGCCATAGCCTTATCCATTGTATTAAAGCGTTCGATCAGGGCTTTTGCCAGTGTCTTATTGATGATTCCCGGTGCTTCCCATTTATCATCTGCCGGGTTTTCACAATATCCCAGCACAAATACATATTCTTTTTCTTCACCTGGTGCCAGTTTGATATCGATCTGATGTGCTGCGATCGGATACCATCCACTTGCTATGGAATTGCTGCATTTTTTCTTACGTACAGCTTCCGGAAAAGCATTTCCATTACCAGCGCCGAGAAAAGCATCTCTGCTTGTATCAAAATTGTGAACCGGAGTATTAACAGTAAAGAAGCTGTAATGTCTTCTTCTTTCTCTGTATTCTGTTTTATGATAAATTGTGCTTCCCTGCACTTCCACTTCGCCGATACTTAAGTTTCTCTGGAAGTTGGATCCGTCATCAACTGCATTCCACAAACAGAATTCCACATACGAAAACAGAGAGATATTTTTTTCGGAATCAGAATTATTCTTCAGCTTCAGGCAGTTAATCTCACAGGCTGCATCCGATGGTACAAATGCCAGAAGATCTGCTTCCAGTTTATTCTTAGAAGAATGGAAACGACTGTAGCCCAATCCATGGCGACATTCATATGTATCTGTCTCTGTCATGGATGGCATGGTTCCCGGGTTCCAGATCACACCATCATCATTAATGTAATAGTACTTTCCGTTAGAATCTACCGGAATATTATTGTAACGGTATCTCGTGATTCGCATCAGTTTCGCATCTTTATAGAAACTGTATCCACCACAGGTATTGGAGATCAGTGAGAAAAAGTCATTACTTCCCAGATAATTGATCCACGGCAATGGTGTATGTGGTGTAGTGATTACATATTCTTTGGCTTTGTCGTCAAAATATCCATATTTCATTGAAGGACCTCCTTGAAAGAGAAAACAATTAAATTACTAAATATATATAAATACGGGTAAGCGATCACGAATTAAAGACTGAAAACAGATTTGCGAAAACGAATAAGTTTAGAATTTTTATAGCTATAATATAGATTAGATTGGATTGACCTCAGTATAATTCAGTTTATCCAAAAAATCAACTATATTTTTACACGTTAAAATATCTCACAATTACAATTCCTGTTTTCGCGAAACCTTAGCGAAAATTTTCGTTAAAACATAATGCATTTTTTGTGAAATTGATAAATTATTATAAATTCTTTTTTGTGCAACAGGGATAAATTATGCGAATATTACAAAAATGTCTTGAAAATTGTCCGAAAACAATGTACGATGAACTTGCGAAAACGATTTAGGAATAAAAAACAGAAAAGGCTGGACATGTATATGGTATCCATGAAAGACATTGCAAAACAGTGCAACGTATCAGTTGCAAGTGTCAGCAAAGCTCTGAATGGTTATCCGGATATCAGCGAAGAAACCCGGCAGCTTATTTTAAAAACTGCATCAGAAATGGGATATCTTCCAAATTCTTCAGCAAGAGCATTAAAAACCAAACGAAGTTACAATCTTGGCGTACTCTTTGTAGACGAAGCCATGAGTGGTCTCACACATGATTACTTCAATCATGTACTCGAAAGTTTTAAGCGAACTGCTGAATCCAAAGGATACGATATCACTTTCACCAGTGGTAATCTCTCCGGACAGCGTCTCAATTATTATGAACACTGTCGTTACAGAGGAGTCGATGGAGTTGTGATCGCCTGTATCAACTTTTTTACCGAAGAAGTTCAACGGCTGGTACAATCCGAGATTCCAGTGGTCACGATTGATCATGTATTTGATGGAAGAATTGCTGTTGTT